>Ga0190360_1000319_pt1 | contig 27187 bp, 20 predicted proteins | sample 48721834_MG_FD_161271 | JGI IMG/M metagenome (GOLD analysis project Ga0190360, IMG submission 161271) | Hydrothermal vent microbial mat bacterial communities from Southern Trench, Guaymas Basin, Mexico - 4872-18-3-4_MG | ecosystem: Environmental > Aquatic > Marine > Hydrothermal vents >...
GAGCGCCAAATCCTTCGCCTGCGTAAATGGCGGGAATTCACCTTGGGCCTCGATGCGGAGGCTTTCGGGGACCCGCAGCCATATGCGCCCAATGGCCCAGACTGAAGCCATCTCGGTGCGACCGATACCCACGGCGAAGGCGCCCATTACCCCTGCATGTGTTGTGTGAGAGTCGGCTCCGACGATTACCTCGCCTGGGAGCGCATGGCCCTCCTCGACCATGATTTGATGGCAGATGCCCTGTCCGATTTTGTAGAAGTTACCGATCCCTTGTTCCTGGACGAAGGCACGGATGCGGCGATGATTGTCGGCGTGCTTGGTGGTGGGAGCTGGCGTGGCGTGATCCAGGACGATGACCAGCCGGGAGGCATCGAAGACCGTCTCAGCCCCCATCTTTTGGAAGATCCCGATGATGGCCGCCGTGTTGTCATGCGAGAGGGCAACATCCGGCTGGATTTCGACGATCTCCCCGGGTTGAACCTGCTTCTTCTCGGCATGCCGGGCGAGGACTTTCTCGGCAAAGGTCATTCCCATGGCAGGCTCCAGCAGGCTGTTATTCCCCTGCATAGCGCGTCAGATCGAAATCGGTGAAGTCGGCGTGGTGGAAGAGGATCGACTCGGGCTGGCGCTTGAAGCGGTCGCCTTCCCAGGAATGGGTTGCAATCACGTGCAGCACCTTTGGGGGAAGCTCATGCTTATATGCGAGCGCCACGCCTGTGAAGGGATGCCGCAAATGTGCATACATCGGGGCCCAGGTATACCTGCCCTGCGCGTCCTGGCGGATTTCGAGCAGCTTGCCGACGTCTGCAAGGAGCGCCCCGGCGATGAGGGCGTCGCTGTCTATGGTGTAGCGTGTGCCATAGCTCTCTTGAAGTACGTCCAGCATGGCCATGCACAGTCTGCAAACCACGCGCACATGCTGGGGGAAGCTGATGTCGGTTTCCTCCAGCAGCGTGTAGGGCATGCTCTCCAGCGCTTCGATGGTCCAGCCCCCTTCCATCATCGCTTCCTGCCATACGGCGAGAACCTTCTCGCGCAAGGCATCATTTTGGATTTCCTTCGCCTCCGGAAGCATCGCCAGAATCTTATCCTTCATGGGCACAGCTCCTTCCAGGCCATGGATCAGTGGTCCAATTCGCGAGGCGCGGGTCCGGCATAGGCGTGATCCGTAGGGTGGATGCGCCGCATGGGCCGTTGCTGGGTCATCTCCTCGTATGCGTGCGCCACAAGGCCTGGCGTCCTGGCCATGAAGAAGAAGGCGTTGGCAAGCTCAGGAGGGAAGCCCAGGTCCACGAGCAGGGCGGCGATAGCGCCATCCACGTTGATGGGAAGGGCCTTGCCCGCCTGGGCCATGGCTTGCTGGAGGGCTTCCATCAGGGCCACGCCTTCGCCCGCCAGGCCTGCCTGCCTGGCCATGGAAAACAGCTTTGTCGTTCTGGGGTCATCGGTGTGAAGGCGGTGGCCAAGCCCGGGTATGCGGCGTCTTTCGGCACGGTACTCAGCCACGAGGCTCTCGGCCACGATCTGCGGAGTGGCCGAGGGGGCCCGTAACCGTTCACGCCCTTCCAGGAGAAGGCGCATGCAATCTTCGATGGCACCGCCATGATGGCGGTTGATCGAAAGAATTCCGGCTGCAACGGCGGCATTCAAGGGCGCACCTGTGGAGGCAGCCGTCCGCGCTGCAAGCGTAGAGGGGGGCGAAGCACCGTGGTCGATGGAGGAGACGAAGATAGCCTCGATCAGCCGGGTTTGGGCCTCGTCAGGGAGCTCGCCCTTCAAGGCCAGGTAGATGGCCTGGGCGAAGCCGATCTTCCCCATGAGGGCGTCGACTCGATAACCACGCAGCCGGATTTCATTCGGCTGTACCTGGGTGATTTGTGTGGTCCAATGCAGTTCGCTCATAGTGTAATCCCATGCTCCTCAAGAACTTGCCGGGTCACTTGTGGCAGGTCACCGAAGGATTCGACGACGGTGACGCCAGCCTCCCGCAGGCAACGGACTTTGCCCTCATGGGTGCCGCGGCCGCCCTCCACGATCGCGCCGGCATGGCTGAAACGCGTCCCGCTCTTGGCTGCTTTGCCGCCGATGAAGGCGATAATGGGTTTGGTGACCTCTCCGGATGCCACAAGCTCCGCAACCCGCTCCTCCTGGGTTCCCCCGATCTCCCCAAAGAGCACGATGGCCTTGGTGTCATCGTCGGCCTGGAACATGCGGACGATCTCAGGGTGGGGCAAGCCGACGACGACATCCCCGCCCACGTGGACAAGTGTCGTTGCGCCGATCCCCTCGCGGGCAAGATAGTAGGCCATCGAGGACGTGATGCCACCCGAACGTGAGCTGATCCCGACCGGACCCTGGATGAACCAGGATCGAGCCGCCGCGGCCCGCCCTCCGATCATTCCCAGCACGCCCTTGCCCGGCGAGAGTACGCCGAGCGTATTGGGTCCAACGAATCGCGCGCCGTGATGGCGGGCGGCGTGGGCGATTTCGAGCACATCATAGATCGGCACGCGGTCAGGGACGATGACGAGCAGACGGATCCCGGCCTCGATCGCCTCCAGCGCGGCGTGTTTCACCAAAGGTGCCGGGATAAAAAGGACGCTAATATCGATTGGCCCAATCGCCTCCCAGGCTTCGCGAACCGTATCGAAGACTGGAACGCCCAGGACCTCTTGCCCGCCCTTGCCGGGCGTCACGCCTGCGACAAGGTTTGTCCCGTAGTCTTTCATGAGCTTGGCCCGCGCGCTCCCCTCACGCCCAGTGATTCCCTGGACCAACACACGTTGCCGCTCGTCAATCAGGATAGCCATGGCTACTCCTCGACTCCGCCGGTATCGTCGAGCCCTGGGATGGGCAGGTGGACATAGCCTCCGCGGTTGCCCTCCAGAAAGCATTCGATCTGGCATGCCAGGCATTCGGTGCAACCACCCTTGCGAGCTTCCTCGGTCGTGATGTTGAGCACCGGGACCTCATCCTGCAGCTGCAGGATGCCCGCCGCGCAGGTTTGGATGCAGACTTGATTTTCGCAGGCGAGGCAGGCAGCGTGGTCGAAGGTGACCGTGCCCCCTGTCAGGGTCTGAAAGCTGTAGGGCTTTTCGGGCGGGGGAGGGCGATAGCCCGGGGGAGCCGCGGCGGGTGGCTTATGACTGCGCACGAGCGTCTCCAACCGTTCGGCACAGAACTCGGGCGTATCATCCTTGCCATAAGCCTCCACCGGTGCCGGGATATAAGGCTGGGCTCGCCGCAGAATGTCAATTGCCTGCTCTTCTGCATTGCCCCCAAGCCGGATCACCGCGGGCACGGTCAAGGGGGCCTCGATAAAAGCCTTGGCCAGTCCACGGGCGCTGTGGAATTGCTCCTGGGAGGCAACCCCGGAGCCGGAGGCGAAATAGCCATCGATCGGGCCTTGGGCGAGGATAATGCGGGCGGCACGGTATACCTTGGAGGCGGGTGGATTGCCACTTGTATCGACGAAATTGGCGAGCTTAAAGCCACGATGGAGCACGGCGTCCATGCTCATCATCGATCCCCCGCCGCCCGCGCCGTGGAATCCGACGTATCCCTGGCCTCGCTCGAACCCCTGGTCCATTTGGATGAAGTAAAAGGTGCCCCGGTAATCCCCCGATTCGACCTGCCAGGCAATGCGTTCGAGCCGAGTAGGTGGCCGGTCGTACTCGCGGGCCACCTCGATGCGCAGCTCGGGATGGCGGTAGACGGCGTAATCATCGACGGTGATGCGGCAGTCGGCGGCGATCAGGCGTCCTTCGCTGGTGAATGCAATGGGGTTGATCTCGGCCGCTCGTGCTTCGCAGCGCCTTGCAACTTGATAGAGCCGCGCCAGCAAGGTGCCCAGCTGAAGCTGAAGCTTGCCGTGGATGCCGACACGACGCACGAGGTCACGGGCGCGGTAATCGGGCAGGCCGGTGAGGATGTCGATGGGCGAGCGGGCGACAGCCTCCGGATGTTCTCTGGCGATGATCTCGATCCCGGTTCCGCCAATAGCGCTGAAGATCACCGCCGGGGCCTGGGCGTGGTCGTCCACGATGATGCCGGCGTAGAACTCGCGGTCGATCGAAAGACGCTCCTCCACCAATACGGCTTCGACTTCCAGGCCCTTGACCACCCGCCCAAGGATGGCGGCGGTTGCGGCCTGGGCTTCCTGAGGAGAGTCGGCAAATCGGATCAGGCCCAAATCGGCTCTGCCTGTGGTCCAAACCTGGGCTTTGACGACTACGGGCCTGCCGAGCCGTTCGGCGATTTGGGCGGCTTCTTTGGGTGAGCGGGCCAGCTCGCCTTCCGGAATAGCGATCTTGTACTCGCGGAGCAGGGCCTTGCCTTGATATTCATGCAGACGTGCCATTGATGCTCCTGTCAGGCGGGTGCTTGAGGCCACGGGGCACGAACGACCGGCCTCGAGGCCTTATTTGACCTATGTGGGGGAAAGTAGGAAGAGATTGAGCAGACTTTCGGGCGGCAGCGGTCCAAAAGGAAGGTTCGTGGATGCGCTCGCCCATGAAAACCCCTGCGCTATGCCCGTCGTTAGAAAATTCGGGCGTATGCGGCATTATACAAATCTCCATGGCACAAGGCAATCTATGGGGACAGTGGGCATGGCAGGACGGCATGAAAGCCGAGAGAGCCAGCTTGCTGCCCCGGGCTTTGAGGGGTACAACGATTGACGTTAGGCCAAGAAAGGGCTGACACTTGATACTTGTGCCCCAGGAAGGTACGTCCTACGCTGCGGTTATATCTGGGGAAGGGCAGGAGCCCCTGTGCTTCCCTTGGAATGCATGTTATGGTCCTGGCCGATCGGGCCTGCAGGAGAGCGAGTCCTCAGCATGAGAGTCTTCGCCCGGACGCCGCTGGATTTGGAAAAGATGGCGCGTCCGCGGGGGCAGGTCTACCTGATCCCCGAGCGGTGCAAGGGCTGCAACCTTTGCGTCGAACTCTGCCCCAGGAACGTGCTCGAACCCTCACCCCAAACCAACAGCAAGGGCTACCATTACCCCCAGATCCGCGAAGGGCATGAGGGGGATTGCGTGCACTGTGAATTCTGCACCATGGTATGCCCGGAGTTTGCCATCTTCACGCTGGAGGCCGATGGATGACAGCCGCGGGCGTGCTGACCGGCCAGCATTTCATGAACGGAGACCACGCCTGCGCTGAGGGGGCGATTGCCGCGGGTTGCCTCTTCTTTGGCGGCTATCCCATAACGCCATCGACCGAGATCGCCGAGCGTCTCGCCCGCCGGCTGCCGGAAGTCGGCGGTGTATTCATCCAGATGGAGGATGAACTTGGCAGCATCGCTGCCATCCTGGGTGCATCCGCCGCGGGCGCGCGTGCCATGACAGCCACCTCAGGGCCGGGCTTCAGCCTGATGATGGAGAATCTCGGCTTGGGCATCATGATGGAACTTCCCTGTCTGATCGTGAATGTTCAGCGCGGTTCGCCTTCAACAGGCCTTCCTACACTGCCGGGCCAATCTGATATCATGCAGGCTCGCTGGGGCACGCACGGCGATGTTCGCGCCGTCGCGTATGCGCCTTGGTCCCCGCAGGAATTCTTCGATCTCACGGTGCTGGGCTTCAATGTGGCTGACCGCTATCGGGTTCCGGTCTTGCTTATGGCGGACGAGGTGGTGGGGCATATGGTGGAACGGGTCACGATCCCGGACCCGGATTCCATCCCCCGTTGGGAGCGCAAGCGCCCAAACGGCAAGAGCAAAGCTGGCTTCAAGCCCTTTCTCGCGGGAGAAGATCTAATCCCACCCATGGTCCACGCCGGGGAGGGCTACCGCGTACATTTCACCGGGTTGACGCACGATGAGCGGGGTTACCCGGATATGTCGGCCGAGGCGCACGACCGGCTGGTCCGGCGGCTGGTGAACAAGATCGACCTCCATGCGGCTGAGATCATCCGCACAGAGGGCTATCACCTCGATGATGCCCGCATCGTCGTGCTGGCGTTCGGCAGCACCGCTCGATCGGCTCGCAGAGCGGTGCGCGAAGCGCGCGCCAAGGGTATCCCGGCAGGCTTCTTGCGGTTGGTCTCGGTTTGGCCCTTTCCGGTCGAGGAGCTAAGACAGCTCGCGGGAACCGTGGATGCCTTCGTGATGGCGGAGATGAATCTGGGCCAGCTCATCACCGAGGTGGAGCGGCATGTAACGCAACCTGTGATTGGGGTCCAGCATGCGGGCGGGGCAATGCTGCCGCCGGAACCTATCCTGAAAGCTATCGAGGAGGCCGCGGGCCATGGCGCAGGCTAGGCTGGTCGAGAAGCACCCGCTGGACGACATCATCCGTGCTGATCGAATGCCACATATCTGGTGCCCGGGGTGCGGGATCGGCATCGCCATGCGCTGCTATGCTCACGCCCTGCTGCGCTCGGAAGTTCCGGCCGAGAAGCACGTGGTTGTATCGGGAATCGGCTGTTCGGGCCGGGTGGCTGGCTATATGAACATCGACTCATACCACACCACCCACGGCCGGGCGATCCCCTTCGCCGTGGGCCTGAAGCTGGCCAATCCGGAGCTTGAAGTCTTGGTCTTCAGCGGGGACGGCGACCTGGCGGCCATTGGCGGGAATCATCTGATTCACGGCGCCCGCCGCAACGTCGATATCACGGTTATCTGCGCCAATAACTTCAATTACGGGATGACGGGCGGCCAACTTGGGCCGACGACACCCTATATGGCGCGCACAACAACCTCGCCCTACGGGTGCCCAGAGCTGCCCTTCAATCTGGTCTACTTGCTGGCGGCCGCAGGCGCCAACTTCGTCTCGCGCTGGACGACGTTGCATGTCCGCCAGGTCATCGATGATATCCTGTATGCCTTTCAAAAACCGGGATTCTCCTTCATCGAGGTGCTCTCCCCATGTCCTATCGGCTTCGGGAAGTCCAATGATTTCGAGCAAGGCATTGAGGAGATGAAGTTCTACCGCGAGCGCTGCCAGCTTGGGGATGGCGTGCCGCTGGAGGATCTCGGCATCGATCTCACCGGAGACCGGCCGATCTATGTAGGGCGGTTCGTGGACCGGGATGCTCCGCCCTACACCCCCGTCCGTTTGGAGGGGGAGCAATGAGGCGGGAGATTCGCATCGCGGGCTTCGGCGGCCAGGGGGTGGTCCTGGCTGGATATCTCCTGGGGAAGGCCTATTCGCTGTATCAGGGTCTGGAGGCGGTGATGACGCAGGCCTATGGGCCGGAAGCGCGGGGCGGCGCTTCATCTGCCAATATCGTCGTCGCCGACCGGGAGATCGCTTATCCTTTCATCCAGCGCGCGGATGTGCTGATCGCCTTGTCCCAGGAAGGGTACACGCGCTTCCGCGAAGAGACCGTGCCTGATGCCACGGTGATCATCGACACTGGCTTGGTGCAGCCGGATGCCGGGGATCAGGCGCAGGGGATTCCGGCCACAGAAATCGCAGAGGGATTGGGTCACCGAATCGTAGCGAACGTTGTCATGCTCGGCTATTTCTGTGGGACCACAGGACTGGTGGAGCGGGAAGCGCTTGAAGAGGCCATCCGCACGACGGTGCGGCCCCGCACTCTTCCTCTGAATCTTGAGGCCGTTGAAGCTGGTTTCGCCAGCGCCAGGCCATCGGAGCGAGCGGGATGAGCGACAGCGTGCTGGTGATCGGCGGAGGGATCGCGGGAATCCAGGCCGCGCTCGACCTGGCGGATGCCGGGGCGCACGTGCTGCTGGTGGAACGTGCGCCCACCATCGGCGGTGTGATGGCGGTCCTGGATAAGAACTTCCCAACGCTGGATTGCTCGATCTGCATCGAAGCGCCCAAGATGTCTGAAGTCGACCTGCATCCGAATATCCAGATACTCTCGCTGGCTGAGGTCGAGCGCGTCGAGGGAAGGCCGGGGCGCTTTAAGGTCAAGATCCGGCAGAAGGCGCGCTACGTCACGGATGCCTGCACCCGCTGCGGAGAGTGCACGCTCGCATGCCCGGTCGTTGTTCCCAACGAATATGACTCGGGCATGGCCGCCCGCAAGGCGATCTACACCCCCATACCGCAGGCTGTTCCGGGAGCCTACGTCATAGATCCCGTGCATTGTCTCAACGACCCGCCCAACTATCTGCCATGCGATCGCTGCCAACAGGCCTGCGGACCGGGCGCAATCGACTTCCTCCTGCGGCCAGAGCGCTCAATCGCCGTGGAGGTGGCTTCCATCATCCTGGCGGTGGGCTACGATAGCTTCGATCCCCGCGAGATGCGTGAGCTGGGGTATGGCAGCCATCCGGATATCCTTACCGCCCTCGAATTTGAGCGTCTGGTCAACTCGGCAGGCCCGACGGGTGGGGAGATCTTGCGTCCCTCGGATGGATCCCATCCCCGGCGGCTGCTGCTGGTGCTCTGCGTGGGATCACGGGATCACCGCTATTACCGATATTGCTCGCGCTTCTGTTGCATGTACTCGCTCAAGCATGCCTATCAAGCCCTCGACCATGGCGTGCCCGATGTGACCGTGATGTACATGGATATCCGCGCCTACGGCAAAGGCTTCGATGGTTTCTGGGAACGGACCCGTTCGGGTGGGGCCCGATTCGTGCGGGGGCGCCCTGCGCGCATTCGAGCTAATGGCCGCAAGTCTTTGCATGTCGTATATGAGGACGTAGAAAGGGCCATCCTAGCAGAAGAGGACTTCGACATGGTTGTCCTCGCCAATGCCGTTGCCCCGTCGGAGGGCTTGCCTGAGCTGGCGGAGCGATTGGGGATCGAACTGGATCAGGATGGCTTCGTGCTGGCAACCGAGATGGAAGGTGGGCTGGTAACAACGACCCGGCCGGGCATCTATGCTGCGGGCTGCGTCAGCGGCCCCAAGGACATCCCTGACAGCGTGGCCGAGGGCAGCGGCGCTGCAGCGCTGGCACTCGGCTTTGTGGAAGAAAGGGAATGGGCCGAGGCGCCAGAAATCGAGCCTCTTGAGAATATCGAGACGCCAAGGGTGGGCGTGTTCGTTTGCCATTGCGGCAGCAATATCGCCGGCGTGGTGGATGTTCGCAGGGTGGTTGAGGCTGCCCGCCGGATGCCCTACGTTGTCTATGCTTCCGACCAGATGTTCTCATGCGCGGGCAACACGCAGAAGGAGATCGAGGAGGCCATCCGTGCCGAGGGAATCAACCGGGTAGTTATCGCCGCTTGTTCGCCAAAGACCCACGAGTCGATCTTCCGCGGCGTGCTCGCACGGGCGGGTTTGAACCCCTATTTGCTCGAAATGGCGAACATCCGCAATATGGATTCGTGGGTGCACAAGGCGGATCCCGAAGCCGCTACCGTGAAGGCCATCGAGATGGTCGCTATGGGAGTGGAGAAGGCCCGCCAGCTTGAGCCTCTTGAAGTGCGCCATTTGCCGGTAAAGCAGAGCGTACTGGTTGTGGGCGGTGGGGTCGGTGGGATGTACGCTGCGTCTGCTTTGGCCAGGCAAGGGTTCGAGACACACTTAGTTGAACGCCAGCAAGAGCTCGGGGGCTTGCTGCGAAAGTTGGACCGCCTGGCGCCGACGGATATCTCTGCCGAAGCATTGCTGGTGGCCAAGCAAAAAGACATCGAGCGTGCCGGCGTGCACATTCACTTGGGCACCGAGATCGAAACCATCAGCGGAGTCGTTGGCAGCTTCGGCGCTCGATTGACGAGCGGCGAGACAGTCGAGGCCGGGGCCATCGTTATGGCCACAGGGACGGAGCCATATCGGCCCACCGAATTCGGTTATGGCGAAGACCCGGCCGTCGTGACAAATCTGGATCTCGAACGCCTGATGAAAGAGGGTTTTCCGGAGGCTGAACGCATCACGTTCGTCTCCTGCGTCGGCTCGCGTCAGGGGCAGATGGGCTGCTCTAGATACTGCTGCACTTCGATGATCGCACAGGCGCTTCGGTTGCGGCGGGCTGGCAGGAAGGTGCGGGTGATTTCTAAAGATATTCGCACCTACACGCGCCAGGCGGAGGAGCTCTACGACACGGCCATGCGCGCCGGCGTGCAATTCTTCCGGTACGATAGCGACTTGCCTCCGCAGGATGCTATCTCTTTCGAGCGGGGCGCGGTGCAATTTCGGGATATCTTTCTTGGCGAGGAATTGCGAATCCCGACGGACCTGCTGGTGTTGGTGGCCGGCCTGCGGCCGGCGGACGAGAACCTGTCGCAACAGCTCAAGCTTGCGCGGAGCGAGGACGGATTCTTGATGGAGCTGCATCCGAAGCTGGGCCCGGCAGAGACAGCCAGCCAGGGGATCTATCTTGCCGGCGCGGCGCAAGGTGCAAAAGATGTGCGGGAGACGATTGCCCAAGCGCTGGCCGCTGCCGGGAAGGCCGGTGCTTTGATAGCGCGCGGCTCGATTGAGAAGGAGCCACTCACGGCCCGCGTGGATGAGGAGCGCTGCATAGCCTGTATGCGTTGCGTGAAGGTGTGCCCCTACGGAGCCATCGAGCAGATCGGACCCGTGAAGGAGGGGCGAATCGTCATCCACGAGGCGGCCTGCATGGGCTGCGGCACTTGCGCCGCTGAGTGCAATTTCGACGCAATTGAGATGCCCTACTTCACCAAATCCCAGATCCTGGCACAGATCGATGCGGCCTTGGCCGAGCGGCCGGAGGAAAAGTGCATCGTATTCACCTGCAATTGGTGCTCCTATGCGGGTGCCGATCTGGCCGGCATCGAGAAGCGCCAGTATCCGCCCTCAGCGCGTGTAATCCGGACCATGTGCTCCGGGCGGTTTGAAGAGGATTTCGTGGCGCGCTGCTTCGAGCGTGGCGCGGGTGCCGTGCTGGTCACTGGCTGCCGCCTGACCGAAACGGGCTCAGATTGCCATTACAACTACGCCAACCGTCTTACGATGAAACGCTTCCAGCATTGGCAGCGAAAGTACGAGCGGAAGGGAATCTCGCCAGAGCGCCTCCAGTTGCGATGGATCTCGGCTGCGGAGGGCAAGGAGTTCGCTGAGAAGATAGCCGAGATGGACCAGGTGGTGCGCGCCTACGCGCGGCAAGCTCGAGAAGGACAAATCGAGAGGGAAGCCGATGGGTGAAGCCCCTGAAGATGCTGGAAGGGCACCTATTGAGCTGGATGAAGCGGCGGCAGAGCGCCTGCTGGAATTAACGAGTGGTGAGGCTGCGCCGTGCTTCCAATGCGGCGTATGCACGGCAGTCTGCCCCTGGTCTCGTGTGCATCATGAGCCTTTCTCGATCCGGGGGCTTATCCGCAAATTGCAGCTGGGCATCCTTGAAGAGGACGAACTCCCATGGCTCTGCACCGACTGTCGACAATGCGAGGCCTACTGTCCGCGCGGAGTCCACGTCCCCGCCGTCATACGGGCTCTGCGGCAGATGCTATGGGAACGGCGAGAGGTTCTTCCTGGCTTGCCTTCGGTGCTCTGGTCTTTGGTCTGGAATGGGAACCCGCTCTCACAGCCACCATCGCAACGAGCCGCCTGGGCAGAGGGATTGGAGCTCGAGGCATTTGATGCCGGCCGTCATGAAGTTCTGCTCTTTATCGGCTGCACGAGCAGTTACGACCGCAGAGCTCAGCGCGTAGCCCGGGCCTTGGCAAGAGTGCTACGCGCTGGGGGTGTGCCATTTGGGATACTGGGCAACGAGGAGCCATGCTGCGGCGAGACCGTGCTGCGATTGGGGCACCGCCCCTATTTCGAAGAGATCGCCGCCATGAACGCCAGCTTGTTCGCGGCGCGGGACGTAGAGCGCATGGTGACGTTGTGCCCTCATTGCCTGGATGTCTTCAAGCACGAATACCCGCGGATCGAGGCGGGCTTTGAGGTTCAGCATTACACAGAATTTCTGGCAAATCTGCTGGAAGAAGGCCGCCTGGAGGTGGGGCGTAGGAGCGATCAAAGGCTCACATTCCATGATCCCTGCCTGCTGGGCCGGGGGAATGGAATCTACGACCCGCCGAGGGCACTCATTCAGGCGGTGGCAGGCCGGTTGCTGGAAATGGCCGAAAGCCGGGAAGAGGCGCTTTGCTGCGGGGGCGGCGGGGGACGCATGTGGATGGAGACGCCGCCGGAGGAGCGTTTCGCCGAGCTGAGGGTCAAGGAGGCCGCACGCATTGGCGCCGAAAGAATCGTCACGGCATGTCCGACGTGCATCGCTTGTCTTGAGGACAGTCTCGGCGCGCGGCGCGGAGAAGCAATGGATGTCATCGATGTGGCCGAGCTGCTTGCGGAGAATCTAGGCGCCGGCTGAGGGAAGGACGAGAAACGCGTGCCAGAGCCTGTGTACGGCAGAGATGAGGCCCGGCCAGAAATTTGGGTATATCTGGAGCGCAAGAATGGCCAGCTCGAAGGCATCTCGCGCGAATTGCTCGCGAAGGGACGGGAATTGGCCGATCAAGCTGGCTGGTGCCTGGCTGGTTTGCTCCCCGGGCAGGGCAGGGCGCCCGCAGAAGAGGCCATCGCACACGGCGCCGATCGGATCTACTGGCTGGACCACCCCTGGCTGGATCGCTTCGATGCTGGCCTCTGCACTGCAGCGGTGGAGCATGTCATCTTGGAGCATCGGCCCTGCGTGCTGCTTTGCGGCGCCACGCCCGACGGACGCGATTTGGCCGGGCGCCTGGCGGTCAGGTTGCGAACGGGTTTGAATGCGGATTGCACCAACCTAAGCCTTGATGCAGAACGCGGCGCGCTCATCAGCGAGGTCACAGGCTTTGGCGGCGGTGTGATCGCCTTGCTCGAAATCCCCGAGGCACGCCCTCAGATATCCACGGTGCGCCCGGGGGTGTTCAGGCCTGGGCTACCGGCCGAAGACCGCCAGGGGGAGGTGGTGCGGGTATATGTGGAGCTCGAGGAAAGCCAGCGCTGCGTCGAAGTGCTCGAGGAGCATCTCGGGGAAAGTGTGGACCTAACCCAGGCGGAAGTTCTGCTTTGCGGCGGTCGCGGCGTGGAGGGTGATTTTGGCATGCTTCGAGAGCTTGCGGACCTGCTTGGCGGTGAAATCGGCGCGACCAGACCGCCGGTAGACGAAGGCTTCATTGAACGAGAGCGCCAAGTGGGGCAGACGGGTGTCGTCTGCCGCCCGAAGGTGGCGATTGCCTGTGGCATCAGCGGAGCCTTTCACTTCATCGTGGGCATACAGGAGGCTGGAACCATCCTCGCGATCAATAGCGATCCGCAGGCTCCGATCTTCGAATATGCAGATTACGGCGCTGTCGGTGATGCCCATCAGATTATCCGGGCGCTGATTCGCGAGTTGAAACAGGAGCGAGAGGGCGCGCATGCGTGAGCCGCACATAGTCGTATGTATGAAAGTCGTGCCCAAAGCGGAGGAGATCCAGGTGGATCCCGAAACGCTGCTGCTCAAGCGGGAGGGAGCGCGCTCAGAGATCAACCCGCCGGATATGAATGCGTTGGAGGTCGCCCTCCGGCTAAAGGATGCGCGCGGCGCGCACGTCACTGTCCTTTCGATGGGCCCTCCCTTCTTCGAGCCGATCCTGCGAATGGCGCTGGCGATGGGCGCAGATGATCTCCATTTGCTCAGCGACCGGGCCTTTGCAGGCGCAGATACCCTGGCCACGACCTACACGCTCGCAAGAGGCATCGAGAAGCTTGGAGATGTGGGCCTGATCCTTTGCGGGGAGGAATCGGCAGATGGCGCCACCGGACAGGTTCCGGCTGGGATTGCGGCATGGCTTGATCTTCCGCAGGTCACGTTGATCAACAGCCTGGAATTCGAGAAGGGCTTGCGCGCACTCCGCGCCCGCCGGGAAATCGGCGGGGGCTACACAATTCAGCGCGTCCACCTGCCCGCGGTGGTTTCCATCAAGACCGCCGCCAACGAACCTCGTTTCATGGATTTCCGGCGCAAGCCTTGGGCGATGGAGCAGGCCGAGGTGGTCGTCTGGGATCGGGCCAGCATAGATGCGGACCCGGCCTATATCGGTCTTCGGGGCTCGCCTACAGTCGTTGTCGGCCTGCGTGAAGCCGAATCGCGTGAGCGGCGACAAGAACGCCTAGATGGTCCGCCAGAGCAGATTGCCCACCAATTGGCGGAAATTCTTCGCCCGCTTCTTACAGAATAAGACCAGGCCTGTGCGAGCGAACGGCCCTCGAGCTTCCGAGGGCCGTTTGGGTTGGATGCTAGATGGTCTGCAATAGTGTGAAGTTTGGCGGGCCCATCGCACCGACCGGCAGACTGGCAATCATGACAACCTGCTGGCCAGATCTCACGAGCCCTGAAGCCAAGCAGGCCCGGCGCACGTGCTCGATCATCTCCTCCACCGACTGAGCTGTGGGAATCAGATAGGGTACGACACCCCAAGCCAGCGAGAGCTGGCGGTAGGTACGCTCCTCCGGGCTGAAGGCCAGGATCGGGACTCTCGGCCGGGTGAAGGACATCAGTCGGGCCGTACGCCCAGAGCGAGTGAAGACCGCGATAGCTGCCACATTGCGGTCATGGGCCAGGGCGCGCGCCGCGTGCGTGGTTGCAATTGCATCATCGTCCGTGGTCGCGGGCCTTTGGTCCTCGCCGCGCCCCCATTCCGGCATGTGGGCCTCGGCATCCAGGATGATGCGTTCCATTGTGCGCACGGCCGCGATGGGGTACGTCCCCATGGCCGTTTCGCCGGATAGCATGAGTGCATCGCTGCCATCGAATACGGCATTGGCCACGTCAGAGGCCTCTGCTCGTGTGGGGCGAGGGCTGTTGATCATCGATTCGAGCATCTGAGTGGCCGTGATTGCGAAGCGCTGATGGGCACAGGCCGTCCGGATAATTTGCTTCTGAATGGAAGGCACCTTTTCAGGCGAGACCTCCACGCCCAAATCGCCCCGGGCGACCATCACACCATCGCTAAGCTCGAGAATATCCACCAGGTTTTCAATGGCTTCTGGGCGTTCAAGCTTGGCGATAACCAGGGGAGGGCGTGCACCGTTGAGGTTCGCATGGATTGCATCGCGCAACCTGTGAACGTCTTCGCCGCGCCGTACGAACGAAAGCGCCACGGCGTCGACACCCTGGGAGATGCCAAAGGCCAGGTCCCGCCGGTCTTTCTCCGTGAGCGAGGGCGCTGAGAGCTGCACACCTGGCAGGTTCAGGCCCTTGCGGCTTCCCAGTTGACCGCCAATGACCACCTCCGTGTGGATCTCCGGCGTATGCACTTCAAGCACCCGCAGCTCAAGCTGGCCATCGTCCAGTAGGATGCGGTCGCCTGGCCGAACCTCCTCAGGGAGGGGGGCATAGTTTATGCCGATGCGGGTCTTTGTCCCCTCGACGGCCTCGGTTGTCAGGATGAGCCGCTGACCCGCTTCCAACATAACAGGCTTATCGCCTTTGAGCCTACCGGTCCGCAGTTTAGGGCCTTGCAGATCCTGCAAGATCCCGATGGGGCGGCCAGCCTCCTGTTCGAGGGCCCGGACCCGGGCAATCACCTCAGCATGACTGTTGTGGTCACCGTGGGAGAAGTTCAGTCGAAGCATGTCAGCGCCGGCTTGGATGAGTGCATCCAACCTCTCCTGGCAGGCCGGTCCTACGGTGGCGATGATCTTGGCTCTGCGTATGTTCATAGGTATTTCAATTCCCAGGCTTCTCGCTCCAATTGCTCCCGGAAGTCGGGGTGGGCGATCTCGATCAGGGCACGTGCGCGTTGGCGGATCGTCTTGCCGTAAAGGTGGGCGACGCCGTATTCGGTGGCCACGAAGTGGACGTGATTCCGCGTCGTCACCACGCCGGCTCCCGGCTTGAGGGTGGAAACGATACGACTAATGGGCGCGCCGCCGCCGGGCCGAGCCGTAGAGGGCAGTGCGATGATCGGCTTGCCACCCCTGCTGCGAGCTGCTCCGTATACAAAATCGAGCTGGCCGCCCACGCCGGAGTAGAGCTTGGGGCCGATACTATCGGCACAGACCTGGCCCGTGAGATCGACTTCGATGGCCGAGTTGATCGAGATCATGCGCTCGTTCTGTGCAATCACAAAGGGATCATTCACATATTCGGTGGGATGCAGCTCCACGATGGGATTATCATCGACGAAGTCGTAGAGCTTCTTGGAGCCCAGAATGAACCCGGCGACGATCTTGCCCGTGTGGAGGGTCTTCCTCTCGTTGGTGATGACGCCCTTCTGGATGAGCTCCATCACGCCATCCGAAAAGAGCTCAGTGTGCACCCCCAGATCGCGCTTATCTACCAAGAAATGGAGGACCGCATCTGGTATGGCACCTATTCCCATTTGCATCGTCGAGCCATCCTCGATGAGGTCGGCGATATACCGGCCAATGCGCATGCTTATTTCGTTTGTCTCGCCCATGGGCAATTCGGCCAGGGGATAATTGACCGGGACGGCAAAGTCAATCTTCGAGAAGTGGATAAAAGAATCCCCGAGGGTCCGGGGCATCTGCTCGTTGATTTCGGCGATGACTATTCTTGCCACCTGTGCGGGGGTCTTCACCAAACCGGCCTCGATCCCCAGGCTGCAGAAGCCATGCTCATCCGGGGGGCTTACCTGCGTCAGGACAACATCGAGTGGAAGATGCCCTTCCTTGAAGAGCAGAGGGACCTCAGAGAGGAACACAGGCGTGAAATCTGCCCGGCCCTCATGCACCGCTTGGCGCACATTAGGGGAGATGAAAAGCGTGTTGATTCGGAGATGACCTTCCATGACGGGGTCGGCGTGCGGGGCCGGTCCCACTGTGAGCACCTGCACAATCTCGATATCCTGAAGTTTTGGTGCCCGATCGACCAGCGCCGAAAGGAGCTTTTGGGGGACAGAGCAGTTGCCGGTGAGAAAGATGCGATTGCCGGATTCAATGGCCTGGACGGCTTGCTCGGCGGTCGTCAGGCGGGACTCGTATTTCTTCAACCAGCTCATGGCTCCGGCCTCCGGAGGCCGCCGAGGCGGTCCAGGTGGACTGTTGCGCCATCGGCGGTGTTCAGGCCGCGCTCGATGGCCGGGTGCTCGCGGATGGCCTCAGCTAGGCCGCGCGTAGAAATGGCCTCGAGGTAGCGATAAGCGCCGAGGTAGAGCGCGTGCGTGGCCGTTCGCCCTAAGACCCCGGACATATTCGGTACACAGTAGTGAATGATGCCTTCCTCCTCGAAGGTGGGACTGCCGTGATTGGTAGGGCGGGAAGTCTCGATACAGCCGCCCTGATCGATACTCATGTCGATGATGACGGAGCGAGGCTTCATCCCCTGGACCATGTCGCGCGTCACAACGATGGGTGCGCGTGCCCCGGGCACCAGCACGGCACCGATCAGGACATCTGCGTAGGCGCTCGCCCGCCCGATGTTGTAGGGAGTGGCCAGCATGGTGATGACATGATTCGGGAGTCGCTCCTGGACCGCTTGCAGTCGGCGGGGGTTGATATCGAGCAAGGTGACGTGGGCACCCAGACGAGAGAAGGAATCGGCTGCGGTGCTGCCGACCACGCCTGCGCCGATGATGACGATCTCCGCCGGGGGCACACCCGCCACGCCGCCCAGGAGGATACCGCGGCCACCGTGATCATTCTGCATCAGGCGGGCTGCTACCTGGACGCACATGCGCCCGCCAATTTGGCTCAGGGGCGCTAGGACCGGCTTGTAGCCGTCGGGCTCCTCGATTTGTTCATAGGCGAGGGCGGTGATCTTCTTCTCGAGAAGTCGCGTGATCTTCTCCTCCCGGGCTGCGGCTAGGTGGAGGAAGCCGGCCAGGGCTGTCCCTGGTCGCATGTGCTCAATCTCGTCCAAGAGTGGCCGGGCGAACTTGAGCACCAAATCGGCCCGTCCGAAGACTTCCTCCGTGCTGTAGACGACGAGCGCGCCGGCCTGCGTGTAGTCATAATCAGTGAAGCCTGCACCTTCGCCCGCGCCGGTCTCCATATAGACGGTGTGCCCCTGTTTGGTGAATAGATTCACGCCGGCAGGGGGGAGACCTACACGGTATTCGAAGGGCCTTCGCTCTTTGGGGATGCCGATGTCCATCGCGCTGCTCCTGCAGAGATGTATAGACCGGCTAGGTCAATAGCCTGACGAGGATTGCCTTCTGGGCGTGAAGGCGGTTCTCGGCCTGGTCAAAGAGCACCGAGTGGGGACCATCGGCCACCTCATCGGTGATCTCCTCGCCCCGGTGTGCCGGAAGGCAATGCATCACGATCACATCCTCCGTGGCCTCGGCAACGAGAGCGGCGTTGACCTGATAGGGCTGGAAGACCTTGCGGCGCTCCTCAGTCTCGGTTTCCTGGCCCATGCTGGCCCATGTATCGGTGTAAATGACATGAGCCTCACGCACCGCCTCATGCGGATCGTGGAGGAAGGTGATGTTGCTGCCACTGCCTTTCGCCAGGCGGCGGGCCTCCTTTGCGGCTTCCTTGGGGATTTCATAGTCGATGGGGGTGGCGATGGTGAAATTCATGCCTAGAAGCGCACAGGCGTACATCAGGGAAACGGCCACGTTGTTGCCATCGCCGATGAATGCCACGTTCAGTCCCCGCAGATCACCATAGGTCTCAAGAATAGTGAGGACATCCGCCATGGCCTGACAGGGATGATTGAAATCGCTCAGGCCATTAATCACAGGCACGCGGGAGTAACGCGCCAATTCGAGGATGTGCTCATGGTCGAAGACGCGCGCCATGATGGCGTCAACGTATCGCGAGAGAACGCGGCTCACGTCTGCGATCGCTTCGCGCTTCCCCAGTCCTATCTCTGCGGGAGACAGGTAGAGGGCGTCCCCTCCCAGGTGGCGCATGGCCATATCGAACGAGACGCGGGTGCGGAGGCTGGGCTTCTGGAAGACCATCGCAAGGACCTTGTCTTTCAGGAGCGGGCGGTTGCCGCCGGCCTTCAAGGCCTCCTTCAACTCGATCGCAAGTTCCAATATCTCTTGCAGCTCTTCACCGGTGAAGTCCGCGAGTGAGAGAAAATGACGCATGCTGATCTCCTCATTCTCATGAGCCAGGATTGTGGGATGGGGGGAGTATAGCACAGGTCAGGGCGGGTCTTGATGAGAGGTCGAGCCAGCGGCCATGCCAGGTTCTTCTTCAGGGTCAGGGATCGGAGCGGCTCCAGGCGTGGGGGTGCGCAGCCAGTAAAGCCATCCTCTAAGGCGAGGCCGGTGTTGCGGCGCGGGTTCGGCGAGTGCGAGCAGCAGAGTGGCGGTCAACACTAGCGCGCCTGCCCATTGCCCGAGGGAGAGGGTCTCGTCCAGCAGAAGGTAGGCCAACGCCACCGTGACGAGTAGTTCGCCCAGCCCGATAATCGACGTCTGTACGCCGCCGATCATCTTGACCCCGGCGAAGAGGGCGAGCCGTGAGAAGAAAGTGACGCAGGTGAGCGCGATAAGCGGTGTCAGGGCAGGCGTCTGTAGGCCTTCAAGGGGCCGCGAGAACAGCAGATATGCAGGGACCGCAACCCCGGTCATGGCCAGCAAGGTATAGAGCGTCACCGTGGGAGCAGGCGCCTCGAAGAGCACCCGCTGATTGATGGGAATGTGCAGGGCATACAGCAAAGAGGCGATCAGCATGAAGATGACACCGAGTCCATCCGCCTGGGTGGGTCCGGCGCGCGTCAGCAGCAATACGCCCGGGACGCTCATGACCAGCCGAAGCAATGTCAAGCGGCTGGGTTGCTGGCCATCCAGATAGATCAGCCCGGCGACGAAGAGGGGGTAGAGGGCAAAGAGGAACTGCCCCAGGCCGGCTCCGATGCGCCCCAACGCAGCGTAGTAGAAGAGCGATCCCACGCCATTCAATACGCCGGCGATGGTTGTGCCCGCAAAGCCCACCGGATAGATGTAAAGATCACGCGGGCGGAAGATCGCCACGACGAGCAAGAGCAGCAAGAATGCTCCGGCAGTCCTGAAGGCGACGACGGCGAGCGGGGCCATGCCAAGCAAGATGGCCTGTTTCCCGAAAACGGGGGATGCGCCCAAGAAGAGGGCCGATGAGAGGGCAAATGCCACACCGCGCTGATCGAGGTTGAGGAGGCGTCGGGTCATGCCTTAGCTCAGGACATGGTCGATTTCGCGCATAAGCTCGTCATCCAGGAAATCGCCCTTGACCATCAGGCGATTGATCTTGCCCGAGAGACGTTGCCATTCTTTGCGGGTCAGCTCCTTGGCTGTGACGACGATGATGGGAACCTCCCGAAAGGCATCGTCCTTTTTCAGGCGCTCAACCAGGTCGAAGCCATCCGTCTCCGGCATCATCAAGTCCAGGATGATCAGATCCACCGGCCGCTGCCCTAGCACTTTCAGGGCCTGGGATACGCCGGAGGCCTCGTAGACTTCATAGGCGCCATGCGCCTCAAGCAGCCGACGAATCAGCCGGCGGGCATCGGCTTGATCATCGATAACCAAGACCTGGCGCATGCGGTGACGATCGAGCAACCGTAACGCGGCCGAGAGGCCTTCTCTGGGCCGGGCCGGGAGGGCGGAGTCCTCGAGGTTAAGCTCGGTGGCCCAGCCCGCCGGGAGCATCTGGCGCTCGACAGGAATAGCATGGCCAGAGCAATTAACCACAATGAGCTCGTCCCTGGAAACAATACCCTCCCGCGCCATCTTGAACAGACCGGCAAATGCCACCGCCGCAGCGGGCTCGATGGAGAGTCCTTCGAGCTTGGCGGCGAGATTGAGGGCATGGAAGGCTTCATCATCGCTGACGCTAAGCATGATGCCCCCAGGCCCGGCCGTGAGCCGGTCGAAAAGGAGGCTATATGTGCGGCCAGGATCTCCTGTAGTGAGGGTAGTGATATAGGTTTCGGGATGTCGAACCGGGGCGGCTTCACGGCAGCCGGAAGCCCAGGCGCGGGCCATCGGGGCGCAGCCATCCGCCTGGACGCAGGCGATCTTGGGTATCTTCTCGATCAGGCCCGCGGCACGAAGTTCGGAAAAACCTTTCAGCACACCCAGAGGACCGATCCCCCCGCTGACAGCCTGAATGTACCAATCAGGAGTCGGCCAAGGCAGGCTGTCTGCAGCGCGCATGCCGGCCAATTGCTCGCAAATCTCGAAGGCGATGGTCTTCATCGATTCCAGTGCGGCGATGCTGCGCGCCCCGCGGTCGAGGTATAACCCCCGGCTCTCTGCGAAGGCCGCCGCGAGCTGCTTCGCCTGATCGTAGGTGCCCGCGACCTTGATGACTTCGGTGCCATACACGGCGACTTCATGCATCTTCTCGGGCGGCACCAGGCTTGTGAGGAAGGCCCAGAGCTTGATGCCGGCTCTGGCGCAGAAGGCCGAATAGGCCATGGCCACGTTGCCCGTGGAGCAAACCACTGCTTCTTGCAATCCGAAAAGGCGCAGCGCATTGACGCTCACCGAGGCCTGGCGGTCTTTGAAGGACTGCGTGGGGCCTTGACGTTCATCCTTGATCATCAGATGCGGGAGGCGCAGCATCTCGCCGAGTTGGCTGGCATCCAGCAGGGGTGTCATCCCCTCGCCCAACATGACCAGCTTTTCATCCAGTCGGATGGGCAGCAGTTCTCCATAGCGCCAGAGGGACGGCTCGCGAGAGGGGAGCTCGCGCTGCCAGGTCTCCCGGAGCGAGCGGAGATCGTAGCGTGCCTCTCGCCAGGGGCTGCCGCAAGCCGGGCAAGCCAACGAGAGCGGCTCGTAGACAACCTGCTCGCCGCAGTCCAGGCATTCGATCCAGCTTTCCACTCGGCTCACAATCAGACGATCCTCCTCGGTTGCGCTAGGTCAAGACGCCACCGGCTGGAAAGGCGGAACTTTGGTGGGCGACAGCCGGGGTTAGATAGGGTCAAGATGCTCGGGCGATGAATGATACGAGCCCCCTTATGAACTGTTCCGCGTGCATACCTAAGGGCTTCAGCATGGCATCGGATCCCAACTCGATGCGATGATTCTTCTCTGGAAGGATGCCAATCGCAGGGAGATCGGCCTCGCGGATATCCTGCAGCAACTTGGAGAGCGCGGTTTGCCGGTCCTCCGTTTCGGTCGAAAGAAGGATCAGAATGCCATCCGGAGAATGATTTTCAAGGAGCTTGGAGGCCTCCGAGTAGTCGCCAACGCTGGTCAGTTCCAGGGCCGCAGCGTATGGCGGGATTTCCTCGAATACTTTTGTGGCTTGCCCAAGCGGATCGGCGAGGAGAATGCGGCCGGACTGGCGGGCGGATGGGATTGCTTGAGAGATACGCTCCCAGAGGGCATCTGGCTTCCAGGCAAGCGGGAGAAGGTCTTCCAGGGGCAGGTAGGCTCCCCAAGCCTCGTGCGGGTTGAATGCGCTCAGGACGACACGGGTAGGGGCAAGAGCGGGGTCACCGCGCAATTCGGCGACGCTCCTCAAAATCGCCTCTGCCGGCAGGGAGAGATCGAGGACCACAATCTGGGGGCTGAGGGCATGAGCGGCGTCGGCGAGGTGCTCCGGGCGCGTAAGCGCATGGTAGCGGTAGCCCGCCGATTCCAGGGCCGAGCCAAGGGTGTCGCTGAAAGCTTGCCTGGATGTGACCCCCAGGACCAATGTGGCAAGATCCTCTGCCTGAGCCCCTTCATGCTGCAGGGGAAGCGTGAATGCGAAGGTGCTGCCTTCACCGGGCACGCTCTCGACCCAGATCACGCCGCCATGCAATTCAACAAGATGACGGCAAATCGAGAGGCCCAGCCCGGTGCCTCCAGTCTTGCGGGTTGGCGAGGCATCCACCTGGGAGAAAGGCTCGAAGATGCGTTCCTGATCTTCGGGTTTGATGCCAGGGCCGGTATCGAAGACGGCGACAACAATCTCCTCCTGGCCTGCTCTGCGGATCGTACGTGCCGAGATACCGATGTGGCCTTCTTCGGTGAATTTGGCTGCATTCGAAATAAGGTTGAGGAGAACCTGGCGAATTCGGATGTTATCGGCCTGCACCCTCGGCAGATCGTCGGGAACATCGGTGATGAGTTCTATGGGGCGGTCCTTCACCAATCCCGCCGCGGTTGACATCACGCCTTGGATGATCTCCCGCAGATCAACCTCGGAAAAGGCCAGCTCCATCTTTCCGGCCTCGATCTTAGAGAGGTCGAGGATGTCGTTGATCAGCCCAAGCAGGTGCTGCCCGGCGTTGTAGATGGCCGTTAAATCCTCGCGTTGCTTCTCCGTGACGGGGCCGTCGATGCCCTTCAGGATGACCTTTGAGAAGCCGATGATCGAGTTCAAGGGGGTGCGCAATTCGTGGCTCATGTTCGCCAGGAACTGGCTCTTCAAGCGGTCAGCCTCGCGCATCTCTTCCAGCGCTTGCTGGGTTAGCTGATGGGATCTCGCGTCTTGGAGCGCCAAGGCGAACTCGTGCGCCAGGGCTTCTGCGAGGGCGCGGTCCTCCTCGGTCCAAGGGCCCCCGTCCTTGCCTTCGAGCTCAATCGTGCCCAGGACCGCATCCTGGCCGCGGAGAGGCACCACCAGGCGCTCGCTGTCAGGAAGGGGACCTGTTTCCGGCGCTTGAGAGGGTGAGAGGGGATGTACACTCTCACCATCATCCTCGAAGCCCAGAATCTCGCCCCATGAGGGGGCCAAATCAGGTGATGCGAAGGCATCCAGCCTATCAGGAGGAAGCGGCAGGGCAATGGCCAACCTGCCCGTTGGGGCGCGTCCCGTTTCCTGAACCTGTGCGACGCCGCGGTAGCCATCCAGGCGGCCTTGTGTATCCATCTTGGGCAGCGCGCGGATGAAGAGGCGCAGGGCCTTGCCATCGCGATTGGTTGCCCGGGCCATCAGGTGCGGAAGCGGCGCTTGTGAGCGAATGGCCTCGGCCACTTTCTCGGCGGACTCCTGATCCAGGCCAATGGCCGAGAGGGGCTGGCCGATCAATTGCCCTGGAGGAATTCCCAGCACGCGCTCGACTTCGGGGCTGCACCATGAAAAATAGCCTTGCGAATCAAGCTCCCAGATCCATCCCTGAGGCGTCCCCATGTCAGGGCGCCCAAGCATCTCGGAAGGAAGTGTCCCGGATCGCGGCGGCGTTTGTGCGATGCCGTCGAAGAGATGTTCAAGCCGCCGTCGAATGGCTTCGATGGAACTCATTCGTGTATTGCCTCAATTCTGACGCCAGCTGCCGGTATTGCTCTGCGGCGCGGCTCTGGGGCGCGTATTGCTGGATCGGAAGGCCGAAAATCGGGCTCTCGCGCAGCCGTGTATCCACCTCGATCTCCGACTCGAAGGCCGCCTCCCGAAATGCTGTTCGGATCTGTTTGGCCAAGCTGCGGTGGATGCGGTTGCGATTATCAAGCATTGTGAGCAGGATGCGATAGCGCAATCTGGGATTGTGGCGGTTGCGGATGGTCAGGATCAGGTTGAGCATATCCCGCAGCGCATGGGCTGAGTAATACTCGGGCTGCGTGGGAATAACGAGCAGGTCTGCGGCCGTGAGCGCATTCTGTGTGAGGATCCCGAGCGTCGGGGGGCAATCCAGGATGATGACGTCATGCTTGTTCGATCCCCGGATGGCCTCGCGCATCAGGAGCAGGTAATGCTCGCGGACCATCAGATGGCCTTCTGCGATACTGAGTTCATGGTTGGAAGGGACCAGTGCCAGGCCATCCACAGAGGTAGGGCGGCGCACGGCCTGAAGTGGTCGATCCCGCAGGAGAACATCCGCAAGAGTTGTCTCCAGGCCTTCAGGCCGGATGCCGAGCGAGATGGTCAGGTTGGCGTGGGGATCCATGTCAACGAGCAGTACCTCTTGACCCTGCTCGATAAGCGCTGCGCCGAGGGAGAGAGAGGTTGTGGTTTTGGCGACTCCGCCTTTAGCGTTGGCAACCGCGATGGTCAGTGTCATTCACCCTCTCCAGCAAGGGGCTGGTCTCCTGCCGTGACGTGTTCGGATGAAGGGGGCCCGTTCTTGATATCTTCGTCGGCATCCAGGGGCTGCGGGTATAGACGGATGCGGCTTCGCTTGGCGCCCATGGCCTTTCGCATCTCGCGAACAGCGGTCTTCAACATGCCTTCCACATCTTCGCGCTTCCGGACCTCCCCTGTGAGCTCCAGCACCATTTGCTCTCGTCGGGCCCGCTGCAAAGTCTCCTCGAACAGCCGGGCGTTCTGGATGGCCACAGCCAGCTGGTCGGCCAGGATTTGCAGCACGGCGATGTGGTCGCCGCTGAAGGCGCCGGGCAAGGCATGCTGGACATCCAGGGCGCCGATAATTCTCTCACCCACCCGGAGCGGGATCGCCAGTTCCGTTTGCATGTCCGGCAAGGCGGGGTGGGGCTTGAAGAGCGGGTCCTGATCGACTTGATTTGCGAGGTAGTGTTCGCCCCGCAGGGTCACGTATCCGATGATGGACTCCGAACCCACCTTCAGACGGTGTCCCTCGGCCTTCATCTGCTCGCCTGCCGGGCCGGTGGCTTCTGCGATTTCGGCGTATTGCTCCTGCTCGTCGGTTAGGAAGACGGCGATATGGTGGTAGCCAAATCGCTCCTGAATGAGCCGGACAGTTCTACGCAGCAAAGTATCAATATCGAGCAAGCCGGTTGCGTCTCGGGCAACCTCGGCGGCCGTCTGAAGTTGAGCTGCTCGTCGCTGCAGCTCCTCCAGTAGGCGGGTCTGCTCGAGCGCAGCGGCCACTTCATCGGCAACTGCTCGCACGATCTCGCGTTCATCCTCGGTCCACTCGCCGGGCTTTTCCCCCAGCACCTCCAGGAGTCCGATGGTTTCGCCGTGGATCTCGATAGGCACTTCAAGCGGATCGCCGCCATCCGTAACGGCGTCTGGGTACCGCGGTCCGGCGTACTCCGCGGAAGTCACGGCGCGATCGGCCTGCAGCAATTCGAGCAGGGCTTGCCAGGAGTCGGCTGTCTGGCGGCGGTAGAGGCTGTCCAATTGCTCGAGGCTGGTGCGGGTCTCCTCAAGCAGGCGGGTGTTCTCGAGTGACGCGGTCACCTGGCCGGCGACCAGCTCGAGAATCTCCAGGTCTCGGTCGCGGACGCCTTCGGGCGCGAACATCTCAACGGCCAGTGCGCCGATCGCCTCGTCGCGCTGGATCAGCGGGACGGCAATGGTGACGCTTTCCGCCCGATGCTTCCTGGGCGGAGGTCCGCCCTCGCGCACGACCACAGGCTGCCGGGTTTCGACGGCGCGGCTCAGAGGACCTCGCCCAAGCGGCAGGGGGATGCCTAAGGGAGCGGCTTGCTCGCCCGATTCGGCTGCAGCGCTGCGGATGATGATCTCCTCGCCCTCCAGCAAACCCAGCGCCACACGCCTGAAGCCAAAGCGCTCGCGTACGATCGCAGTGGCCTCGGCCAACAAGGTGTCGTATTCGCTGAATTGGCTTAGAGCGCTGAAGACTTCGATAACCTTGCGGTTCAGCGAGGAGAGGTCCGTGAGCTCCTCGATCAGGCGGGCGTTTTCGATCGCGACCGCCAACTGGTCCGCCATCGTTTGCAGGACGATGACATCCTCCTCCTCGAATGCATTTGGCTCCTTGCTCTGAACGTCCAGGGCACCGATGATCTGATCACCAGACCAGAGTGGCAGGGCCAGCTCGGAGCGGGTTTCCGGGAGATCTGGGTTCGCGAAGTGCACCTGATCCCCGCCAACGTCGAGGGCAATGCGGGGATTCCCTGTGCCGGTTACGTATCCAACGATGCCGACTTTGCCGACTGGTAGTTTATGGCCGCGGGCAATCATGCGCTTTCCGCCCTCGGAGGATGCGGCCCGCAGGACGGCATACTCGCGGTCGGCGTCGACCAGAAAGACCCCAGCATGGTAGTAGCCAAATCTGGAGGAGATCAAATGGACCGTCTGCTCAAGCAGGGATTCCACATCGCGGATCGCGACGGCATCCCGAGCGACTTCCGACGCAGTGCGAATTTGCTTCGTGCGTTCTTGCACACGCCTTTCCAAGGAGCGGTAGAGATCCGACAATTCCTTGGCCATGTGGTTGAAGGCTTGAGAAAGCACGCCGATTTCGTCCCCGCGCTGGATCTCTACGCGGGCGTCCAAATCCCCGGCAGCAAAGCGCTCAGCCAGGTCCCGCAGGACGGCAAGCGGCCGGACGGCGCGACGCGTGGCGAGTGGGACCACAAGGCCGACGACTAGGACAACCGAGACCAGCAAGAGAATGGTAAATGGTGTCAGACTATTGGCTTCTGCGAAGATATCGGCCTGGGGTAACTCGGCAACGATGCCCAGGTTCCACTCCGGGATCCACTCGTAGGCCGCGAGGACCAGGTCGCCGTTGGCGTTGACGTACTCGAGCGTCCCGGCGGGCGTGCCCTCGGCGATGGGGAAGATGGGGTGCTGGTGGCCGCTGACGGCTTCCGGT
>Ga0190360_1000321_pt1 | contig 27162 bp, 15 predicted proteins | sample 48721834_MG_FD_161271 | JGI IMG/M metagenome (GOLD analysis project Ga0190360, IMG submission 161271) | Hydrothermal vent microbial mat bacterial communities from Southern Trench, Guaymas Basin, Mexico - 4872-18-3-4_MG | ecosystem: Environmental > Aquatic > Marine > Hydrothermal vents >...
GAAAAACCCAGTATTTCTATTCGAAGCGAACTCCCTTTTTGAGACTTCATGGGAATCTTCCACCGCTTCAGAATCTTCTCGGCCTTCAGACCATATTCCAATGCATCGGCTGGTTCGTTTAGAAGATAGAAGTTATAAGAAATGTTTCTGTAGTCCCTCTCTACCTCTCTCCATCTGCCCGCCCTCTTATCCAGGGAAACTATCCGCATATAGACGTCGATCGCATTCTCATAATTCCCAGAAAGGTGATATATAAATGCAAGCATCCTCAGATTTCTCGTTGCATCATACTCCCGTCCCAGATCATTGTAAATCTTTACTGCACGTTTTAAAAAACCAATAGCAATTTCAGGTTCATCTATCACAACTCCACAGTGACCTGCCCTTTCAAAAAAGAGCGATTTCTCCAGAGGCTGGCTGAAGGTTGTATCAAACTCTAATCTCTTGAGATAGTATTTGAACGCCTTCTTATATCCATATTCTCCGAGATTATAAAAATTATTGGCAAGATTCTGCAGTAAAAGTGCCTCCATCTTAGGATCTTTATTTTCATCGTTCAGCTCAACCGCAGTGGTCAGTGCCTGAATTGCCTTTTCATAGTAACGGTGTGGTTTCTCTTCCCCACCAACGAATGGTAAAAGACCTATTAACCATCTCACAGGTGAAATCACAGTATGCCCGATCCTGTACAGGGTCGTGTGCTTCATTTTAGATTTCTTCTCTGCGAGTTTTTCCATTAGTTCATAATTAAAACTCAATGTTCTATATGGATAAATAAGCCTGTAGTCCTCTGCAAGAGCCCTCTGTAAATATTCATTCGATTTAGCAAGAATCTTTGACTCACTTTCCCCTTTATATGAAAGGGCGAGTCCCTTTGCATACAAGAGAACTGTGTTTCTTGGATTTTCATGCAGTTTTCTGTCATACTCCAGCAAAAGCCGATCTATCTTTCCACTCCTGTACATCGTCTCTACCAGCCCTCTGTGAGCCCTGATATCAAACGGTTTAATTTTTAACGCCTTTCTATATCTGGAAAGAGATAGTGAAATGTCATTCAAATCCTTTAAACGTTCTGCAGACTCAAGGAACAGTTTAAAAAGTCTTTCCCTTGCTGTCTGGCCATACCTGCCCCCTTCAAGAGAGCCGTATCTATCCATTACCTCTTCAAGGAGAATAATCGACTTAAGCTCCTCTCCCATTGCAGCATAAACATCTGCCTGCATGATTTTCGATTCTGCCTTTGCCCACAAAAGAGATGGAACAATTTTCTCAACCATCTGAAACTCTCTGACCGCCTGTTCCAATTTTCCCATTTCTGAAAGTGTTCTACCGATCGACAGCTGTGCCTCTGCTATAAGAGAGGGAAAATCTCCTGCCTCCTGTATCAACTTTTGATAGCCCTTTATCCTCTCCTCCGGTGAACCCGTTATCTGATCAAGAAGGCGTTTCCCTGCCCTTTTTCTCCACAGTGGAACCCTGCCATACTCCCGAAGTACGCTCAGATAGCTCTGTGTAGCAGTCTCTCTCTGCCCCTGAGAATTAAAAAGATCGCCTATCCTTAGCCTTGCCTGAGCACACATATTCTTCTCTTCAGGAAAATATCCAATAGTCTGGCTGTATGCAAAAATGCTCTTAGCCTCTTCCCCAATCTCTTTGTATATGTCTCCTAAAACAATCCATGCCTCTGCAATCACCTGCTTCTGTTCAGGATAGTTCTCGATCACTCTCATGCATTTTTCAATTCGCTCCTCTGGTTTTAAAGGAGCTGATGCTGCTATCCTCAATCCTGCTGTTGCAGCCTCCCTTCTTCTGCCAGAATATCTCTGCTCAACGAGTCTGAATAATTCACACGCCTTTGATGAATCGCCAAGTGTAAGAAATATCTCTCCTGTCTGGATAAAGGCCTTTGCACACAACAAAGAATCGAGAGGAAAGTAGTCGATCACGCGATTGTATCCCAGCACACTCTGGTGAAGTTCAACATCACTTTCTGCTACAATTGAATACTGGAGTGCCTTCTGATACTGATCGTCTGCAGATTCTGCTCTTGGAAATAAACCACCTGCTGGAATTGTCCAAATATCCAATCCTCCACCTCTATCAGAGGCAAAGAAAATTCTCTCTTTTGTGCCCCATGAGGGATAGTCATCGTTATAAATATCGGTTGTTATCTCTATAATGTTTGTAGCAGTACTATTTGAATCCAAGCTGCTAAATCGAAGATCTAACTGCCACAAGGAGCTTTTGTCCATTGGGGTCAACATACCATCGCCATCTGTATCTATGCTCTTTCTTAAGAATACTATCGAATTCCCGTCCGGAGACCATGCTGGTTTGCTGTCGATAAATCTGCCTTCTGTTATCTGTAAAACATCTACAGGCTCCAGCCCTTCCAGCCGCATCAAGAAAATATCTCCACCCCTGTCATATCGATAAGATGTATAGAGTATCTCATCTCTGATAGGTGACCAGCAGGGCCACAATGCTCCAGAATCTGTCAGTTTGTAAGACCTTCCCGACTCAATATCCATTATCCATAGATCGGACCTTCCTCCTCTGTCTGAGACATAGACCATCTTCTTGCCATCTGGAGAAAAAGTTGGAGATGCGTCCATTCCAAGATGATTTGTGAGCTGTATTGGTCTTCCCCTTACTGTCGCAGTTGTTCCCACCTTAAGTGAGACGAGCCATATATCACCCTTGGCATCCCTTCGCTTTGAAACAAAGGCAATTCTTCTACCATCAGGCAACCATACAGGAGATCTGTCCTCCGCATAGTGTCTGGTAATCCGAAAGACATCACCTCTGGGCAGCCTCTTTACCCAGATATCGAGATTTCCTTCCCTGTCCGATGTGAATGCGAGCCACCGTCCATCAGGGGATATAGATGGGGAAAAATCGACAGAAGGATGAGTAGTAACCTGCGATATTTTTAATAAATCCCCGTCTCCTGCCTTTACAGAAAATGGAATCGCTATCAGCAGTAATATGTATTTAAATATCTTAAACATATTACTTCTTTATCCAGGTTCCATCCTCTTTCTGTATCCATGTGCCCTTCGGTGAATTCTCATGATTCATCTTTGCAAAGACTGAATAGATCTGCCTCCTGTCCGACTCCTTTAGAGAACTCTTAAGTTCAATTACTCTATCCATTATTATTTTTCTGTCTCTATTCTCTTCCTGAATGATTTCTTTTACAAGTTCCATCAATTCTGAATCCTGCTGAAGCGCACGCGAAGGTCTGATCTGTAGGAATCCCTGATTGTCTTCTCCAACATATCCCTTAATCTTGAATTCATCGATATCATCTTTGTTGAACTTCTGTTCTTGAAGAGCCTCAAGCACTTTCTCTTTTTCTGGAGAAAGCTTTACACTGCTCTCTCCCTTCTCTGATCTTGTAGAGGCTATCATCCACATATCCTCTTCCATCTGGTCATATGTGCCAATCACCTCTTTTTCTAGTGCTGTCTTCTCACCTGTTATTCTTACCTCTGGTGCATGTATGCTACATCCTGCAATAAAAATAACGAGTATCAATACTACATAAAAAATATGGTTCATGTTGCCCTCCTCATGCTTATTTAAATTTTATAAAAAATTCGAGTGGAAGCCTCCCATATTCTAACTTTCCTGGTATTCTTACTGGTGAAAACCACGGCTGGCTCAAGGATAGTGAAGGATACACATATCCATGATGAATATCAAAAGAAAACAGCGTCGGCTTCCATCCCATTCTGATCAACTTTCTTGTCAACCCTATCGAACGGTCTGAACCGTCAGGGTCCAAACTCCTCAGTACTATTTCGGCAAAATCGGAACCGATCTTTGTAATATGGAAATATCCATCTAAGTCGACCTCTTCAGCAAAATTTATTCCCCTTCCTTTTAAGAACATTGTTGCATCAAGCTCCGCCTCTTCTGGATCCTTAATAGAAAAATTCGAAAGCACCGCAGAGTTTATTCTGGATGCCTGGGCAGACAATTCATAAGAAATATCTTTTATATTGTCTTTGCCTATCCTTACGATTACTGCCCCTCCCAGGTTTCCGCCCAGCAAATCAAGAGTAAATCTTGGTATCTGAATCATTCCATTTCCGATATCCAGATCGAGTTCAATATTCTTAATCCTGTACTTATCATACTCTATCTCACCTATCTTGATATTACCCAATTGCGGATAGAAAGAGCGGTATATCTCCCTGTTCGACTCATAGTCAAGCAAGTGCCAAGATTTTGATCCATCTGCAGATGTAAGACCAGGTGCAGACAGATTCATCTCTATGTTTATTGGCAATCTGCAAGTAAAATCGGATATGGCAAGCCCCCTTCTGCTCACTACATCAACAGAGTCAAATGAAATATTTCCAGACAAACATATCTGTCCGCCACTGCTGCTTCCCTTCATTTTAATCAGACCGCTTCCTGTATAAGAAATATCGTCTGTGACCACTCTACTCTCTTTTGATTCTATCCTCATAATGAGATCGGCCACTATATCTGCAAAGCCCCTCGATCCATTTACACAAATATTAAAGCCGGCCTCGATTCCAAGATCATCAACCGACAGCTCACCCTCTTCAATAACAATCCTTCCTTCCCGATTAATCGCCCATTTAAACATGAGGCGATTTTTATTTAGGGGGTTTGACCTAAGTCTATTCATCTTGACCATATTTAGTTCAACATCTGTACTACCATTTAAGGAATCTTGATCCCCACTTATTTCAATTCTGCCGCTTATATTGCCCATGAAAAGTTCTTCATTTTGATAACTTGCACCCACATCTCTCAGCAGCACATTTCCCATCATCTCAATATCTGGAGAGCCCTCAGAGATTTTGCCGCCAAGCTTTAAGGTAATTACATCCTCACCCCATAGATCCAGACTTCCAATACTGCTCCTTATGCCTGAAGGAATAAATCCTAAAAGACCTTTGTTGTTAATAGTTATATTTTCGACTCCAACATTAAACTTCCCAGATTTAGATAAAAATTCACCAGACAGCTTACAGCTCACCATATCATCTATATCGAGAGAAAACGATTTTACAAATAGCCTCTGCAAATCTGAATCGAGACTAAAATCAATATCTGAATCTACATCAATGGGAGGAGTGATCTCCCACTTATTGAGCCGATATTCGATTCCTTGAGAACTAAGAGCGATGTTTATTCCACAATCATCCAGTCCGTCTGCTTCTAAATTGATCGAAAGGTCTATACTTCCTCCAAAACGCTTAGGCAGAAATGGCAGGATGTTTAATGATATAGAATCTGCTGCAACAGAGCCCTTAAGGATGAGATTTCTAAGGCTCTTATCCCTGCTGTTCAGGAAACTCCATTTTAACCTTGTACTATAATCACTGCCGCGCATATCAAAAAATTTCAGAAATAGTGACCCCTCATTGGGTACAAACGAGTCGTGAAAATATGAATTTAAGTTCAGCAAGAGTTTTTGTATATTAATTTGTGTCGTATCATCAACCATGAAATCGATCTGGCCTATTCTCACCATTCCATAAAAAGCAGTCTCTTTAAATGTTTGATCCTCAAAACTTCCTGAACAATCGGCTGTAAAATTTAAATCGTTAATAAAAACACCTGACGAATCAATATCTGCTCTTCCTTTTAAGAAATTGCAGGTATATTTAAATCTGAATCTTTTGTAATTACCCTTTACTTCTCCTTTAATCAATCTGATCACTCCATCATATCTTAATGACTCAACACTCTCAGCCCATGCAGAAGGCAATATCGGTAATATCGACTCCTTTAAATCTGAAATCTTTACATACTCCCCATCAAAATATAAATTAAATTTGCCTTCACCTCCCAATCTACCAGCCTCACCTCTTCCTGCAACAAGCAAGTCATCTCCTGCACCTATTCTCAGAGTATCTATCTGGATCGTCTCGCCATATCCAATCCCATGACTCTTAAGTTCAAGATAAAGATTCTTAGCCGAATAATCAGATTCTGGCCCAATCCCCAAGGCCATCTCTACTCCCCACTCCCTATTCTCACCCCAGACTGCCTCCAGATCTAGGCCGACTGCTGTCCTGAATTCGCTTCTTCTGTCTCTAAGAATGAAATTGCTGTTCTGGGTAAAGAGCCTCATGCTCCCCCTGACCATTTCAGAGTCCTGAATCCTTCGCGGCATGGAAAGTTCAGATATAGAAAGTGACAGTCCATTGATTGAAACAAAGGTCTCATTGGAATCGCTTTTCACATCCATGCTGAACGAAAAATCGGTAAGATCGAGACTGAAAAGCCCGATAGAAATCGGCAGACTTAATCCCCTGCTCTCTTCTCCAGGAACTTCTCTTTCAGTAGTGGAATCTTCAATCGTTTTGTGGGTAGTAATGAGGCTTAGTTCAGGATTTCTGATTACGATATTATTAATCTTGAGATGATGCCTTATCAATGAAAATGGCGAAAACTTTACTACAACTCTATCCAGGGTGAATAATCTGCCGCCTCCAGCCTTCTCCTCTCCTGTAAACCCGATCTCTATTCCCTTTATATCGATCCTTCCAAATGGATTTATTGAGACACTTGACACTCTAACATCTCTTTCGAGCAATGTTGTTAACTTTTTTGAGATCAATAAAGCCGTCTTATCGGATGGATATAAAAAAAGCATTAATAAAACAAAAAAAACTGCCATTAAGAAGAGAGCAGCAATAAATAAGCAAACTCTCAGTAATTTCTTCTTAAACACCCTCCCCTTTCTACTCTTTTTCGATCTGCTGCTCATTTCAACCGATCATCTTTCTGAGTGTCTTTTTCACTCCTGATTATGGTATAGGTCGGATATGCAAAATTTATATCTTCTTCTCTATTTATCTTTTTCAATACCTTCCTGGTTATATCGTTCTCACTATCCCTTCTATCCTTTGCCTCTGTTAAATAACGAAGAGTTATCTTGACACCGTTGTTCTCAATGTTTGTATATACAATCGGCGTATATTTTTTATAGAAGATAAGATAGTCACGCGACATTCTGTCGATTCTGTGACGCACCTTCTCCTGTACCTGACTGCTATGCTCCTCTCCACACTTAATTAAGATTTTAATTGCCTTCTCCCAGTTGCTCTCAAAGGTTATTGTAAATGATATCTCATTCCAGAGAAATTCGAATCCTTTCGTATAGTTGAACAGTGGCCTGCGAAACACTGCACCATTGGGAACCTGTACAACACGACCTGTGCTCTGATCGCCTTCTACCCAGTTTCCGATCTCAAGAAGAGTGGTCTGAAAAAGCTGAATATCTATTACATCCCCCTTTACATCGTCTATTTCTATCCTGTCCCCAGACTTATATGGATTTCGCAAAACAATGTAAATCCATCCTGCAATGTTCAATATTACTTCATGAAGTGCCAGTGCAATGCCAGCACCCATAACAGATAAAAAGGTGGCCCACTGTTTAGTGCTTCCTGCCCATATTGGAACCAAAATTATGAAATAGAGAAGAGCCGCACCATAGGAAGCGCGTTTGCGGTATTGATGCTTCTTTTTTATCTCTATCTTTAATGAATTGATGAACCGCCTCGTAAAAAAGAGTGCACCATAGACGAAGCCGAATGCTATCGCAGATGTGATCAACTTGTTCACAAAGGGATTTTTAAAGAATCTGAACACCTGAGAAGATGCCCATATCCTTATCAGTATTACACAGCAGAGCAGCACAAGAAAAAATACTGCCCACTTTGCATACTGGTGCCTCTTCTCAAGAGCGATCCTTTTAGAGCCGACTACCCTGCGAACAACTATTATTGAAGCAATAAAAAATATGATTGTAAAGAATGAGATCAATATCTTTTCGACCAAGACCTGATCAAAAAGAAGTCTCAGATATGCAGACACCCACATCCAGAACAGTATTATGAGAGCAAGTACGGCTGCTCCCCTCATTGACCACATTCCCACAAGGCGAGCCTTCTGCGAATCCATCTTTCTCGAATTGATTAAAAGACGGATAAAAACTACAAGCATACCGCATATGAAGAGAACAACAACGCTCCAGATCGCCTTTACAATTAGTGGATCACCAAGAGTCGATGAAATTGTTTGACCCATGATGTTAACTCCTCTTTACGGTCCAAGATAAAGGGGGGTTTTAAAAATAAAGTCTCTTGGAAGTTTCATTCTAAGTTCATCGCTGCTGCTGGCATAGAGTGGACTTATCTCTATTTCCCCAACAACATTTCCATCCTCATCCCTACTAACATCAACACCAGCCTCCTCTAACCATGACCCAAATAGATTGCACATTTTTCTTCTTGCTGTCTCCGGCGAGTTCTCACCCTCCTTGTTCTTCACGGGACCAAACTCCCTGTCCCTCTCTATCTCCATTATTACTGGATTTTTTGCATCGCTCAGTATATCGAAAATAAACATTTCAAACTTATATCCATTTGGCCTCTCAGGAACTACGAGATTGCCACTCTCATCGAGATAGGGTATCTTTTTGTATGCAACATGATAGGGCAGATTCAGGCCGCTGTTTACCTGTCTCTCAACAAAATCGACATTTAAAAGATGAATGGCTATGCTTCCTGCAGAATATTTCAGTGAGCCATCCCTGTTTCTGGCGTTCATATCCTTCTCTCCAATCTCGCTGTACTCTATGACTCTTACTCTTCCATTCACTCTGCCAAAGACACCTACCTTCTCATATGGACTCTTCTTTCTCACCATCTTTGATGACATCTCGCTCTTTTCCATCAAATGATATCCTATAAAAACAGGGTCTATGATGTTAATCAATACATTATCGACCTGGAAGTAGGAGATTATTTCGATTCCTCTTTTCTTTATATCCTCGAGCGCACCATTTTCATAAAGGGCAAGCAGTGATCCTCCATGGCCATTAGGGCTTACAAATATATGATCCTTTTTGTCAAGAATCAGTTTTCCATTTTCATCGAGTGCTGCAATCATTCTCTGTTTTACAAAAAAAATATCCTCTCTGTCAAATCCAAAAAAATTGTTTTTAATAAAAAATTCTCTTGTTTCTCTATCATTTGTCTCGCTTGTCATTATGTACCAAGGTATCTGTATGTTATATCTTTTAGAAGCAGCCATTATCTTTTCTGCATATATCTGGAAAAGAGACTTTCCAGTAACCGGCCCAATAGGGAAACACCCTTTAGGGCCACTGAATCCAAGCCTTGTTGCCTGACCTCCTGCAACAAGAAATGCACACACGCCACCCTCACATATTTTCTTTTCTCCTATCGTGCGGGCCTCATGCTCTCTTCTCCTCTCCTCCTCTGTCTCTGGAACTCTTATCACATCAACGGGCTCCATCTCGCATGCCCTCTTTTCTTCCCTTTTGAATTCATCGCACTTTTTCTTCAACCTGTTAAGAAGATCAAAATCAATAGACCTCAACTGATCGAGCAGCCTATTCCTCGACTCCTCGGAAAGCTCTTTCCACCATCTAAATATATGACCCTGTCCCTCTCTGTATACTCTCTCGACAATCTTGCGATCCTCTCTGTTTTTAACTTCAATCATTTTCAATCCTCATGCTCTGAAACCAAATACATAATAATTCCCCCGCATACTGCAACATTTATGGACTCTGCCCTGTCTGTGTGTACAGGAATCCTTATACGATAATCTGCACTCTTCAGAACCGACCCTGACAACCCTCTGCCTTCGTTTCCAAGTGCAACTACCACACTCTTTTTCCCTCTTATCAGCGATGGATCTTCCCTACCTGAAACATCGGAAGCAGCTACAGAAAATCCTCTCCCTTGTAGGCCCTGAAGAACAGAAAGCCACGACCCTGTCTTTCTTATCCAGAGCGATAAAATAGAACCTGCACTCGCCTGAACACACTTGGGTGAAAAAGGATCGGCGCATCCTTCTGACAGGAAAATTCCTGAGAAACCAAATGCTGCTGCCGTACGAATCAATGTCCCTACATTTCCAGGATCCTGAACATCCTCAAGAAAAAGGACATTGCTGCCGGCAGGTTCTGGTAGTGTGGAAGAATAGGTCTCCATCGGAACTCTTACCAGAGCCATCACACCCTGTGGGGTCTTCATTGCAGAAATGGAATTGTATTGTTTGGCACTTACCCTTCTTACTGGATATCTTTCAATATTACAGTCATGATCATCCCTTACTATCAATTCGACTATTTTCTCAGGGCTTTTTACCATTATCTGATTGATAGATCTTAACCCCTCGACAATAAAGAGGCCACTCTCTATCCGTCCCTTCTTTTCAACCAGTTTCTTATAAGAGGTGAGAGAGTTCATAAAAAGTCTCTTTCTGCAATTTATCAGGTACACTATTTTACAAGATTTTTTAATATTAAACAAGGAAATTTGAACGAAAAGTTATTAACTTGCGACTCTATAGATTATCTCTCTGTGGTATCCAGTTACTATTCTATAATATCCACTCAAATATTCATCAAGATCACTGTCTCCTGTATCGACTAAAAGGGGTCTGGCATGAAGCCTGTTTATTTTTTGTATTGTGGATATAATTATGATGTTTTCCTTTCCAATCTTTCGAACAACATATGGACTAATCTGCTGATTTCCCCTGCCCAGAATGAATCCCTGACCACCTATTGGAGTAATTATCAATTTTGCACTCCTTCCCTCTATTCTTTTAATTAGATCGGCCTCACACACATCTCTCTCTATCAGAGTTCTCTGTCCTATTATGTCGACCCCAATCAGAGAAAAATCAATGTTTAATTTTTTCTGTATCATGCTTGTTGTAGAACCGGGTCCAATAACATAAATGATATCATCAGACATCCCCTCTATAACATGATGGGCAATTGCCTCCTGTTCGTAGATCTCCTCCTTTGAGCTGCCCTCCTTGAGCCTCTGGAGCCTGTTTCTCTCATGGGGTATCTTCAAATATCCAAACAACTCACCATTTAAGATTCCCCTCCTGTAATCCTGTTCGCATAAATCCATTACCTCGGCCTCAACATGGGTTGTTATTCTTCCTTTCAGGTAGAGCATGGCGATCTCTCCTGCCTGTACTGGATTCCTAGCAAACACTGCCGATTGTATCTTAACTCCAGCAGGAATTCCGAGTACTGTAATAGATCTTCCAACAGCCGTGTAAATGTCTCTTGCCGTGCCATCTCCACCTGCAAATAGGATGATATCCACTCCAGAAGTCTTCATCAACCTTGCCGTTCTTATCGTATCCTCAGCACTTGTCATACCTCTGGCGATTTCCCCGATTACAGTAGGTTTAAATCCACACTCTAAGGCCAGATCTTCTCCCATAGATCCTCGAGGCGTTACGAGTTCTATCTCATCCTTTATCTTTGACAGAACCATCAAACAACACCTTGCCCTCTCCTCAGACCTAGGCGTTGCCCCCATTTCTATTGCCCTTTTTAAAATTTGCTGGCCGTCGGTTCCCTTAAGACCAACACTCCCTCCCATTCCTGCAATAGGATTTATGATCAGACCGCATGACTTCATTTATCCTCACAACTCTTCTTTTTCTTCAATCTGTGTTTTTTGAGATATGCTCTCCATGTGACTGCCCATTTCTCAGGGTCGTCAAACCAGCTCTCATCTATTTTGTGAACCACGCTTTTATGAGGTGCACTCTTAACAAGTTCTGGTTCCTTCCTTGCCTCCTCAACAACATGACGGAGTCCATCTAAATATTCATCGAGTTCTGCCTTTGAATACGACTCTGTTGGCTCAATTGTAAAGGGTTGAGGAACTATGAATGGATGATGGCTCGACCATAGATGAAATCCAAAATCACACATTCTGCATGTAATATCGTGTGTATCCACCCCTGTCTCTTCATAGAGCTTCTCCCATGTATACCTTACCTGTTCAATTCTACGCTTTCCACCCTTGAATGGAGAGTCTGCACCATCGATCTCTGTTATTTTCTTCAGCAGATAATTATTATTGAGCACTGCTATCTCTGCTACCTCTTTTAAACCCTCACTTCCGAGGCTCATGATCCAGGCATAAGACTTTAAAATCACTGGAAATACTCCCCAGAATGAACGCACCTTTCCTATGGTGTTTGGAAGATCAAATCTGAAAAAATATTTCTTTCCATCATAATCGACTATCGGCACAGGTAAAAATTGTTCGAGTTGCTTTACTACACCCAGGGCACCGGATGCAGGTCCTCCACATCCATGAGGAGCACCAAAGGTCTTATGAAGATTGAAAAAACACATATCGAAACCCGCCTCCTTTGCCCTTGTTATTCCAAGAATCCCATTTGCATTTGCCTGGTCATAACAGCATAGACCACCAGCATCGTGTACTATTCTGGTAAATTCATCGATCCTTGGATTGAATATTCCAATATCTTCTGGATTTGTAATAAAAAGAGCCGCCGTCCTGTCAGATACTGCCTTTTTGAGCGCCTCTATGGCCGGAAACCCGTCCTCATCAGGATAGATGGTTATGATCTTATATCCCTTTACTGCAACTGCAGCAGCATCTGATGGATGCGAGAATATGGTCGTTATTACCTCGTCTCTTTGTTCCTGGTTTCTGACCTGATGATATTTCTGCACAATAGAGGCCATGACCATTATTGCATGTGAACCAGAACTCGGCTGAAGAGTAAACCGATCCATCCCTGAAATCTCTCTGAAAAAAAGATCCATCTGGTGAAATATCTGAAGTGCCCCCTGCACACTATCTTCATCCTGAAATGGATGAATTTCTGCTGCCTTCTGAGACCTTGCTATCTGCTCGTTGATCTTTGGATTGTATTTTATTGTGCATGTACCCTGACCTATGTCGATGTTAAGATCTGCCCCGAGGTTCTGCTGTGAAAGCCTGAGAAAGTGCTTGAGCACTCTCATTTGACCAACTTCTGGAAGATTAGGAGGCAGCTGCCGAATCATGTTCTTTGGAAGGAGTGATGAGACTCCTCCAACACTCTCCACAATATCTGAATCGGTCTCTGGAGGCAGAATACCTCTTTCACCCTCATTTGAAAGTTCGAATATTATCTCCTCATCCCACTTTGCCTGATGAAAATTTCTCAATCTGCTTCCCCTTTTTATCTCCATTTCAAAACTCCTCGTTTTTTCTTTCTTTCTAGCTCAGTGCTCTTTCTACTGCATCGACTAGCTTATCAATATCTTCCTTAGAATGGGTCTCTGTCACGCAGTACAGAGCGCAATCCTTGAGCTCTGCAAACTCTTGTGTCAGATCTTTTCCACCAAATATCTTCTCTCCTCTCAGGAAACCATTAATCTCACTCACTCTCTTACCTGTTTTTGAGAAGTCGACAACAAACTCCTTAAAATGAAATGAATCAAATCTTATCGCTACACCCTCTATCTCTTTTAATCTTTTTATACAGTAGCCGGTTCTTTGAAGAATCGTCTCACCGAGCTCTCTCATTCCCTTTGGGCCCATCAGAGAGAGATATACTGCACTGGATATTGCCCACAGCGCTGCTGCAGTGCCTACAAACTCCTTTCCCTTTTCTCTCTTGCTAAAAGATGTTCTCCCATAGGCAACATCACCAAAACCCCACTCTCCTTCAACATTGGTTTGTGCAATACCAAAAAGACGAGATGGATACTCCATAACAAATCTTTCCTCGTCTGGTGTGGCAATGAAGCCCGCAAGTGCACCTCCAAAATAGAGATGATTGCCAAGGCCCTGTATGTCGCCGCACACGATATCCGCCCCATATTGAGCAGGTGGTTTTATCACTCCAAGGGAAACAGGATCTGTTCCAACAACAACCAGAGAGCCATTCTCATGTAAAAGCTGCGATATCTCCTCCCCATGCTCCTCAATGAATCCCAGATAAGATGGATTCTCAAAATAGAAACATGCAGTTGTTCTTGAAATCTTTGATTTTAAGTCGTCGATATCTATCTGACCAGTATCTCTATCGTGTCCTATTAACTTTATCTCCATTGCAGGGGAGCAGTAATTTCTTATTATCGATAATCTATCTGGAGAGATAGTGTCAGAAATCAGCGCCTCTCCTCTGCCCGTTATCCTTTCCGCCATTCTTATTGATGTACTCGCCGACTGCCCCCAGTCATATGTGGGTACATTCACAACATCCATGTCTAAAAGCTCGGCCATGAGGCTCTGATATTCGAAAAGCGCCTGAAAACGACCATGATCCTCATAGGGCTCACCAGCATAGGCAGTAAGAAATTCGGCCCGTCCAATAATCTCATCACATATTGCAGGAACATAGTGTTTATAACATCCACCGCCAAGAAAGCTTATATTTTCCTCACACGTCTGGTTTTTTGAGAGTATCTTCTCTACATGGCTTCTCAGCTCCTGTTCCGACCGGAGGGGTCTTGGCAGATTCATCTCGCCCCTGAATCTGAGACGCTCTGGAATGTCCTCATACAGCTCATCAATTCTATTTATTCCAATCTCCCTCATCATCTCTCTTTTTACTTTTGGAGAAGAGTTTGGAATATATGGGTGAGTCGGTTTTTCTCGTTCACTCATTGGAATCCTCCAGTTTTATCATCAGGTTCAATTGTTAATCATGCTATTCCACCGCCATCAACAATTAGATGTGCACCTGTTACCCACGAAGACATATCGCTGGCAAAAAAGAGAACAGCATTTGCCACATCTTCGGGCCTTCCGAGCCTGGCCAGCGGCCTGTGTTTTGCACACGACTCCTTATACGACTCATCATATACGCCTCCGAGCTGCTCGCATTCACTCTTCAGCATTGGTGTATCAACATCTCCAGGACAAACACAGTTCACCCTGATGTTGTCTCTACCATGATCTATAGCCATTGCTCGTGTCATGTTTAGCGTGCCGCCCTTCATTGCACAGTATGCAACTGCATTTTCTCCTCCCTTCAGCGACCAGCCCGATCCTGTGTTGATTATGCTCCCCCCTCCACCCTTTTTCATATATGGTATTACATATTTAGACAGAAGATACTGTCCCTTTAAAGAAACATTAAGAGCTAGATCCCACTCCTCTGGCATCAGATCAACAACATTTTTCCGAATGGCAATGCCCGCATTGTTAAACAAAATATCTATTCTTCCAAATTTTCGAAAAGTAGCCTCTGCTGCCCTCCTGCAGTCCTCTGGTATGCTGACATCACAGTGAACATATATAGCAGATCCGCCGTCTCTATTTATCCTCTCTACCTCCCTTTTTCCTTTATCATCATTAATGTCGAGAATTGAAACTGCTGCCCCAAATTCTGACAGCCTGTTTGCAGTTGCAAGCCCTATACCCGAAGCGCCTCCTGAAATCACTGCCACTCTGCCACTGAGTGAAATCAACTCAAAAGAACTCTTCTTTCTCATTTTCCATACACCCTTTCATTTACCTTGTGAAAACTCCGTATTAAACTATCCTCTACCTATCTCCCACCAGCAGGAAGATGTTCCTCCAGATATTTCGTAAGAAGCCCGAAAAGATGAACCCTTGTATTTTTACCTTCATATATACCATGAGACCTGTTTGGATATATCATAACAGAAAACTGTTTATTATATTTTACCAGTTCGTTGATCAGCTTTTCTGTTCCCTGATAGTGAACATTATCATCGCCAGTTCCGTGTACAATTAGTAGATCACCCTTCAGATTCTGAGCATATGAGATCGGTGATCCATTTTTGAATCTTTCTGGATTATGTGATACCAACCCCATATACCTCTCCTGATAGATTGTATCATAAAGAAGTTGATCAGCAACTGGTGCCACTGCCATTCCTACATGATAAAGATCTGGATATTGAAACATTAAGTTAAGGATCGAAGATCCACCTCCACTCCATCCCCATACTCCGATTCTAGTGCCATCGACAAAATCCCACTTCTTTATCTCCTTTAATGCAGCGGCCTGGTCTGAAATGTTCAATATTCCTATCTTACCATATATGGCCTTTCTCCACTCTCTGCCCCTTGGACAGGGAGTGCCTCTGTTGTCAATGCTCATAACAATATATCCGTGCTGTGCCAACATCAGGTGCCAGAGGTATCTCTCCCCACCCCATCGGTCCTGAACAGTCTGGCCCCATGGTTCACCGTAGACATAGAAAAGCACTGGATATCTTTTTGATGAGTCAAAATTCCAGGGCTTTATCATCCATCCATCAAGCACTGTCCCATCTCCAATGTCGACTCGGAAAAATTCTGACTTCACCCTCTTAAGAGCCTCAAAATTTTCATGAAGCCTTTTGTTTTCAACAAGAATCCTCACACGATTGTGATCTGGAAGAGTGACCAAATCAATAACTGGAGGAGTATCCATAGCAGAATAGGTATGTATTGCCCATCTGCAGTCAGGGGAGATCTGATATTGATGATTCCCATCCATTCCTTCAGGTGTTAGTCGTTCAGGATCTCCACCCGACATTTTAATGCGATAAAGATAACGGCTCTTTGGATCATCTGGAGAGGCAATAAAATATATCCATCCCTCTTTTTTGTCTACTGCCTCGACACTTACAACATCATAATCTCCCTGTGTTACACATCTAACATTACCATTTATTGAAACGATATAGATGTGTCGCCATCTGTCCTTTTCACTAACAAAAATAAAGCTCTTTCCATCATCTATCCATTCAACATCATCACAAACATCCACCCATCTGTCGTCAGTGTCAATAAAAACTATCCTTGTATCGCCATTTTCAGGATCACATAGAATTACCTCGTTTCTATTCTGGAGGCGGTTCAGATGCTGGATCAATATATGCTTCGAATCAACACTCCATTTCATTCTTGGTATGTAGTGATTCCTTGGATCATCATTCAATCCGATCCAAATTGTCTCTCCTCCAGACGATTCTAAAACACCGACACGACATGAGGAGTTGGTAGTTCCGACCTTGGGATACCTTATGGGAATCAGTCTAGGATAGATGGAGTCTGTATTGTTTATCATGAAAAAGGTTCCCACACCCTCACTGTCTAACTGCCAGTATGCTATCTTTTTACCATCAGGACTCCACCGGAAACCATCCCTGCAGCTAAACTCTTCTTCATAGACCCAATCAAAAGTGCCATTTATCAATGTCTCCGATCCGTCAAAGGTCAATTGTTTTATCTTGCCGCTTTCTATATCCTCAACATAGATGTTGTTTTCTCTAACATATCCCACACTCCTGCCGTCTGGAGAAAATTTGGCAAACATAAGCGTTGATGGCTCTGCATTTCCACCAAGTTTATGAAGTTCAGAACTCTCTATATCGAGCACCCAGTAATCTCCTCTTGTGTTCTGACGCCATACCCTTTTTGTATTTGTGAAGATGAGAACCTTTTTCATATCGCTCGACCACGTGTAGTCCTCTATTTCGATGACATCACCACCCCTCTGCTGAACTAACTTTGATACAGGAATTAGTATGGTCCTCTTTCCAGATTGAGGATCGTACTTTACTATCTCCTTACCTCCCAAATCTTTCCCAGACTCCTCAATCGTTGTGTATCCTGAGCCATCAGACATCCATTTAACAGGGCCAAAGCGCTGTTGTCTAAAATCCAGAGAATTGAAAATTCGATCCAGCGTTAGAAAACTGGGATCCACCTCCTGGGCAAACATGATCAAGGGAAGCAGTAAAACAAAAAGCCCAAATAGCCATTCTTTATTCCTTCTCATTTTAACCTCCATTAATTTCAAAATATCCTGTATAATGATTTCTTTAATTTACTTCGTTTTTCATCCAGCGGAGTGATCCTAAAGCTGTAGTAGTATTCCCTGCCATCGAGAAGATACTTCTTATGTGGTCTTGCACCCCAGCTATTGTCTCCACCGACTCCAATCTGTTTATAATCTATGTGAACAGTAACACAATCGCCAGGCTTTATCCTTCTGCCATGTCTGTATTTTCTTCCACCATCCGAACAATCTAGTATCTCATAATCAAATTGATATGCACTAAAATTGATAAGCGGTCTGCCAACAAACAGAAGAGATATTCCATCCTCTCTTGAAAGCAGTGCCCAGCGAACATCGGTCTTGTTTCCGGTCTCCTGCGGCCTCACATAGGGATGATACTGATCCCAAACAGATCCCGAATAGACCCCCACCCTGGCACCACTCTTCCTGTCCCAGTAACTCTCATGCGGTCCGCGTCCATACCAGGTAACAGTATCAAACTCTTTTGGAAGAGTCATGGTCATACCAAATCTAACCATTTCGGGAAGAGTATCACACTCAGTACAGAATCTGTTCTCAATCACAATTTCGCCTGTGCCATAAAATCTATAAGTTGTTCTGTAAGAGGAGTTTCCGGCAGCAAGTGTTGAGAAGACATCGGCCCTAATCATCTTGCGATTCACCTTCTTCACTCTTATGCTGTCTATCCTGCCCTCTAAAGAGGCCCGTTTCCATATTCCGCATCTTTTGACCATATTATTTCCAAGATCGTTGTCTGTTGGTGCTCTCCAGAAATAGGGGGCAGGGCCTTTTATCAGAATCTCCTCTCCCTGATAGATAAACGACTCCAGGGCAGCTTTTAACTTATTAAAGAGAATCGTGAATCCTTCTCCTTTAATTCTAAAATTTTTATCATCTTCTCTTAATTCGACATCAGGAAGGGACTGTTGATCGATCCTTATTTTTTGTCTATAAATCGGAAGCCTGAATTGATCCCATGCAACCTCATATCCTTCTGGAATCAGGGGGAAGTTGCCTTTTGACAGAAAACTAATCGTGAGGTGGTACTCCACTCCAGGCTCTGGTGTTATATCTGGTAAACCTATCTTGACAATTCTGCTTGAATGGGGTGGAACTGCAGGAAACCATAATCTTGCCTTTTTAATAGTCTCACCATTTGCAGTCAGCAGCCACTGAACATCGAATTTAGAAAGATCGATAAAATCAAATTTATTGAAGATCTCAAAATATCCCCTCTTCAAATCGATGGGCCTAACCTTTATGTTCTGGTAAACTTTTTTTACTTCCCATATATGAGGATTGATAGAACGATCGGCCTGCACGAGTCCATTTGCACAGAAGTTTGAATCGGCAAGAGAAGACGGTTCACCAAAGTCTCCACCATAGGCCCAGTAAACAGTACCATCTCCATCGACCTTCTGAATAGTCTGATCGACCCAATCCCAGATGAAACCACCCTGAAGATTTGGATACTCTTCAAATACATTCCAGTAGTCTTGAAGATTGCCCACACTGTTGCCCATGGCATGTGCATACTCACACAGAATAAGCGGGCGGGTCGGATCCCTGTCATGATATTTTCTAAGAAAATCGATATCTTTATACATAGGACATACTATATCGGTATGACTCCTCCACCATGCCGGCTGGTACTGTACAGGCCTTGTTGAATCGTGCCGCTTCAGCCACTGATATGTTATCTCAAAATTTTTTCCATCACCTGCCTCATTGCCCAGTGACCATATTATTACGGATGGATGGTTCTTGTCTCTCTCAAACATGCGCTCAGTACGATCCAGAAATGCTGCCTCCCATTGAGGATTATCTGTAATGGCACTGAATCCACAGGGGTGAAACTTCATGCCGTGTGCCTCTATATTGGCCTCATCTACAACATACAAACCATACCGATCACAAAGATCAAGCCAGTATGGATCATTTGGGTAGTGGCTGGTTCTTACTGCATTGATATTAAACCGCTTCATCATGGTTATATCTTTAAGCATCGTCTCGTGGTCTACATATCGGCCAGTCAGGGGATGTGTCTCGCATCTGTTTACACCCTTTATGTAAATGGCCACACCATTTATTAGCAGTTGTCCATCGACTATCTCGACTCGCCTGAAACCGACCCTGCTCGATATAACCTCAACAACACTTCCTGTATGATCTATTAGAGAGATGAGAAGTGTGTATAATTTAGGAGTCTCACAGCTCCACTTCTCTGGACACTTAACAACTGAACTAAAAGATAGACTCCTATAGGAAAAACTCTTTACCGATACATTCTTCACCATTTCTAGGACAGATGAATCTTTCTCCTGATCGTGCAGCCAAATCTTTACTCTATAATTTTCCGCATCATCTGCACTGCTGTTTTCTAGCTCCAGATCTACTTTAAATATACCATTATTATAACCTGTGTCTAAATCAGCTATGACTCTGAAATCTCTTATGTAAAACCATGGAGTCGAAAAAAGAAAGACATCTCTTTCAATTCCGCTGATCCTCCATGCATCCTGTCCTTCCAGATACGAGCCATCACTCCAGCGGTAAACCTCGGCAGCAATTGTATTTACTCCTCTTCTTATATATTTTGTGATATTAAATTCCATTGGTGTACGGCTGCCCTCTCCATATCCGACCTGATGACCATTAACCCAGAGATACATAGCAGATCTAACGCTGGCAAAGTGGACAAATACCTGTCTGTGTTCCCAGCCTTCAGGGAGGATAAAATCTCTTCTATACGACCCCACAGGATTCCAGTCGTGAGGAACCCTGGGCGGATCGGGCCTGAATGGATACTCCTCGTCCAGATATATTGGCATACCAAATCCCTGCAGCTCCCAATTTCCAGGCACCATTATATCATCCCATCCACTTATATCATAATCCTCTCTGTAAAATTCGATGGGCCGTGAATAAGGATTTCTTGAATATTTAAACTTCCATTTGCCGTTGAGCAGCAGATAGAATCGAGAAGATGAAGGCTCGTCCTTGAGTGCACACTTTACCGTTTGATACGGAATATATGTGGCATGTGGTCTGGTCCTGTTTATCCCTAAAACAGATGGATTCTCCCAATCGTTTAAAATACCAGAAACAGAAAATCTAAGCGGCAGAATCAAAAACAATACTGTATTAAGGGATATTTTAAAAATTAGACTCATCGCTGCGTCACTTATTGATAATATGTATAAAGTCTGCCTTCAAAATTTCTAAAAACAACTCTTTTATCACTCTTTTTTACTAAATAATCAGGAACCACCGGAACCTTCCCACCACCTCCAGGAAGGTCTACTACATAAGAAGGAATCGCCATGCCTGACACCCTTCCTGTCATAAACTCAATTATTCTCAGTCCTGTCTCTATAGACGTCCTGAAATGCTCTGTGCCCTTTGTAAGATCTGCCTGATGTAGATAATAGGGCCTTACCCTCATCTTTAGCAGGCGGCGCATCAGTGTAGCAATTATATGAGGATCATCATTGATCCCCTTTAGTAGAACCGTTTGATTGCCGACTGGAATTCCTGCATCACAAAGTAGGCCGCATGCCTCTTCTACTTCATGATTTATCTCGTCGGGATGGTTGAAGTGAACATTTATATAGATTGGATGGTATTTTTTTAGCATCTCTATTAATGAGATCTCTATTCTCTGAGGAAGAACCGACACTACCCTCGTACCGATACGGATAATGTCAACATGGTGAATCTCCCTGACCCTTGCAATGATCCACTCCAGCCTTTCATTTGAAAGAACCAGCGGATCGCCTCCAGAAATGAGTACATCCTTAATCTCTTTATGACTTTTGATATAGTCAATTCCCTCTTTCAACTCCTCATCTCTTATCTGTCTTGCCCTTCCAATCATTCTCTTTCTTGTACAGAACCTGCAGAAAACGGCACAGGTAGTCGATACGAGAAAAAGAGCCCTGTCCTCATACCTGTGGACTATGCATCGAACAGGACTGTAATTAGACTCAGATAGAGGATCGTCAATTCCATTTTGATCAATAAGCTCTCTTGGATCAGGAACAACCTGCTTAAATAGTGAAGCTCCACTCTCTTTAATACGTTCCAGAAAATAGCGATTTATGAAAATAGGATATACTCTGCACACCCTCTCCAGACTATCTCTCTCTATGTTCAGCTCTTGTGCAAGCAACTCTGGCGAAGATACTCCAAGCCTCATCATCTCTTTCCATTCACTACCCAAAATCTCAAGCCCTTCAGATTTATTAAACTATCTGTTCTGACACCGAGACAACGACCCTGCCATCAGATTCTTTGATCTTTGAGAAAAGTTCCCTTATATTTGAATCATTTTTAATAAGGAGAGTAAAATCATCCATACTCTTATCTGTAAGAACCACTAAAATAAAACGGCTGTTATTGCTAACATCACGAAACAATGATATCGTATATCCATGACCATGAAATATCTCTTTAAGATTGTTAAGAGCCTTTACAAAATTGCTCTGTCTCTGTTTTTGTAAAGTAAAATTGAGGGTTATCAATTTCATTATCTATAAAGCCGTTTTCTAATCTCCATACTGTGTAAGCAAAATTTTTCTTGCCGCCTCTACTGCCTCTCCAATCCTTTCCCTTCTCATTCCCCTGCACTGAACAAAAAAGGGAGAACCTCCACCCTTTCCATCAATCAATCTGCAGGGCTCTTCCAATATCTTTCGCATATCAAACTCTATATCTTTTGACCTCCCAAAGAACAGATAACCACCATCCCTGACCAGACCAAAAAGAGCTATGATTCCCTTTTCCCTGATCAACTTCTTTACAAGACTCTCTACATCTTCAAAATCAAAATCATCCACCACCTCACAAATCAACTTGTTGCTGCCAATTGTTTCCGCCCTCTTAATAAAATAATCCATCCTTACCCTGAGCAGATTCTCAGTAAGACGTCTCAACCTCCTCGACATCTCTAACTTGTCCTGCTGACCCTTATTAACTGCAAAGACCACCTCATCCTCTCCTGCTGTTAAAATTCTGCAAACAGCTCTCAAGGTCTCCATTTTCTTTTGATAATCACCCAAGGCTCTTCTGCCTGTAAGAAAATATATTCTTGTTCCACCTTTATAATGCTCCGACTTAATTACCTTAATCAGCCCAACCTCGCCAGTTCTTCTGAGATGGGTACCGCAGCAACCAGTAGTATCAAAATCCTCTATCTCAACAACTCTGATCTCCTCACTGACCTTTGGGGTCCTCCTGAGATGTACCCTGTCCAGCTCTTCTGGTCTTATCCATCTTGTTAATATTTCCCTGTCTTCAAACACAACACTGTTTGCAATCTCTTCTGTGTTTTTGATATCTTCTAATGAAATTTCAGATTTTTTCAGATCGATTGTAGAATATTCTGCCCCCAGATGAAACCCTATCGTCTCTGCACCAGCAGAACGAAGAAAAGACTGAGATAGTATATGCTGGCCTGTATGCTGCTGCATGTGGTCAAACCTCCTATCCCAGTCAATCTCCCCTTTTACCAGATCGTCCTGTCCAATATCACCATCTACTAAATGGATGATAACGCCCTTCTCTTCAATAACATCTACCACATCAACACCGTTCAATCTACCCCTATCACACGGCTGTCCACCAGATGTGGGGTAAAATAGTGTTTTATCTAAGACAATCCTCCTACCGCCGTCTATTAATCTCTTTTCCAGTATCCTGGCTTCAAATGTTCTCTGGTAGGGGGCCTCATAAAAGATTCGAATAGTATTCATCGGATCAATACTTTTTTAAAATTTTTAATGTCTCCTCAGGCCCTTTAAACCCTGTAAACCTATGAAGTTCATTTCTCTTTGGATCAAATATAATTACGGTGGGCATTCCAATGATATTATATCTTTTCTGGATACTCTTTGTTCTCTGATTGTTTTCTGTTAGATCCAATTTAACTAAAACATATCTATTAAGCTCTGAAATTACAGATTTATTCGACCACGTCTTCTCATCCATCTCGTGACAGGAACCACACCACTCTGCAAAAAAATCAATGATAACGTTTTCCCCTGTCATTTCTGCTTCTCTGAATCCATCCTCATCCGATTCCAGCCACATACCTTTTTGACTGGTAATCTGAGATGAAGGTTGCATGTGCATAACATCCACTCCACCATAGCAACTCGCAAACCCGAAGTATAAAAAGATCGCGCCCATCATAATCGCAACTATTCCAGCAGCCTTTCCTATCTTTCTTGAGAGCGATGAATCTCTATTAACAGGATAAAATGCTCCAATAAATGTTCCGAATACTATAAAAAATAGCGCCCACAATATGTTATAAATCAGTTGAGGCATAACCGGACGAATCAAGATTATGGAGAGAACAACGAGTGTAATACCAAATCCTCTCTCAATCCACTCCATCCAGCCGCCAGACTTCGGCATGTTTTTGATTATTCCTGAAAAAGTTCCTATTACTATAAACAGAACTCCCAATCCAAGCGAGAATGAAAGAAGCAGACCTATTCCCATCAACACCGATCCCGTTCTTGCTACCCAGGTCAATATTACAACAAGAAGGGGACTTATGCATGGCGAAACTATCAGACCTGCAAGCAGGCCTGTTAAAAATGCCCCCACAAACCCTCTTCCGCGTTTGCCTGCTATCTTTGAAGCAATAGAAGAGGGCATCTGCAATACAAATAGACCAAGCATTGAAAGACCCATAAAAAGGAAAATCATTGAAACAAATATCGTGACTGCAGGATGATGCGTTAATGAACCAAATAGTGATCCTGTTTTTGCAGCAATTACACCAAGAGTGGTGAATGTTGTAGAGATTCCCAAAACATAAAAAAGCGAAAGCATAAATCCCTTGAACTTTCCTCCAGAAGCCTGTGCTCCTATTACAGCCAGTGTAATGGGAATCATCGGATAAACACATGGAGTAAGGCTTGTTAAAAGGCCGCCTAAAAAGACGATTATGAATGCAAAGACCGATCCCTGCTCGAGTGCACCCGAAAGCCTTCCTGCTATTCCTCCCGTTTCAGCAGAGATTGAGCTAAAAGTATCGGTATCACTAATAAACACTCTGGCCTTTACAAACTTCTCCTCAGGACGATAACATGTCCCATCTATTATTGAACACTGCTGCACTCTTACCCTTATCACTATATTCTTCTCACCTGTGCCTATACCCTTTTTTACCGTAATTGGTATGTTTATTCCTACCTTCCCTTCATAATAGGAAAAACCGGAAGGCGTCATAACTCCATCGGGATAATCAGGCTTTCCAAACTCCATTCCATCGATCTCTTCAGGTACTACTTCAAAAAAACCGCTCCGAGCATCTGCAATATGAAATCCTGGGGATATTTCACACTCAACCACAAGCATGCCTTTTCCCCCGGCGCCTATGGTATCTGGCTCCACACGAGCTGAAAGCCTTATATTGTCCTCACTCTTCTGCGCATAGAGATGAGTAAAGAGTACAACGAATAACAATCCGATAATCTGATATTTTCTTAGTAGATTCATATTTCTACCATTCCGCTGATAAAGTTATATAGTGAACAGGTTTTAAAGTTCGATCAAAATTTGTGCCCCATCCAATATCATATTTTATTAAAAAGAAGCCGAGATTCATCCTTGCCCCGAATCCAACCCCTGCACGCAGATCATCAAGAACCGGCATCTTCAGAACACCAGCCTTAATCGGTCTCCACGACTTGTCATCCTCCCATGCAGAACCGATATCCATAAACATAACACCTCTTATGTTCTGAAAACCGAATGATAACGGCCATCCCAGGATAAGATATCGAATCAGAGGAAACCTGAATTCTATGTTTGATAAAATATATCTTGTTCCAATCATTTCATAGTAGTAGTAACCTCTTAGTGGAGTTGCAAAACTTGAGAAAAAGAAGAAATCTCCCGAACCCCAGTAATTCTCAGGAATCTGATTGTATCCATAATTGACCCAACCCATCATTCCTCCAAGCAGAAAACGCTGGGGATTTTTGCCCCCTGAAACTCCTCCTGCAAACCGCAACGCAAAGGTAAAATCACGGCCTATTTTAAAGTATCTTCTCCAGTCACCCTTTACAGTCCAGAAGTCGAGCCCATACTCCCTGCTTATCATTGGAGAGTAGCTTACCGAAAAATTTGATCGCCCCCCATTAACAGGACCGGTCATGCCCCAGACTGTAGCATCTGTTGTATATCCTAAATTCAACATCAAAATGTATCTCTTGTAGAGATTCCCCACATCCTCCATCTTTATCTGCCCGTAATAGTATGCAAGATATTCGTTTACAACTCCATAATCCCGTTGAAGGCCTATTCCTGTAACAGAAAAATCTAAACGACGATACTTACTGAATGGGTGTGAGAGTTGAAGTGTTACTCCATAATCCCTGTCTCTATAGTATCCCCAGTATAAATAGCCGTATTGATCCATGAAGTATGTAAAATAGAGATATGAGTAGTGGAAAAAAGAGATTCCAAAATCGGTCCTCTTTGGAAGATAAAAATATGCGAACTGGAAATTCGAATTCTTGATGTTGTAAAACAGATCTGTATAAATATTGATCTGGTGATTTCCAAGAATATCGGATAGAACAAGCATCGACGAACCCTGGAGCCCATAAAACTGATTGTATCCTGTTCCTCCTGTAATCAGGTCGGGCGTGAATCTTAATTTATATTTATTGCTCTTATACTCTCCCTTTATATCCTTAAACATCGATGAATCAAAAAAGGTCGTTGCCCTTGTCTTTTTTCTCTTACCCCTCCTGAACTCTTCTCCAAAAATATAGTTTTTGTACTTCTCAACCTTCTCCATACTTCGAGCAAGCACCACTCTTTTTTCTTTCCTGCTCTTAACAAACTCCGTTAATTGAAGTGTAATTGATCCTGGCTCTATCTCGAGTGGATTGTTTATAAGATAGATATCATAACCACCATTATAGTAAGAGGAAAACACCAGTCTCGATCCATCTCTCGACCATGATATCTGTGACACCCCTGTCAGCAGATTAGTTATTGGATATTCATCTCCACTACTTTTATCGTGTATGAAGATGTTATTTATGCCATTTCGATCAGATATAAAGGCTATTTTTTCCCCATCTGGTGAAAAGGCAGGCGACCTCTCTACTGCCTCTGTAAAAGTGCGGCGCACTATATCTCCAGTATTAACATTCAGTGTGTATAGATCATACTGGGAATAATCGTGGTTAAATATTTTAAAATCATCCCCTGTCTTTCTACAGTGATCTCTTCTATCAGAAACAAATGCTATCTCATCTCCTGTCGGAGACCAGACAGGATCCAGATCACAAAAAATATCGTCCGTAAGTCTGACTAACTCTCTGTTCTTCAGGTTTACCAGATATATGTCCGATCGACCAGCCTTAAGGCCCATAAAAACAATAGTTTTCCCATCTGGTGACCAGCTCGGCGAAAAAACTCCATCCAGATCAAACTTGAATATATCTACCACTCTTGCCCTCTTTACATCCAGGGTATAAAGAGCATCCCTTCCACCAG
>Ga0190360_1000323_pt1 | contig 27087 bp, 27 predicted proteins | sample 48721834_MG_FD_161271 | JGI IMG/M metagenome (GOLD analysis project Ga0190360, IMG submission 161271) | Hydrothermal vent microbial mat bacterial communities from Southern Trench, Guaymas Basin, Mexico - 4872-18-3-4_MG | ecosystem: Environmental > Aquatic > Marine > Hydrothermal vents >...
TCTTAAAATATGATATATTATTTCCTATATTAGCTGGTGGAGCTGCATTAACAATTAAAAAAATAGTTGACCAAGAATATGCTTTATTTTTTAAAGAACATTTAAAAGAAATAATTTTATATGGATTTTTCGCAATTTTTACTACAATAATATTTTGGGGCGTCCAATATATGATATCGATGATAATTGGGGTGGAATACTATATCATAGCAGGAGCGATTGGACTAGCTATTGGATATACTGTAAAATTTGTTCTTGATAAGATTTATGTTTTTAAAAAGAAATTTGGTTCTTCTTCACAACAGACGATGTTTTATGTATTATATATTTTATTTGGGTTTATATCTTCAGTGGTCAACCTTGGTACTCAATGGGTATTAGGTTATTACTTCTTAGGCGGATATAATGCATTAGGGGTATTAGCAGGGACAATTATAGGCTTTTTTATGAAATATTTACTCGATAAATTTATTGTATTTAGAAAAAAGAAGTTAGACCCTGATTTATAAGATTGATTTTACAATTTCAAGATATTTATTAATGATTATATCCCAGGAATATTCATTTAAAGCGCTTTGTAATGCTGAAGAGGAAAGTTTTTGCAATAATTTTGAATTACTTAGGAGATTAAGAATAGTTTCAGATAATTTTTTAGGGTCATTGGGCTTAATCAATACACCATTTTGAAAATTTTTAATAATTTCAACAACTCCACCAGAATAAGTAGAAATAATCGGCTTCCCAGATGCGAGGGCTTCAAAAATAACGCGGGGAGAATATTCAGCTTTTAGGGCTGGATGAACAAATATGTCACACCCTGCATAATAAAGTGGAATAAATTCATCTTCAACCCTTCCCGCAAAAATTACATTATTTTGAAGATTATATTTAATTGCTAATGATTTAAGTTCATTTAATAAAGGCCCAGACCCAACTATTATTAATTTAACCTTTTTATTTTTCTCCAGAATATATAGCATTGATTTAATCATAATATGATAACCTTTGTAAAATACCATCCTTCCAAGACATAAAATTATTTTTTCATCTTTACTTATATTGTGTCTTAATCTTATTACATTCCTATCTAAATTTGGAGAAAAACGTTTTGTATCAATACCATGTGGCAAATAAACTGCTCTTGAACTTGAAATTTTATTTACCATATTTAAAAGTCGCTTTGTTAAGCATAAAATAATATCAAATGAGTCTAAAAAGTATTTCCGTATAAATATCTTTTTCCAGTACCAAAAATAAGGTGTATGTGATGTAAATATTGTCGGTTTTTTGAGTAATCTAGCTTGCGTAAAATAAAATCTGGAGTGAAAATGTAAAACATCTGGGTCTAATTTAGATACTAATTTTTTAGTAAGCGGATAAAAATAGACCGATCGATAAAAATGGGGAAAATTCTTGAATTTTAATTTTTCGAGAAACTTAATTTCTTTTAAACGAATAACTTTATATTTCAATTTTCGAGTATTCTTACTTTTAGATGGAAAAAACCTTGTAATAACATATAAATCATTCCCTCTAAGAGAAAGTTTTGTACTTAAATTATCGATATATGTTTCAATTCCACCCATGACCGGGTAAAATGATTGAGTTATCTGAAAAATTCTCATTTTTTTCTATTCAATTACGAATCCATTTATATTTAAATTTAACCCTTTAATTATTATCTTAAATTATTAATTCAATTAAATTTTTTTGTGAATTTTAACAAGAAAATATTATGTCAAGTTAGTGCGTCAAATGATAAAAATTAATACACAAATAATTAATGAAATTAAAATTTAATTCTTATATCTACTGGATCTTTAATCGATTCTTGCTTCTTTTTAAAGTTTTTTATATTAATAGTCCTCATCGTTCCTATTTTTGCATATCTTTTTTTAAAAAATTTGAATGTTTTTTATTTAAACGGAGAGAGAAAAAATAAAAATATTAAATGGTCTAATAAAATTACTATGGATAAAAAATTTAAAAGACATGAATCAAAAAATTTAGTGCAAGAGGAGTTAGACCGTATTGCATATGAGTATTCGATTGATGTTCTTGGTACTGGCATAATTAAAGTATATTTAACGGCATCTATCTATGCGAATTATGAGGTTATTATAGATTTTTCTAATTATCCTTCTAAACCAAAAATTCAATATGATAATTCATTAGAGGTAATATTAGGTACTCCCAAAGCCAGTCTGTATACATTAAAAAAATGGAATGAAAACAGACCTGAACATGTTATAGAAATTATTCGTGAAATTGAAGGATTAATTATGAGTTCTTCTGTTTTAGATAAAATTGGTGAACAATTGTCCTATCGTTATAACATAACTGCTCTTGGGCCTAAAAAGCTGCGAATAATAATTGATTATGAAGGTATAAAAAACTTTGAATTTGATATCTATTATGACAAACTTCCACCTACTGTAAAATTAGCCCCTGAAACTGCTAAATTCATTAAAATCTCACAAATTAATACTTTAAAAAATTGGAAGCCAGAGAGTAGTGTTATTGCAGTTGTTGATGAAATCGCTCAAAAATTAGAACACAGACTTAGAATATTCTATGAAATGAAAGAAATCCAACCGTATATTGCAGGTTTAGTCCAATCAGGTGCTAAAATAATTTTCAATGTTAATATAAAGATTGAAACTGGAGAAAAATTTGAATTTGAGTTTATATTACCTGAAAATTATCCTAAAAAAGCTCCAGAAATTTCTCTAATTTCTAAATTAAAAAGTGAGAGCTTGACAAATAAAATATCTGAGTTTATATCTTATCAATTAGACTACTGGGATAAAAATAAAAAAATTATCTCTATTATTGAAGAATTTAAGGATTTATTACTGAAAAATTCTGAAAAAGTTTGTGCATTATGTCACAAGTTTAAATGTCCAACTTGTAATAGACCTATCACTTTAGATCTTGAAGGAGTTTCTGGTACCAGCGAATGTAAAATTATTTGCCCCTATTGTCATACCAAATTTCATCAGCATTGCTGGAATGAAGTATATCAATTAACTCATCAATGTCCTATTTGTCTTAAAAATATAAAAAGAATTTAAATAATTAAATACACTTGAAAAAAATATATATTACTTATCTACTAAAATTTAGAATAGGAATTTTTTATTTTATCAATTTTTTAAATTAAATTATTTTTTAAAGGTTCTTGGAATTGACTGATAAAGATGAAGAGATATTTGATGATGCATTAAATGCATTAGATGATATAACATTAAGTGATGAAGAAAAAGTAAGTACAACTTCTTCTGCAGAGGCCCATAATGAACAAATTAACCAGGAAGAAGCAACTACATTTCAAGCTCCCTTTCCATATGCTCCAGAAATTAATGACCCTAACATTAGAATAGATGAAACTAGTGTTAAATATCTTGTTGATACTGCTCAGTATGAACCTGCTATCGACATGATGATTAACATCTTAAGGTCAAAAGAAAAAAAGGTAGATAAGAATGTAGTGGTAGAACTAGTGCTTAAAATAGTACAAAATGGGAAAATTTCATTTATCGATAGATTATTACCATATTTATCTTTAGCTGTTGCTTCTAATGACCCAATTTTAAAAATGAATGTAAATAATTTGATGCTCTATATTAAAATTGATTATGATAAAGTTATCAAGAAGTTAAAGGACGAAATTCAATTAGTCTGTGATGCTATTTACGAACAATATAATACAACTTACATTCCCCTCGTTGATCTTGTTTATAATGTAGGGACATCAATTGAAGTAATTAGCACAATATTAAATGAAATGATAAAAAATAAGGAAATCGATGGAAAAATAGATATAGCAAAAAATATTTTTGAATATGAGCCAAAAGGAGCGCTTTATAGGTGTCCTCATTGTGGTAAGGAAATTGACCCTAACGCTGAATCATGTCCATATTGCTGGAATGATATTTACAAGTGTGGTATTTGTTTCAATTTCATAAAAGAAGAAGAAAAAGTAGTCTGTCCTTTTTGTAATGCAACTTTTCACGAAAAACATCTAGTAGAATGGGTAAAAAAGAGTGGTACTTGTCCTGTTTGTCAGAATAAACTAACACAAACTGAAATTGCTACTGTTTTATGTGCTATTTGTGGAATGGAAATTAAAAAAGGTGAGAAAGATATTTTTGAGTGTCCATATTGTAAAGCTGCAGGGCATTTAAATCATTGGAAAGAGTATGTTGAAGTTTATGGGGAGTGCCCTGAATGTCATAAAAAAATAGATAAAAATCAGATAAATCTAAAGAAAAAGTAGTCCATTTATTTTAATTATTTCTCTATCATTGGATTTTTTAATTAATTGTATTGGAAATTGTTTGCCAGAATTTTGTTCTAACTATTTATTCAAACCAAATGATTTTACCAAGTTAATTTCATCAAAATATAATTTTAAGATATTTGAAATAAAAATAAAGATAAAAAGTCAAGAATTTTTATTGTTCTTATGATCATTTTGCTAATTACTTGATTTACCATGTAATATTTAAAATCTTTTACTTTTTTCTAATTTTTGAATATGCATAATATGCTACTGTTCCACTTATCAGTCCTATTTCTATTCCCATACTAATCCATAAAATTAAACTAAAAACTTCTGGTTTAAAGCTCCATGGGTCTATTGGTATCAGTGTGCTCATCGAAGCAATATATAGTGTAATGGAAAATATTGGGATCGTTATTATTGCGCTTATTAAATAATCATAAATTGAAAGTTTAATTTTAGAGCCGACTAATCTTTCTAATTGATTTTTGATATATGGGATTTCAAATAAAATAGTCATTAGAATTGAGATGGTAATAATTTCAACCCAAGCCTTTATTAACATAGGTAAAACTACTGTTGTGAAAGGTAGTCCAACAATGTAAACTGTATCCCACCAAGTAAAAATAAACTCTGGTATATATCCAATTAGACCGGCAGCTAATATTGCTATTACTGAAAAAATTTTGTTATCTCTAAAACGGTTTATCTTTTGAAAAAGTCCATAAATTAGTCCTACAAATATCCCTGTCATCATTTTTCCTGGCATTATAGCTGGATTTGCGAACCTATATGACGGTAAAAAACCAACGATTGCTCCAGTAAGTAGTCCTAAAATTGGACCACCACTAAGTGCTACTATATATGTCCCAATGTGCGAAAGATCTAAAGCCACTTGCGGGCCAGCGATAGGTACTAGATAAACTGAAAACAAAGCTAACAATGTCCCTAATGCACTCATTATTGCCACAAAAGCAATGCTTTTTGAATTTATAACTTTTTCATCAATTGGAGTTGTCATTTTATTTTCATCCTAACTTTTTCTTTTTAATAATAATCGATTTTTGAATAATCTCTTTTAAAAAATACTTAAAAATATATATCAAATACCTAATTTCTGGTAAGTAAATTCAGCAATTTATTCCAAACATAAAACTAAATTCAAAAGTGCTATTTGATGTACCTATATAGATTGGTTAATAAAATTTATAAAGGATTTAATCAGAAATTATGTTTAATATTTATTCTTATTTCTCAGAAAAATTTTACAATACTTTTAATTTTTTTTTCTATTAAGTATATATTATTTCCCAAAAACATTGCACATAACATCTTTTCTCCGTATTAAGTATTTTTTAGTAATAATGTTTTCATTTTATAGGTCTTTTTCTTAAGTGTTGAATTCTTTAATTATTTAACATATTTATTAACTGTTGTTGAAATTAAGTATTTAAAATGTGTATAGGTTTTCAGAATATTTTTATTGTTTTAGAGTTGAGATTATTCATTTTGTAGAATTAATAATTTATTTAAAGAAATAAATAATCATATAATTAAAGTAAATTTTTGGTAATTTTTTTTAGGTTTAATTTTTAAAATTTTATCATATATAATATTCTAATTTTTCTAAAACAAATACTTTCGATTATAATATAATTTATAGATATGATATATATTTAGAATTTTAAGATGAACTTAAAATTTTCTTCAAATCAATGAAATTTTATTAAGACCTAACATTTATAAAGTTTCCATCAAATTTTACTTTATGATAATCTCCTCTCCGCAAGATAAAAAAGAACCCAGAATTCATGAAAAATGTTTTATTGCACCAAATGCTACAATTATTGGAAATGTAGAAATAGACAGGGGAACAAATATTTGGTTTGGTTCTGTAATTAGGTGTGAACTTGGGTCATTAAAAATAGGTAAAAATACAAGTATCCAAGACAATTCAACTATACATGTCGAACCTGGAAGTTCAATGGAAATAGGTGATTATGTCGTAATTGGGCATAATGCAATGGTACATGGGCCAGGAAAAATAGGTAATAATGTATTAATTGGGATCCAATCAGTCATATTAAATGGGGCAATTATTGAGGACAATGTAATAATAGCAGCAGGGGCAGTCCTGAAAGAAGAGACTCATTGTGAATCTGGGACATTATGGGCTGGAGTACCAGCTAAATTAGTAAAAAAATTCGATGATATAGATAAGTTGGGTCAAAAAATTAAAATGGGTGCTGAATACTATATCCAAAATGGCAAACGATTTAAAAAATATTTTGATTCCATTCAAAAATAGGTAATTCTTATTGTTATTAAGAAATAATTTAAGATAGAGTTGTAAAATAATGCCAAAATTTCTGGTTATGGACAAAGAAGATAATGTAGCAACAGCCCTAGAAGAAATACAAGAAGGCGAAAAAGTAGAATATGCAAATAATATAATCATTATTAATAGAAAAATTCCATTTGGGCATAAATTTGCTCTTAATGATATAAAAAAAGGGGATTATGTTATTAAATATGGGGAAATTATTGGTAAAGCAAAAAAAGATATTAAACAAGGCGATTGGGTTCATACTCGTAATGTTCGGAGTGCGTATCTGGAGCGTTTTAAAAAATGAACGAAGAATTTTTTGGTTATGAAAGGGAAGATGGTTCTGTAGGTATCAGAAATAAGATTGTTATATTACCGAGCGTAGTCTGCTCATCAGTTGTTGCACAAAAAATTGCAGAAAAAGTTGAAAATGCAATTGCCCTATCGCACCAATTTGGATGCGGGCATATAGGCCCAGATTTTGAATATACTGTACGAACATTAGCTGGCCTAGCAAGTAATCCAAATGTTTTCGGAGTTCTTGTTGTTGGACTAGGGTGTGAAAACGTGACCAGTTCCATTTTGAGCAAACGAATTAGTAAGACTAAAAAACCTGTCGAATCTTTTGATATTCAAGAAATCAATGGTGGAACTATAGCCGCGATTGAAAAAGGGATAAAAATCGCCCGAAAAATGGCATTCGAAGCCAAACAAATAAAAAAAGAACCATTTGATTATTCACATTTAGTCCTTGGCCTAGAGTGTGGTGGTTCTGACGCAATTTCTGGCATTACTTCAAATCCTGTAGTCGGGATCATTTCTGATAAAATAATAAATCTTGGTGGCACTTCAATTCTTCCTGAATTTACTGAATGGATAGGTACTGAGCACCTCCTTATAAAAAGAGCAATCAACCAAGAAATTGCTGATCAAATAATTGCACCGATTAATATGTTTATAGAATCCACTAAAAAATTAGGTATTGATTTTAGAGGTACCCAACCAACTCCTGGAAATATAAAGGGTGGGCTAACAACAATTGAAGAAAAATCATTGGGAAATATTGCTAAATCAGGGAAATCTCCTATTCAAGGTGTTGTTGAGTATTCAACTAAACCAAAAGGTAAAGGTCTATGGTTAATGATCGAACCAGGCTTAGATGTTGAATCCATGACTGGACTTGCAGCAGCTGGAGCTCAGTTAATAATAATGACTACTGGTCAAGGCACACCAACGGGAAATCCAATAAGTCCTGTAATTAAAATTTGTGGAAATCCAAAAACATGCCAATGGATGAGCTGCAATATTGATGTAGATGCATCGGAAATTATTACTAAAAATAAATCGATTGATGATATTAGCGAAATATTATGGAAAGTTGTTAAGAAAACATGTAATGGTAAATTCACAAAAAATGAGATACTTGGGCATTATGAAATGGCATTATGGAGACTACCCGGATTTGGTCTGGATATAACCAGTTTATTGTCCAAACAATAATAAATTTAAATAAATACAAGAATTTTTCTAAATATTTTTTAATTAATTTAATCTTCACTTCGAGTTAGACCTGACCAAACAACATTATTTACTCCAGTACTATTTGCTATATCTCGAAAATGGTTCATTTCTTCTTTTGATAGTAAATCAAAATTTTTACAAGTCCAATCAATGTCCATTCGTTCATATTTAGCCGCCGCAAGATTATTAAACGCAAGTAGATCCCATCGTTCTACTTTATTCTCAAGTTTTTCAACTATAAATTCTCCAATTCCGCGAATATTCTCTTCAGTGGCAGTATAATTTGGTATAACTGGAGTTCTTATCCACATTTTTTTACCTAAGGAATCTAATTTCTTGATTATCCAGATTGCATTTTCTAAAATTAATTTATTTGGGACGCCAGTATATTTTTTATGTTTTTCAGGATCAATTTCTTTAATATCATATAAAAATAAATCAACAAATGGGATTAATCTCTCATAAATTTTCCTAGGGGCATATCCACATGTATCAAGTGCAGTATGAAATCCAAGTTCCTTGCACTTTTTTAGAAACCTTTCAATAAAATCCGCTTGTTGGGTTGGTTCACCGCCTGAAACTGTAATGCCACCATTTGAATTAGTATAGAATACTTTATCTTTAGCTACCTCTTTAATTAAATCATCTAATTTCCAAAATTTACCAAATTTTTGTAGTGCAGTTGTAGGGCATTCTTCTGTACATTTTCCGCATGCAATACAAATCTCTCTATTAATATGTATTCCTGATCTATCAAGAATTATTGCTTTTTCAGGACAGACTTCAACACATGTTCCGCAACCAATACATTTTACTTTAAACCATTGGATTGAAGGCTTTTCCGAAATTGATTCAGGGTTATGGCACCAAACACATCTTAATGGGCATTTTTTAAAAAAGACAGTTGTGCGAATTCCTGGCCCATCTTCAGTACTCATCTTTTGGACTTGAAATACATATCCTAACTCCTCACTCGGTTTACTACCCGAAATATGCTCTATTTTTGTTTCAGTCATCTTTATCATGTTCTTTTAATTTATTTGATTGTAGCGCAAAAGCCTTATTATTAAATCTCACTAAAGATAAATTATTTGTTTTTTTCTATAAAATTATAGGTTAATTTTTATAATTTTAAACATTGAAATGAAACTAAGGACTATTCAAATAGTTATTATCCATTTTATAAATGATCAAAAATAAAATCTTAATTTATATCGATTATTATGTAATGTTTACAATTTTTACAAAATTAATATAAATTTTCGCTAATTATCTACATTCCAGCTGCTTTTAAATATCAGAATTAATAATGGTCATTCTTTATTTAGACCTTCTGAAATAAATTTTATTAATTTTTAAATTTAAAATTAATTTATGGAAAAAATATTTTATACAAAAAAGGATTTTGAATATAGAAACGAGATTAGAGATTTCCTTGCAAAAGAATTAGACCCAATTAAAGAGGAAATTAATATAAAAAAGGAAATACCGGTTGAATTAATAAGAAAAATAGGTAAAAAGGGTTTAATTGGTCCATTAATACCTGAAAAATATAATGGGACGAATAAGGGTTTTATATCACATGTAATGATAACAGAAGAAATCTCAAAATTAAATGTAGCTGTTTCCGTTACAAGGACTCCATGTATATTAGATTCATATACATTATACAGGTTTGGCAATGAATTTCAAAAAGAGAAATTCCTTAAAAAAATTGTTTCTGGGGAAAAAATAGCAAGCATCTGTGTGACAGAAGAAGAGGCTGGTTCAAATGTAGCCGGGATTAAAACTACTGCTTTAAAAGATGGCAATGATTATATATTAAATGGGACTAAGAAATTTATCACTAATGCTGGTTTAGCCGATTATTATTTGGTTTGGTGTCTTACTGATACTAAAGTAAATCCTCGCGTAGGAATGAGTGTTTTTGTTGTAGAAAAAGGGACACCCGGTTTTGAAATAGACCATCCATATGGTCTTTTAGGACTAAATGGAGTAGTAAATGGGGTATTGAAATTTAATAATGTAAGGATACCAAAAGAAAATTTAATTGGAGAGGAAAATAAAGGATATCAAATACTAATGTCGACTTTTAATATTGAACGAATAACTCTAAGTTCGGAATGTAATGGCATTTCGTTAGCTGTTTTAAATGATTCAAAAAAGTATGCGCGCGAGAGAAAACAATTTGAGAGATTGATTACAGATTTTCAATTAATAAAAATAAAAATTGCTGAGATGTCTACTAAAATGAATGCTGCTAGATATCTTACTTATGGCGCTGCAAAACTTGCGATGCTAGGGGAAAAGTTTGCAAAAGAAGCTTCGATGGCTAAGGCTTTTGCTAGTAAAACTGCTGTGGAAATAGCACTAGATGGAATACAAATATATGGTGGTAATGGTTATACAACATTATATCCTATGGAACGATATTTAAGGGACGCAAAATTTTTCCAGATAGGTGGTGGCACAAGTGAAATTCAAAACCTAATTATTGCAAAAGAAGAATTAAAAAAATAAATTAAGGAGATACGCAACCACAAGAATCAAAATCAATACATTTTTCATCTTTACAATATCTCTGAAAACATTTTAACCATCTTGGTCGCGTAGGGAAAGAATAAATAAATGCAACAAATTTTTTTAATTGCGTAATAGTTGCTTTATGGAGGTTGTGTTCAATTGTACACGCGTCCGCGTCTGCAATATTCTTTGGTACTGATAAAAGTTCCAAAAGACATTTTATTGTAGTATGCTCTTCTTGAACTTTTTTTGCTATCTGTTCACCTTTAGGAGTAAGAGTAACGGGTGAATATTTTTCGTAATTAATAAATCCTAGTTGTTTTAATTTCTTTAGCATCCCTGAAACACTTGGAGAAGTCACACGTAAATTCTCAGCAATTTCTTTAGTTTGAGCATAACCTTGTTCTTGCGTGATATTATAAATTGCTTCTAAATAGTCTTCTATATTCCTCGTAATGTTCATTTTAGGTCATTCTAAAAATGTTAGGAGTTACTATTTATATTAGGAGTACCTAATATAAATTTTTCGTTTTTACTATGAAAAAAGAATAAAACATATCAATAAGCAAAAATCCTTTTAAAAATATTTAATTCTAAGTTATTATTCTAAAAAAGTTAGAAACCAGCTAAAGTTCCTAATTTTCATCCAAAACTTTTATAAGACTTTTAATATAATTTTAATACAATTAAATATCAACAAAAATACTATGATGAAAATATTATGACAAATAAAATGAAAATGAAATTGAGTGAATTAGAACCAGGTGATACTGGTAAAATTGTAGATATTACTGGTGAAAAAAAATACATTAGAAGACTAAGTGATATGGGATTAATCAGAGGAACATCAATTAAGATGATTAGAAGCGCTCCATTAGGTGATCCAATAGAAATTATCATACGTGGATATAAATTAACTTTAAGAAAACATGAAATAGAAGGAATAATTGTTGAAAAAAATTGAGATTGAGTTGATTACAATGAAAGAAATTAATATTGCACTTATAGGCAATCCAAATGTTGGAAAAACTGTCATTTTCAATAATTTGACTGGAGCTAAGCAACATGTGGCTAATTGGCCTGGTGTAACTGTTGAAAAAAAGACTGGCAGCTTTACTCACAAAGGAGTGAAAATTAATGTTGTAGACCTTCCTGGAACATATAGTCTAACTTCAAACAGTATTGATGAAAAAATTGCACGTAATTATATTATTGAAGAAAAACCTGATGTAATTATTGATATTGTGGATAGTACTATACTTGAACGAAATCTATACTTAACTCTTTTACTTCTTGAATTAGAGGTGCCCATTATAGTTGCCTTGAACATGTTCGATACCGTCCAACAAGGTGGAATAGAAATTGACGTTAAAAAGTTAGAAAAAAAATTAGGAGTTCCTGTAATTCCCACTGTTGCGACTAAAAAAATAGGAATGGACGAATTAAAAGACAAAATAATTGAGGTTTTTGACGGTAATTATCCTTTGAAAAGGAATATTTTTGAGTTTTCTCCTGAAATAGAAAATATCTTGAAAAAAATTATAACAACACTTAATGAATATCCAGAATTAAGTAAAAAATATCCAATCAGGTGGACTGCAATTAAAATTCTAGAGGACGACCAAGAGGTCATTAAGAAGATCCCTCCTCCAATAATGAAAAAAATTAACGAGGTAATATAAAATGTCTCAAAATGATAAAAAATTTGAAGTACAATTAATTGAAGAAAGATATGAAAAAATAGTAAATGAAATTCTTGACGAAGTTCAAAAAGTACCCAGAGAGCACTTAACTTGGTCTGATATTTTAGACCATGTATTTTTAAATAAATGGTTAGGGATTCCTATATTCATCGTAATTTTATGGGCGATGTTTCAATTTGTTTTTACAGTATCCGCGCCATTTATGGAACTTATTGGTATGGCAACTGAAGCTGCAAGCGAAGCTATTACAAACGCAGTCGCAGGGACTGAAACATGGCTTCAAATATTAGGCTCGTTTTTTGCAGATGGTATTATAGGTGGAATTGGTTTTTTAGCATCATTTATTCCGCTGATTTTTGCATTATATATTTTTCTTTCAATTTTGGAAGATAGTGGATATATGAGTCGAGCAGCATTCGTTATGGACCGAGCAATGGTCAAAGTCGGGTTACATGGGAAATCATTTGTTCCAATGTTAATGGGATTTGGGTGTAATATCCCTGCTATTATGGCTTGCAGAACTATATCTGATGAAACTGATAGAAAAATTACAATTCTTATTAATCCTTTAATGTCATGTGGTGCTAGATTACCAGTATATACCTGGATAGCTGCTACCTTCTTTCCTTTAATCGCTGGAACTGTTATTTTTTCAATGTATCTGTTGGGTATCTTTCTTGCAATAATTTTAGCGTTAATATTCCGAAAAATTCTTTTTAAATCTAAACCTCCAGCTCCATTTGTCATAGAATTACCTCCTTATCGATCACCTACTTTAAAAAGCACAGCTATTCACATGTGGGAACATGGAGTGATATATGTAAAACGAGTTTATACTATTCTTCTTGGGGCGTCTATAATTATTTGGGCGATTACCCACTTCCCATGGAATGCGTATATTTCAGGTAATATTCAACAAACTTTTGCAGGTGTTATAGGTGGTTGGATTGCTCCCGTATTTTATCCACTTGGATTTACTGCAGTAGAATCGATGGGTTGGATAATTGGAATTGCATTAATTTTTGGATTTCTTGCGAAAGAATTAGTGGCAGAAGTTATTGGAGTAACAATCGGTGTATCCGCAATGACTCTTTTTACCAATCCTGTAATTGCCTATTCATTTATGGCTTTCACCTTAATATATGTACCATGTATGGCATGTATGGGTGTCTTAAAATCAGAATTGAGATCAAAAAAATGGTTCATTTTTTCAATGACATATAGTTTTTTTCTGGCATATTTAGTAAGTTTTCTCATATCTGGAATAGCATTTCTTGGAGGTATAATTTAATGACGATGTCTAATGGGATTCATTTTACAAATTCCTCAAAAAGATTAATGGCAATATACTGTATTATTCTTGGAATAATTAATATAGGAATTGGAATATTCCAAATATTTTATGAGATATCAATTTGGATGGGAATTAACTTTGAATTTTCCCTTTTTATATCGCCAGATCTTTTTAGTGGAATTTGCCTTGTTATTATTGGAACAATTTTTACAATGGGCATAAAGCCGCTTTTAAACAAAGAAGATAGAGGTGTTGCATTTTTAATAGGAGGTATCCTCATTGCTTTGATGATAGGTGCTATCTATTTAATGATAATGGGTTCTGATTGGATAATGTTTCTTATTGGAAATGAAGATTTCGAATCTTGGAGCCCTTTAGATGATTTCGTTCCAGCACTATGGGCGTCAATTTTCTCAATTCCTGGAGTTTCAATTGCATGGAAAATCCGAAATATCAAATAATTTTTTTTTTATTTTTTTCTCATTAATTATGGTGTTTTAATTGAAAAAGAAGGAAATTGAACATTATCTTAAAACTATTTATCTTCTAAATCGATGTTGTTTCGCCAAGAACGAAGATATTTCTATATTCATGTCTAAAACTCAAGAAGAGATTTTTGAAGATTTAATGCAACTATCAAATGATGGATATATTCAATTCATTCATTCAAATCCAATACTTACCGATAAAGGACTTGAAATTGCAAAAAAAATTTACAGAAAACATGAATTATTCGAAAATTTTTTCAAATTTGTTATGAAAATGAATGATAATGAATCTCATAAATTATCTGATATATTAGAGCATACTATTTCCGATAAATTTGAAACTAAAATAAGAAAATTTTTGAAAATACGAAAAGTTGTTCCACTCATTTTTTTGAAAAAAGGCGAAAAAGGTAGACTTGTTAGAATTGATGGTGGCAGAGTAGTCACTCGCAGATTAAATGAACTTGGAATAGTTGGAAATGTCGAAATCCTCGTCAAAGAAGAAGCTCCATTACGAGGACCAATGAAAATTCAAGTGCGAAATTCAAATATAATTCTCGGTTATGGGGAAGCAAAAAAGATTATTGTAGAAATACAATCATAACATTGCATCAATTATTCCTCAAAATTTATTCTTTAAAATTGAAAAGAATTTATTTCATTTATATTTTTTAAAAAGATAAGAAAAATCGCCTATAAAATATCATCTAAAAAAGCTAATGGAAAATAACATCCATACCAAAATAATAAACCTAAAGGGTCTGTTTTCCGAAATTCCTTAAGATTTAAATGATCGCTATTTTCTCTGGGAATATTTTGTATTTTATTAACAATTTTATCTGATAATTTGGTTTAAAAAAAAAGAAAATCTAATTCAAATATTGATAATTTATTGCTAATAATATTGCTAATAAAAGAAGGAACATATATAGAATAAATAGAAGAAAAATTTAGGATATTTTTAGTTATTTTAAAATTATATCATCTTATTATTAAATTTTTTAAAATTTTTAATAAAGTATAAATTTAGAAGATACGGTTTAAGATAATATCAAAATGCGAATCATAACTTAAAATGTTTTCAATTTGGTGATATTGACATAGATAAATTGAAGTCACATCGATGTAAGAGAAATATTCTTTTTTAGATTTTGCTTTTCTATTTAATTTTAAAAAGAGTTTAAATACTTCTGCATCAAGAGTCGGAGTCCAGGATAATATTTGAAAGAACCTTTTATCACCAAAAACCAATGTTTCAAACTTTTTCAATAATCCTAAATGATTATGAGTTCTAATAAGCAAAAGAGTTGAAGTTTCAGCAATAATATATGGTGATGTATAAATTAATCCATATGTACCTTTGCTCATCTCCTGTAATAAGCGTTTACTATTTTCATGAAATGAGTCTTTCGGATGACATAACCCTAAAAAAAAGCCTGTATCTAAGAAAATTGCCATTAATTTCCCACCTACAATGAATAAATATCTTGATCATCTTTATTTGGAAACTTTGCATCTAAATCATATGGGATACCTTCTGCATTTTCGAAAAAAGCAATAATCTCTTCTGCAATCTCTGGAGTTAATACAGGCTCATTGGAGGCTAACCTAACTAACTCTTCAAAATCATTCATAGCATGTTTAAGGCACAAATCTAATATTTCCTGCAACGATATCTTTCGACCTAATCGTAAAATAAGCTTTGCTTGCAGATCGTCTAAAATCTTTCTATTTGAAATTTTTACTATACTCATAAGTTTAATTAGTTTACTATGGTATAAAAATTTACTTTTTTACTTTTTGACCTTAATTTGATAATTCAAATAATGAATCCATACTTCTATTCAGCTCCTCAAATAGGATAAACTTAATTTTTCTAACTCTGAAATTAAATAAATTAAATATTAATTTTATAACTTAAATTTTGAAAATTTATAATTTTTTCGGTGAATTTTCGAGATTTTTTAAATTCCATTGCTGAAAAAACTATTAATTTACAACTTTTAAACTTTCTGATAAAATTGTTTTTCGAATACTTTTTGGAATATATATTTTCTCTAACCCATCTATTTTGAATTTGTGGAAATGATGTTATCCGGATTATTTCATTTTTTAATATTATTGGGTCTTCTCTAATTGTAAAATATACAAGTAAAATTGATTTCTAAGTATTTAAAGAATGTTTACCTCTGAAATCGATAAGTTTTTTTTCCTCTATAATTTTTTGGAGGAAAATTCTATTTAAATTTATTAACGAATATAAAATAAAAAAATTAAGAGATAATTTCTAAAATATTTTGATATAAAATCTATAAATTTTATATAATATCTATTAAATTCAAAAAAAGAAATAAATTTATTAATAATTACAATAAATTAAGTGAAATATATTTTATTTGTCTTGATTACTTTTTTTGTTTAAGAAATTTTCTACCAATTTCTTTGATTCGGGAGTGTTTTTCAATGTCCAGACCAAATCAAGCTCTTTTTCTAATTTATTTTTTATATTTGTATCAATAAAGTAGTTTAAAGCTTTTTTCCCAAATTCAAGCGCTAGAATTGGTTTTTCCGCCAAAATTTTTGCCATTTTTAGGCATTCTTCAATTAATTCATCTTGCTTGGTTATTTTATCAATTAGACCCCAATTTAAAGCATCTTTTGCATCAATTAATTTACCAGTTAGTATCATTTTTTTAGCTTTTGATATACCGATCAATCTTGGCAGTCTTTGAGTACCTCCTGCGCCTGGAATTAAGCCTAAATTTATCTCTGGGAATCCGAATTTTGCCGTTTCACTTGCAATTCTAAAGTCACAAGCCAATGCTAACTCACAGCCTCCGCCAAGTGCATAACCATTAATTGCCGCAATAATTGGTCTCTTAAAGTTTTCTATCTTAGAATTTAAATTTTGTAGTAGTTCAAAATCAACTTTCTCCCGGTTTTCAAATTCACTTATATCATCTCCAGCTATAAATGACTTGTTTCCTGCTCCTGTTATAATCATAACCTTTATATCTTTTGAATTTTCAATACGATTCAAAATATCAATTAATTCATTTTTCACTTCTTTATTCAAGGAATTTAGTTTCGCAGGACGATTTATTGTAATTAATATAATATTTTCAATGAGTCTAACCTTTATACTATTATAATCATACTTATCCATTATTTTTCACTATAATTATAGAATCCTCTTTTTGTTTTTAAGCCAAGTAATTTAGCATTTACCATTTTTTTAAGCATTGGGCTTGGTCTATATTTGTCCCCTAATTCCTGTGCAAGGTATTGACCTATATGAAGATAAATGTCATTTCCTATCAAATCAGATAATTCTAAAGGGCCCATTGGAAAATTAAAAGCAAGTTTGCATGCTTTATCGATATCTTCCGCGGTGGCTACTCCTTCCATAAGCATATTAACTGCTTCATTGCACATTACGTAAATTAATCGAGAAGTTATAAATCCTGGCGAATCATTAACAATTACAACTGTTTTACCTATATTTTCTGAAAATTCACGACAAATATCTATTGTTTTTTCAGAAGTATTTACTCCTTTTACTAATTCTATTAATTTCATAACTGGAGCTGGGTTAAAAAAATGAATTCCTACAATTCTATCTTGGTTAATTGCATCTGATGAAATTTCTGTTATGCTAAGTGATGATGTATTTGATGCTAAAATCACAGACTTATCACATTGATTATCTAATTCTTTAAATAATTTTTTCTTTACAGTCATGTCCTCAAAAACGGCTTCAATTACTAGTTGTACATTAGATACACTCTCTTTAATGTCTGTACTAGTATTTATTCTATGTATTATTTCGTCTGCTTCCTTCTCACTAATTTTATTCTTTAATACATAATATTTTTTAAGATTCGTCCTAATAGAGTCTACTGATCTTTCTAATAATTTTTCGTCTAAATCCACCAAATTTACTTGATACCCATTCATCGAAATTATCTGAGCTATGCCAGAACCCATAGTCCCAGCACCAATTACACAAATATTTTTTATAACAGACATTTAAATCACTTTTTTTATAATATTATTTTCACTCTTTTTTAAAAATAATTTATTAAAAAAAGAATTTTAAGAAGATTGGTTAAATTAGATTTTTTCTAAATTTTTTCCTTTCAAAAATAATTTTTAATAATATTTGTAACGGCCTCTGAAGAAGTAAGAATTGATCTCAATACAAATTTCCGGATTATTTTTTCGGAGGATTTTGAATATTTAATGAAATAATATGGTTTGTTATTTAAAGATACGGATTCCATTAAAGCATATCCTTTTTCATTCCAATCTAAGATCATTCTATTCGGTGCGGCTTCATCGTTACTTTCAATAATATCGATAAATGAAAGAGCTAAATAACTATATATTGATTTAACTATATGATCAGACATCTCATCTTTGCTGTATTCACCAATGATAAACCCGTTTTTTTCTATTAAAAGAATAGCATCGGCATAAACTTTATTCGCCATCTTTGAAAGTTCCATATTTAATTCTCTTGCTTTTCTTGAAATAGTGGCAAGCCCAATAGAAAACGAATTTAAAAGTGATAGTTCATCGTATATTGAAGTTTTAAAGAATCTAACTTGAAAATTCTTCTTTATAGAATTGATTTTGTCTTTAATCTTTTCAACTAAATCGTTTAATTGGCTGATTTCTTGGATCAAATCTTTTTTGTGGAGTAATACAACAATTAATGGATTTTGGTTGACTTTTTCAATTATTTGTAATATCGAACTAAGATAATCAATGGCTTCGTCTATTCGCTCGTCACTTAAATCTATTACGAAAAATAATAAGTCTGTATCGTGAAAATCTCTCTCCCTCTGTAAATATTCATCACGAAATTTCTTCTGCCCACCCATATCCCATTGAGTTATTTGTGTGTCCATACTTAATTGAATTTCAACTCTTTCAATACCCTGTGTGGGCTTCAACTCATTTAGTCCATATTGCCTTGATTCTAAAAATTTGATTATTGTTGTTTTACCTGCATTATCTAATCCACTATACACAATCTTGATATTATTAAGCATTTTTTGTTCCACTTCTTAAATCTATGAATTATATTGATTTAACTTAATAGATTCATTATTATGATTATTATTAAAATATTTATTGATAGTTATAACATTAATTAAAAGGGGATCTATACATAATTGTCTATTAACCAAAACTATCATTAAATTAATTATTTAATTATATCTATAATATAAAAGATTATATGACTAGTTATTAAACAATTTTTATGATTAAAAATTCTCAAATTTAAATTAAATGTCCATTTTCTTTTTAGATTATGTTCCAAATCATTTTGAATTAAAATTATCATTAATAAGAAAAATGTAAGCAAAAATATCTCATTTCACTAAACTTTTATTTGAAAATAAATAGAAATATTTAATTTTAACTTTAAATACACTCTTTATATTTAAAAATTCACTTGAATTATTCAATATTTTGTAAAATTATTCTGAAAAACATTTATACAATCAATTGAACCGATTTCAATAACTTTAAATTTATACCCGTCAATAAATTGCTCTAAATTAACTACCCTAATATCTTGCTAAACTCAAAAAATCATGACTTGATTTTCATATTATAATTGGCATTAAATAAAGTAGTTTTTAGTTTGTAAAATATATTTCTTAGACCCTTAAAAAATATTGGGTGCAAAATTTGTATATTTATTTGCTCCACTGCCTATATTATGGATTCTAGTCTATATTTCTCTAAAATAAAACTATAAAAATTGTACTTACCATTAACCGCACACCAAAATGCTAATTCTGTAAGATTCCAACAGGCACCGGCGTATGCCCTTGAAAAGACCCCGAATAAAGTGAGGATACTGAAATCGTGAACGCTAACCCCCATAAATGCGTCAGACGCAATTCCCGCCTTAAAACTTACGGACTTGTGGCTATCTCTACGTCTATAAAAGACCTTGTTCCTACATATTACAAATACAAAAATTATTATAATATACCTCAATGCATTAAATATTACTCTCATAAAACCATTATCTCCAGAATCCTCGACTCATTCACTCAAAAAGAAAACATTAACCACATCGGAAAATTAATCGCTGGAATCTCAAAACCCAAAAAATAATTTTTCTTTTTATTTAAAATCTTTTTATTACATATCTCATCCCTTTATCGCTATACTTTATACCTTGTTTTAATTTACCATTTCTTTTATTAAATTTATTAATTGTCCTATTTAATATTTCTATTAAAATCTCTATTTTCAACTTAAATCATAATATTTAACATTTAAATTATATTACACCCATTATATTTTATTTAAAATTCCCCACTTTTTCTATTTACTCTATAAATTTCTTTTTAATTACATCAAATAAATCAAATGCAAATTCATCGACTTTTGCCTGCATCCTTAAATATTCGGGTAAATTGAATTGGACTTCTTTATATTTCGAGATACTATATTGGCTTTTTTCCATATTTTTTTATTTTTTTATGAAATACTTAAAAATCTTTCATTTATTATTGAAATTATTTCGAGATTTTTTTTCTATTTTCACTTAAACAGATTTTTTTCTTTTTTTAGCTTGTTTTTTATTTTTATTGGTCTATTCTTTCTTTACCACCGATTATATTTGATTCTCCAATAATTTTCCTATAATTTTTATTATCCAACTCCCATATTCTTTGCAAAATAACAGCTATATTTATTTAAAATTTGAATTTTTTAGTTATATTTATAATGTTTGAACTTTAAATAATATATGTTAATAATTTGATTTTGTGTTTTAAAAAATGGTGGATGATGTATTTAATAAGGAAATCGAATACCTTAAAAAGAAATATGGAAATTTTGTTAGTACCAGACACGCTGCACCTCCAGAATACCCTGAAATAAACGCACCACGCCTTGGTCGCCGAGAGAGCGAACCTCACTCCCTTGGCATCATGCGAATCTATGATATTTTGACCACTAATTTTCCTAATGATAGAGCTATGATGGACCTCCACCATTATTTTTTTGTAAAAGGTGATAAGGTCGATGTTCAATTTGATCTATCCTATTTCATAAATTTTAAACTAAGTTATACCTTATCCTCCTTCAATTCCTCTAAATTTGATAATAAAGTCCCATCATTGGCTATTAATATTTTATCTAAAAGTACTTATCTAAAGGATCTTGGTTATACCAAGGATTTATGTCAGGAATTGAAGATTCCGGTCTATATTATATTTAGTACTCATGATTTCTCTATTTCTATGTATAAGCCACCATTTTTAAGAGTTCATTTACTTGTTGACGATAAATATAATGAAATAACTATTAATGGTGAATTATTCGATGACGACCATAATTTAATTGAAAACAATATCGTCAAAACGAGTCCATTGCTCCCATTTAACATCGGTTTGCTAAAATTATCTACATATCATGAGAGTGGGACTTCCAATTATACATTGGCATTGTTAGAGCCAAAGACAAATAAATTATATAAGACCAGGAGCGAATTAGCAGAGGAACGAGCTGAACAAGAACGATTACGTGCCGAGCAAGAGAAAGAACGCGCTGATAAACTTGAAAAAATCGTTAAAGATTATAAAAAAAGATTAAATCTATAATTATTTACTATTTTCTATCATTTAATTTTTTTCGACTTGAATATGCGTATTCTCTCATTTTTAACTTATTTACTTTTATGAATTAAACTACATTTATAATTTAAAAATCCGATTTTTTAAAATTCTTTATATAATGGCATAAATTCTTTTTTATCTTTAAATTTCCGCTCAAAAATAATAAAATTAAAACTAATTTTAACATGGTATCATATTGGAAAAAACCATAATATACCAATTATAATTGCAAATATTCCGAAAATTATGCCCCAAAAATCAGTTAATGCGAAAATTGATAATAAGATAATAATACACCCGATTGAGATACTAATTGTTCCGATTATATTTGATTTACCATATAGAGGAGAAAAGTTAATTTCATTTATTTGAAATTTCTTAGAAATTTTCAAATTTTTCATCCAATTTTTATGAAATTTAGTGACAAATTTGTAATTAGGTATTTCATCGAATTCTGCAAATTGTGCCAAATGAACAGATGTAATTAAATAATCGTAATTTTCATTTTGTAATAAAAGATGGTCAATATAAAAATAATTGAATAAATATCGGCTAAAAGCGGTCAATTTGCAGGAGCTGAGATTGATATTTTCTAGATCGAACATCTTAACTATTTTAAAATATAGTTTTTTTAAATATTTAGCGTTATTTAGGGGGAGATCAATAAATTCATTCTTATTTTTTAGTTTATTCAGTTCAAAATCAATAATATATGAGCAAAGTTTAATATTATTAGAAACAGTCAAAAAGAAAGAACTTTTGGAATTAGCCAGTTTATTTTTATTATTTTTATATTTTTTACTCAACAGGAAGATTACGTTTTTCTTTTTTATTTCTAATGGTTCCGTTGAATTATTTTGTTGATTCATTTTTTATTCGGTTTAATATTTATTTTAAAAACAATTTAAAATTTTTTTACTAGTCGGTAAACGAATTCTGTAGCTAATAGTAAATTTTTTTCGGATATTCGTTCATTTATACCGTGTGCTAATGTGAGTGCCTCTTGAATAGGCATTTCCGGGTCTTCTTGCATTGGACTAAATCCATATACTGGAATTCCAATGTATCTAAAATCTTTTGAATCGCTATTTCCGGGGACAAGTAAGGGGACTAATTTTGCGCCTGGATCAATTTCGTCCATTATTTCAGCAATTTTTTGATATAAGAAGTTTCCAGGAGGTGTTCTGGTACCTGGTTCGTCTAGTATTGGTTTAAAAATAATTTTTTCAAATAAATTAACTCCCAATGCTTTTTTTAAATGGAAATTTAAATATTTTCTATCTTGGCCAGGCAGAGTCCTAATATCTAAAACTAGGTCTGCTTTTTCGGGTATTATGTTTTCTTTAGAGCCGGCATTTAACATAGTAGGTGCAATAGTCATTCTAGTAATTGCTTTTATTATTGAAGCTAATTCAGGCATCCAATGCTTGAGTAAAAAAAGTGCGAGTCCAATAGTGTGTTTATTACCTAGTAGTTTTTTAGCAAACCAATTAAATTTTATATTTTTAATTGTGTCCATAAAAGCAGGTGTAATTTTAGGTGGGACTTTATATTTTTGAATTTTCATAATTATTTCAGTTATTTTTAGAATAGAATTATCGCCCAAATCGGGTACTGATGCATGAGCTGGGATTCCTTTATAGGAAATTCTTGTCCAAAAAGTCCCTTTTTCTGCGTGTTGTATTAAATACTGAGGTTTATTTCCAATAGGGAGTTTGACTCCAATTCCTTCGTTAAGAACAAAATCAGCTTTAATTTTTTCAGGATAATTTTTTAATAGCCACATTACACCAAATTTTCCGCCAAGTTCCTCGTCAGCTGTGGCTGCGAGAATGATATCGCCTTTTGGTTTAAATCCATCTCTTAGTGCTTGAATTAAGCCCATAGATTCTGAGATCGTAATATTGGCGCAGTCTATAGCACCCCGACCCCAAATGAATTTACCATCAAAATGGCCACTAAATGGCGGATATTTCCATTCATCCGGTCGAGCTGGGACGACATCAAGGTGGCTTAATAATAATAGTGAAGGTGCATTTTCGCTGGTGCCGCGAATTTTAAGGATAAAATTTCCCCGGTTTTTATCAGATTCAATTATTTCGCTATTTATTCCTTCTTTATCAAATTTTTTTTGTAAAAAAAGAGCTTTATTTATTTCATTTCCTGGTGGATTTGTAGTATCAATCTTTAAAAACTCTTGAAAAAATTCCCGGGTTTCTCTTCCTACTTTACTATTTTTATTAAATGTAAAATCAGCGGTCATTTTAATTAACCACGTGTTTTTAATTGTCTTATTTATTACAAATGCAATATTAGGATGTCTATAAAATGTCTAAAAAAAAATATTATTTATTTAAATAAAAAACATTTTAATTATTTGAAATAATTGTGTATTAGATGAATTAAAAGAGAAAAATGATATGATAGAAATTGAAAAATTAATACCAATTAATATAGGATTACTTGGGCATATTGACCACGGGAAAACAGCATTAGCAAGAGTATTAAGTGAAATAATTTCAACGGCTGGATTAGATAAACATAGACAAGCTCAAGAGAGAGGGATTTCAATAGATATTGGTATAACGTCATTTATTTTGGATAACAAATATTTAATAACGCTTGTTGATGCTCCAGGACATGCTGATTTAATTAGGAGTGTTGTTGCAGCTTCAAACATAATTGACGGTGCAATAGTCGTAATTGCAGCTGATGAAGGACCTAAAATTCAAACAGGAGAGCACTTATTAATCCTTGAAAGTTTCAATGTAAAAAACATTGTCATTGCGTTAAATAAAATAGATTTAGTTTCTGATTCAGTAGTTAGTTCTAGAATTAATGAAATTAAGAGAATTTTGAAAAATACAATATTTTCAAATGCACCGATCATTCCAATATCAGCAAAAACAAAGAAAGGTATAAATGAATTAAAAAAGGAACTATTAAACATAATAAAAGTACCTGAGCGGGATATATCAGGGAATTTTAAGATGCCAATAGACCACGCATTTCAAATAAAAGGAGTTGGGACAATTATTACGGGTACAGTTCATAGGGGTATAATTAAGGTTGGTGATACTATTGAAATTATGCCAATAAAGATTCAGAGAAAAATCAAATCAATTCAGATTTTTAAAATGCCGGAAAATAAAGCTATTGCAGGGCAACGAGCCGGGCTTTCTATAATTAAGGCCCCCCCAAAAGAGATTTTTCGGGGGTATTATGCGAGTAGTCCAGGAAGTCTTACAATATCAGATAAAATTATAATAGAAGGAAAAATTAATAATTTATTTGAAAGGGGTTTAAAATCAAAATTACAAGTTCATTTAACAATAGGTATGCCAACAGTTTCAGGTATAATTTATCTATTCACTAAATATAATGATAAAAATATTTTAAAAGAAAAAGTATCTAAAGGTAATAAATTTCTGGCTTTTATAAAATTAAATGAGAAAATTACACTTGAAAAAGATATGCCCGTATTAATTTCAAGGCTTGATATTCCCCCAACTAAATTAAGGATAGTTGCAAGTGGAAAAGTACTGGAAATTTTGTCAGAAATACCCGAATTTTATAGATTTAAAATAAAAGAAGGTAAAGTTAGAAATATAGATAGAAAAGAGGGAGTTGTAATAGAGGGAATAAGTTCCAACGTAATTGGTGCACGAACATATATAAATAAAGTTGTAGAAACTGATAATGGCAAAAAAGGAAAAATAATTAATACATTTGGGTCAAAAGGTTCATTATTAGTTAAATTCGACAAAAAGCCAAATTTAGGTGAAAAAGTATTTTTAAAAAACTTAAGGCGGATTAAAATTTGATGAATATTGATAAACTTTTAAATAATTTTATACCAAAACACATGAAAGATAGAGGAATAAATGTTTTAAATGCGAATTTTTTTCCTATTAAAGATTTATTAGAGCATAGAGTAGTCCCAGAAAATAATTGGGATGAAGAAACAATAAAATTCTTTTTTAGAATTCTTTCTCAGATGGACACAGATAAGGACCTAAAAGGTGTTAGGGTTGGAGAAAGAGAGGCGAGGGTAGCTTCTAACTATGTGGGAAGTCTAGCTGCATTTTTTTGTCATGGTATTGGGCGAGGAGGAAGGATCATAGGTGCGCAGCCAAAAGCGCCGGGCGCCTCAATTCTTCAAAATATAGGAAATAGGTTGGCATTAGATTTTTTAAAGAAATTGGGAAACCCAGGTCTAAAAGGAGCTATTGTATTACCATTAGCAACTGGGATGTCAATTTCTTTGGCATTAGCCACAATTAGAGATGAAACAAAAAAAACAGAAATTATTTACCCGAGAGCTGATCATAGGTCGCCATTAAAAGCTATTGAATTTATTGGACTAAAACCAGTAATAATTGAAGGTATTATAAATGATCATGGTGGCGTGGAAATACCTATTGAAAATATTGAGAATGCTATTACGGATAAGACAGCGGCAATTCTCAGCACAACTTCATTTTTCCCACCACGTGAATGTGATAATATAAAAGAAATAGCAAAAATAGCTAAAGCCAATAAAATTGGACACATAATTAATAATGCTTATGGCGCTCAAAATCAATTCTTTATGAAAAAGATCCAAGGTGCAATCGATGCTGGCAGAGTGGACGCAATAATACAAAGTACCGACAAGAACTTTTTAACACCAGTAGGTGGAGCAATAATCTCATCTCCAGATAAGGATTTTCTTGACAAAGTTACGGAGAAATATGCCGGTAGAGCATCTGCAGCCCCTATTATTCAATTTGTGGCTGCTGTCTTGAGTTTAGGGTTAAAAAGATATTTTAATTTGCAAGAAGAACAAAAGAAGAATAGAATTCTATTGGAAAAAGAATTAAAAATAATAGCCGAAAAATACGGCGAACGCGTCTTGAAAATTGAAAGTCCAATTAGTTGTGCCCTCACAATTAATACCAGAAATGCTAAAACATTTGGTGGAGTATTATATGAGTTAAGAATAACTGGGACAAGAGCAATAGAAAAAAATTCTAAATGGGGACCGAGTATAGATAATTATCCTGATAGTTATATGTCATTAAGTGCTGCAATAGGTGCTACAGAAGAAGATATACTTAAAGCATTTGAACGAATTGATAAAGCATTTCAACAAACGAATAAAAAATAATTGGAAATTAATTGACTCAAATCATTTATTCAAATTAAATTTTATTGTTTAATTTTAAATTCCAACTATTTTATCATATTTAAAATCAAAAAGTATTTCCTTATTTCCTTCATACGATAAAATCAATTTTCCTTCTTCAGTTATTTCTC
>Ga0190360_1000325_pt1 | contig 26994 bp, 22 predicted proteins | sample 48721834_MG_FD_161271 | JGI IMG/M metagenome (GOLD analysis project Ga0190360, IMG submission 161271) | Hydrothermal vent microbial mat bacterial communities from Southern Trench, Guaymas Basin, Mexico - 4872-18-3-4_MG | ecosystem: Environmental > Aquatic > Marine > Hydrothermal vents >...
GGTGTAATATTTTACATCAGAAGAAGAAGATAATTAAAAATATAATTTTTTATTTTTTTGTTAATTTAATAATTCAATCTAAAGGGGTTTTTCTTGATTAATGTAAATCGAATGAAATTCAAGATTTTTTTAAAATACGTTTTCTTTTTTTTACTAATTTTTAATATTTCACTATTAATGCTAGAACCTGTTAACGCAAGACAAGAAAATATCCCAGGATTTTCGATTAACGATACAGTTAATCCTAATGAAACTGTAGTTTATCGATTTTCGAATAATATTATATTGAAAATTTCTACTAACGTGAAAATAGAATTGAAGGTAAAATATGATAAATCAATATCATCAAGAGAAATATCGCTTATTATAAATAATGATAATCCCATATCCTTAAATTTAACTTCTAAACCAAACATGGAGAGCTTTGGGCATGCTAATCCTCCAAAATTGCCAAAACAACAAAATTTTCAATATCAAAATAAATATAATTGCATATTTCAACTAATCTCAAATGTTACAATTAAAAATATAACTTTAAGGAGTTTTAAAAATGAGCAATTTGGTTTTAATAAAAATCAGAAATATACTTTAATGTTCTATCAAAATGGAGAAACTGAATGGAGAATCCAGCAAACTCGAGAAATAACAAATAAAACTTCAAACGAAATTTTTTTAGAAACACAATTACTAGATTTAGAAGGTGAGATAGAATATTATTTTACATATTATGAAATAAGTGTTACAACAGGAATTTGGGACTGGTTTTGGCTTATCTTTACAATTATAATTGTTTCTATTGGAATCATACTTGTTATTTCAAAAAAAGATTATATCCAACAAATATTGAGGAGGACCATTCCTGTTGAAAAAGGTTATCATAGATTAACGCTAAATGAAGTTTTAGAAAACGAGAATCGAAATAAAATTCTTGAAATCATACTAAATGAACCAGGCATTCATTTTAATGAACTTTTAAGGAAAACAAATTTATCTGCAGGAAATTTAGTTTGGCACTTAGATATCTTAGAAACATATAAAATAATAGAAAAAAAAAGGATTGGGAGGTATATTGTATATTTTCCTTATTATCAAAAAAATCCTCTCTCGAATTTGGACCTAAAACTCAATAAAAGTAAATTAACATTAGAGATATTAAATCTCATCATAGAGCATCCTGGTACATGGAATAATGCTCTAACTAAACGCTTGAAAGTTGATCATAAAACTGTTCAATATCATGTGAAAAAATTAATTGATCTAAACCTCTTAAAGATCGTGAAAGAAGGAAGAAAAAAGAAATTTTATCCAAATTTAGAATCAGAATACTTTAAAAATAAGAAAAACTCTTAAATTTTTGATGAAATAAAAATTATAATTAATACTTTTACCTAAAAGTATATTGATTAAAAATGATTGACCCTAAAACATTTTTAAATTTTTTAAAAAGTAGAAGAAGTATAAGAAATTTTGAAGAAAAAGAAATTGAAGATGAACACTTGAAAATGATACTTGAAGCGGGAAGATGGGCGCCTAGTGCATCTAATAGGCAGCCTTGGCAATTCATCGTGATAAAAAATGGGGATATTTTAGAAAAAATTTCAAAAGAAGCCGTTTATGGTGGTTTTTTAAGAAAGGCACCATTAGCAATAGCTATTGTTGGGAAAATATCAGAAAATCCCAATTGGTACATTCAAGATACATCATTAGTTTCAATGAACATGATGTTAATGGCTTGGTCCTTAGGGATTGGATCATGTTGGATTGGTACCATGAATAGAGAAAAAGTTAAACAAATATTAGGTTTAACAGAAGATGATTTCCTTCTTACAGTCCTTCCATTCGGGTATATCAAAGGAAGAATACCACATCCTCCTCCAAGAAAAAATTTAGCAGAAATCACGAGGGAATTAATCTAATTGAAATCAAGAACATGGTAATAACATTAAAATTTAAACGTCTTGAAATTGATTAAATAATAAAAGATTGAATAAAAAAGTAAAAACAATAAAAAAATTATTAAAGAACGATTTTATTAACTATCTTTTTATTTTTCAACAAACTTGGTTAACCTTTTTTTGAGTTCATCAGAACGACTAGTATTTAGCATGGCAATAGATTCCCTACATAATACCGCTTCAATATTCAAGTCATAATTCTCATTAATCATTTTTTTAGTATATTTCAATCCCAAATGATCTTTTTGGACAATCATGTTTGCGGTTTTCTTTAAAATTCTCCTTAAACTTTCTGGTTTACAAATTTGGTTTACTAAGCCAATTTTTAATGCTTCTTCTGCCCCAATTTCCTGCCCCAATAACATTAATTCTTTTGCTCTACCTTCCCCTATAATTCGAGGCAATAATTTTGTAGAAGCATTGGAGAAAAATAATCCTACACCTAATTCTGGTAGCATTATTCTTGTATCAGTTGCAGCGATCCTCAAGTCACAAGCAAGGGTGTGTTCAAAGCCACCACCAATAACCCATCCATGATATCCCACGATAATTATTCCTGGATGTTTTAACATTTTTCGAGTTAATGTCTGCCAAGACTCTAAATATTCTATTGCTTCTTCATACCTTGTTTTATCTGTTAATAATTCGTATCCATATTTCAAGTCCGCCCCAACAGTAAAATGCTTGCCTTTTGCGGAATAAATGACACAGACATCATCATTTTCAGCACTTCTTTCGTAGTATTCAATCAATTTATTAAGAACATCCAAGTCAAAGGTATTTCTTTGATTAGGTTTATTTAATGTTATCTTTCCGATATCGCCTTCTTTTTCATATAAAACTAAATCACCCAAATTCTATCACTCAACTTTTTTCCTTTAAATTAATTTTTCAAAAATTTTCCATTAATATGGATCAATTTACGTTTGTTAAAATTCTCTGCTTTCAATGATTCTTCTAAGATTTAAATGTTAAATCCTTTAAAAATAATATAAGACTTTAAGATTGCAATTCAAATATTTAAACCAATTTATTTACCTTATTAATGACGATTTAATGATTGTTCAATGGAAAATGATTAATCTTCTTAATTTTTGAACAATGATTATTAATTATTAAACTTTAAGATTTTTTCATTTAATGTTAATAAAAATTTTAAGATAAGATTGCTCATATGGCAGACTCCAATATTTTGCAAGTCCTTTAAATTTGATATAACCTTTATTAATGATTAACGATTATTGAACAATTAAAAATTATGGGGATATATAATTTTTAATATCAACTACTCTTTTACCAATTAAAAAATAAAAAATAAAAGGATTGAAAACAAAAATGTCAGATGAAGAAAAATTAAGACGAGGAATTAATCTGCCAATGGCAATTTTTATTATCGTTGGAATGGTCATTGGCGCATCGATTTGGATTTCCCCCGCATCTTATCTTAGCCGAACTGGACCAGCAATTTTTCTTTCATATATTATTGCAGTAATTCCTGCCATTTTTGTGGCATATCTATGTGCTTATTTAGGAGCTGCTTTTCCTGTTGCTGGTGGTACCTACGTGATAACAAGTCGCTTGACTGGCACTTTTGGAGGCTTCATGGTGGTGTGGATGATCGTGCTTGCAGTAGGCTCCTCATTAGCTTTTTTAGCTGCTACTTTTGGAGTCTTCATAGGTCAAGCTTTTGGCGTCCCTGCAGATATGGAATTGTTCTTCGCAATTTCTGTGGGGATAATTGTTTTAACTATATTTTACTTCCTCAATTGGATTAAAATCGAAATTTCAGGATTAATTGAATTAATCATTACAATTTTCGGCGATATCTTGGTAATGATCATCTTCATTATTGCTGCAATTCCATTTTTCAACCCTAGTAACTTTGATCCGCTATTTCCTCTAGGTTTTGGACCTGTATTGTTTGCTGCTTTGACTTTTTATTTCGCTTATGTAGGGTTTACGCTCATTTTAGATGTAGCAGGAGAAGTGCGCAATCCAAAGAAAAACATACCAAGGGCTCTTTTAATCAGCATCATCTTTCTCACCATAATATATGCACTACAAGCAGTAATGGTTGCTGGAGTTCAACCATGGGATGCTCCTATTGGAACTGTAATTGAAATAATTTTAAATGGAGGATTATTACCAGCTCCAGCAGTCATGTTTGTGGCGATCCTCGTAGCGGTTGCTATTGCATCAACCATCCATCCCTCATACATGGCTTATTCAAGAGATATATTGGTAAGTTCTCGAGAAGGACTTTTTTGGAAAAGGTTAACTGGGATTCATAAAAAACATAAAACTCCTGTTCCTGCATTGACTCTTCTCTATGCAGTCGGAATAATTTTTCTATTAACATTTATTCCTATATTGAGTCCAACTTTTGGAGTTGAAACAGCATCTGTTCTTTTAAGTGCAGTAGTTGCGGTAGTAGTTTTAATTCTACAAATTCCTTTGAGCATAGCAGCAATATTTTTACCAAAGAAATTTCCTGAATGGCATGAAAAAGCTGGGTTTAAACCATCATTAAGAACCCTAAAAGTTATGGGGATCATAGGAGCAATCTCTTCAATTATCTTCTTGTTACTCCTATTTTCTGATATTGAAGCTGGAATCATAATATCTCTAATTGTATTTCCATTTGCAGGAATTGGAGCGATCATTTATCTATTTAAAAGAAAAGTTCTTATCAAAGCAGGCATTGATCTTAAAGAAAAAATGAAGAAGCTTCCAGAGGAATTAAGTCTTGAGCAAGGAGTGCCAAGCAAGGTCGAGCGATTAGCCCACGATTTAGAAGAAAAAGATGAATAGAGAAAACTAATAAAAATTTAAATTATATTTTTTTCTAATTTTTTTTATTAAATAATTTTATTTAATAAAATTATTTTAAGATAAGAATTATTAAAAATAAATGAAAAAGTTTTTGTAAACTTGAATAAATTTAACCTTTTAACCGTTTGAGGTTTTTAAATTCAATGCTTTTCAAGCGTCTTCTAATATAATTACATTACTAAGAATTTCTTTAGCTTTTTCTTGCTTTTCTTTATTAAGCTTGCATTCAGTAACTTTCCAAAACCTATATTCGTGATTCAGATAAGCCTCACATTTTTCACGTATTTCTTTCGGACAATCCACAATTTGCCAACATTGAAATTTAACTTTTTCATAGAACTGATGAAACTTTTTAGGTAATTTCTTGTAATTAAAATTAGTTTCCCTTAAATAACCATCAAGATCGTTTGAATTATACGTATTCCAAAAAAGCACTATTTTTGACTTGTTTTCATCCTTTTCTAAATAATCAAGCATTGCAGCCATTGTTTTTCCTGTATAAGTTGTCTCTAATTTAAAACCTCTTTTCTTTCCTTCTAATTCCCAAACTTTATCAACAGCGTTCTGACTTCTAATTGTTTTCACGCCATATTCAGAACCAAGATAACCCGAAATTACCTCAAAATCATCTTCTTCAACTTTAATTTTTGGAAAAGACTTATCTTTTTTTTGAATGTATTCAAGAGCTTTATTTGCATTTAACGCCACGGTGGACTTGTTAACCACCCAATCCATGCTGACTTGAACGCAGTGAATTTTTGTTTTCAATCCTGCCAGTTTACAACCAGCAATTAAACCTCCTGCAGTTCCACCAGACCCTCCTGCCACAAAAATGGCGTCTGGTTCTGGCAACTCTCCATTTTTAATTTGTTTACTCAGTTCTAAAGCAGCATTAATGAATCCAATCGTACCATTTGGAGAGCCTTTACCGAATAGTAAGCTACCCCCTGGTAACATTAAATAATGCTTTGGGTGAAAAAATTGAAATAAAAATGATTTTAGTGCTAAACCCACGAACCCCTTGCTTAAATGAAGTTTAGCACCAAAATAATCATATAAAAGTAAGGATCGTTGGACATGCCAAGTTAATGGTTGCGGAAATAAAAATAAATTGCATTTCATGTTTAATTGCTTGGCCACAATCGCACAAGCAAGTCCATGATTCGTCCCGATTCCACCAATCGTTGCCATTCCTTTTTTCTTCTTTTTAACAGCTTTACCAAAAATGAATTCAAATTTTCGTAATTTATTTCCTCCATAAATATCGTGGTCTTTATCATCTCTTTTAATGTAAATTTGCCCATCATTTAGCCCTAAATCTTTTTCCAATTCCGTCAAACGTTCGACTGGAGTTGGAACCTTATTTAGAAGAGGTATCCATGGAACTTTTCCTTCTAAATTAGGGTATAATTCAAATAAGATAGGTTTTTCAGTTTTCATGAAAGAAAAAAATAATTCATGTTAAAAAAATGTTATTTCCTTATATGCCTTTATAAAAATGCTTTGCGCAAAAAGAAAAAAATTTCGTATTAATTATTGATTCCTATTAAGAATCATAATCATTTTTAAGAAAGCAATATTATATTTTAAAAAAAACTATAATTGAAGTGATTTAAGTTGGAAGTTGACTTTAGTATTAAAGATCCGTCATTGATTGATGAAATTGGCCCCGAAAAGATAATAATAATAAGGAATCCGAATGTAGGATTAAACGCAGTATTAGTAATTGATAACTCGGTATATGGAATTCCGGCTGGTGGTTTAAGACTTGCTCCAGATATCACTTTGGATGAAATGATACGATTAGCGAGGGCCATGTCAATGAAATTTTGTACTTATCGTTTAAGAGTAGGCGGCGCAAAATCCGGAATTTGGGGAGATCCAACAGATTTAGAAAAAAAAGGCATTCTTTTAACTAGTTTTGCTGATGCAATAGGGAATTTTATAAAAAATGACGTATATTATCCTGGACCTGACATGGGTACTGATGATGATGATTTACTAAAGATGTTCAAGGTGATCGGTTCTCCAAATTTAGCACCAAAAAAAATTGGTTTAACTAAATTTGACGTGCCAGTAGAAGAATTATTTACTGGATATGGTGTTGTATATTGTTTAGAAGTAATTTATAATAATTTAGAGAAGTTAACAGGAAGACAAATTGATAAATCAAAAAAACCAACAGTACTTCTTGAAGGTTTTGGAAAAGTTGGAACTGCTTTAGCAATGAGCCTTGATGAGTTAGGTTTTCAATTGAATGGATTATCTACAATAAAAGGAGCCATTTTTGATGAGAATGGGCTAGAAATTAAAAAACTGTTAGATTTAAAAGCTCAATATGGGGATGATTTAGTAAATCATTACGAGAGTAAAGATTTAATTAAAGTACCAAAAGAAAAATTATTCGAGTTGTCCTCTGAACATGATATTGATTTTATAATTCCTGGTGCTCGTCCGGATGTTATTAATAAAAATAATGTTGACAAGATAAAAACCATTGCAATAGTCCCAGCAGCAAATATTCCATATGAGAAAGGAATTACGGACGTGTTAAAAGAAAAAGGAATTATTGCTTTTCCAGATTTCGTTGCAAATGCAGGAGAAGTATTGGCAATTTTAGTGAATAAAGTAGCAAAAAGTGCTGATGAAATTTTTGCATATATTAAGGATAAAATATCAACAAAAACAATTGAAGTGATTCAAGGAGCCTTAGAAAATAACATGTCTGCTTATGATTTTGCCGTGGAAGATGCTCTTAATGAGCTCAAGAAAAAGATAAAGAGAAAAAAAAATTATCTTGAAAAAGCTAATAAAAGATATTAAATTTTAATCATTTTTTTCTAATTTCATTTCTTATTCTTTAGTCTGATTTTGGAAGAAGTTCACGCTTCAACCTAACACGATCTACCTTTCCAATTCTTGTTATTGGGAGGTCATTTGGATCCAAGGGATATATGATTATTTTTTGTGGAACTTTAAATTTTGCTAAATTTTGTCTACACATTTCCATTATTTCTTCTTCATCTGATTTGTCAAAAGTAGTTCCTAGTTCTGGACCAATTACAAGCCATACAACTTCTCCATGGATCTCATCTGGTGCTCCTAATGCTGCTGCTATTGCAACTTTAGGATGTTTTAAAACGAGTTCTTCTATTTCTGATGGCAGAACAGTATATGCTCCTACTCTGATTATTTCTTTCAATCTTCCAGAGATATAAAGTCCTCCATCCTCATCTAGATAACCTAAATCTCCTGTCTTGCAGTATCCATCTTCCGTAAAACCAATTTTATTCTCATCAGGCATTTTGAAGTACGATTTGCTGGTTAAAGGGCCCTTCACGATAACCTCTCCCGTCTTTCCAGGAGGAAGGTCTTGTCCATTTTCATCAACGATCTTAATAATCATTCCGGGCAATGGTTTTCCTACGTATCCGTTAGCAATTTTTTTAAAATCATCTCCTAAATCGGTGAATGTCACTTCTGCTCCTGCTTCAGTGCTACCATATCCAATTATGATGTTTTCGCACATTCGTTGTTTTATACCTTCAAGTAATTCTAAAGGTGTTTTTTCTCCAGATAATATTACTAAATTCAAGTAATCCTTTGGTTTATAATTATCTAAGTCTGGTAGCGATAAGAAAATCTTAAACATTGTCGGAACGCCCCCCATGAATTGAATGTTATATTCTTGCATGGCTTTTAACGAATCCCAAGGAGACCAAGAGGCTTGAACTATCATTTCATTTCCTCCAACAATTCCAGAACCTAATAATTCAACGGTACCACCAACATGACTCACTGGTAAATTTATTAAGACTGGAATCCTTTCTTGTTCTTTTCTGGTAATTTTTTTCAATAAATCCGATATTAAATTACTTTCTATCAAGCACATTTCTATAATATTTGAATGAGTCAGCTCCACCGCTTTTGGACGCCCTGTTGTGCCTCCAGTCCATACCACAAGAATACAATCATCTGGATCTTGTTGTTTCTTGGCATTTTTTAATTCATCATCCAAATCATAAACATTATTCATTAATTCCTCAAATGGAATTCCTAATTCATGCTTTCCAACCATTACATATTGTATATCTCCAAAATCATCTTTTAATTCCATTAAATTATCTGCTATTTTATTTTTCTGCCATTTATTGATTGTTATTATAATTTTAGGATCAGAATGTGGAATTAAAAGTTTAAAGTCTGCTTTTTTATACTCTTTATCAAATGGAATGGTTATAGCACCAATTTTGCTGGCTGCAATATAACTCATTATGAATTCTGGAATTGTTGGTAAAATTGTAACGATTGTATCTCCTTTTTTGACCCCCATATTGATGAAAGCTTTAGCTAATTGATTCGTCTTATCTTCTAGTTCTTTAGCCGTTATTAAAGTTTTCTTACCAAACCTTATCGATGGAAATTCTGGATCTTTTTTTGCCCAATGTTCCACATACTTCCAAAATAGGTCTAATTTAGGAACATTCAATTTTTTCATCACTTTTAAATTATCATTTTAAATTTTTTTCACTAATTAAATATCTATCTTTTAATTTCATGATTTTTTATTAGTTTTAATATATTTTTCTCTGATGTTTTTAGAACTCATGAAAATATTAAATAAAACTTTTTCAATGATTGTTAATTATTGAATAATGATATTAAATATTAATTATTTTTGTTGTTATTTCAAGATATAACCCCCATTTGCTTGTTCAAGAAAACCCATTGAAGTAAGTTTTTTAACATGTTTTTTTATCATCACTAATTCAGCTATCAACTCATACTCCATGTATTTATACTTCTTGTATATCAAATTCTTTCCTTTTAATGATTCAATCTTTAAAGGCTTGTTCTCATTAAATTGTTGCAAAATGTGCTCCTCTCTTTTTTGAATAATTTTACCATAATTCTTCAATTCTTCTTTTATTTTGTTTTTACCTTCTATGAGTCCTTTATGACTAGAAATAACCAGCTCAAAATCAATATTAATCAACTTTTTAATTGATTTTTCAAATTGCTCGATGCTTGCATCAATTGTCCCATAAAAAGGAAAATTTGACAAGTCTATATCTGCTAAAAAGCCAATCTTATAATCTTCTAAATAAAATGAACAATGTCCTGCCGTGTGTCCTGGAGTGTGAATCACTTTCAGTCTTAAATTATCATTTATGATAATTATATCGTTGTCATTAATCGTTTTATCAATTCTTACGTTTTGCATTCCCATATATTTTATCAAATTTCGAAAATCATCCTCTATAGAAGTTCCAGATAGGTAATAATATGGTATCATCTCACGTACATTCTCAATAGGAGTTTTATCCTCGTGATGACATGAAAATCTTGCTTTTTTTAACATGAAATTTCCCGATATATGATCTTCATGCCAATGGCTCAAAATTACATGGTTAATTTCGTGCAATTTAATCACTTTCCTTAATAACCTTGTAGAAATGCCAGTATCAATCAAGTAATCTCCTATTAATAATGAATGGGAATATGGATATTTCCCGTCTTTTGCACCCCTAATAAAGAGAATTTTATCTTTTTCTTCTATAAGTGGATGTATGAAATCCATCATTATTAGGAAAATTATTTTTAATTTATATAATTTATAAAAACGCAATATGTAAAATAAAGGGAGCACTTGACCGTTTTTCCCATCTTTTTAACTCTTCAATTTTTAAAGCATGAATAATAAAAAATTAAAAAAGAATTATATAAAATTTTAATTATTCAATTATTTTTTTAATGCATAATAACATCGTTTGGGAGAATACACTTTCCCTTCTTCACGCAGTTCCTTAATTATTTTTGATATTTCTTTTGACTCAACATCTAATTCCTTGGCAATTTCTCCTGGTCTTAGAGGTTTATTCTTATTTTCAAATATTTTTAAAACTTTAGCTTTATCAACCATGATTATCACATTATAAAATTTTAATGTAAAAAATATAAAGATATTCATTATTGTTGATAAAATTTAATATAGAATAATTATTAATTATCAAAATTTTTTGCCTAAATGGTGAAAATCTTAATTTTTTAATTACAAATGTTAATAAACTTCTAATTAGTAATTATTATGAGGATTTAAATTCAGATTTAATTTTGTTAGAAAAATTAGATAATATAATCATTTAAATTTAAATTTTAATTCAATAATCCACATTCATAAAAAATTATTTTGATTTAAATTATAGTTCAAGCTAAATATTTTATGAAATTTAACAAAAAGCAGCTTTAGAGCCACAAAAGCCAAGACCCATTTATTATATTAGTTAAATTCAAATGAATTCAACCTTAAAAATAAAGGGAATAATAAAAAAATTGGTCAGTAATCTTTGAATTCTAAAAATTAATAAATCTTTTTATCCATTTCAAATTAATTCCTTTGAAGGCATTAAAATTTCAAAGTGATTTTTTAATGGGAAAACCTCTCTCCAGCAAAAAACCTGCCAGAACTCAAAAAGAGAAAGAAAAACAATTTAAGCGAATTATTGATGAGGGACGAAAGTTATTCGTTTCAAAAGGAACATACGGTTTTTCAACTCACGCTCTTGCCAAGAGACTAGGAATGGTACAAGGTAATCTATATAATTATGTTAAAAGTAAAAGAGAACTTTATATTGCTATTAGAACTGAAGATTTTCAGAAATTAAAAAATGATATGATTGATATAGTTGAAAATCATGAGGGTTCTTACTTAGAATTAATCAATAAACTCTTAGTGTTTTATTTAGAATTTGCCAGGAAAGAATTTAGAAGATTTCAAATGATGTTCATGGTGCCCTTGCCTCCTTCTAAGAAAGTGGGACCTCTGGAAAAAAATTATCGCCTTGTTGATCCGCTTCAAGTTTTAAGGGATGTAGTAAAGAAAGCAATCGAAAAAAAGGAAGTAAAAAATTTTGATGTTGATGATTTGACATATTTCCTTTATGCAATTGCTCAAGGAGCTGTATTTGTTGAAAGGGATATTAGATATCAAAAAAAGGTTCTTGAACCAATTGAACTTAAGGATAAAAATGAAAAAATTGAATCATTTAGAAAATTCTTAACTGAGCAATTAATAAAATTCATTTCCAGATGAATTTTTAGCATGAAATTAAAAATTAATAACTTTTAGCAAGATAGACCGTGCATTTTGCTTCTTTTCCACAAATCAAACAAGTGCCAAATTCATGCTTTTCTTCATCAACTCTTTTACCCCTTACAAAAGCTCCTATCTCTTTTTCCACAACTTCAGCACAAGGTTCACCATCCTTGTCTATTGAACAAAATCCACAGCAAACTATTTTTCCATTTTTAATAGCTTCTATTGCAGTATCCTTTTCGTATACAATTTCAATTTGAGATTCAAAATCTATCAGAGATTTTTCTCGCACTTCTTTAGTATAATTACTAGCAAGTTCATCAATCTTTTTCTCCAATTCATTCTCTTTAACTATATATTTTTGTGAATCGTGCCTCTTAACTATGACTACTTGTTCCTTTTCGATGTCTCGAGGTCCTACTTCGATTCTTAAAGGAACCCCTTTTAATTCCCAATAATAGAATTTGTTTCCTACTGATTCATCAGAATCATCAATTTTCACGTGATATTTATCTTTTAGAAGATCAAATATTTCTCTTGCTTTCGACATTACAATATCTTCCTTACCTTTATAGATTATTGGCACGATCACGATTTGTATTGGAGCGAGATCGAAAGGTAAAATCAATCCTTTATCATCTCCTAAGAAAGCAATCATGGCACCGTATATTCTACTAATAGCTGGGCCATAACAAGTAATCCAACCATATTTTTCTTTTCCATCCTTATCAATGAATTTTACATTAAAAGGTTTGGAAAAATTTTGTCCAAGAAAGTGAGTTGATGGTAATTGTAATACTTTCCCAGAACCCATGAGGGCATCTGCTGCAAAAGTTTTTTCAGCGCCAGAAAACTTATCCCATTGAGGCCTTTCAAAGAATATTATTGGAATGCAAAACTCATCTTGGAGCATTTTATATGTCATTTCCATGTCCTGCTTGACTTGTTCCATTGCCTCCTCTTTCGTTGCAAATACATCATGAGCTTCGATCCAATGAAATTCTCTGCCTCGAAAGAAAGGTCTTGTCATCTTGCCTTCGTATCGCCAAACTTGGCAAGATTGGTATCTTTTAAAAGGTAGATCCTTATAACTTCTAATCCATAAGGAATACATCTTATAAAGTGCTGTTTCACTGGTAGGACGTAAAGCCAAGCGTTCAGTCAACTTTCCAGAACTTCCAGCTTCAGTTACCCAAAAAACTTCTGGGGCAAATCCTTTCACGTGTTCTGCTTCTAATAAAAAATTGCTTTCTGGAATTAGAGAAGGCATTATGAGTGGCAAATGACCGTTTTTCTCAAGTATGGCTTCATATTTCTGATACATTCTCTTTATTGTAATGGTCGCCCATGAGCGATAACAAACAAATCCCTTTATATTGTATCGAATGTCCGCTAATTCTGCCTTGTTTATTAACTCAGTATACCACGCAGAAAAATCCTCATTTTTTGAAACTGTAATTCCAGCTAATGGGGCATCTTTCTTCTTATTTGCCATGATTAATCAATCTAAAAAATTAAACAAGAATTAAATATTTTATGAGGATTTTAAGAATATTTTAACTAACAAATAAAATTTGGATTTAACACTTACATGTTTAATATTGCTTTATTGCTTGCATTAATTGCTTGGCAATAATCTAACATCAGTTAGAATTTGATTGCCTTTAATAAAAACCTTAAACTTTTTTGACTCTAAAAATGTTTTTATCTCAGATAAAACGTTCTTCAAGATTTTATCATCATTGGATGGATCAATATCTATATGAATTATTGATTGAAAATCTTTGAATTTGTTGCTTTCACTTTTAGAAACTCTTTCCATGCGAATACTCTTGGCTCCTGCTATTTTGGCAATTTTTTTTATTTCTTCTTCTAAAGAGCCATAACCGAAAAATTCTTGATTCCTTCTTTCAAATTTTTCTGAAATAATTCGCTCTAAATTTTCTCGACTTTTTTTATCATAAAAACTACTTAATTCTTCTTTACAGATGCGTCTATATTTGCCTTTTATTAAATTTTCTTTATGATTCAGGAAGTCAATGATACTTTCATAATATTTATCATCCATTTTTTTGAATTCGCTAACATTTCTTATAAAATTAGTAAGTTTGTCAATCAAATCAAAATAAAATTTTAAATATGATTTAATATTAAGTTTATTTTCCATATCTTTTATTTCGGGGTAATATTTTCCTAAAATTAGATTTACTTGCCTATTAAATTTGGCACATAAATTCGCTATTTTATTACTTTCGTTAACAGATTTTTTCTTAAATAATCCTGAAAGTTCATTTTCCATTACATCCAGATCCTTAAAAATCTCGAAAATTTTTTTTTTATATTTTCTCTCAATATAAGCCATCTTAAAAAAAAGATATATTTATATTTAATATTTTTATCGGTGCTGATGAATAAAAAAAATAAAGAATTTAAAATTGTCTTTTTTAAACTTTAAAATCCAAAAATCCTCATCACAGTCATTATCGTACCACAAATTAAGGATACTGTAAAATTATCGTTCACTCCTATAGAAAACAATTCGATTAGTGTAGCAGAAATGCTACCAATTAAAAATATCCATGGAGATACATTTAAAAAAGTGTATAAAATAAAACTACAGATTAAAGTACATCCTAAATAAGCTAATGATCCTTCAACCGTTTTATCAAATATCTTATGCCTACCAAAAGCCAAGCCAAAGATCTTTCCAAAAGTATCTCCAAAAATTAAATATGTGATCGATATTATTGCAATATCTGGCTCAAAAAGTAAGAAAGTGATGAATACAGCAACTAAGAAGATTGTCATTGATGAAAATTTTTTATATTCGTTCTTACGAAATAATGCCTTGATTTTTGTGGTTAATATCATGTTAACTTGAGAATGCAAGAATCTAAAAAGGTCTAAGGCTATGAAGATTGATGCCACGATTCCAATCAAATATAATGTTATTTCTTTAGAATAGATTACATAGAATACAACAAATAAAATCGCAAAAGGTCTTGTAGCAACACGCCACCAATGACGCTTGAAAGATTCATCTTCAATTATTATCATTTTTCTATCTATGATATTAATAATACCAATGATAGTTATTTGACCAAGGATGATCCAAAAGAAGAGGTTATATGGATTGTCAGGATACGTGATGTACACATAATATCCAAGTAAGGGCAATGTAATAGGAGATAACAAATTCCCTCTTCGTGTAACATATATAAAAATGATAACTAATAACAATAAGAAAAATATGAAGTAAAAAATGCCAGGATTTAATATAATGTAATTGAATAAGTAGAATAATAATAGACCCGTGGCACAAGCGACACCTTGTCCGCCCCTGAATTTTAAGTAAAACGGAAAAATATGACCAAGAATGGCGAATAAGCCACTCAAGTGAGCTGTAAATAGGTCTGCTCCGATTAGAGATGTTAGATACACCACCAATAACCCTTTTAGAGTATCATAAAACGCAGTTGGAATGGCGTAGATTAAGCCTAAGCTTTTATAAACATTGGCAGTCCCAGCGTTTTTAGTACCGACTTCACGGATATCTATTCCTTTTAGCCTCCCAAACAAGTATCCAGGATTAATAGAACCCAATAAATATCCTATTAAAAGGCTTCCAACAAAAATTAGTATTTGTATAGGTTCCACTTTTATCATCTCTCAAGATGAATTGTTTCAAAATTTAAAAGAAAATGGAAAATTTTCCATGTAAATATATATATTATAAAATAAAAATTTAACAAGCATTACTTGCATCGAAAATATAATCAAAATGTTCAAGGAGTCGTTAAAAATCTTGATTATAATTTATTAATAATGGTAATAAAACTAAAAGGTTTCTAATTTTTATTCAAGTGAGAACAAGATTTATATTTGAACCTTTAAAAAAATTGTATTAAATCAAATGAACCATGTAAAAAAAATAATTTCTTAATTAAAGTTAAACATTCATGAACTAAGAAAGACAAAATAATGTATAAAATTAAAAATAATAAAAAGAATTTAAAATTATATAATAGCCCAGCAAGATATATAAGACTCAAGAAAGCTTGCTCTTTATTTGCTTCGAGCGTGAGCGTAATGTAACTTCAGTTACTTTTGCTACTTCGCTCACTTCAGCTTGAGTCTTGCGACAATTGCTGGCTTTTGCTGCCATATAAATTACACTAGCAGCTAAACCTTTTGGATCTTTTCCAGTGCGTAATAATCCATTTTTTGAAGCTTCAGTTAGCATGTTAATTGCCTTTTTCTGAACTTCCATTGGTAATCCTAAATCGTTTCCGAAGCGGAAAACAAGTTGTTCTGCTGTTATTGGCTTGTACTTGAGTCCAAGTTCTGGTAGAACTTCCTTGACAATCATGCCAAGGCTCCTGTGTACAGTTCTTCTTGGAGTCATTGAAGCATCACATACTTCTTCTAGCAATCTTGGAAATTCATGAACTCTAATTGCAGCGTACAATGATGCGGCAATGAAACCGTCTATAGACCTGCCCATTGTTAACTTTTTCTTGGCAACTACGCTATAAATCTTCCAAGCAGTCTCCTTTATGTATTCTGGAATGTTCATCTTGGAAGTTAACATTTTCAACTTCGGCTTCGCTTCCCAGAAGTTGCGCTCTATGCTTGATATGAGCGAATTTTGAATCTTCGAAAGCCTGGAAAATAATGTCTTGCCCTTAGCATTTATGAGCCTTCCCTTGCTATCAATCTTGGTGTTTGGTAGCATAGTTCTTGGCCCGAACTCTCTCCATCTTGGCTCGGTTCTGCGGCGTTTGTTAACCTCCTCGACGGTATATGCTCTTCGTTCATTACCAACGAGGTTTCGGCTAACTATCATTCCACAGTTCAAGCAAACATTATCTCCATCTCGAGATTCAATGCAAGGATTATCACAACACTGTTCAAATCCAGATTCGCAACTGCCAATATCATCCGGACTTGATTTTATGTATTTTAGCCTATCCTTATAATTCCTTGACATTTTCTGTCACTTTTTTTTTTAATTATGATCTATCTCCTAAAATTTGTTTCAATTGCATCATATTATTTTTCATTCCCAATAATATAATGCAAAATTTGCATATTTATTTTTTACAGTTTTATTTTATAAGTTTCATGCACTAAATGAAACATATTAATAATACTATGATCTAATGAATAATTAGGTTACACCAATATTTAAAAATATTTCTGTACAGAATTGTTACATACTATGCTACAATCTTATTTTTACCCATCTATGTCCCATTATATTCTTTTAATTATTAGGCAATCCATCTTTTTATACTTCTTTCAAATTTTGATTAAAATCATGAAAAATTTGTGATAAATGTTTTAGCAATCTTCATTTTCATTTTTTTTTTATTGTGGTAATTTAAAATTTTATTTTCATCTTTGAAAAATATAGATTCAGTTTTCCATGATTTAATCATCTAATTTTGGGAGAATTAAAGGCCCATTTGGTAAAACTAAAACTCTCATGTCATTTCCATGCTTTAATGAGGCTTCATGTAAAGCTTCTTCAACAGAGTTTGCGTGTTTAAGTCCAATATTACCCAAATCTTCTGGTTTAAGGCTTGAAACTACGATTATTTCCGCTTTCATCAAGATGCGCGCTAGAATTTGTATTTCCCATTGATCTGGAACTTTAATTTCCCCATTTATAATTTTCTGGTACAATTTGCTGGGTTCTAATCCAGAAAAAAGTAATTTTTTAAAATCATCTTGTCCAACGCCTATTCCATCAATGCATTCATTTACAGATATAATGGTCCCTCCTTCTTTGACGGCAAGTTCTCCAATTGCCATGCTTTTTACCGCTTGATACAAGTTTAAATCAAGAGGATATCCGCCATTCCCACAGATAACAACGTCATAAGGTTGAGTTATTTTCTTAAAAACATTCTTTAATTGAAAATTTATCAATTCATCGTGCACTTGCTCTAAGGATCCAGCTGCAACTTTTATAATTTCATGATTTGAGTTAATGCAAACATTAACAGTAAAATCAACCCCAACAAGCTCTACTATTTCTCTAGAATTTTCAGCTAATGGGTTTTTCTTGAAAATCCCGAATCTTGCATGGGGTGAAGCAATATTTCGTGCAGAATGATTTTCTAAAATGGTATTTACCCCAGCAATTCCCGGAACAATAGATTTAGCACCCCCTGAAAACCCAAAAAAGAAATGTGGTTCTACATACCCCGTTAAAATTTTAAGATCACTCTCACAATAAAGTTTATTTATCCAAATTGGAATGTTTTCCTTCGTTTTTCCCAAGTATTTAAGAGAATTTTCATCTTTGGCGCAATGATCAACGTGTTTTATTTTATTCTTAATTTTGGGCCCTAGAATTCGATCTAATTCTTCTTCTTGGGATTTTCTATGCAATCCTGTCGCGATTAATATAGTTATTTTTTCATTGTCAATTCCATATTCATTTAATTTTGGAATTAATGATTCTAAGATCAAATAAGAAGGAACTGGTCGTGTTGCATCTGAGACGACTATACAAACGTTATTAATTTCACTTTTTGATTTAATAATTTCTCTTAAATTTTTAGAATGTATTGGGTTATCAATTGCTCTTTGAATTTCTAAACCAAGATTCTCTAATGGGTTTAAATTTTTAGCCTTGAATATATCTACTTTTAAAGATGGATCTATATCAACCATTAAACCATTTTTTCCATAATCTAATTTTACTTTAATTTTTTCACCACCCTAATGTAATAATTCTCTTGTTTTCTCGAAAATATAAATAATTGGCACGCCTGCAGGACAAGTGACTTGGCAATTGCCACATAACATGCAAGTATGAAAGATTTTATTAATTAAACCGCTATTTTCAAGCTTTATTTCTCCAAATATAATTCCATTTAATAAACTTAATCTTCCTCTTGGCGTGAAAGCCTCATATTTATAATTTATTCTTGAGGGACATTCTGAATTACAAAAACCACATCTAATACAATTTAATTTGAGTGTTTTATTAGGCAAGTTAATTAGCGTCCTAAATGTTCTTTTAGCAATAACCACCTTATTTCCACCCTTGCCAACACCAGGATTCAAGATCATGTTAGGATCTAAGGTTTTTTTTAAGTCATTCATTATTTTGACTACTTCTTTACCATGTTCAAGTTCTATATAAGAAGATTTTATTCTTCCAATCCCATGTTCTCCTGTAACACTCCCCCTTGCGGGTAGAATTATTTTTTTATAGAGAAAATCCATTGCTTTTTCAAAATCAGCTACATCTTTAGGGTCATTTTCATTAAATAAAAAAGTTGGATGAATGTTTCCATCTAAATGGCCAAATGTAGCGACCATTATCCTATTAGATCCAATTGACTCTGGAATTTTTGATATTTTTTCCACAACTTCCCCTAAATTAGTAATTTTAACTGAACAGTCTTCAAGACAACAAGTAGGTCCTATCCTTGCTAGAGCTGGTAAAGCTGCTTTCCTAGCATGAATCAATTTTTCTCTCTCATCTAGATTTTCAGCAATAATGGAAAATAGGGGTTGTTTTTTAATTATTGTTTCGTTCATTTTTTTAAAATCTTCATTGACTTCTGAAGGATTAAATCCATCTACTTCAGCTAATAATATATTTCCTTTTGGGTAATCTAAAAATTCCCCTCCTAAGAATTCAAATGTTTTTTCAGCAGTCATTTCATCTAAAAATTCCATTAAGCAAGGAACAATTGCTTCTTTCCTTAAAGAAATCACGGCTTCCATTAATGCTGCCATATCTCTGAAAATATATAGTCCTAATTTTCTTTCCTTGGGATAAGGACGTATTTTTAGAAATATTTTTGTAATAATTCCGAGAGTTCCTTCAGATCCTACAAATAGGTCCTTTATATTGTAAGATGAGACTGATTTAAGCACTTCTGATCCAAAATTAATTATTGTACCATTAGCCATTACAACTTCAAGCTTTAACACGTAATCTCTTGTTACACCATATTTGAATGCTTGAATCCCGCCGGCATTAGTGGCAACCATGCCACCAATAGTGCAAATAGAACTAGAACCCGGATCTGGGGGGAAAAAATAACCTCTTTCGATTAGTTTTTTATTTAGATCATCACATATTACACCGGGTTCAACAATAGCCAAGTTATTTTTAATATCTATCAAAATTATCCGGTTCATTTTGCTCAAATCAAGTAAAATACCTCCACTTGAAGCTAAATGTCCGGAAGATAGACTTGTTCCACTTCCTCTAGCTACTACAGGAATTTTATTCTCATTAGCAATTCTAAGAACACTTGAAACCTGATTAGTAGTTTCTGGCATTATGACTACATCTGGAATCCAAGAACTTACAAAAATTGATCCTCCAAAGGCATAAGTCCATCGAACTTCTAAATCTAATGTTAAATTTTCAGGGCCTACTATATTACTTAATGCTTTAATAATGTCTTTTGAGATTTGTTTTGAATGCAAACTCATGAACTTCAATTAAAAATTATGATTTCTTTTCAATCTAATTATTAAGCTATAATTTATTATCAAATACTTTTAAATAATCAAAATTTTTAAATGACCATATTTTGATAAATTAAATAATAAGTTAAATAAATTGGAATACATAATAAATTTGACAATCAAAACCTATCAACGAAAATAGGAGATAATAGTGGCTAAAGTTTTAAAGGACTTGTGGATCTTAACATCAACGGGAGTTGTCGTTTTTTCTAAAGTTACTGATGAGCGAATAAATCCCCAATTATTTGGTGCCTTGATGTCAGCATTAAATTCTTTTGCCGAAAAATTAGCAGAAGGTGGTATCAACAACTTTGAATTAAGTAATTTAAAATTCATGGTCTTCAAGCGAAGAGATTTCTTATTTGTTGGTAGTTCCTTAAGCAAGGTTAAAGAAAAAAAAGTTTTGGAAGAGCTAAAATCTATCTCAGATAAATTTTTTGAAAAATATCCTCCAGAATTCCTTTCCAAATGGGATAATGATGTAAATGCATTTGAAGAATTTAACAAGTATATTGAAGATTCTTTCGATAAGACTCCAATTGATAAATTGAAAGAAGCATTTTGGTAATGACTTTTTCTGATTCATTATATTAAAAATAAAAGTTTTAAGAAATGATTCATTTAATGTTCTTGAACTAAAAATTCTCCTTATTGATATAAGATGTCAAATAATAAAAAAACAAAAAATAATCAAGATTTTCCATCTAATGATGATTCTCTTGTAGAAAAAGAAAATCAAGAGCTCCCTTTAGTAGAAAGTAATCATTTGGGTTCGCTGCCTTTTAAAAATTTTAATGTAATGATACAAAACTTGTTAAATCCCAAGTTCTTGGGTTCTTATCACATAAAACAAAGAAATGTTAATCAATTTCAATCCCTTGATAGTTTATTAGCAATGGGAAAAAAATTAAAACATGGGCCATCCTTTAAGCATGTCATTTTTAATCCGTTAACGATAACCTTCATTATTCTATTAGTAATAGTTAATGTTTTATGGTTAATTTCGATTTTATTTTAAATCTAGGTAATTCTTGAGGTATTCTCTTTCTCATTTAGGAAATCAACTAATTTTTAAATTAGAAAATCCAAGATTTCTTCAAATAAATTTTAAAGAAATAGACTTTTTTATTAATTTATACTTATAAACATTTCTTGAAATATAATTAGGGATGTTACAATGATATATGATATCATCATCATTGGTGGTGGAGTAACTGGTTGTTGCATTGCAAGAACTTTAGCAAAATACGACTTGAAAATCGCCTTATTAGAAAAAGAATCCGATATTGCAGCAGGAACCACTAAAGCTAATTCTGGAGTCGTTCATGCGGGATATGCCGCGCCAAGAGATAGCGTTAGAAGACATCTATGCATTAAAGGAAATAAACTTTACACGCAAGCCGCAGAAGAATTAAACTTTCCTTTCAAGCGAATAGGTTCTTTTGTTGTAGCTTTGGAAGAAGAACAAATAAAATACTTAGAAGAAGAAAGGAAAAAAGGCATTCAAGATGGCGTAATGGGCCTTGAATTGATACTCGATAAAAAACAAATAAAATATATGGAACCAAACATAACAGATGATGTTGTAGGGGTACTTCATGCTCCTACTGCCGGTATTGTAAGCCCATATGAAATGACATTCGCATTAGCTGAAAATGCTGTAATGAATGGAGTCAAGATTTTTACAAATCAAGAAGTAATAAGAATTAGACATCAAAATTATATATTTAAAATTAAGACTATAGGAAATACTTTTGAATCAAGAAACATAATAAATGCTGCTGGTTTAAACGCTGCAAAAATATCTAAAATGGTTGGTCTTGATTATTTCGAAATATTGCCTAGAAAAGGAGAATACATTCTATTTGATAGAAATGCTTTACATTTAAACAAGATATTATTTCCAATCCCTACAAAAGTTTCAAAAGGAATTTTAGTATGTCCGACGGTTCATGGGAATACTTTTGTAGGACCTAATGCGCAGAACATAATTGATGATGAAGACATTTCCACAACCGAAGCAGGATTAAAGGAAATATTAGAAGGAGGCCGAAGATTAGTTCCAAATTTACCAACAAGAGCTTCAATTAGAAATTTTGCAGGATTACGGGCAGTACCGAATACTTATGATTTTATCATTGATAATACAGATGTATATGGTTTTATTAATGTTGCTGGAATAATGTCTCCAGGCTTAACTTCTTGCTATGCCATAGCAGAAAAAGTGGTTGAATTCCTGGAACTTTTAGGAGTCATTCTTAAGGAAAAAGAAGATTATAATCCAATAAGGCCCAAACCTGAACGATTTAAAGATTTTACAAAAGAAGAAATCGATGAAAAAATCAAAGAAGATCCTGCCTGGGGAAAAATAATATGTCGCTGTGAAACTGTAGCCGAAAAAGAGATTCTCAATGCCATTCATTCTCCTGTAGGTGCTACTACTGTTGATGGCGTTAAGTTCAGATGTAGGGCAGGTATGGGAAGGTGCCAAGGTGGGTTCTGTAGACCACGAGTGATTGAAATACTAGCAAGAGAGTTAAATATTCCTATGGAAGAAGTCACCAAACGAGGAGAAGATACCTATTATTTGATAGGTAAAACTAAGGATCTCATTTTAAAAAAATTAAAAGAGGCTGAGGAAGAATGAAGATTTATAATGCTGATGTAGTAGTAATTGGAAGTGGCGCAGCTGGTTTGGCTGCCGCCATTGAAGTTAAGAAAGCTAGAAAGGATGTTTTGATCATTGAAAGAGATAAAGAATTAGGAGGTATTGCAATGCAATGCATTCATGCTGGTTTTGGCTTGAAAGAATTTGGTGAGGAATTAACAGGACCAGAATACATTCAAAGATTCATAAACATGATAAAAGAAATGAAGATACCTTACTTGTTGGACACTATGGTAATCGAAATAACACAAAAAAAAGTTATTTTTGCCGTGAACAGTGATAATGGACTTATTAAAGTGAATTCAAAAGCAATCATCTTAGCAATGGGTTGTAGGGAAAGAACAAGAGGTGCAATTAACATTCCCGGGTTTAGACCTGCTGGCATTTATACTGCTGGGCAAGCACAAAGATTTGTAAACATTGAGGGTTATTTGCCAGGTACTACCTTTGTAATTCTTGGTAGTGGTGATATTGGCATGATAATGGCAAGAAGATTAACTTGGGAGGGATGTGAAGTTAAAGCTGTCGTAGAAATCCAACCTTATGTGAGTGGTTTGATTAGAAACCAAGTTCAATGCTTGGAAGATTATGATATTCCACTAATTACAAGTTATACGGTCACAAAGATTCACGGTAAGGATAGAGTTCAAGGAGTAACCATTTCAAAAGTAGACCGAAATTTTGACAGAATAATTGGTTCAGAGAAATTTATAGAATGCGATACACTCCTGTTATCCGTAGGATTGATTCCCGAAAATGAATTAACATTACAAGCAGGTGCTAAACTCTCGAATAATGGTGGTCCTGTCGTTGATAATAATCTTGAAACCACCATTGAAGGGATTTTTGCGTGCGGAAATGTATTGCAAGTACATGATTTAATTGATATGGTTACCGCCGAAGCTAAGCGAGCTGGACGAAATGCTGTAGAATATATTGAAGAACGCATGGGAAAAGAAAAAGTTAAAAAAGAAACCATTGAATGCAAGGCTGGTGAAAATGTTAATTATGTAAAACCTGATCTCATTAATAAACGAGATCTATCAAAAGATATAATCTTCACATTTAGAGTAAAGTATCCTGATAGACGTGTCCTCATTCAAATTAAAGACAATAATGATAAAATCATTTACAAGAGAAAGAAGGTTTACGTGATCCCCAGCGAAATGATCGAGCTAGAGATTAATTTAAAAAAGGTTGGTATTGACCCAAAATGCAAATCCATTACTATAGAAGTTATACCTAGACCTGAAATATTAATTGAGGAGGAAGAGTAAAAGAGAGGTGGTAAATATCTCAGAATTAAGTACAATAAAAGTTATTCGTTGTATTGTTTGCCCAACAGGTTGTCAAATCAAAGTAATGAAAGATGCTGAGAATAACATTACATTTGAAGGTTATACATGTAAGAGAGGTTTAGAGTATGCTCAACAAGAATTTCATGCTCCAAAAAGGATTTTAACGACTACAATTAGAGTAGAGAATGGACACTTGCCATTAATCCCAGTAAGGACCGATAAACCAATTCTCAAGGAAAAAATTAAAGATGCATTAATTATAATTGCCCAAAAAATAGTGAAAGCTCCAATTAAAATGGGAGATGTGTTAATTGAGAACATCTTGGATACTGATGTCAATATAGTAGCAAGTAGAGATTTAGAGGCAAAATCTTGAATTTTATTTTTATTTAAAAAGTATTTTTTAATTTTAATGGGAATAACTTTAAAATAAAACTCTTATTTCAAAAAGAATTGAAAACATGATGATTCAAATTTAAAAATAATTGAAATCATTAGTTAATTTTCCATTATAATTAGATTAAATCTTTCCTAATCCTTCTATAATTGGAAAAGAAAAAACTTTTGAACTTAAAATCATTTTATAATTCTTGTTATTTCTAATTTGAGGTAAAATGGATGGAAAACGAGTTAGATCAAATATTTGAAGTCTATGATAATCTCTACATCGGGGCATATTGGCCGAGATTAAATTTTGAAAAATTTAAAAAGATTGGCATCACTGCGATAGTAAATTTAATGCAATATAATTATTATGATCCCAGACCACTTGGATTTACCTATCTATATAGGGGCTTTCCCGACGAAAGTTATCCACCACATGATTACATAAGAGATGTATTAAATTTTATTGATGAACAGATAAAAAAGGGAAAAGTTTTAGTTCATTGTGCCATGGGAATTTCGAGAAGTGCTGGCTTAATTATTGCTTGGCTTTTAAAAGAACACACTGATTGGACTTGGTCTGATGCCATGAAATATGTTGAAAAAACAAAATCCATTTATCCCGCAGTGGAAATAAAAGAAGCTGTATTAGATTATCTTGAAAAAATTGAGGGCAAGAGAAGAGAATAGAAAAGTAGTGAATAATTGATGAGTCAAGATAAAAGAATCATAAATGTATTGGTTGCTGGTCATGCCCAACATGGTAAGTCTTCTCTCATTGAAGCAATTTGCGGAATTTTTCCAGACAATTTAAACTTTGAATTATCTCATGGAACTACGGTATCATTAAAGGTTATTCAATTTGAAGTAAAAAGCAAAAATATAATCATTAATTTTTTAGATAGCCCGGGTCACGCTGATTTTAAAGGAAGCATTGCCTTAGGTTTAGAATTTGCAGACCTTTTATTATTAGTGGTATCTGGAAAGGAAGGATTTCAATCACGCACGTATTGGTTATACGAGAAGGCTATTGAAAAAAAGGTTCCTATCTTGATTGTAGCCACGAAAATGGATTTAAAAGAAGCAAGCACTTCAATTATAGAAAAAGACTTAGAGAAGTTAAATCTAGAAAAAAGCATGCCTATCTTACCAACTTCTTCTCGAAAAATGATTGGAATTCAAAATGTAATAGAACATATAGCAATAAAAGTAAAAAGAAGGGACCAAATCGATGCATTGCCATCATTTATCATATTAGGATATGTTAATAAAAAAGGAATGGGAGAATTATTGACTATTGGAATTTTAGCAGGAAAATTAACCAACGGATGGATAACGGAAAAAATCAAGGTCAGGCATTTATTTTCAATGACAGGAAAACCATTAAAAGAAGCAAAAGAAGGTGAAATAGTCCAAGCGGCACTAAATGTTCAATTAAATTTGGATTTAGGCACGAAATTTATTAATGGAAAATTCTTACCTCCATCCATAAATAATCTCCTCGCTGAAATTCAACCAAGAAAAGAATTTTATATTAATATAAATGATCCTACAAAATTCAAGATTGCATTGGATATTCTTTCAGATTTAAAAAAAATCATACCTTCATTCAGCTATTATTATGATAGAAAGACAATTAGTGTTCAAGTATTAGGAGATTTGCAATTTGAATTCATTAAAGAGAGCTTGCAAGACTTAATTGAATTCAAGGTTCTTGGTTCTAAAATTAAAGGTATCATAACAATAGATTCTAATAGTATTGGAAAGCATGGAACTGCAACTGTTCGAATTGCCCCACGATTCAAAAATTCTTTAACAGTTATTAGATATAATCCATCGAAAGGTATTTTGGAACCTAAACTTAACGACATTTTAGGTGCCTCTGCTGCGAAAAAAGCTTTCAATCTTGATGGACTTCATGTAGACATTTATTCTGGCAAGAATGAGGATGATGTAGCACAAGCCATAGCAAATGCCATTGAAAGATCAAAAATAATAAAGATCTTACCATTTCAAGATATTATTGTTAAAATAAATAATAGTACGGACTTATTCCCATTACTTGAAAAATATAATGCTGAAATTCTTCACCAAACTACTGATAATAATTTTTTTGTTCAAGTAAAAAACCAAGTTTTCGAACAATTTTTTAACTCCTTGATGAAAATTTCAAAAGGGCAAGCAGAAATAAAGTTGTTCAGGTTTGATCAAGAGGATTTAGTCTTATCGGTTGATCCTGGCACTAGACATTTTGGA
>Ga0190360_1000326_pt1 | contig 26994 bp, 25 predicted proteins | sample 48721834_MG_FD_161271 | JGI IMG/M metagenome (GOLD analysis project Ga0190360, IMG submission 161271) | Hydrothermal vent microbial mat bacterial communities from Southern Trench, Guaymas Basin, Mexico - 4872-18-3-4_MG | ecosystem: Environmental > Aquatic > Marine > Hydrothermal vents >...
ACCACCGACTCATATACTGTGAATCCGATCTTCTTCCCTGGTGGAGATATTGGAAGGCTGGCTGTTTGTGGTACAGTGAATGATCTTTCAATGGTAGGGGCTAGACCTCTTTATTTGAGCTTAGGACTTATTATAGAAGAAGGATTTTTATTTGAGGATATGGAGAGGATTGTAGAGTCGATCAGAAACACGGCAAATGAAGCAGGAGTTCAGATAGTGACTGGAGATACAAAGGTCGTAGAGAGAGGAAATGCAGATGGTGTGTTTATAAATACTTCTGGAATCGGTTTGATTTCATCTGGTGTGAAGATATCCGGTTCTGGCGCAAAAGAAGGAGATTGTATTGTAGTGAGCGGATATATTGGAGTTCATGGAATGTCTGTGGTAAGTGCTCGAGAGAATTTTGGATTTAAGACACAGATAGAATCGGATGTTGCTCCATTGAACCATTTAGTCCAGGCAATGCTCGAAGTTACAAATGAGGTACATGCTTTAAGAGATGGCACCAGAGGAGGTATTGCAACTGTTTTGAATGAGATAGCCTGCCAGTCAGGTGTAGGCATAGAAATCGAAGAGGAGAAGATACCGATCAGTGAGCCGGTCAGGGTTGGGTGTGAGCTGCTTGGATATGATCCACTATATGTTGCAAATGAGGGGGTACTTGTGGGATGTATAGGAGAGGAGGATTGTGAGAGGGTTGTAGAGGCAATGAGAATGTCTCCATATGGAGAAAACAGTAGTATTATTGGAAGAGTAACAAGTAAAAACAGAGGGAGGGTGATTTTAAAAACTCAGATTGGAAGCCACAGGATTTTGGATTTGTTGAGCGGCGAGCAGCTCCCGAGAATTTGTTAAATTATTTCTTTGTTTTTTTATTGAAATTTTTATATTTTTTACTCTGTAGCCGTCTGGAGACTTCTTGATAAAATTTCTCCCAGCGTTCAGGTTTTTGATTATAGAAATCTATGGCGCGTTTAAATTCTTCCTTTGTTAAATTGTATTTTGAGAGAATTAGTGAGGAAGAATCGGATACAACAGATGAATCAGAGGGGTGTCTTGCATGAAGTTGAGATAGTTTTATATATGCATTAATGAGATGTTCTTGGTCATGGGGCAGTTTATCATTTTTAGTACAGTAGAAGATCGTAATGAGTAGAAAAAGCAGTAAAAAAGTTTTTTGTTTATTATTCATCTTTTGCACCTGTTTATTGTCAATTCAATATCTATGATACGAAATTGTAAAGCAAAAAGTCAAGGATAATTTTCGATGGCAAATGAAGCATGGGTAGATCTACATATTCATACAAATTTCTCAGACGGACTTTTGACCCCGGCTCAGGCTGTGGAATATGCAAGCAAGGTCGACTTAAAGGCAATCGGGATAACTGATCACGACACAATAGATGGGATTCCGGAGGCATTTGAGGCTGGCAAGAGATTTGGAATTGAGATCGTTCCTGGTGTTGAGCTGAGCAGTAAGTATGAGGACAGAGACATCCATATCTTGGGATACTATTTTGATCCTGAAAACTCTCGTCTTCAGCACTATCTTGAATGTTTTCGAAAGGAGAGGTATCGTCGAGCAGTTAAGATGGTACAGAATCTCAATAAACTGGGTGTCAGGATGACAATTGAGGAAGTTGAGAAGAGAGCAACAACAGGAAACATTGGACGTCCGCATCTGGCAGAAGTGCTGATGGAGAAGGGATATGTCGAGACCTTTCAGGAGGCATTTTACAGATATATAGGATATGGTTCAAAGGCTTATGAAGAGAAGTATAAGATCACACCACAGGAGGCAATAGTATTGATATCTGAGGCGAGAGGAATATCATTACTTGCACATCCAGGCTATGGAATATCCAATGAGTTTATATATAACCTGGTAAAATCGGGATTAGACGGAATAGAGATTGTTCATCCAAAGCTGGATGATTCCCGTACGCAACACCTTCAGAAGATTGCAAGGGAGTATGGAATACTTGTTGCAGGTGGTTCAGACTGCCACGGCGGGAGAAACGGCACAATTGATATTGGTAAATACAAGATTCCTTATGCAATGCTTGAGGAGATGAAGTCGATATTCAGAATGCGGTGGCACACAGAGAGCGAGAGGAAGGATGGGGGGTATGATATTAGCAAGAGATTCAATTAGAGGATAATGGTAGAGAAGATAAGGGAAAATTCTTTTTATCATACGAAGATAAAGGAGTGGCCTGAGGAGGAAAGGCCCAGGGAAAAGTTAATCAGGTTTGGCACTGATAGGCTGAGCGATGCTGAGCTTTTAGCAATTCTTATTGGATCGGGTACAAAAAACATTACAGCTCTTGATCTGGCAAAAAAACTGTTAGTGGAGTATGAATCACTGTCGGAGCTTGCTTCTCTAACGGTGCAGGAGCTGTCGAGACTGAAAGGCATTGGCAATGCATCGAGTGCAAGGATCATGGCATCATTTGAACTAGGCAGACGCATCGAGACAGGCCCAAAGAAAAAGAGAGTTAAGATAGATTCACCCGAGGCTGTTGTACGTCTATACAGCGCAAGATTGAGAGATTTGAAAAATGAAATATTTTTAACGGTTCTTCTCGATAGCGGTAATAAACTCATCAGAGATGTTACTATTTCACAGGGCACGCTAAACTCGAGCATAGTACACCCAAGGGAGGTATTCAAGGCAGCCGTTGATAATCTTGCCGCAGGAATAATTCTTGTTCATAATCATCCTTCTGGAGAGATTGAGCCATCAGAGGATGACAGAATGGTAACTGTCCAGATGGTTAAGGCAAGTAAAATAATAGGAATCCCTGTTCTTGATCATATAATAATTGGTGACAGCAGATATTTTAGTTTTAAAGAGAGAGGAATGATTTAGAGATGGAAGAGAAGATAAAGTATGATGAAGAGAAGGAGGGAGGAATACTGATAATCAGGATGAGGGAAGAGAAGTTGACATCTCACGAGGCACCGGCAATGAAGACGGAAATTTTAAGGTGGTTAATGAGCGATTGTGAATCAATAGTAATAAATTTTAAAAATGTCGATTATATGGACAGTACTGGACTAGGTGCTCTGTTGTTTGGAATCAGGCAGGCCGAACGCTATGATAAAGAGCTCGTATTTTGTGAAATAAATTCGCGTATAACTTCTCTTATGAAGATAGCCAGAATCGATAATGTGATCGATCTTTACAAAACAGAGAAAACTGCCCTGAGGGAGCTTGAGAAAAAGTGAAATTGAAGGAGTATAAATGCTTCTTGTTATAGATGCAGGAAACACAGAGACTGTCTTTGGATTGTTTGAGGATGGAAGACTAATATCCCACTGTCGCCTCTCAAGCAGACAGCATCGCACACCAGATGAATGGTGGCTGTTTCTTGAGATGTGGTGCCTGAGGCAGAAGTATTCAACAAGTGCGATCGAAGGCGTTGTAATATCTTCAGTGGTTCCTCTACTGAGTGATATATTTACCAAGGTGTCGAATGAGCATCTCGGGTTAAAGCCCATTGTGGTTGATGCAGATTTGGATACTGGTTTAAAGATTCTTTACGATTCGCCACGAACCATAGGAGCAGACCGCATTTGTAATGCAGTTGCAGGATACAAACTATATGGAGGGCCATTGATCATTGTCGATTTTGGCACTGCAATAACATTTGATGTTATTTCAGAAGTAGGCGATTATTTAGGAGGAGCAATTGCATTAGGATTAAAGGCAGCATCTCAGGAGCTTCACAGGATTGCAGCAAAACTTCCGGGTGTTGAGCTCAAGTTCCCAGATTCTGTTGTAGGCAAGACAACTGAGATGAGTATTAAATCAGGAATAATGTGGGGAACCGTTTCACTCGTCGATGGTATGATTAGAAAGATCGCAGAAGAGATGAATTGGAAAAAATTTAGAGTCATCGCAACTGGTGGCGTTGCTCACCTGATTGTTGATAAGATAGAAAATATAGAAAGAGTAGAACCATTCTTAGTTCTTGAGGGAATGAGATTAATTTATAATAGGTTAAAACGAGTAGGAGAAATTTAGATGGTATCATTAAAAGAGATGAACGAGAGATTGTACAAAATTATTGGTGTATGTCTTGAGGTGCACAAGACAATGGGGCCTGGATATCCGGTTGAGTTTTACAGGAAAGCTCTCGAATTTGAACTGGCGACAAAAGACTTTAAATTTGAGGTGAGGAAGACACTGCAAATAGAGTATAAGGATATAGTCGTCGGTACAGTCGAGCTCGATTTTTTAATCGATGATAGTGTTGTCATGATGTTGCGTTCAGCAGATAGACTCATGGATGTTGAGGTTCAGCAGATTCTTCGAATTCTCGATATGCTGAAGAAACCTGTTGGACTTTTGATGAATTTTGGAATAGCAAAGATCCAGTACAAGCGCATCATGCCCAATTTGCACCAGAGAGAGATAAAGAGAGAGGCCCAGCGTCCACTTGGATATCGTGATATAGGAAAGACTCGAGAGGGCAATCCAATAATGTAGAAGATCATAAAGGAGAATAGGGTATCTATGTCAATTAGATATAGATTCTTTATTGCAGGAATAATTCAAGGTTCTAAGGTTGGTATTGAAGTTTATGATCAGGATTATAGAGATAAGATTAAGAGTATAATCAGGGAATATCTTCCTGATAGTGATCTCTTCTGTCCTGTCCAGCGTCATCCTGATTCACCACTATATGAAACAGAGAAGGCTAGAGAGGTATTTTTTGAACACATCGATAAGGTCAGAAATTCCCATGCACTCATCGTATATCTTCCAGAAGCAAGCATGGGGAGTGCGATAGAGATGTGGGAGGCATATCACAGTAAAGGTTTTGTGTTTACAATAACCCCTATGTCTCAAAACTGGGTTGTGAGAATATTATCTGACAGAATATTAAAGAATATTGATGATTTCTGTGATTTTGTAAAGTCCGGAGAGATGAAGAAGATTTTGGATGAGAGCTCTCATGTAAAAAAATAGAAGTTAAGATTGGGAAGAAAAAAGATGAGAAAGTTTATAATAGTAGTGTTATTTTTTCAGAGTATCATATTTAGTACCATTTTAGCCGATACCCGGCTTCCGCAGTATAGAGGATGGGTAAATGACTTTGCCAATATAATACCATCTTATTATGAAGAGAAGATTGTACTTGTCTGTATAGAAGTAAAAAAGAAGACCGGTGCAGAGATTGCAGTTGTTACGGTTAATGATATGGGTGGAGCATCCTTAGAGGATTATAGTGTTCGGTTATTTGAAGAGTGGGGAATAGGTGAGAAGGACAAAGACAACGGTGTTCTGTTTCTTGTTGCTCTCAAGGAGAGAAGAGTGAGAATAGAGGTGGGATATGGATTGGAACATGTTTTGACAGATGGTCTTTGCGGACAGATAAGGGATCAATATCTGATACCGAATTTCAGGGAGGGGAGGTATGGAAAGGGGTTTTATCAGGGTGTGGTTGCTGCGGCAGGATTCATTGCAAAAGATATGGGTGTAGTAATATCGGGTGTTCCGCAGCCGACAGCAACAACCACTTCTAGAAGGGCAAGGGGAGGCGGAGGAGTGCTGTTTATAATAATTTTAATTTTTCTTACGATTATAACAAGGGGTCGCATATTGCCGTGGATATTTTTAGGTTCTTTTCTTGGTGGAGGTGGAAGAGGTGGTGGATGGGGAGGTTTTAGTGGTGGAGGGTTTGGAGGAGGAGGATTCGGTGGATTTGGTGGGGGAATGAGCGGTGGAGGTGGAGCATCGGGTAGTTTTTAAGATAAGAATTGATAATGGAGCGGAGGGAAAAAGATGGCTTCAAAAACAGAATACATTGAAGAGGCTTTGAAGAATTTTGAAAAAGAGATAGAACAGATATTTGGAAAGAATTTGGTATCAATAATTCTTTATGGTAGTGCAGCAACAAATGAATTTACACCAGGAGTTTCAGATATTAATTTTATGGTAGTTTTGGATAGAGCGGGAATGAAAAAGATTGATAAGGTTCAAAAGTTTTTAAAGAGATGGGAGAAAAGAAATATCACTCTACCTCTTTTCTTTACAGAAGATTATATAAATGGTTCACTGGATAGTTTCCCAATAGAATTTTTAAATATGAAAATATCTTATCGATTGATAAGAGGCAAAGATATATTAAAAGACATTAAGATTCGAGTGGAGGATCTCAGACTCCAGTGTGAGAGAGAGATGAAGGCAAATTTACTAAAGCTCAGACAGGGTTATATTAAGACCATGGGGAGGCAAAAGAGACTCAAGAGTCTTATATCACAATCGCTTGTGTCATTTATATCAATATTTAGGGCTCTTCTTTATATAAAAGAAGTAGAGATTCCAGAAACAAAGAGAGATGTTCTCCTTGAGACATGCAGGGAGTTTAAACTCAACGAGACTCTTTTTTCGCTTCTCATATCTGTAAGAGAGCATTCTACAACACTGGGAAAGGGAGAACTGACCAAAAAGGTCTCAGCATATATTTCTGAGATCGAGAGGTTGAGTGAAATGGTCGATAGGATGAGAACAGGTAAATCAAAATAATAGGAGGTAAAAATGAGTAAGGGAAATAAAATAGGACTCATCTGTCTGATAGTATTTGTTGTACTTGTTATTGTAATATATGCCTCTGTTAAGAACATGTACAATACTTTTGTAAAACTTGATGAAGGAGTAAAAGAGAAGTGGTCCCAGGTCCAGAATGTTTACCAGAGACGGTATGATCTAATTCCAAATCTTGTTGAGACCGTAAAGGGATATGCTTCTCATGAGAGAGAGACTTTCCAGGCAGTAACAGAGGCTCGTGCAAGGGTCGGTGGAGTAATAAATTTAAAGGCAGAGGATTTAACACCTGAAAATCTAGCTCGATTCCAGGAGGCTCAGGCAGGACTTGCGGGAGCTCTACAGCGTCTGCTTGTACTGCGGGAAAACTATCCGGAACTGAAGGCCAATCAGAACTTTATTAGACTTCAAGACGAACTGGCAGGTACAGAAAATAGAATCGCAGTTGAACGAAGGAGATTTAACGAGGCTGTTCGAAAATACAACAGTACAATACGGAGATTCCCTCAGATAATTTTTGCGGGGATTTTTGGATTTGAGAAAAAAGGCTATTTCGAGGCAGAGGGTGAGGCTCAAAAGGCTCCGCAGGTAAAATTTTAGCGGGGGTGTAGAGATGTCCGCATCGATTCTTATCATAATAGGCGCAGCTTTTTTGATATGTGGGTATATTTTTTATGGCAGATACATTGCAAATAAGTTGGGTATTAGCAATGAAAACCAGACCCCTGCTCATGTCATAAACGACGGCATAGATTATGTTCCTGCCAGATGGCAGATTCTTCTCGGTCATCATTTTGCTTCGATTGCGGGTGCAGCACCAATAATTGGCCCGATCACTGCAGCAGTTTTTGGATGGTTGCCTGTATTTTTGTGGATAGTACTGGGTAGCATATTTGCTGGAGCCGTGCACGATTTTACTTCGTTGATTGCATCGATCCGTCACGGCGGACAGTCTATAGGGAAGGTGATTGAGAAGCAGATTGGTGTTCAGGGGAAGCGTCTGTTCCTGATATTTTCATGGTTTACATTAATACTCGTTATTTCTGCTTTCACGATGCTGGTCGCTAAGACATTTGTAACAAATCCTGAGGTTGGCACCTCATCCTCTCTCTTCATACTTCTGGCTCTGCTTTTTGGGGTTTCGATTTATAGAATGAAGACACATCTAGGCATTACAACTGTAGTTGGAGTTGTACTTCTGTTTTTTTGCATCTGGTTAGGTACGAAGCTTCCAATCATCCTTCCAGGCGGAGAGATTGCTGCCCATCAGACCTGGACAGGAATAATATTGATATATATTTTTATTGCTTCTGTTACACCCGTCTGGATACTCCTTCAACCCAGAGATTATCTGAACTCTTTTCTTCTCTATTTTGTGCTCATTATAGGATTTATCGGTATAATAGTTAAGAACCCATCGATAGAATTTCCTGCATTTACAAGGTTCATTGATCCAAAATTAGGATCTATGTTTCCGATTCTTTTTGTAACAGTGGCCTGTGGCGCTATTTCTGGTTTCCACTCCTTAGTTGCATCTGGTACAACAGCAAAACAGTTAAACCGTGAGAGTGACGCCCGTCCCATAGGTTATGGTGGAATGCTGATTGAGGGTGTGCTTGCAATAATTGCTCTCATTACAGCAGTTGTTCTTTTACCATCGAGGTACGGGTTCTTTTTTCCTGAGACAGGAAAAGCAAATCCAATAGCACTGTTTGCAAATGGAATAGGAGGATTTGTAGTAAAATTGGGAATACCAGAAAATGTGGGTATAACCTTTGCGGCAATGGCCGTATCTGCCTTTGCACTCACCTCTCTGGACACTGCCACCAGATTGGGACGTTTTGCATTTCAGGAATTTTTCAGATCACCAAATCCGAGCAAATTAGGGTCTTTCTTGACAAATAGATCTGTTGCTACATCTTTAACTATACTGCCGGCCGGCATTCTTGCACTGTCTGGCAGCTATCAGGCCATATGGCCAATCTTTGGATCTGCCAATCAATTGCTGGCTGCACTGGCTTTGCTTGCAGGAAGCGTGTGGATTGCAAGGAAAAAAGAGAAGAACGGTTTTCTAAGGTACCCGATGTTCTTCATGTTTGCGGTTACACTTTCTGCATTATCCATCTTAATCTACAAAAAGATCTTACTCATTACTAGATTCTTATTACATGGGCAGGTGCCAGAGACATTCAGTCTTACTGGAACTTTTTTCCTGTTAATAATAGCAATTTTACTCTTTGTAGTTGCTATAGTTCTTGTAATCGAATCCTTCAGGAGTTTGAAAAAATATCGATAGCATGAATTGAAGAGTTGGAGAGATAAACTATGGAACAGCAGCAGTTTCAGATATTAATTGTAATGATTTCATATCTTATACTGCTTATTTTATGGGGTATATATCAGGGTAGTAAAGTAAAGACCTCTTCTGATTATGCTATTGCAGGAAGAAACCTCCCAGGATGGGCAGCAGCTCTTTCGGAGAGGGCAACTGGTGAATCCTCGTGGGCACTGCTGGGTCTTCCAGGCTTTGCCTATGCAACAGGTTTAACAGGAATATGGACGGCTGTCGGGTGTGTTGCAGGAATCATTACTGCATGGATAGGCATTGCATGGCGTCTGCGCGATGAAGCAGAGAATTACAGGGTGAACTCATTTACAGAGTATATCGCCTCTAAACACAGATCCATGGCAGGATGGATAAGAAGTGTCGGCAGCATGACACTGGTATTTTTCTTCTTCTTTTATGTTGGGGCACAGTTTCTGGGTGGAGGAAAGACTCTTCATACCATGTTTAATATAGATCCGAGAATAGGAATATTGATCACGGCAGCCATAATTATTCCATACACAGTATATGGTGGATTTCGAAGTGTTGTATATACAGATGTGATCCAGGCTATCGTGATGATTGTTGCTCTTGTTATTGGTCCTCTGGTAGGAATAATAACAATAGCCAGCAGTCCCGAACTCTTTGCCACATCAATTCCTGAAGCACTTGCAAAGGCAGGTACAGGTCACAGTTCTATTACAGGAGGAGTGTCTGGTTTTGCTGCAGGAGCCCTGCTGATGGGAGGCATATCATGGTTTTTTGGGTATCTTGGTGGTCAGCCTCAACTAAGCATGCGTTTCATGGCAATAAAGAATAAAGAACAGGCTGTAAAGGCTCGAAACATTGGAATAGCCTGGACTGTCATAGCATATATTGGAGCTCTTTCAATTGGATGGATTGGCATTGCATTGTTTGGTCCTGATAGTTTAGCGGATCAGGAATATGTGATGCCTCGAGTAATGCTTGAAATATTCCCAACACCAATTGCTGCAGTGCTAATAACGGGTGCAATCGCAGCAATGATTTCTACTGCCGATTCACTCCTCATTCTTTCGTCAACAGAACTATCTGAGAATTTATTGAAGTCGCACGGGTCAGAGAAGATTAGCAAACTGAATCGTTCGAGAATAGTGACTGCTCTTTTAGCCGTGATTGCACTTGTTGTAGCATACGTTTCACCCTCGAAGATGATCTATACACTTGTCGGTTATGTATGGGCTGGAATTGGCGGAACTTTTTCCATTGTAATACTGCTTTCGCTGTTCTGGAAAAGATATCATGGAAGGGCTGTTCTGGTTACCATTATAATAGGCATAACATTTACAATCATATGGATCAGTACAGGACTAGAGGCAAAGTTAACTTCAAGGGTAATGACTTTTTTTGTGGCAGGTTTTGCGGCTGTTGTTGCTACATATTTATTTACAGATGGCAGAAAATAGTCATTAACAGGAATATATTGTTCTGTTTCATCACTTGAGGGCGATTCGTAATGGATCGCTTTTGATTTAACGACAAGGATTTCTTAATGGAAGAGATAACTCTTACAGATCAGCAGCAGGAAGCGATCAGATATGGGGAGGGGCCTCTTTTAATAGTTGCAGGAGCCGGAACCGGTAAGACACTGGTTTTAACAAGACGCATTGCCTATCTTATAGAATCCAAGATGGCAAAACCTGAGGAGATTTTAGGACTAACATTTACTGAAAGGGCTGCTGAAGAGATGTCTGAAAGAGTGGACATATTTCTTCCGTATGGGTTTGCCAATATCCCGATTTCAACGTTTCATGCTTTTGGAGATCGTATCCTTAGAGAGTTTGCTCTTGAGCTGGGATTGAATCCCGATTTTCAGGTCCTGTCAGAAACGGAGCAATTTATATTTTTCAGAGAACATCTTTTTGAATTTCCGCTTAACCACTACAGACCTCTTTCTGATCCTACGAAATTTATCAGGGCCATTTTGACAGTAATTTCAAGAGCAAAAGATGAGGACATAAGTCCAGAAGACTATATGGAATATGCAAGAACTGTTCTGAAAACAAGTGATGAGAGATCTGAAGACAAACAACTGAGAGACGAAGCAGAAAAACAGATGGAAATAGCACAGACGTATGTTCTATATCAAAAACTCATGGCAGAGGAGAGTAAGGTAGATTTTGGAGATCAGGTAAATCTGGTTTTAAAACTTTTTCGTAAACATCCATCGATTCTGAATAGAATACGGCAGCGCTACAGGTTTATTCTTGTTGATGAGTTTCAGGACACAAATTATGCCCAATTTCAGCTACTTCAACTTCTTGGAGGAGAAAAACCCAATATCACCGTTGTGGGCGATGATGATCAATCGATATATAAATTTCGTGGTGCTGCCATATCAAATATTCTGACTTTTATGGAGATCTATCCAGATGCAAAACAGATTGTTCTTACAGAGAATTTTCGTTCCACACAGATAATCTTGGATGCTGCCTACAGGTTAATAAAAAATAATAATCCTGAAAGACTGGAGGTAAAGAATAATATAAATAAACAGCTTCATGCCCAGATTGTTGAAGGTCCCCCGGTGGAACATTTTCATTGCGACACATTGATAACAGAATCAGAACATGTTGCAGAAACAATTTCTGATCTCAAAGAAAACAAAGGATACTCATACAGCGATATAGCTGTTCTTGTAAGAACCAATAGTGCAGCAGATCCCTTTATTCGTGCTTTGAACATGAAGAGAATACCATGGCGGTTCTCTGGAACAAGGGGTTTGTATTCGCGTCCTGAGATAAAGATGATCATCTCGTTTATTAATGTAATAACAAATCCGCACGACACAATAAATCTCTATCATCTCTGTTGTTCGGATGTCTATGAGCTTAAATCGATGGAAGATTTGAACCGATGTCTCGATATTGCACGCAAACAAAACAGGTCTCTGTTTTCAATATTTAAGGAAATTTTAGATGGTAATGGTCCGGAAGGGCTGACAGAAGATACCCTTTCAACGATACCAAAGATAGTCAAAGATATTAATGAATATCTGGAATTGTCCCGTGATAATATTACAGGAGTAGTTGTATATCAATTCTTAACACGGACTAACTATTTGAAAAAGCTTACTCAGGTAGAGACTATCGAAAACAGCATAAAGATACAGAATATAGCTCGCTTCTTTGATGTTATATGGTCTTTTGCACAGGTTGCAAAAGAAGATAGAATTGTTCATTTTGCCAGCCATCTTGAAACAGTTATTGAAGCAGGAGACGATCCTGGAGCAGCGGAGGCGGATAGCGATATTGATGCCGTAAACATAATGACAGTTCATAAGGCAAAGGGACTTGAGTGGCCTGTTGTGTTTATGGTCGGTCTTGTTCACAACAGATTCCCTACGATGAACAGAAGTGATCCAATTGAACTACCTCAGCAGCTAATTAAAGAGATTGTTCCGAGTGGTGATATTCATATGCAGGAGGAACGGCGTCTCTTCTATGTAGGAATGACCAGGGCAAAAGAGAGACTCTATTTTACCAGTGGTCGTGACTATGGTGGAGTGCGAAAAAGAAAGGTAAGCCCATTTGTACTGGAAGCACTTGATCGTCCAGGGGTTGATGAGGTATCCATAATAGCCAGTGCAGGTGATAAGATACACAGATTTTCTCATTATGTGCAGGAAGAGAAGCGAGTCATGAGACCCATTCCTAAGGATGCAGTATTGAATCTTTCATACTACCAGATAGACGACTACTTGATATGTCCTTTAAAATACAAGTATGCTCATATATTAAGACTCCCATTTTTTCACCATACAATAGTTTATGGAAAGGCCGTTCATTCTGCTGTGGAAGTCTATTATAAACATAAGATAAATAATTTTAATGTAACACTAGATGATCTTTATACTGCTTATAATAATGCATGGAGGAATATAGGATTTCTATCAAGGGAGCATGAGGAGAGGCGTTTTGAGTCTGGCAAGGAGGTTATAAAAAGATTTTTTCAAAGGGAGGAGACCTCCAGCAGCAGGCCGAAAATGGTTGAAGAGAAATTCAGTTTTATGATAGAAAAAAACAGGGTTTCAGGAAGGTGGGATTTGATCGAAGAGAGAGATGGTAAAATAGTGATTGCAGATTTCAAGACCTCCGAAGTCTATGACCAGGCAATAGCAGACAGGAATGCAAACAAGAGTATTCAGCTAATCATATATGCAATGGCTTATGATGCAAGATACAATCGCAGGCCCGATGTTCTGGAATTGAGATTTTTGGAGTCGGGACTGGTTGGCCGCACTGAGAGTAGCGATGAGAAATTTGAGGAGGTTAAAGAGGATATTTTAACGGCTGCTCAGGGTATTAGAGAAAGAAACTATACACCAAAACCCGATTATCATTCATGTAAGTATTGTGCTTATACTACAATATGTCCTGTAGCAGTGAATGTTTGAGGAGAAGAACAGTCATGGCATTATATACTGAAGAGCAAAGAAGATGGCTGATATCAAGATGGGATTATGATCTGATCAACAGAATTGTTATTGCACTTAATGAAGGAAGGCCCATAGATATACTCGTTGAGAAGGTAAAACAGAAGAAGAGCATACCTGAGTGTGCGGGTGAGCTTGATATGAGAGGGATAGATCTTTCGCATCAGAATTTAAGAGGCCCTTGGGCTACAATTGATGGAAAGAGAGTACGCAGGGGTGTAAGTCTGAGGAATGTAGATTTGACATTTGCCAACCTGAACTGGGTAATCCTGCCCCATGCAGATCTCAGGGGCGGTGTTTTTGTACATGCCGATTTAAGGGATGCCGAGTTGATCTATTCTGACCTTTCAGGGGCCGATTTAACAGGAGCAGACATGAGAGGAGCTTGGCTGATCGATACAAAGTTTTATGATGCCAAAGTAACACAGCAGCAGCTTAAGAGCAGGAGAAATCTCGGACAGCTCGATTTTGATTATCATGCTTTCGAACTCTAAATCATGCAGGAGGCAGTAATGGATGTTTTTGAGACCATCACGTCACGCAGATCTATAAGAAGATATAGTGATAGCGCTGTTGAAGAAGATAAATTGATCCGTGTGCTTGATGCCGCACGTTTAGCTCCATCTGCTAATAACAGACAGGAGTGGAAGTTTGTTGTTGTTACTGATCAACAGATCCGAAAAAAATTGGCAGAGGCAGCGCGTAATCAAAAGTTTGTGGCAGAAGCTCCTGTTGTTGTTGCCTGCTGTGCAACAGAATCGGATAAGATAATGACATGCGGCCATCCAGCATTTCTTATAGATGTAGCCATAGCAATTGACCATATGACTCTTGCGGCATGGGCCATGGGTTTGGGCACATGCTGGATAGGTGCTTTCTATGAAGATCGAGTAAAAGAAATTTTAAGGATCCCAGACAGGATAAGGGTTGTAGAACTGTTGACTATTGGCTATCCTGCAGAACAGCCACCTGCAAGACCGAGGAAACAATTGAATGAAATTGTTTGTTATGATTTCTGGAAATAGAGGAGTAGTTTGATATGCCGACATATGAATTTACATGCAGTGAATGCAAACATCATTTCGAAGTGTTTACATCTATATCAAAGAAGGATAAAATTGACTGTCCGAAGTGTGGGAGTAAGAAACTTCAGGAGTCTTTTGGTGCATTCTATGTGGGCGGAAATGTTTCGAATCCAAATGCAGGAAGGGGTTCGAGCTGCAGTGGAAGTTGTTCTACATGCAGCAGTACATGTAAGTCGGGTTAAGAGAGATTATTTTAAAAAGTTTATGAACAGGAATCCATAATCCGTGAAGATTGACCGGTATAAAAATATATTGATAATATTTATTATATCTATTGTTTTGATAATGGTCGAGCTGTCGTGTAGTTCGAATAGATGCTCTTCAAGAAAGGTTTCTATCCAGCTAAACGACGGATGGATGTTCTGTCAGAAAGGCTGCAGCAACTGGTATAGGGCTGTTGTACCTAGTTGCATTCATACAGATCTATCTATAAATGGACTCATCGAGGATCCCTTCCTGGCAACGAACGAGGAGACGGTTCAATGGATTGAAACAAAAGATTGGATCTACCAGAAGAGTTTTACCATCCCCAGAAGGCTTCTTTCAATGGATAATGTGCGGCTCCATTTCAAGGGTCTTGATACATATGCAGAGGTTTATCTAAACGATTCACTCATTATCACTTCTGATAACATGTTTCGTGAATGGAGTGTTGATTGTAAAGCGCTTTTAAAGAAAGGGGAAAATATTCTTAAGGTGATATTTTCCTCTCCGGTTAAAGAGGATTCGATTAAGGCATCACGTCTCAATTATCGACTTCCTGACAGGAGGGCATTCACAAGAAAGGCGCCCTATCAATATGGATGGGACTGGGGACCGAGGTTTGTCACAATGGGAATCTGGAGGCCAGTAGTACTCAGGGCATGGAGTTGTGCGGTATTGGACGATTTCCAGATATACCAGGATCGAATCAGAAAGGATAGAGCAGATTTAAGTGCACTGTTTAAGATAACATCTGCAGATACATTTGAAGCACACATTTTAATAATCAATAAAGATCACAGTAATGTATATTCAGATTCGCTTGTTGTATTGAATCCTGGAATCAATCTTATTCGAATGAATTTTGAAATCAAGAATCCAGAATTGTGGTGGTGCAACGGACTCGGCACTCCATATTTGTATAATATTACCGGAGAGATAAGAATCGATGGCAGTACAGTTGATGAAATTTCAAGAAGAATTGGAATACGCAATATAGAGGTTGTCGAAAAGGAAGATCGGATTGGCACTACATTTATGATAAGATTGAATGGTATACCTCTATTTATCAAGGGGGCTAACTATATACCACAGGATAGTTTTCTTCCGAGTGTCACAAGGTCAAGATATAGGAGACTGATAGAGTCGGTTGCCAATGCAAACATGAACATGTTGAGGGTCTGGGGAGGTGGTATATATGAAGATGATTACTTCTATGACCTCTGTGATGAGAATGGAATATTAGTATGGCAGGATTTTATGTTTGCATGTACAATGTATCCTGGTGATTCTCTGTTTATTGAAAATGTAAGACAGGAAGCAATACAGAATATAAAGCGGCTGAGAAACCATCCATCTATTGCCTTGTGGTGCGGCAATAATGAAGTGGATGAGGGATGGAAAAACTGGGGATGGCAGAAACGGCTCGGTTATACGAGAGAAGATTCAATAAAGGTGTGGAATGATTACATCAAGCTTTTTCATCAACTCCTGCCATCGATAGTAAAGGAATATGATAATGGAAGATACTATCTGCCTTCATCGCCGAAGATTGGATGGGGACACAAAGAAAGCCTTACCAGTGGTGATTGCCATTACTGGGGAGTGTGGTGGGGAAGAGAGCCATTTTCTAATTATGAGAAAAAAGTTGGAAGGTTTATGTCCGAATATGGCTTTCAGTCAATACCAAATCTTGAAACATTAAAACAATTCGCAAGTCAAGAAGATTTGTATCTTGGTTCAGAAGTCATGAGAAGTCACCAGAAGCATCCATTTGGTTATGAACTTATAGATACCTATATGAGACGTGATTACAGAGTTCCCGAGAGTTTTAAGGGTTATATATATGTAAGTCAGTTGCTTCAGGCAAGGGGAATCCGCATGGCAATTGAGGCTCACAGGAGAGCGAAGCCATACTGTATGGGGACTCTATACTGGCAGCTCAATGATTGCTGGCCTGTTGTCTCCTGGTCGAGCATAGATTATTATGGAAGATGGAAAGCACTTCACTACACAGTCAAGAGGGCTTATCAGGATATTCTGGTATCTCCGGTTGTTGAAAATGGGTTTGTCAAAGTCTTTATAATCTCCGACAGGTTAAAACCCTTCAGAGGTTTTCTCAACATGCGTCTCACAACATTCTCTGGAAAAGATTTATGGAGAAAGAGGATAGGAGTTAATGTTCCAGAAAACAGTAGTAATATCTATTTCGAGATAAAAAAGAAAGATTTAATAAAAAAGAATAATGAAAGGCAACTTGTTTTTAACTCATCCATTCTTGATGGAAATAAAATTATTGCAGAGAACAATCTATATTTTCAGCCTCCAAAGAATCTGGAACTAACTCGTGTGCAAATTGACAGAAAAGTCATTGAGAGGGAAGGAGGTTATTCGATAATCCTTTGTTCAAAGGGGCTTGCGAAAAATGTGTATCTTAATGTAGAAGGAGTCAGCGGCTTTTTTACAGACAACTACTTTGATTTGCTTCCTGGAGAAAGCAGGAGAATAGAGTTCTTATGTGATAAGAAGATAAAAAATTTTGAAGATAGTTTAGAAATAATATCCCTATTTGATGTATATTAATGTTATACTGGATTAAAAAATAAGGTGTTGGCTTACTTGTGATTTCTACAAAAATAGGAAGGGTAGATCCATGTACAAAAGCAATAACTCTGGTTTGAATAAATTACTCCTTATCAGCATCACCATCACAGCTTTTTTGATTTTAGTGAATTACCTTTATGGATATGATGGCTCAGATGATAACTGGATAAGAGGGTATCAAAAAACTATTTCTGGAACTATTTTTGTCTATCACTCACCTCAGCACGACCAGACAACCTCTTTGCTCGTGCGTTCCAGGGAGCCTGAGCGGGTTATCTCGTGGCAGACAGCACCCATTCCAGAACGGTTTACCTGCGATACTGCAACTTTTGTATGGATGTTTGGCATCGATGTCAACACCGATTCTCATTCTTATGATCTCTATGTAAATGATAGATACATGCTTTCTTTTAAAAATCCGGTTGACACAATGAAAAGGGTTTGGAAGATCAGGGGAAAGAGAGGGTCAGAACTTATATTCCGTTCCACTATGGTGGATAAGTATGGAGATCTTATGGGGTATGCATTTTTGTCTCTACCTGCAGGAGATTATCCAGAGAACAGACCTCTTACGATTCGCATTGAGGGAGAACAGGCAGGCAGTCGTACATGGTACATGACTTTTGAGTTTGGATTTGAATCAAGGATCACCATAAATCAAGAGCCGGCAATAGTCATGAAACAGGGAAAAGAGTTTCAGACAGTGTGTGTCGATATATACCATTTTGGCAAAGAGACAGATGCAGAGGTTTACTCTCAGGGAATAAAAAAGAGAATCAGACTTGGATTGGGATGCAACACCATACAACTTCCTGTTCCAGTAGTTAAGGAAAAAACAGATATTCCTGTAGAGATTGTGACAGGAAATAGAGTTTCAGAGAAGAAGATTTTCACAATTGAGCCGGTCAAGAAGATGACTCTTTATCTGCTTCACCATTCCCATGTAGACATAGGTTATACCCATACACAGCCGGTAGTAGAGAGAATACACTGGAAGAATTTAGATCAGGCACTTGAGATGATAGAGAAGACCAGGGAATATCCTAATGGTTCACGCTTCAAATGGAATGTTGAAGCAGTATGGGCTGTGGAAGGCTACCTGAAGCGTTGTGATCCAACAAGAAGAGAGAAGCTTATCGAAGCATTGAGGAATGGATCCATAGGTCTGGATGCGATGTTTTCCAACACCCTGACAGGTCTCTGCCGTCCTGAAGAGTTGTTTCACCTTTTTGATGCTGGTCGGAGGTTGTCGGAAGAGTATGATATCCCTCTCAAGGCTGCAATGATAATCGATATTCCAGGATACACTTGGGGTCTTGTGCCTGCAATGGCACGAAACGGAATAAAGTATCTTGCACTCGGTACAAATACAGGCCATCGCATTGGAAATATTTTGTCTGCATGGAGTGACAGGCCGTTTTACTGGGTTTCTCCTTCTGGTGAGGAGAAGGTTCTTTGCTGGTTTGCAGGAAGAGGTTACTCATGGTTTCATACGGGTCTTGGTGTAGAAAAATTGGTAAACAAGCTGAATGAAAAAGCGATTCTGGATTATGTTAAAGATCTTCAAAAATCTCACTATCCCTATGATATGGTGATATTTCATTATTGTATAGTTTCTGATAATGGGCCGCTGGATCCAGCAATATCAGATAAGATAAGAAAATGGAACGAAAAGTATGTTACTCCCAGGATCGTAATCTCTACAACATCAGAGGCATTCAGTAAATTTGAAGATAAATTTAAAGATAAAATTCCTTCTTTTTCAGGCGATTTAACAGGCTACTGGGAGGATGGAGCCGCATCCTCTGCATATGAGACGAAGATCAATCGCAATTCTGCTGAGCGTCTTGTACAGGCAGAAGTTCTGTGGACAATGGCAGATGCTGAGCACTTTCCCTATAAGAAGTTTGAAGATGGATGGCGCAACATACTTCTTTTTAGTGAACATACGTGGGGATCATGGAACAGCATAAGTGATCCAGATGATTCTCTGACAATCGATATATGGAATATAAAAAAATCATTTGCAGCAAGGGGGCAAATAATATCTTCAGAATTGTTAAATGGGGCAGTACAGCAAAAGAAGAAGGGTAGAGCAGTCGATGTATACAACACAACCTCATGGACAAGGACGGATATTGTATTCCTATCTGAAAGTGAGTGCAGGGGTTATTCGGCAGTCAGGGATGAGGAGGGTGATGTTGTGTTATGCCAGAAGATGAAATCGGGTGGTATGGTTTTTCTTGCAGAGAATGTTCCACCTCTGGGTGCCAAACGTTTCTATATGGTAAAGTCAAGGGATAAATTTAAGAATAATATAATAGTCGAAAAAGAGAGGCTATCTAATGGTATTATATCACTAACCATAGATGGGGAAACAGGCTGCATCAGGGAGTTTTATCACATCAGAATAGATGAAAATCTTGTTGATCTTACCAGACATCCAGGTCTGAATGCATACTATTATGTTAACGGAAGAGATCCCAAAAAGAAAGAAACAAATGGTAGGGTAACAATTAGGGTAAATGAAAATGGTCCCCTCATAGGATCTGTTTCGATTCATTCGGATGCACCAGGTTGCAGAAATCTAACAAGAGAAATTTATATAATTGACGGAATGGAGCGTGTTGATATTGTAAATACCATAGATAAAGAGAGGATTTATAAACCTGAAGGTGTTCATTTTGCCTTTCCTTTTAACATACAGGCAGGAGTAATGAGAATGAATCTGTCTTGGGCAGTCATGCGTCCGGAGTATGATCAGCTTCCTGGAAGCTGTAAAAACTATTTCAGTGTCCAGCGGTGGGTAGATATATCTAATCAGAGATATGGAGTTGTTCTAGCCTCTCCTGATGCTCCTCTCTTTGAGGTTGGCGATATTTCCACAGATGCTACAATGTTCGGCTGGATAGAGAGACTGGGGCTGTCACAGACTCTCTTTTCATATGTAATGAACAACTACTGGGAGACCAATTACTGTGCTGCTCAGGAAGGCAGGGTTTCTTTCAGATATTCAATTAAGCCCCATCTTATGTATAATCAGTCAGATGCTGAACGTTTTGGTATAGAACGATCTCAACCCTTAATAGCTGTTATTGCCAATCCAGATAAAGAGCTACAGGGCTCACTTTTCACTCTAAATAACCGAAATGTAATTGTCACATCTCTGCGTCCGAGCAGAGATGGAGAGGGCTTGATTATAAGACTTTTCAATTGTGGTGGTAAGATGGAGAGAGTCTCAATCGAATGGAAAACATTTAAGCCATCCGATCTATTTATGAGCAGTCCATATGAGGAGAGAGGAGTTCATATTCCGCAGACGCTTGATATTCCTCCATATGGAATAAGAACAATCAGGGCAGAAAGATGAAAAGTTCGATCGATTCTGCAAAAGAGAGGGAGAGAATTGTTGAGATGCTTTCGTATGAAAGAGAGCTCTGGAACAGTGGAAACAAATATGTTGCAGGTGTTGATGAGGCAGGAAGAGGACCTCTGGCAGGCCCTGTAGTAGCAGCGGCAGTGATTTTCCCTGATGATGTTTATATAGAGGGAGTAGATGATTCAAAGAGACTTTCTGCACTTCGCAGAGAACAGCTCTATTCGATAATAATTAAAAGAGCCCTTTCGGTTGCAACAGGCATTGTTGATGAGAGAGAGATCGACAGAATAAATATCCTTCAAGCGAGCCTCAAGGCGATGCGCATGGCCGTTGGAAGGCTATCCGTCCGTCCCGATCATCTTTTGATCGATGGCATCTGTTTGCCTGAAAAATTTTATCCCCAGACTCCGATTAAGGGTGGAGACACAAAATGCTTTTCTATAGCAGCTGCCTCAATAGTTGCAAAAGTAACGAGAGATAGAATAATGATAGAGTATGATAGAGTGTTCCCACAGTATGGTTTTGCAAGACACAAAGGATATGGAACAAGAGCTCATGTTGAGGCAATAAGGAGGCATGGACCGTGCAGGATACACAGAAGGAGTTTTAAAATGGATGGATGGAAAAGGTGAAAAAAAGAGGATCATATAAACAGCGCAGAGGAAGAGAGGGAGAGGAGCTCGCCGCACTCTTTTTAATTAAGAGGGGATATTCAATACTCGAAAGAAATTTTAGAATAGGTAGAGGTGAAATAGATATTATAGCGATCGATGGAGATGTTTTGGTTTTTATAGAAGTAAAAACAAAACAGACCGAAGGATTTGGTGAACCAGAAGAGTGGGTCGATAGGAAAAAGCAGCTACAGATTTGCAAGACAGCAATGCTCTATCTTCAAAAATATGAAATAGAAGATATGCAGTGTAGATTCGATGTTATAGGAGTAACAAAAAAGGATGATACTGTTAATATCAAACACATAAAGGATGCATTCTGGATCGATATGAACCAGCTGGAAAAAAGGTTTGAAGACATACATGACAGATGAGATGAAAAACAAAATAGTGTGGCCGAAGTGGACAAAGGTAGCATTCGAAGTCTTGAAATGGGCTTTCGTTCTCTGGCTTCTATGGCCTGTCAGGAATGCGGTAGAGACAACAGTAGATTTATCTCGTATTGTTCTTGGTGTTTTGCTTTTTATAATCTTCACTGGAAAGATTTTTTATGATACAATAATAATAGGAATATTACGGAGGCGCAGGGTTTCTGCTGCAGAGGATATTTTGACTCTCATAGGAATAGTTCTTGTGTTGGCAATTATCGTAGGGTTGCTTATTTTTTTTGCAGGCTATTTATTTTTAAAGGTCATAGAAGTTTCAAGAAGCAGTGGCTGAGTTGTGGTATTACACTCATAATAAGATTTTGTAATTTATTTTTAAATTGATACATTAAAAAAGGACTTAATAAATAATTTTGTTGTGGAGGCTGGTCGTTATGAAGAATTTTCTTTATTTATTGATCATCACAATTTTGGTATCGAGCACCTGCACGCGGATTGAAGAACTCCAGTATGGTGAGGTTCGCCAGATTACTATTTACACATCAGATGTTCATGCTGCATTTCCAGATGCAGTGAGACTAAAGAGTGGAGAACTACTCGTGGTTTTTCGTGAGGGAAGCAGCAGGATTTCTTGTGACGGCAAGATTCTTCTTTCTAGATCTGATGGCAAAGGTAGATCATGGTCAGAACCAGATACTATCGTATCTACTCCGTGGGACTGCCGCACTCCCTCTATTGTCCAGCTCACAGACGGGCAGATAATAGTAAATTTCTACCAGTTGCGTTACGGCGACTCCGGGAAAATAGTCGGATCGGCCGGCTGCTTTACGGTTCGTTCATTTGATAATGGAAGAAACTTTACGGCCCCAAGGATGGTTACAGATCTTCCTCTGGACTGGTCTGCCACATCGGATCAAATCCTTGAGATAGAGGATGGTTCTCTGATTATGGCATTATATGGTCACAACCAGGGCATGAGATCGTCTGTATGGGCTGTTATATCAAGGGATAGTGGAGAGAGCTGGAAAGAGCACTATCTCATAGCAAGGGATGAAGATGGTAGAATCGACTTTACAGAGCCTTCCCTGTCGATTCTTCCTGATGGCAGAATTGTTTGTATGATGAATGGAGGAGATTATCTTTATCAGACATTTTCAGAGGACGGAGGAATTCAATGGTCGAGACCGCAAGTATCTGGTATTGAGGGTAGCGAGTGTGATCTCGATATTACACAGGATGGAATAGTGGTTTGTGCATACAGGGATTTCTGGCCAAGAGGAGTGAGTTATAGGCTCAGCTATGATTGGACTGCTACATGGAAGGATGAGAAATATCTATTTACAGCAGCCCATGATTGGGGTTCTCCGGACATTATAATAATGGATGAAGGAGTGCTGATTGTTCACCATCAAACCTTAAAAAAAGATCATGGTTCTATAATAGGTGGCAGTCTGTTTATCGTAAGAAAACCTGAAGTTGTTGAAGGTTTTACAGCTTCTGTGGCCAGTGAGGGATGTGTGAACCTGAGATGGAATCCTGTTAAGGATGCAGCATATTATATTATTTATAGAGACACTGTTGAGGATTTTACTCCTGTTGTCGGTCCTCCTGATCAGGGAAATGTTGTTGCTACTCCTATCTCCTGCCAGTATAGTGATACTGAAGTAGATACAGGGAGAGTATACTTTTACAGAGTCAGCGCAGTGATTGGAAGTACTAGACCCGTTTCAGGTACAGGATGCGAAGGAGAACCAACCCGATCGATTCGCGTAGAGATAAAATAGGATTTGCAATGAAAGAAAAGCAAGACAGGAATGCAGGCGTAACTTCTTCAAAGATACTATTTTGCGATCCACGATGTGAACATGCATCTTTTCCAAAGGAGGAGGCGATAGATGGTTCGGGGAGCTGCAGAACATTTTCTGCTCTCTGGTGCGATCTGCTCCAGGAGTATGTAACAAGGAATGCTCCATGTAGAGTTCGGTTTGGTAGAAGGCGTCCAAAGTCTAAATGGTAATTTTGAGCAAATAGCTATAAAATTAGGCGTTGTTGCAAAGTTGAGGTACAGTAAAAATAATACTTGACTTTTACTAAAAAAATTCGGATTTCTCACTATCGAATATCCTTAAATAAAGATAGGAGAAATCCGATAAGCGAGATTGAAATCAACCTCACCTTTAGGTTTAATATACCAGATGAGGATTTAAATGTCAATGGTTTATTGTTTGGTCTCAAGGGTGCAAATTCACAGATCATGTTACATAAAAAGGAGGGGAATTTAATGGAAGAAAAGCTGCTGCTTGAAAGAATTAAAAAGGAGAAGGTGGATTTTGTCAATCTATTATTTACAGATATAATAGGTGAACCAAAGACAGTAACAATTCCTGCTTCTGCAATGAAGAGTGCACTAAAACATGGGATATGGTTTGACGGTTCTTCTATTGAGGGATTTGCCAGAATCTATGAATCGGATATGCTTTTAAAACTGGATATATCAACATTTTCGATTCTGCCCTGGACAGAGGAGAATGGTAGATTTGCTCAAATAATCTGTGATGTATACCTTCCAGATGAAAAGCCATTTATGGGCGATCCAAGGGGGGTACTGAAACGAACAGTTGAGATGGCTCGAAAGATGGGATATGAGTATCAGGTTGGCCCTGAGATCGAATTCTTTCTCTTTGAAAGAAGTGAACTCCCTGAACTGAAGCCTCATGATACAAAAGGATACTTCGATCTTGCAGTACACAGCAGGGCTGTTGAGATCTGCAGAGAAACAATGCAGAACATGGAAAACTTTGGGGTTCACTGTGAAACATATCATCATGAGGTAAGTAATGGACAGCATGAGATAGATTTTTCATATGATAAGGCATTAAAAATAGCAGATGGCATCGTCTCTTTTAAACATGCAATCAAAACCCACTCTATGAAAAAGGGATTAAAGGTCACTTTTATGCCAAAACCTATTTTTGGTGTCAGTGGAAGTGGAATGCATACACATCAGAGTCTGGCAGATTCAAAGGGGAGAAATTTATTTTACAATGAAAAAGACCATTATAATCTTTCTGAAATTGCCTATCAATTTTTAGCAGGACAGATCAAGCATGCAAGAAGTATTGTTTCACTTGCAGCACCTACTGTAAATTCATATAAGAGATTAGTACCAGGCTATGAAGCACCCGTATATATCTGCTGGGGAAGGGTTAACCGCTCTGCACTGATAAGGATTCCAATGGTAACTCAGAGTAAGGCACAGGAGGGGGCTAGACTTGAACTACGTTGTCCTGATCCATCCTGCAATCCATATCTGGCCTTTGCTGCTATGCTTCGTGCAGGTCTTGATGGTATAGAAAATGAGCTTCAGCCACCACCTCCTGTTGAGGAGAATGTTTATGGTTTTAGTGATGAGAAACTGAAGGAGATGGATATCAATACTCTTCCAAGCAATATTGGGGAAGCTGTAGATGCACTTGCAAAAGATGAGATTTTCAGGGATATGATGGGAGAGGAACTAATTACCCATTTTATAAATGCAAAGAATCAGGAGTGGAGGGAGTTCCTCATGCAGGTTACAGAGTGGGAAGTAGAGAGATATCTATAGCCGGAAAATTTTTATGATAAATTAGAAAAAAATTTTTTCCTTGATTTATATTGATAAAAATATTAAAATATAAAAAATAAAGGAAATATTTTTTATGAAAGCTACTTGCCGTGGAGGAGAGGCGGGTAGCAAGAGAGATAAAAGTTTACAGGAAATAGATTATTGGGGTTGTGCCGTACTACAGGATGATTATATCATTCTGCAGTACGGCATTTTTATTTATGAGGGGATAAGTTGAGAATAAAGCTTACCTTAACATCCTCAGTCAATTCAGAGATACCAATAAATTATCAGTATCAACTTTCCAGTGCTGTTTACAGGATTCTATCGGCAGGTTCTCTTGAGTATTCAAAATTTTTACATGATAGAGGGTATCTAGGCCCAGACGGCAAGGTGAGAAAATTGTTTACTTTTTCCAGACTCTACTTCAGATCAAAAATTAATATATCAGGTCACAGACTTACTGTTACTCAGGGTTCAAATGCGATTCTCTTTATCTCAAGCCCGATGATAGAGGATTTTATACAAAACTTTGTGGTCGGATTATTTGAAAACCAGAAAATAGAAATATCATACAGAGATCAAAAAACATCCTTTTTTATCAAGCAGGTTGAGGTTTTACCTGAGCCTGAATTCAAAAAAAGTTGCAAATTTATTGCAATGTCGCCCATAGTATTGACAACTCAGATAGACACACCTGAAGGATTAAAGACTTACTATTACAGACCACTTGATAAAGAACTGCCGCAGGCTGTAAGGAGGTCGCTTGTAAAAAAGTATGTAGCTGTTTATCACAGGCAGCCTCAAGATCCAGAGATTAATTTTAAGATCAATAGGGAGTATATTAAAAAAAAGGGCGGTCCGGAAAGAGTATCAAAGTTAATCACAATAAGAGAGGGCTTTCCGGATGAGACAAGAATAAAAGGTTTTGTTTCCCCATTTACACTCAGCGGATCTTGTGAACTCATGAAAATTGCCTGGGATTGCGGACTGGGAGATAAATGCAGCATGGGGTTTGGTTGTGTGGGGCTTGTTAAGGATGAAGACCTCGGAGGTTTTTAAAACCTCCGAGGTCTAATGAGGTCTAACTGCAAGGAAGATAAAGATGCAAAAAGTCGAAAAATTATTTCCCGGATTCTTCTATCACATTTACCATCGGGGCAATAACCGTGAAAATATTTTTTTCGAGGAAATGAACTACCGCTATTTTTTTGATCTATGGGTCAAATACATCATCCCGATTGCTGAGACCTATGCGTATTGTTTGATGAGAAACCATTTCCATTTTTTAATTAAAATCAGGGAATCAATCGATACCTCAGAGGTCTTGAAGACCTCTGAGGTATCGATCCACACCTACATTTCCAAACAATTCTCCAATATGTTTAATGCCTATGCCAAAGCAATAAATAAAAAATATAACCGTACTGGCAGCCTGTTCCAGACACGTTTCGGGCGGAAAAGAATAACCAGTGATCCATATTTGCTCAATCTTATTCACTATATACATTTCAATCCGCAAAAGCATGGTTTTGTGGAGGATTTTCGAGAATACCCATATTCCTCCTATCATTCTTTTTTAACGAATAAAAAGACAAATATCGCCCGTGAGGCGGTGATCGATCTTTTTGGTGATGTATGTGAATTTATCGATTTTCATGATAGAGAAAATGACTATAAAAATATTCAAATATTGATTGAGCAAGAT
>Ga0190360_1000327_pt1 | contig 26981 bp, 22 predicted proteins | sample 48721834_MG_FD_161271 | JGI IMG/M metagenome (GOLD analysis project Ga0190360, IMG submission 161271) | Hydrothermal vent microbial mat bacterial communities from Southern Trench, Guaymas Basin, Mexico - 4872-18-3-4_MG | ecosystem: Environmental > Aquatic > Marine > Hydrothermal vents >...
ATACTCCTCCCTTGCCATCCTGCTCATCCTCCCCATGTAACCGTCCTCCTTCCCTCAGGAGATTACGGTTACATTCTAAATGACTCACCCATATGTATTTCGGTTACATTTTAGATGAGTGAACGCGTGCATTTGACTTACCGCTGTCGATGTCAGAAAATAAAAAAAAGAAGAGTGGTGACAGGTGGACGTTTGTAGCATTCTTCGCCCCTTCTCCAACGCTGCGGAGTTTGTTGAGAGGATCATCTTCCTGCCTTTTCGGCCCTTCTTCTGGTTCCTGGATGCGGTGTTCTGGGCAACGGACAGGACCCTCAAGGCCATCGCAGAGGAAAACCGCGATCCGCGCGTGCAAAAGGAACTGAAGTGGATGAGGGAGTGGTGGGAGGACGACCCTTTGTCAAGCCCCCGGCACTCTACCCTGCCAGGCAACATTTGCTGTCCGGACCCTTGATCAGTTCACTTCCCGCTGTTTAGTTTGTTCAGTGCCTCCAGGTACCTCCTGACCTTTTCGTTCCCGGACTCGAGTGCCTTTTCGTAGTCGGAGACCATGTCGTTGAGCATCCGCTCCCACTGCGGGTTCATATATCCATAGGCGATACTCTCCGGCGCATTGTGGGGGACGTGTGACTGAGCAACTCCCCGGTTTTTCGCCCACAGGATCTCCCGCAGGGCGTTCATCCTCTCGGCGAAAGCCTCCCGGTCGAAGCTCCCGTCCGGCCTGAAGGAGGAGAGGTAGGCTATCGAGACCAGGCCGTGAACGATCTTCTGTCTCTCCCTGTGCAGATCGGAGTGTTCCAGCGATCCGCCGCCTCCCAGGCCGAAGACGCGAAGTCCCACGTTCCTCCCGAAGCGTTTCTGTAACTGGCTTATCGTCTCCTCGTCCACCCTCGCTGCTAGGGTGCTTGCGTAGTTGTTGACCCACCTCTCTCCGAAGCTCGGGTCCTCGAGGGGCAGGTACCGGATGGCGGCCCCCCGGTTCTCGGTCAGCGTCCAGTAGGCCGCGTCCTTTTCGAGCTGCGCTTCGGGGCTCACCTTCATGTCCCAGAAGTCCACGATCTCGCCGCTGCGGTTCCTCTCAAACCTGAAGCTGATGGGCACCCCTTCCCGGGTGATCCCGCTCACCTGGCCGACGAGGCCGTCCTGTCGTAGGGTGCCCTTTTCGACGGTGACGACCACCCCGGTCGGCAGCCTGAAGTGCCTCGGGCGCACGAACCTCACCGTCCCGAACTCCGGTCCTCCCCCGCGGGCGGTGGTCACGGAGACGTGACCCTCCTCGGTCACCTTCTCGATCCTCTTCAGGTCCATTTCCTTCACGCGCTGTCCGCTTTCGGCATCGATCATCGCGACCTGCAGGTTCCCGTTGCGATCCGCCGTCAGGGCCATCCTGACCTCGCGGTTGGCCAGATCGTCGGGATCGAGCCCGAAGAAGGCGGCGACGTTTCTGGCCTGAGGGCGCGAAAACGTCCTTTCGAGGGATGCCGCCTGGTGCTGAAGCTGCGCCATGCCCTCGGGGATGGACGCGAGGTTCCTCAGGATCCGCATCGTCTCGGGACTGGGGGACTTCCGGGTGGCCACCTCCTGGACGAACCGCCTGAGGGCGAACTTGGAGATCTCGTTGAGCCTCTCTCCCAGGTTCCGCGTGAAGACCCCCTCTTCCCCCACCACATCCAGGGTCCTCAGGTCCGAGAGGCGGCGGATCCCCTCCAGGGCGCCTGCGACCTCTCCGGCCCTGAGGGCGCTGACGCCGTGCTGATCGAGCTTCTGAAGCACGGAAGCCACCCTTGCCTGCTCGAGCTCGGCGGCTCCCCTCCAAAAGGCCGAGACGTCTCCTCCGAAGTACCTGTCAGCGAGCCCCTGAGCCACGTCCTTCTGGACCCAGTCCCTGGTGGCGCCGAGCTCGCGCCGGAAGGCCTGCCATCTGGTGAAGTCCCCCTGAAACCCCTCCTTCCGGGCCCTCTCGAAGGCCTGACGCTCGCCGACGGCCCCTCCGTAGGCCGCCTCCCAGGCTATCTGCTGGTAGAAGTCGCTGACCTGGACCGGCGACTTCCCCTCCCTGTCTGCCGTCCTCTCCAAGGCCCCCATCCGCGAGGCCCCGCTGAGCACCCTCTGCGCCTGTCCCTCCACTGTGGCGGAGGCTGCTGCCATCGGCCCTCCGTAGAGCTCGCTGAGCCTGGAGCCCCTCAGGGCCCCCGCTCCCAGGTCGGTGGCTGCGGTGAGCCTGCGGAGGTTGGAGTAGCCGTGGTAGTCGCCGAGCTCCCTCACGACCCATCTGGAGGCCTCTATGGAGGCTGCGGCCTCCATGAGCTGCCTGGTGGTGGAGGACTGCCACGTGGGGCTGAAGGCGTTGTCCCCGGCGGCCTGAGCGGGAGCGGACACCTTCGAGGTCAGCGACTGCGCGAAGTGCGCCAGCATGTAGCCTCCGAAGCTGAACACCATCCTGGAGAGGAACCCGGCGAAGAAGATCGTCGACATGCGCATGAAGCCGAAGAGGGTCATCGCCTTCATGGCCTGGGTGGGGATCAGGACGATGTTTGAGGCCCCTAGTCCCTCGGAGGCGACCTCGCCGAACAGCTTCACCACCCTTCCCATCATGAACGCGTGAACCAGGGCGTCGGACACCCCCCAGAAGCAGAGGAAGCAGAAGCTCCCCAGGATGGCCGACGCGACCTTCTTCCAGAGGGGTGTGACCAGGAAAATGGCCAGCACGGGCAGTATTCCCAGAAAGATCGCCGTTATGGCGGCCTTCATCACGGGTACGTACTCGTTGGCCATCAGCGCGACGCCGATGCCGGCGGAGTCGATCCGTCTGTTGGCGAACATCCTGATCTGCAGCGACGGGCTCAGCTCGTCGAGGGCCCTCCACAGGCTCTCGGCAATGGCGCGGTTGCGCAGGATGTTGGAGAGGCTGTCACCGGTGAAGGTGGTGGAGGTGCCGTCTGTCATAAGCCTGCCCAGGGTGTCCAGGATCAGGCTGGTGCATCGCGCGTAGACCGCGGGGTCCGATGCGTTGAACCCCGCGGCCTGGCAGACCTCGCGCCAGTAGTTGTTCACGCGGAGGTCGGCATCGGTGTAGGTGCCCAGGACGCTCTGAAGCCCGGGGACGGTGTAGGAGTCGTGAGGCGGTTCGGCCGCGCCCCCGAGCCACGCCACGGAGCACTTGACGGTGACGCCCCCCGGGTAGTTGTCGTCGTACCAGACCGTGTAAACTGAGCCGTGAACCCCGTCCGAAAGGGGATCCCGCAGGTCGTTGTTCGCGGGGTAGTTGAGGTCGGTCGGGTCTGCCAGGTGGAGGCCCACGTTGTACACGTAGCAGTTCTTGAAGTACTCGGTGAGGGTGGCCATGAGCTCCCCGGGGAGGACCTCCTCGGGGATGGGTCTGGTGAAGCCGTCCACCAGGAGCCGCAGGGCGATCCCTCCGGTCCCGTCCCTGTACGAGAGGCCGTTGACCCCCGTGGTGTCTATGAGCTCTATCATCCCGCGCTCTATGAGGTTGAAGAAACCCGCAGCGGTTATCACCCCGTCCGGGACGTCGGGCACGGAGGCCATCTCGTTGGTGGTCTCGTCGTAGATGTGCAGGGTGTCGGTCTTGCGGATGAACCCCAGGTAGATTGCCCCGCCCACGGCCAGGACCAGCAGCGCCTGCATCCACGCCCAGGTCAGGGGGACTCCCCGTCCGTAGGCCGCGAGCAGCATCCCGATCACGCCCGCGAGGATCCCCAGGGCGGCCATCCCGGCGAAAAGCCCCCTGTAGTCCTGGGAGGACATGATGAGGGCGAGCTTCCTGAAGGCCTCCTCGACGACGTCTATGGTCCCGCCCCAGGTATGGTACTCGCGGAAGAGGGCGTTTTCGGCCCCGAGGACCGCCCCCGGGATCAGGACCAGCGAAAGGGCGAGGACGACCTTAGCGGCGGTTCTCGAGCCCGACGCCATGGCCCAGGGCCTCCGCGAGGATCTGTCTCACCTTCCGCTCGGTGAGGGCGCTCATCTGGCCGTACTGGAGCGTGGTCACCAGCTCCTCGAGGACCGCGGCGTACTGCTGCCTGGAGAGGATGGAGAGCCTGTAGGCGCTCTCCCTGACCCTCTGGAGCTCAGCTATGAGCTTTTGAGCCACATCTTTTTTGCAGTTCTCCGTTTCGGTCACGGCGCCCGTGACGATCTTGTAGGCCGTCGACTCGGTGAGCTTCGCCGTGCTGTAGAGGTCCGCCATGATCCTCCAGGCGAACCCCTTGGATATGAGCTCCACGTAGGTGGGGATGACGGCGTCCGCCTGGCCCGCGACGGCGGCGGCCTTGAGGGCAGAGTAGACCGAGGCGGGGATCATCCTGACGAAGGCCTCCGTGTCCGCGTCTAGCTGATCCCCCTCGGCGATCTGCTCCATGAGCGCCACGAGCCGCGTCGCGACCCAGTCTCTTATGGAGGTGTAGGTCCTTCCGCCGATGACCACTCCGGCTGAGGCGGGTTTGCAGGTGCCGGCGAGATCCCTTACGTAGCCGGTTCCGTCTATCAGGGATTCGATGTCGCCGGCTTTGTTCTCCGAGCAGGGCTCGACGAAGACCCAGTTGTGGTTCTCGTACCTCACGTCGCCGACGTAGCCCCTGATGAACTCGGCCAGGCTCTGGGCGCCCGCGTAGTTCTTGCGCTGAAGCACCCAGTAGACGACCGATCCCGCTTTGACGAGCGATTTGAAGTCCGCGGGGCAGCCCTGGATCACCTCGTCGCAGCTGGGGTCGGTGCTGCTCAGGGGCTTGCCGCTGTTCTCCTCGATGGCCTTCTTCCACAGGTCCGATATGCCCATCTCCTGGGCGGCCTTGACGAACTCCTCCGGGACGTACTCCTCGAGCCCGGCTGTGTCCATCAGCTTGGCGACGATGGCCTGCGAGGCCCTGCACTCGTCGAACTGGAGCGAGTTCAGGGCGTTGATGATGTGTTCGACCACGTCGAGCTTGTTGCTCAGTTTCTCGTTCAGCACGCTCAGGGCCACCTGAAAGGCGATGGCGGGGGCGGCGGAGATGAGGGCCTGAAACTTCTGCACCAGGTACTCCGGGAGCATGGCGAAGCTCATCCCTCCCAGGAAGACGTCGATGCCGCCGCAGCCGGCGTTGAACCTTGGAAGGGCCAGCGTCACCGGGTAGTCCCGGTTGACGGACCACCTCGCGGAGAGGCTCCCCGCGCTCACGAACCCCCGCTTCTGGCCCGCGAAGTAGTCCGGGCCGCTCGATATGGCCTGGTCGAACCAGTCGTCGAGCCACGCGCCCCGGGAAAGGGCCGGGGCGAAAACCACGATCGCCACGAGGAAAACCACAGCTGCCCTCTTCATTTCCAATTCCCTCCTTTCAGCGTGGTGAGGATCGACAGGGGATCGGCCGGAGTGCCCTTTTCGAAGTCGTAGAGCAGGAACTGCTCCGGCCTTTGCTGCCCTTGCATGATCTTTATGGCCCAGTAGAGCCTCTGCTCGAGCTCCGACACCGAGACCACCCCTGCCGAGACAGGGACCCAGTCCCCGGAGCGGGAGACCAGGATGATTGCGGGCACGAACTCTATCGAGAACCTAACGGCCGCCCTTTCCCCCTCGGGGGTGTCCAGCGACACCTCCTTCACGGGCCACCCGTATCGCTGGACGAAGTGCCGCAGGATCGAGCGCTGCGCCTCGCACCAGGGGCAGCCGCTGCGGGTGAACAGGATAAGCCCGTAGTCAGACCTCGCTGCGAGGACCTTCGAGGAGATCTCGGAGCGGATCATGCCCACTCTGGCCTTTCGGCCCGGCTGGGTTATGGGGTAGGTGAGCTTGTTCCCCAGCAGTTCGGGGTGCTTCTGCGTGACGTAGACGAAGGCGCTGGCGAAGGCGAAGGCCTTCCTGCGGGCGATCTCCTGGAGGATCAGGTAATCCAGCATGTTCTCCTCGGTGGGGTTCGCGACCGCCCGCTCGAGGTAGGTGTTCATCAGCTTTCTGAACCTCTCAGGGGGCATCTGCCAGAGCTGATCCACCGTGTACGCCTCGAGAAGGCGCTGGGGCTTTTTGGGCTTTTTCGGTCTGGGGGCCTCAGGCTCCCTTTCGTACCAGTACCACCCCCAGCGGTGTCCCCTGTAGAAGTCGGTCTCGTGCCGCGGTGCAGGCCCGGACAGCGCCTGCTCGGGTGCGGCCTCCTCGGAGCGGGAGGGGGTCGCCCCGGATGCGAGCAGCAGAAGGCTAAAACAGAGGACGAGCCACCGCCTCGACATCGCTCACCCTGACGAAGCCGAAGTAGCGCGAGTCGTAGCTGTCCGGGTGACACCCCATGACGAAGAGCATCCCCTCGGGGATCACCCCGTCGTACCAGAAGGCCTCGACTGCGACGCCCCTCTTCGACCGGGTCTTCGCCCGCCCGAGGAAGACGCCGTCGCAGAAGAACATCCTGTCCCTGACCGTCAGGTGCTGCCCTGCCGTGCAGACGACCCTCTTGATCAGGTGGCAGCCCTCGCGGCACCGATCCACCAGATCCGTCCTCGCCCGGAACATCACGTAGTCCCCCGGCTGGATCTCCCCGAAGGACCTGCGGTAAAGGAACACGTGGTAGCCGTCAGAGGGGGTCGGAGAGATCGTGACCGAGGAGGTGACGAAGCTCGCCGCTGAAAAGAGGGCGACGATCGCCAGGGCCGCACTCAGAGCCCTACGGCCGAATCTCCTCCACGTCTCCCGCAACGACCGCCTCCTTGAGCAGCACCACCGATCCGGGCCTGCGCCTGACGTACTCCTGCAGGCTCCTGGAAAACTCCTTGGCCCTCCTGCGGACCTCCTCGACGGACACCTCCCTCGAGGTCACCTTCGAGGCCATCTCGCGGACGAACTCGTCCACGTCCACCACCGCCACCCTGGGGGCGAACCTCGTGTGGTAGAACCAGAGCATCGCCCCGGTGACCGTGACGTTCACCAGTACCACCAGAAGCAGGAATTTCAGCCGGCTGAAAAAGCCCATTCACGAACCTCCTGTGATCCTTCTGCGGAGGGTTTCGAAGCGTTCGTCCCGCGTCTCCCTGAAGAGGACCTCCAGGAAGTAGTCGAGCGGGACGTCCCCCCTCAGCAGCAGCGCGCGGCCGAAGGACGCATTTTCGGGGTCGCTTTCCGCCGCCGTGGGGTCCCTGACCGACAGTCCCCGGACGTAGACGAAGGCGGGGACCTCTTCGATTCCGAACCTCCTGAAGAGCAGCGGATCTATCCAGATCTGCACGTCGTATCCCGAGCACCGCTCGGTCAGGTGGTCGCAGTCGGGGTCGCGCTTGAGCACCCGGAGCAGGAACTCCCGGGTGGGTCTGAACCGCCTGATGCCGTCGACGAACCCCCTCATGACCATCAGGGCCCGGGGTTCCCCCATGGCCTCCAGGTCCCTGGCGTAGTTCCTGAGGGTGCGAACGGGCACCGAGGAGGAGATGAAGAGATAAAGCCTCTCGTCGGGCCTGAGTGTGGACTTCCTGCCGCGGTCTTCTGGTCCGGCTTCCGACAGTATCTCCTCCGGGGCGACGCCCAGGAGGGTGCGTGTGATCTGTTCTTCGAAGCCCTCCACCTCTGACTGACGCTTCTCGAAGAGCTCGTGAGCCTTTCTGGCCTCGGACCGCATCTTTTCGGAAGGGGTGAAGTCCTTGAGGCCTTCCATCTGCCTCTCGAACTCGGCCGCTCTGTCCTGGAGCCTGCGGATCTCCTCGGGCTCCGGGCTCTGGGCCGGAGCTGCCGCGGCGGTCATCAGGACTGCGAAGGCGATCAGAACGCGCAGCATGCCCGCTTCCTGAAGACCATGAAGAGGAAGTTGTCCGAGCCGGACTTCGGCGGGTTCTTGGCCGTTCCCCAGATCATGGCGCTCCGGCCCAGGGGGATGCACTGACGCCCCCGCACGGGCCGTGCGATCTGGAACTTCCAGTGGTACTTCACCCAGATGAAGGAGGGGACCTTCTGGCAGAGGTCCGTGGCGGTATCCCACAGCAGCCCCTGTCTGCCCAGCTTGTAGATCATCCTCGCCCCTATCCCTGCCGATGCAGCGGTCACGTCCTCGTTGTCCAGGGCCCCGGACAGGGGATAGGAGCTCCCCCAGGATCCGATGCACCAGAAGAGGGCGTTCAGGGGCAGTCCCACCTGGGAGGTGACGCTGTCAGCGGTGCAGGCCATCTGGGCTATCTGGTTGGCGAAGAGCAGGGCCTCGGGCTGGATGATGAAGGCGAGGCTGTCGTCGTTCCACAGGGGATCGACCTCCGTCAGGTAGGCCAGGTCGAAGCTCGTGTGCTCCACGCAGACGAAGTCGACCAGGATCTCCAGAAGGGAATAGACGGGGAACAGGAACCAGTGGGCCTGCTGGAAGGTGTGTCCCCTTCTGACGGTGCCCGCGCCCTCCGAGCTCGATCCCTGAAGCTGCCCCCTCGGGAACCCTCCGAGCCTCATCCCCAGGGAGGGGAAGCAGAAGGGGTCCTTGACCACCTCGACCATCCGCGCGGGTTCCCAGAAGGCCACCGGTATGCCGATCCGGAAGAAGATGGGGGGCGGGGCAGGGCAGATGCAGATGGGGTACTTCACCGGGTCGGGGCAGTCTTCCGGTCCCCCGATAATGGTTATCCCGGCGATCTTAATGGGGAAGATGCACTTCCAGCAGACGTCCGTTACCGGGTTCAGGATCGACCCCGAGCAGACGGCCAGTGCCTCACCTGCTGGTTGAATCAGAAGCAGCGCTGCCAGAAGCCCTGCGACGAAAGAACGCCTCGACGTCAATTTCCCTCACCTCCATTACGTTTCCCCTCTGCCTTGCGACAGAGGGCACCGCCTCTATCTTCAGCCTCTCGACGATGGGCCTCAGTGCGTAAAAGACCGGTCTTTGGAGGCCCCTGGACACCTCCCAGTAGGACCCCCCGGTGAGCAGGATCACGGCGTTCGGGTCCCGGGCGTAGCCCGAGGCTTTGAGCCACCGAAGCTGAAGCGGGTCGTCCGCGTCAACGAAGACGAGGGTCTTCGTGTAGGTGACGTACTCGAGGGGGTTGAACGCGTAGCCCTTCGGGTAGAGCACCCCCACCACCTGTCCCCTCGAGTCGACCCTGGGGATGTCGAAGGGCAGGGTCCAGGTCAGGTCCACGGGCCTCACCCGGTCCCTGGTGGCCCTGGGGAGTTCGGGCAGCTGCGGGGGTCTGAAGCTCATGAGCCTTTCGGCCCATCTCGAGCGGTCGAAGACCTTCGACCAGTCCACCTTCCTTGCCGCCTCCAGGATCTCCTCGAGGGCGTCCGGCTCCGCCACGGGATACGTGGTCCCGACGGTGCCCAGGTCCTTGACGGGTGGGCCCGTCGCTGCGGCGGGCATCAGAGCGGCAGCGAGCGTCAGGGCTCCCAGTATCAGGGTTGACCTCTTCACCTTCATTCCGTGAGCGACTCCAGGAACTCCTGGGTCTTATGGAGAATGGTTTCGCCGATCTCGTTCTGGGTCGCGGTGACGATGTCCCCGTACCATTCCGAGAGGTCTATCCTGTTGAAGTCGAGCATCTGGAACTCCTCGACGGTGAATCCCCTGCAGCGCGGGCTTTTCGCCTCTCCCCAGAGGTTTCCGGCGAAGGCCTCCAGTTGCGGCCTTCCCTGCTCGTGGACTATTCGGGCCAGCTTCGAGTTGAAGCAGCAGTAGGTTTTTTTGCGCTGCACGCATATGCCGAGGATCTTCTTGCTGCAGTAGCTCCCGACCTTGTGGCACATTCCGCGCCTTTTTAGTTCGGCGATCATCTGCTCGGTCTCGTTGCACCGCGCCATGCCGAACCAAGTGTCGCCGCCGTCGCAGCAGTTGAACCATCCCGTCTCGATCCCCGGAACCCGGCACCTCATGTCCCTGCCGCTGAAGATGTAGATCGTCCCCAGACATTCGCCCTCGTCGGTCCACTGCCCGTCGTTCTTCGGGTCGTTTTCTCCCTCTCCGCCGGGGTCCACGTCTTCGATGTCCCCTGCACCCTCGTGGCATGGATCCGGGCTGCAGACGTTGCGGCCTTCATAGGGTATGCACGGGTATTCCGGCCCGTAGGGGCAGGTGGTGTCGCCCTCGTAGCAGGCGTCCGCCACGGGGTCGTAGCTTCCCGACTGGCAGATGGGGTACGCCTCGCAGAGCCGGCTGGTGGGGTTGTAGGAGTACTGATCGGGACACTGGTGTTCGGCGCCGGCGACGCAGGTGTCTATTTCGGCGGAGTACTCTGAGGGGGACGGGCAGGACGGTTCTGTCGTGCAGAGCTCTCCGTTCCAGGCGTAGGGGTCCGGGCATAGGGAGCTCCCGGGCACGACGCACAGGTCGTGCTCGACGTCGAGCGTCCCGGCGGGGCACGAGGCCTGAGCCGTGCAGAGGTCTCCGTTCATCGAGTACCCGGGCAGGCACTCCCCTGTGGGGGTGACCTCGCAGCGGTCCTGATCCGGGTCGAGGGAACCCTGGGCGCAGTCCGGGCCGGTTGCGCACTTTCCGATGCTGGAGCTCCACCCGGACCCGGCGGGGCACTGGGGTTCAGGCGCGGCTTCACAGAGGTCCGTGGAGGTGTTGAGGTCGGACGAAGCGGGGCAGATGGCTTCGGCTTCGCAGAGGCCGCTTTCGGGGTCGAAGGAATAGCCGGCCGAGCAGTCGGGCGAAACCGTCACCTCGCACCGGTCGGCGGAGGAGCTGTAGCTTCCCGGTGCGGGGCAGGTGGGGTCGGAGACGCACATCCCGAGCGCCGGGTCGTAGCTCGAGCCGGAGGGACAGTCTGGGTCGGGTTCGAGTTCGCAGATGTCAGTCGAGGGGTTGAGGGCTCCTCCGTCCGGGCAGGAGGGACTGGCTATGCAGAGCCCTCCCACGTACGTGAACCCCTGGGGGCAGGAGGCCGGTGCCACGCACGTGGCGCCCGATCGGGTGTAACCCGGGGGACAGACGATGGTGCAGGTGCCCGACTGCTGGCATTGGGCCTCGCAGTCTGCCTGCGACGGGTAACTCTGGCCGTTGAGGGAGCACTTCCAGGTGCTCGTGCACGACTCGTAGCTCACGCATTGCCACGCTAGTCCTGGGAACCCACCGCTGCACACCTGTCCCCAGACGCTTCCGCACACGGTTCCGCCCGGGGGCACCTCGTTGTTCGGGCAGAGGGGGCAGCCGGGGGAAGGTCCGGGCTGAGGGGGCCAGCACGGGCTTTCCGCGCAGCAGCCGGAGGGATACAGGCCCTGGCAGGGCTGTATGAAGACGGCGCAGTGCTCTGTCGTGCAGCTCTGCTGCTCCGTGCACGTGCCGGCCCGGGTGCAGGAGTTTTCGCACTCGTTCTCTTCCTCGTAGGTCTGGCCGTCGACCGAGCACTGCCAGTCGGCGTCGGCCCGGCACTGTTCGGTGGACGGGTCGTAGCTGCCCCCCGGAGGGCACACGGGTCCGAGCTCGCACCGGTCGGTCGAGGGGTTGTAGGTCGATCCGCTCGGGCAGACGGGGGCCCGTTCGCACTTTGCGGTCTGGGGGTTGTAGGTGTAGCCTGAGGGGCATTCCCAGGCGACCTGCTTCAGGCACACGTCGTGGGCCCCGTCGAAGCTGAAGCCATCGGGGCATGTCGGATCTCGGACGCAGAGGTCCGGCCGGCCGGCGTCCGGCTCGTATCCCGACGGGCATTCGTAGCCGGGGAGCTCGGTGCAGGCGTCAAGGGCGCTGTCGTAGCTTCCGGTGCCGGGGCAGTCCGGCAGGGCTTCGCACACGTGGCGGGACGGGTCGTAGGTCATCCCGGCCGGGCAGCTCCACACCGGGTCGGTCACGCAGAGGTCGTGTGTGGGGTCGTAGCTGAAGCCGTCGGGACACGATGGCTGAGCCCAGCAGACCCCCTCGCTCTGGTCGTATTCGAACCCGTCCGGGCAGCTGTGGACGATCTCGTGGACGCAGGCGTCCCGCTGCGCGTCGTAATGACCTCCTTCAGGACACTGGGGTGAACTGACGCAGGCGCCGAGGCCCGGATCCCACCAGTAGCCCTCGGGGCACCAGTCGTCCGACAGCTGGATCTCGCACCTGTCCTGGGCGGGGTCAAGGTATCCTCCCGCCGGGCAGGAGGGGTCCGCCACGCACCGATCCAGCGTTTCGTCGTAGCTGAACCCGTCGGGACAGCTGACATCGGCCGGGGCCTCGCAGAGGTCCGTGGAGGGGTTCAGCGACCCTCCCTCCGGGCAGATGGGATCGGAGTACGTGGCCGTGCACTCCACCATCCTGAGGGGGCACATGGGCCCGGCGTCGGTCTCCACGCACAGGGCGAACTCCTGCTCGGATACGTCCCCGTCGCCATCGAGGTCCACGGCGCACCAGACCTGATCCTGGATGGCGGGGGGGATGTCGATGTCGTAGCCGAGCTCCAGGTTCTCGACCGTCGTCCTGGAGTACACGACCCACCAGTCCGCGGGCACCCCCCTCCCGGCGAGGAGATCCGAGCCCTGGTTGTGGACCTGCCACTTGCAGGCCTCGGCATCGGCGATGGTCGCGTCGGTGACGCACGCGGAACTTTCGGGCTGGCTGCAGTCGTGCTCTGTTCGGCAGTGCTGCACGCATTCGTCGCGCTGCTCGTACTCCTGCCCGTCGAGGCTGCACCGCCACCACTGATCGTAGCTGCAGACCTCGTAGCTGTAGCAGGTCACAGCACCGTAAGAGCACCCCCATTCCGGATCGTCGCAGCCCGCCGTGCCGCACATTTCGGCTCCCGCCGGTGCATGGTTGCCGGGGCACTGCTGGGTGATGCCTTCGCAGCAGCCGGAGACCTCGCAGAAGTTGCAGCCCCACTGCTGCCATTGCCATGCTACGACGTAGCAGTGCTGTGTCCAGCACTCCCTCCCGGAGAAGGTGCAGCTGCCGCTTTCTGTCCACGCCGCACACGTGGTTCCCGCCAGGCTCGGGTCCACAGTCGATCCTGGAGCGGAGTCAAAGGGGGAGTCGTAGGCGGGGGGATGGTAGATGACGACGTCGACCGTGATGGAGGTAACGGGGCCGGGCTGGGAGCGATCGACGGTGCAGCGGACCCTGGGGCTGAGCTCCGGATAAGGGGCCGGCTGAAGCGCCTGCTCCGATCCGTCGCAGACGATCTGCTGCTGGTGTCCGTCAAGGACGAGGGTCACCACGTTGTCCTGGGGGATCTCCACCGGGTTTCCCTGCCCGTCCGTGGGAGGTATGAGCTCCAGCGTGTGCCAGCTGAAGGTCTGAGGGGTGACGGTGTCGTAGGTGGCGATCCTGACGACGTTCGAGGAGATCCTCTGTATCAGGGCAGCCGGAACTGCCCGGGCCCAGGTCAGACAGAGTAGGATCAGTGCCAGCGCTGCTGTCCGTTTCATGGCGATCAATTGGGGGCTGTGGTCGAGCAGATGATGTCCTTTGCCGCTTCGTCCAGGAGCTGCATCACGGTCACCGCCTCCTCGAAGTTGTTCAGGCATCCGCAGCCGCGGATGACCTCCTCGCCCGCGGAGGCATCCGCCGGACAGGTCCACAGGCCAGGGGTCTCCTCGACGCATGCCCGGTAGACCTTCCTGAAGCTTTCGGTGTTCACCTGGTACTGGCCGGCGCTCCCCTGCACTCCGGCAGGGGTGTGATGGCCGGGCACCTTGACCTCGCAGACCATTTCGCAGTCGGGGTAGTCGTTCACGGCGCCCACGGTGATCTGCCCCGACTGATACTCACCCGTTGCCGGCAGCAAGTCCTGGTACTGGATCAGCTGGCCTTCTACGGAGGTGCTTTCCTCGATCACCGCCGCCCTCTGTTTCGCCTCGTCGACGTCGTAGGGCTGGCTGACCTCGCAGAAGTACGTCCTTTTCACCTCCCACCACACGTCCTGGCCCGACTCGAACACGCCGCTGTCTCCTCCGGAGGACCGGTAGGTGAAGTTGAGCCCGTCGGCACAGGCCGTCCAGGTCAGGCCCGTCACGCTGGAGAGCAGCTGCTTGCACTGGGGCAGGGGCTCGATCCCGGTCCGCGCGAAGTTCTTCCAGGTCCAGACGCAGTTTCCCTCGTGGTCGCAGACCTGCTCCTCCTTGAGGCGGCAGCCATCCGTGTCCAGGGTCGAACAGGTGTCTATCTTGTCCATCACGGGCAGGTCCCTGATGCCGAAAAGCAGCGTGTCCTGGGCCTGGATCCGCCCGTACGGCGACGGGTCTTCGAGGTATGCCCATACCTGCCAGAGCTCGTGAGGGTCCCCCTGATCGGTCGACCCGTAGCACGGGGGGTAAAGCCCGGTGTCGATCCGCTGCCTGAATTCGTATCCGTAGAGGTCGAGGGTCCCTGGCGGGGTGAAGCATCCCGTTCCGCCCGAGGCGGGGTCCGTGTAGGGGATGCACGTTCCCGTGTAGTAGATGGCGTGAATGATGTGCTCCAGGTTCCTGAGGTTGAGCTCGACGCAGGTGGCCCAGTCCGGGCAGTGGGAGTTCCAGTCGTCCATGCACTGGCCGCTGCGCCTCGCCCAGAAGCAGTCCGCCGTGCTGGTGCCCCCGGCCCAGCTGTCCCAGCCCACGTAGAACTGGGCGTCGAAGCCGATCACCTTTTCCTCCCAGTCCAGGTGGTAGTCCCTTTTGATCGTGCAGGTCTTGACCTCGACCTGCCTCTCCTGAAGGTAGGGGGTGTTCGCCATCAGGTTGTAGAAGCTGTCCGGGTCGGCAGTCTGGGAGAGGACCTCGTCCTCGGCAGCCGATGCAAGGAGCGCGGACTTCCCGTAGTACTGCTCGGGGTGCTCGGTCCCGGACGCGTAGATCCCCGACTGCGAGGGCCTCACCCCCTCGGGGGTCCGCTGGCCGTAGAACCTGATGGTCATTTCGGGGACGAGCACGCGCACCCTGGTCACCGTGTAGTGGGGGTTTTCCTGCTGGATGGCGCCCACCACGCCGCCCCCCAGGTGCTCCAGGATCTGGGCGATGTTGTCCCAGACGACGTTCTGCCCGCAGCTCGAGTTGATGCAGTAACAGCCGGCGAGATACGGCGTGATGTAGGGGACCTCAGCCGAGGCGATCCTGCCTTGTTCGTCGAGTTCCCAGACGTAGTAACGGCAGTCGTCCCAGGTGCCCGGGGTGCAGGAGATGAAGCCGTTGGCGCACACCCCTGAAATGGGGGTGGACACCGAGAGGGCGAAGTCGAAGGAGCCGTCGAAGTCGGTGTCCTGCCTGATCAGCGTGGTGGCGATGTCGCCCGTCGGGCCGGGCTGGACCACCACCTCCACGAAGGCCTCGGAGGAGGGAGCCTGCAGCTGGGCGTCGAAGCCCGCCTGGCAGCTGGAGGGACACTGGGAACTGCACTCGCCGGAATCCTCGAAGGTTTCGCCCGTGTCAGGGCAGGTGTAGACGTTTTTGAGCAAGGGCTGCATCGGTTTCGCCGAGGAGGTCAGCGGCTGCGAGAAGTGGGTGTTTATGCCGGACTTCGAGGAGTACCTCTGGTTTATCTGCCTGCCCGTGGCTTCCCCTTGCGCCCACCCCGCTGACCAGTCCGAGGCGAGGGCTGCTGCGGGCACGGTCAGAAGCAGCGCCAATGCAAGCGCCAGGGCCCTCAACTCTCCACCTCCGCCAGTTTCTCGATGGCCTCTGCGTGGCCCAGGCCGCGATCGAGGAGCTCCCTCAGCCGGGCGTTGTCCCTGGGATCGGAGGTGTAGATCCAGTAGCTGTAGCGGTCCACGACGAGCCTGGCCACGCCCTTTCCCATGGGCGTGTCCAGGAACACCTCGGAGTACCTGGGTCTCACGTTCCGGACGCTCTTCAGGATCATCACCTCGAAGTCCGAGTAATCGATCAGCTTCTCCTTTCTGGCCCGCTCGTAGTCGCCGGACTGAAGCAGCATCTTCCACGCCGAGTTCCCCATGATCACCTCGCCCACGGAACCGAACCTCCTCAGGTCCAGGATCGATTGGGTAACGGTGGTGAAGCTCCCTCCGTACTTTCTCGCCCTCCGGTAGCCCTCCTCGATGACGTCCCGGAGCATCGTTCCCTCTTTGAAGAACTGCCAGGCCTCGTCGAAGATGATCAGCCTTTTCCTTGAGCGATCCGAAAGGTAGAGGTCCTGGGTCACGTAGTTCAGGACCTGAAGGGTCACGACCCGGAAGAGCTCCTGCCTGGCTTTCAGCTCTTCGAGCTCGAGCACCACGAAGTCGTCCCTGGAGATGTCCAGCGTCGAGGGACCGTTGAACCACCGCCCGTAGACGCCCTCGGACGTGAAGTCGCGCAGGTTGAAGGCCAGCTTTTGGGCCTTCAGTTTCAGCGTTTCCAGATAGGAGGAGCTGAGTTCGGCGATCTCCCCCCCGAAGTCTGCCTCGTCTGCCATGGCCGGGAAGGTCCGGAGGTACTCGTGGACGTGGTCTATGCTGGCCCTCTGCCCGTACAGCTCGTGGGCCTTCCGGCAGGCCGCCTTGATGAGGGTCATCTCGACCTCGTCCGGCATCTGACCCGTGGCGGAGTAGATCATCTGGCTCACTATGGCCGCCAGGACTGCCAGATCGTCCTCTATCCTGAGGACGTGGCTGAAGGGGTTGATCACCAGGTCCGATTCCTCGGAGAAGGAGACGAACTTTCCGCCCACCATCTCGGCGATCTTCCGGTACGAGCCCCCGATGTCCACGATCCTGACCATGGCGCCCGAAGCCCAGTAGTTGAAGGCGATGTGGTTGACCAGAAAGCTCTTTCCGCTTCCCGTTTCTGCCACGACGAAGGCGTTGGAGTTGTTGACCCTGGGGTCGAAGAGGTCGAACGGGATCAGCTGTCCCTTTCTGCCCACGAAGAGCACCTGCGGGCTGGACTGGATGCTGCAGTCGGCCTGGATGGGCAGGGTCAGCACCGCAGCCCGGTCGTGGCAGATGAAGTCCCGGTCCAGGGTGTCGAGGTTGCCGTTGACCGTGTAAAGGCCGAAGGGGAGGCTCGCGATGAGGAGGATCTTCAGGATGGCCCGGTCCTCCTGCATGACGAAGCCGTTGGCCTCCCACATCCTCCTGACCCTGGCGAGGGCGTCCCGGGCCTGCTGCTCGTCCCTTCCGATCACCCAGACGATGGGCATAACCCTGACGAAGGGGGTTCCGCGCTCTATTTCCCCCGTGGCCCAGAGGTACTCTTCCTGCTTGCGCTTGAGGCTCGGCGCAAAGCTGCCCGCGGCGTGCTGCTGAAGGACGAAGTTGCACTTGGCGTGAAGCTTCGCCTTCAGGTTCTGGTAGACGACGTTCACGGCGTAGATGAACGGGACCATCACCTGGCTTCCGTCCGACTGCACGCCCCAGATGTCCCCCGTCAGCACGTTCATGGTCAGGGGCGAAATCTCCGTGGGCATCTTCTTGGGGGTCATGCATCTCAGGATCTTTCCGCCCATCCGTATGTGGTCCCACCGCACGTCCACCGGGCTCTCCGCCAGGATCACCTGCTTGCCGATGGGGACCGTGTCGTCCCAGGGGATCTCCAGGTCGTCCCTTTCGTTGAAGAGCCGGGCGAAGGTCGCTATCAGCTCCCTGGGGTCCATGGGTTCCGGCATGAGCCTTACGGCCCTGAGCGTCTCGTGCACGTTGGAGCGTACGTCCAGGACGTTGAGCTTCTGCTTCGCCAGCGCCTGCCGGGGCATCTTGAGGGACACGAAGAGCCTGAAGTCCCTGACCGGGATTCCCTGGCACTGAGCGAGCCCCCTGGTCCCCCGCTCGAAGAGCTCCACGGTGCGCTGCACGGCCCTCTCCACGAGGCCCCCCTGTCCGTCCCTGGACTTGAGCTGCCGGTAGAGCTCGAGGACCGGCCTGACGTAGGGGTCGGCGTAAAGCACGAACTGAAGCACGGAGCCGTCGGGCAGGGGCAGCTTCAGGAGCCCCGTGAGCGTGTCGAAGTCCTTCTCCCCCGCGAAGACCAGGGGGCGGCATTCCCAGAGGAAGCCGATGGTGCCGTCCTGGTTGAGGTAGACCCTCGTTTCCGGGTCGTAGGCCAGCCAGGGGAGGTAGTCCGAGAACCTGTCCCTCTGGACGGCCTTCTTCAGCTCGGCCTTCGTGATCCCCAGGTCCGGGAAGAGTCTCCTCAGGGACATTACCGCTCCTCGAAAGTGCGTATGATCCACTCCGGCTCCGTCACGAAGAAGTAGACGTAGCGCCAGGAGTACAGCTCGTTCTGCTTTCCGCGGTAGCTGAGGATCAGGACCCTCATGACCTCCGGCGGCTTCACGATTGGCGCTCTGGGTTCGCGGATGAGCTTCCGCATCTTCTCGTAGAGCTCCTGCCTGAAGAGGTCCTCTTCGGTGTGCCCGTCCTCCTGAGCGGCCTTTTTTTGATCTGCCTCTTGCGGCTCGAGGCTTTCGCGGTAGGCCTGCTGGAGGCTGACGCACTTGCCCTTGTCCGTCTCCGGGCACTGGAATTTGGACCTGTAGGGGTTGAAGACCGCCGAGCAGCCGGCCGAAAGGAGCAGGATTGCCGAAATCAGCCACCGGTTCATCTCAGGACTCCTTCAGGACCTTCTGGTTTTTGATTTTGAGCTCCACCCCCTGGCTGATGACCACCGTGACGTCCTTGGTGGCGCCGACCTCGATCACGGGAAGGGTCTGCCGTGCCAGGTCCAGGTAGAAGTCCCTGAGCTCCTTGGCCGCGGAGCTCATGGCCTTGCCGATTCCCGCCTGGGCGATGTTTTCGGCCTCCGTGGAGCTTATGAACTGTCCGGTTCCGGTCGGGGTCATCTGGAAGTCGTAGGTCGCCATCTGCACCCCCTCTCCGAGCCCCTCGAAGAACCCCGCGAGCGCCGCCCGGGCCAGCAGCGATCCCATCTTCGAGACCACGATTCCCTTGAGGCCGACCTTGCCGTCCTCGTCCACCAGGAATCCCTTCACCGTCTGGTCGATCACCGCGGAGCCGTTTTTGGCCACGCAGCTGAGGGTGGTGAGCCTCACGTGGACCCTCTCGTCGGCCAGGTTCCCTATGGCCTCCCCTATGACGAAACAGCCCTTCAGGTTGGCCTTCACGCGGTTGGGAAGGACGGCCAGGTCCTTGATGCGCAGAAGGACCGGCACCGGGTGCTTTCTGCCCTCAGCGGTTGCGGGGGCCGTGATCCCCGAGAGCAAAGTCGCCTCCATGAAAGAAGGGGGCAAATAGATCCTCATCCCCCGGTCTTTTTTTTTCTCCTCGGCCTTCTTCGGCCTTTCGCCCCTCACGAGGCCTATGTCGCCCAGAACGGCGTACTTCTTCGGTCCCGATGTGGCCTCCGGAGGCGGGGGCGGAGGGACCGCGAACTCTGCCCGGGAGCCGGCAGGGGATGCTCCGGTTTGCGGCTGCGGCGGCCGGGAGGGGACCTCGGGCGTCGGAGGAGGCGGCACGGGGGGCTCTTCGAGCCTGGCTTTCTTCAGCTCTTCGACCTCCTTCTTCAGCGCCTCTATCTGCTGCTGCTGCGCCCTCAGTTTCCTCTGCGCCTCGGCGTAGATGCTCTTTTCGAAAAGGGTCGAGTCGAACGTTATGACCTTCTTCTCCGACCTGCGGCGCGGCCTTTCAGGTCGGCTCCCGTGCTCCTTCCTGTAGCCCAGGAGCGAAACCAGGACGATCGCGATCCCGAGCGCCCCGAGCAGGGCCATGCGCTGCTTTTTGGGCCCCAGGCCCGCCCACCAGGCCTGGAACCGACCCGAACGCCTCCCCTCTTCCCCCGTGAGCTTCATCGCTCCTCCTCCACCTGCTCCACCACGAAGACCCTGACGGGCACCGTGGAGCTCAACCTGAACCTCTCGACCGCTATGGCCACCGGCCTTTTGCTCAGCTCGGGAACCAGGAAGGTCCTTTCGTCCACCTCGAGCGCCTTCCCGGACGCCGCCCGGGCCAGGAACTCCTTCACCCTCAGTCCCTCTCCCGGGGCCGTGACCACCCTGCGCAGCTCCAGGTCGATCTCCCTGAAGACCCCGATCCTCTCGCGGGGCGTGGACACGTCCAGCGCCTCGGGGATCTCGTCCGTGACCGTCCATTTGAGCAGCTTCAGCACCTTCTGCTCGAAGGGCAGGCCCTCGAAAAGCGACAGCACCTCCTTGATCTTTCGCTTCCTGGATGCCAGGTGCACGGTCTGGGCCGGGATCTTCTTCGGCAGCGCTATCAGCGTGTAGACCGAGTCGTCGCCGCAGACCACGTAGATGTCCGTGGGGACCGAGGCGAATTTGAGCTCGCCCGTGTCCGGATCCCTGGCGATCCTGAACTTCAGGAAGGCGTTGCTCCCGTGGACCTTCACCACGAGGCCTTTTTCCTTCGAGAACACCACGTCCTTCACGGGTCCTTCCGCGCAGATGAGCCTGTTGACGTCCACGCTGGACAGGAAGATCCGGGTCGCGACCTCGGGAAGCACCCTCTGCTCGGTCCCCGTGAGGACCTCGGGTGGAGCGGTCTCTTCCTCGTACTTCATCTCGTCCAGGAAGATCAGGGGCCTGCGCTCGAGGACCCCCTTTTCGGCAGCGGGCGGCGGCACCTTCTGCTTCTCCGCGGCCTGCAGACCCGCGACAGGTCCCGCCAGGAGCAGAACCGCCGCCAGAAGGCTAATCGACGTCCTCCTGCTCGATCCCATGGATCTGAAACCTCCCGTCGGCTATGCGGTAGCGAATGCGGTGTTTGACCCGACCCGACTTTATCTTCGTCTCGGCGCTCCACTGCGTGTTGACCCCGAGGGCCTCTATAACCCTCTTTTCCGGATCCAGGGTGAGCCTCTGCAGGTGATAGACGCTCGTGATGTGAAGCGTCCTTATCGACTCGAGCATCTCGTCCAGGGCCGCCTTGAGCTTCGGGTAAAAGCCCGGGGACGTCAGGGTCAGCAGCTCCTGGAACTGGGAGTCCGCCGTTGCGGGGGTGTAGTTCATGAGGAGGTTCAGCGCGTAGCGGCTGAAGAGCTTGACGTACTCGGGGCTCGCCTCCTTGCCGCTGATCTCGATGCGCCGATCCACCACCGCGGGGACCAGGACGACCTTCTGGTACTTGAGGGCCATGTAGGTGAAAAAGCCCTGGATGAAGACGGCCACGCCTATGAGGACTATGGCGAACTTCAGGAGGCGGTTTTCCGCCTTGAGGTTATCCCTTTCGCTCAGGAAACGATCTATTTTCACCGCGGACTTCTCCCATTTTTTGCTACTCGACGAAAAAGTTCTGAAACGGCCCCGGGTAAGGGGAAAGCTCCTTTATGCCGATGAAGTACGTGAGGTGCTTGAAGAATCCCCGGGGGTAGTTCTTCTTGAGCCGGCTGTAGACGAAGGGGCCCGCGGCCATGAGGAGCCAGAACACGCCCCCGAAGATCATCGCGAGGATCAGACAGAGGAACAGCATGGCCAGCTCGTCCGACTCGAACCACAGGACCTGCACCGGGGACGACAGGTATTGCGGAAATCTCTCCACGGCCTTCCTTCCCACGGGGGGAGGGGCGGGCGCCCCCTTCCCCCCGTCCCCTCCCGATCAGAATATGGCGCCCAGGCTGGTGATCAGGTTGTCCGCCTTCAGCAGCATGGCCCCGCCCAGGATGCAGGGCACGGCGGCAATGATCCTCTGCTGGATCGCCGCCACGGCGCCGATCACCATGGCCATCACCCCGCCGACGAACCCTATGGGGCCGTCGAGCATCTTGTTGACCGCGATGTCGTAGACGTCGTAGGCGAAGCTGCCCGAGGCGGGGGCGGTGACGGCGTGGGCCACCCCCGTGCCGACCAGCAGGGCGGCTCCGCCGGCGGCCACCACGAGGCCCGCCTTCTCGGGGTGCGCCGTGGCCCTGGCCAGCGCCCTGTACTGAACGTCCTTCAGCTTCTCTTTGAACCTCCTGACCATCACTTCACCTCCTTGAGGATTTTTATTTCCGCACGGCGGCTCAGGGCCGGCCTGCGCGGATCGAAGACCTTCTCGCCGCAGCCCAGGGCCCTCAGCACCCTGATGCCCTCCTGCCTGAGCACACTGGCGGCCGCTTCGGCCCTTCTCAGCGAGAGCTTTCGGTTGTAGGACTCGGGTCCGCTCGGGTCGGCGTAGCCCCTGACCTCGACGGCCCGCCCCGGGTTGCTCCGGGCGAAGGCCCTGAGCTTTTCGACCTCCGGCTCCGGCAGGCTGGCGGAGTCGAAGCAGAAAAAGACCGCCACTTCCTGCGCGGGCTGCCGCGCTGAGGCGGAGGCGCTGGCCCGGGCGCTGGGAGCTGCCTGAACGAGCCTCCTTCTGGCTGCCTGCCATAGCTTCCCGGCGACGGCCTTCCCGATGCGGACCCTCCCGGCCTCTTTCCGGCTCACCGGTTCGGGCCTCGCCGGGTTCGAGCACCCGTCGCAGATCACGAAGGTGTGCGCCTCCGTCCAGCGAACCCCCTCCTCCGCGAACCTGTGAGGCCGCATTGTGATCGTCAGCTCCGAAGCGGCCTCCTGGGCCAGGAGAAGCAGAACTGCAGCAGCCACCACGACCGTCTTCACGGCCAGGAGGGGTAGCACACCATCGGGCGCAGTTTGTGGGGGCGAGCGGGGACATTTGCGGGGTGCAGGAGTGCCTTTTAAGCCCTCTTTTTGTGCACGTGGGGGTTGGGCTGCGGGAGGGGTTTTTCCGCGGGGGTTGCTTCGGGCTCCATTTCGTCCAGGAGCGGTCCGCGGAGGTCCTTGACGTTTTCGCGGAGGTACCTTTTCAGGCCGCGGTCTATGTTCATGCCGGAGCCTGTTTCCTCGGCCCATCGGCGCTCGACGAAGCCGAGCTTTATCCGTCTTGCCTCTCTGAGGAGGTTTTCGTGGTAGTCGAAGCGCACCCTGAAGACGTCGCTTCCGTGGGCCAGGTAGCCCGTGCCGGCGCTGAGGGCCGCGAGCATCTCGGGCCTTATCACCGCGTCCTCGGTCTCTATGGTGCGCTCCTGGCTTCTGGGGATGACGCCGTCCACGCTCTCGAAGACGTGGCCGTAGCTCTTTCCGTCGAGCCGCCGCTTGACGATCATCTTGCCCAGCGCCTTGCTGATCCACTCTCGCGTGGTCGGGTCGTTTATCTTGAGAATGGCCTTCGTTTCGGTGTTGGAGGTGACCTGGCTGGTGAAGTCCAGGCGCACCTTCTTCAGGTCCCCCATCGCCTGGTGCATGATCACGCACCCGAAGCCCGCCGAGCGCGACTGCTTGAGGAAAGTCTCGAAGCTGTCGTAGAGGTATTCCCCCGCCTCGTCCATGAAGATCAGGAAGGGCATTTTCGAGCTCTTGATCTCGTACTGGAACTTTCCCGCCACCGCCTGGATGTCCTGCAGCACCAGGCGGGCGGTGCAGTAGGCGGTCTTCTGGTAGGTCATGGAGTTGAGGCTGAAGTAGGCGATCTCGTGGTTGCGGATGACGGCCTCCATGTCGATGTCCGGGGCGTAGGAGTTGATCCTGACGGGGGAGGGCAGGGCGTAGGAGTAGCGGTGCATGAGGCTTCTCACCCCTGCGGTCTGCTCCATCAGGGCCCTGAGGGGTTCTATCTCCAGCATCCTGAGCTGCTCCCTCGCGTCCCTCGCCTCGGGGATTTCGCTCAGCAGTTCCCTCAGGTATCGCAGGGAGTGGGGGATGTAGTACAGGATCCAGAGGATGTCCCGGAAGTTGAAGGGCTTTCTGGTTATCTCCCGCACGCTCACTATGGCGTCGATGAAGGCGTACATGGCCATCCTCTGCCGCTGCTCGTAGAACACGTCCGAGAAGTCGAAGGTGGAGAGGATCTTCTCTGCGATCTCCGAGGGGGAGCCGTGAATCAGGGGGTTGTAGGTCTCGGAGATCCTCTCGTCGGCCAGATCGAAGAGGTGGAACTCCCTCCGCCTTCCCGCTTTCTCTGCGGCCCAGGCCAGCAGCCTCACCGTGTCGTAGTCGGTCTTTCCGTCGATCACCACGAGGCCGCCGCCCTTGAGGATGTGCTGAACGGCGAGGTTCTGAAGCACCGAGACGGTCTTGCCCGAGCCCGAGCCGCCGATGCAGTGGACGTGTCTGTAGAGCACGTCGGCCGAGACCGCGACCCTGCTGTCTCTCCTCCTGAGGTCCTTCGAGTGGTAGAGCTCCCCCTTGAAGGCGTACTGCGTCCCCGTGCCCAGCGAGTAGATCTCTGCGGCTCCGTCCCCTATCACGGCGGTCCTGGCTCCCCGGACCCACCTGAGGGCTGTCAGGAGCAGGGCCGCGGTGGCGACGGCGGGAGCGATCCTGCCCGCCAGGGGGCCGAGTCCCTCTGCGATCCGGGCCAGCCGGATCCCGAGGATCCACGCGGGGATGCCTCCCGAAAGCAGCGCGAAGAGGCCGAAGGTCGCGCAGAACGTCCCCGTGGCCAGAAGCAGCCTGAGCAGGAGGTTTCTCTGTCCGACCGAAAGCCTCATGGGACGACCATGGGCGGCGGGAGGTGTGCCGCCAGGAACTCGTGGAGCCTCACCGCGATCACCGGCGAGAAGAAGCAGACGTTCGCCAGCACCATGTAAAAGGCCATCGACTTCACCCGGCCCGTGACCGAAGACGCGTACCCCAGCACCAGCGGCAGAACCCCTGCCCAGGGCCAGTGACTCAGGAAGTCGAAGGCCGGAGTTGCCACCTGCGCGAGGACTATCAGCACGGGGTCAAGACCGAACACTTCCCATTCCCCTGTAGACGACCGCCACCAGGAGGATCCCGGCGAGGCCGTCCGCGAAGTAGTGGTACCCCAGCGCGATGCTCCCCGCCGCTATCAGGGAGGCGAAGGCCAGAGCGCAGGCCGAAAGCCGACTGGGGCAGAAGTCCCTTGTTACCAGGTAGAGCAGATAGCAGTAACCCACGTGAAGGCTCGGGAAGGCGGCTATTGGCCGCGGCACCGCGATACCCTCCCTGAGGAGGGCGGCGGGGCCTTCCCGCAGAAACAGCGTCTGCTGCCTGAGGGACTCGGCGTGGTGGTGGAAGCAGCCGAGGTCTCCGGGGAGGAAGGAGAAGTAGTCGCCCATGGTGTAGATCGGGCTCAGGACGGGGAGGGTCAGGTGGATGAAGGCCGAGATGGCGAACAGGACGGTGGCGGTTCCGTGGAAGCGCTCGAGCACCCTGTCAGAGGCAACCACCGGCAGGACGGCCACGGGCAGGTGGGTGACGACGTAGCCGGGCATGTAGATCCAGTCCAGGACCCGGTATATCTCGGCGGGCAGGGCCTCGAGAAGCGGCCTCTGCAGCTCCCAGATGGGGCCTTCGATCCGGTGAAGGGGGAAGTGGTTCCCGCTGGTGGCGCCCTTGAGCTTCAGAACGAAGTAGCCTGTCGCGGCCGCGATCAGGGGGAGCACCCACAGGGCGAAGGCCCTGAAGGACTTCCTCATGCGGTCGTCCCAGTCCGCTTCACCCCTGAGGAGTGCGGGCAGGCTGAGGACGAGGGCGAGGGAGAAGGTGACGGCGAAGGCTTCGAGGCTGACCAGGGCCAGGAACCTGGCAGCGAAGGGGAGGTACGATTCGAAGAAATCTCGTCCCTGAAGCGGGAGCAGGGTCCGGCCGAGGACGTAGATCCAGAGGCCAGCGGTGCTGGCCCAGGCCACCGTGCCGGGTGGCAGGGCGGCTTCGGCGGAAAGAGGTCTGACCTGCGCTCCGTTCACGGGCTGCAGGTTGCCACGGCGTTGCCCTCTCATGGAGCCTGTGACAGGTAACTTCTGATGGGCTCCTGAGGGCTCTTTCGAGCGGTTGCTTTTGGGTGGACGGGGTGGTATCTCTGGGCGGCAGAGGGAAGTGCGAAAGCAGGTTTAAGTTTTCGGTGGGGAAAACGAGGGCTTGTGAGTTTTGAGTTTTTGAGCCGCACTCCCTCCCACCTGAGGTGCTTTCAATTCTTGAGTCGTACGTCCAGGATCTTTGCCACGTTGAAATTCCTCTCCTCATTCCGAAGCAGGCAGAACGCCCTGAGGCCCACGAAGCTCCGGCCCTCATACCGCATCTCACCCAGCTGCAGGGGTAAAACCCTCCGTCTGGTCTTCACGTCCGATGACTTCAGGTAAACTATCTCGACCTCCCTCTTCCGCTCTATCGCTTCCCGAAGCAAAGACATTTTCCGCTCAAAGGGTAGTCTCTGCTCGGCAAGCCTGTACTGAAACTGCGTTAGGAACCGGACGATCCGCCTGTCAAGGAGGACGTGCCTTTTCGATATCGGTCTCTTCAAGATCAGCCCTTCAAGAGAACGGCACCTGGAAAGTGCAACGTAGAGCTGCCCGTGGGAGAAGGTTCCCCTGCCAATGTCGATTATTACACGGTCAAAGGTAAGGCCCTGGCTCTTGTGGATGGTGATGGCCCAGGCGAGCCTGAGGGGATACTGGGTGAAGAGCCCCGTGACCTCGGTAACTATCCTCCTCTGCTCGGGATCGTACGAAAACTCGTAGCGCTCCCAGGTGAAAGGTTCCACCTTCACGACCTCTCCGCTGGTCAGCTTCACGACGATGGTGTCAGGTGAGTCCCTGTGGCGCTTGATCTCGATGATCCGCCCGATGTCCCCGTTGATCCATCTGCCCCTGGAATCGTTGTTGAGCAGCATCACCTGTGCCCCGACCTTTAGCTTCAGCTCCAGAGCCGTCGGAAGATCTGCCTCGGGGAAGTCGCCCTCGATGAGGCCGAAATAAGTGACTTCCCGGCCCTTCAGCCGCCTGAGCCGTTCGAGGTTGACCCTTTCGGCCATCCGATTGGTAGTGGTCAGGTGGACGAAGAAGTCACCCTCCGGGGGCTCGAAATCCGGGTTCACGCGCTCATTGAGGTTTGCCAGCTCACGCTCGGTGATGGTGTTGTTCCGGATCGCATTGAGGATCTTGATGAACCGATCGTCGGTCTGGCGGTAGACCTTTGCGAACTCCACGAACTGAAAGACGGCCGAATTGAAGGCCTTTGAGTTGAAGAAGTAGGGTCCCGGATAAAGCTCCCTGAGTATTCGGCGCTCCCGCGAGGTCACCACAGGAGGGAGCTGGTAAAGATCCCCGATGAAGATCATCTGGATGCCGCCGAAGGGCTCATCGGCCCGCGGCCCGAAGCGCCTGAGGAAGGCGTCCACACAGTCGAGTAAATCGGCCCTCACCATGGAGATCTCGTCGATCACTATGGCATCCAGTTCCCTGTAAAGCCGTTTTCGCTTTGGCCTGATGTCCCTGACTGCCTCGGGGGTGATGTCGG
>Ga0190360_1000328_pt1 | contig 26894 bp, 16 predicted proteins | sample 48721834_MG_FD_161271 | JGI IMG/M metagenome (GOLD analysis project Ga0190360, IMG submission 161271) | Hydrothermal vent microbial mat bacterial communities from Southern Trench, Guaymas Basin, Mexico - 4872-18-3-4_MG | ecosystem: Environmental > Aquatic > Marine > Hydrothermal vents >...
TATTGCCAAATATCCACTATATTACCTTGATATGCAATTGATATGGGTTTCTCATTTTTACGATATTCATCTACTAACTGGAAGATTTCTTCTAAGTTACTCGAAACCTTGCTTACCCATCCTTGCTTTCTTCGTGTTTCGATTCGGGAATAATCTACTTCAGCAATAACTCCGATTCCACCAGCAATTTCAATAGCTTTTGCTTGTGCTCCACTCATTCCTCCCAAACCAGAACTTATATAAAGTTTTCCTGCAAGACCTTTATCTGGTGGGATTTTTAGATACAATCTACCAGCATTTAATAGTGTTATATATGTACCATGTACGATTCCTTGTGGGCCTATATACATCCAACCTCCTGCCGTCATTTGGCCATAGTTCGCAACTCCTAAGGCTGTTGCTCGATGGAAATCTTTAGGTGTGTCAAACATGCCAACCATCAATCCATTAGTCATTATTACTCTTGGAGAATCTCTCTTGCTAGGAAATAAACCTAAAGGGTGCCCTGACATCACGACAAGAGTTTGATTTTCATTCATCATTTCCAAGTACATCTTTATTAACCGATATTGCATCCAGTTTTGACATACTTGTCCAGACTCGCCATAAGTCACCAATTCGTAAGGATATAATGCTACATCAAAATCGAGATTATTGTCTATCATTAACTGGACTGCACGGGCTTCCAATATTCCCTTGTATTCATCTATGGGCTTGGCTTTAATATTACCGTGTGGCCTGTACCTATACCCATAAATACGACCTCTAGTGATTAATTCATTTAGAAATTCAGGAGCCAATTTTTCATGTAATTTTTCGGGAATATATCTGAGGGCATTTTTCAAGGCAAGTTTAGTTTCTTCTACTGTTAAATCATAGCCTCTATTTGGTGCTCTTCTAATGCCTTCTTCGAAAACTGGATCTGGTGGTAATTTATCTGGTAATTTAATTTTCATTGCTTTTGAAATGTCCATATTTTAATCTAAAGCCGTCAAGTATTTAAACTTTAAAGTTTAAACGTTTAAAAATAACAATGAAAAAAACGGTATAAATAAAAAAAATTATAATTTATCCAAACCTAATTGTTTTAATTTTTCCTTGCTTGGATAACCAGTTTCCATATCGTATGTTCGGAATTCATAATACGCTTTTTTCAATTGTTCAAAATTAGGTGTTTTTCCTGCTGAGCCTCCTTCATTTACAGGGTTTAACAATATTTTTGGAAGTCTATCATCTTCTGGTTTCACACCCATCTTGAGATTGAATAATCTTTTCATCATGTATATCCTTTCTCCTAAAATTTTGAATTCTCCGAGGTTAAACGAGAGCCCCGTTGCAGTATTTATTAAGTCCATTACTTGAGAAGGAGGTGGATTAGCAAAAACGCACATTATTGTTGAGTTGTATATTGCTCTATAGTTTTGAATTTTAGCACAAAACTCTGCCATTTTCGCATCATCTTGATACCAATCAACTTCAAGTTTGATATCAAATTCATCAAAAGGAAGGCCAAGTAAAACATAATAAGCATCGCAAGAAGTATGGCATGGTCCTCTTGGAGTTCCTAAAGCATAGCCTACTGCCATTCCAAACATTCTTCGTAAGTCATGATATGGAACCTCCATTCCATATACGGTTGCGATTTCATCATTTGGAATTCCAAACTTGTTTCCAACTGTGTTTGATCCTTGAGCTAATAGTTCACCTATTCCCTCTTTATAGGCAATTTTTCGCAACATTTCCAACGCGGGTTTGATATCTCCCCATTTTGGCTCTAATCCATCGATATCGTTCGCATTAATTTTTCCTCCATTAAATAGATAATAAATAAATGCAATAGTGCTACTACCACTAATCGTATCAATACCATAATCATTACATAAATAATTTGCCTTCTGAATAGCGCCAAGGTCATCGTTCAAGATCATTGAACCAAATCCAGCAACAGTTTCATATTCTGCTGCTTCAATCTCTTCTTCTATTTTAAATTCACCTTCTTCTACTTTAGCTTTTTTAGAACAACCAATTGGACAAGAATAACAAGGATAACTTCGCGTGAATATTGTTTCCGAGGCGGTTGCTCCAGAGATTTTATTGGCATTTTCCCAGGTTCCTAATGTCCAATATTTAATGGGCAATTCTCCAGTTGCATTATACATGTCAACTCCTCCGGATGTTCCCAAACTTCCAAACATTTGCGTTGCGAATGAAGCGTTAATGCTCTCGGTTGCAGCTTTTACAGCTTCCTTAAAGCTTTCTGGATCTGCAGGTTCGTATTTTCTTTTTGGAGCTTTTACCACTATCGCTTTAAGTTTCTTTGAACCCATTACAGCACCCATTCCTGTTCTCCCTGCCGCTTTATCTTCAGAAGCGATTGTAGCAAATTTAACCAAGTTTTCTCCCGCAGGTCCAATGCACGCTACTCTTGCCACTCCATTTGCAATTGTTTCTTTTAATATTTTTGCAGTTTCGAATATTCCTTTTCCCCATAATGAAGTAGCATCTTTAATTGCAGCACCATTTTCATCAATACTAAGATATACAGGACTTTTAGAGGCCCCTTTTATGATTATCCCATCATAACCGGCTTTTTTTAGTTCTGGACCAAAAAATCCTCCACAATTTGATTCGCCCCATAGACCTGTAAGAGGAGATTTAGCGCACACAACAAATCGTCCGCTTGTAGGAGCATTAGAGCCACATAAAGGCCCGGTCATGAACATTAAGATATTATCTGGAGATAAAGGATCCGTATTTTTATCTAAATGGTCGAATAAGTACCTAACACAATAACCAGCGCCTCCAAGAAAATTACTTGCATATTCTTCATTTAAAGGTTCTTCACTAACTCTATTTTGAGAGATATCTACAACTAAAAGTTTTCCAATAAATCCTTTCATTTCTTAACTCACTTGTAAATTTTAATTTTTAATTTAGAGAAAGTTAATAATAATTTTATAATTTAATGTGAGTGCTTGATTAAATAAAATTTTATTTTTTAACTAAAAATCTTCACTCCACGTTCTTCTAATTGCTTGATGAGATCAGAAGCCCCATCAATTTGATTTTTTTCAATATTCAAGTATTTTAAATTTTTTAAGGAAAGGATCGTGCTTGGTAATTCTTTTAATGAATTACTGCGTAAAAACAAGTATTCTAGTGATTCGAGATTTCCTATAGAATTAGGAAGTTTTCTTAAATTATTATTTCCTAAATAAAGATATTTCAAGGATCTTAAATTACCAATTGATTCTGGAAGTTCTTCTATTTTATTATAGTAAAGGTATAAATGCTGAAGTTTCTCCAATTTGCCGATCGATTTTGGTAATTGTATCAAGAAATTTTTTCCTAAATCTAGAGTTTCTAAATTTCTTAACTCTCCTATTGAATCAGGAATATGATTTAATCTATTAAAACCAAGTATTAAGTTTTTAAGTAGCGTTAAGTTCCCTAAAGATATAGGCAATTCTTTTAATTTATTCGTTGAAATATCTAATTCTTTCAATTTTTTTAATTGTCCTATAGAATTAGGTAAAAATTTAAGATAATTTTTACTCAAGTCTAAAATTTCTAAATTTTTTAATTTTCCAATTGATTCGGGCAATACTGTGAGCTTATTATCATATAAATCTAATTCTTTTAAATTTTTCAAATTTCCAATGGATTCTGGTAATTTTTCTAAACTATTTCTGTCCAAACTTACCTTTTCTAAGGAAGATAACTGTCCTAATGATTCTGGCAATTCCTTAATGTTATTCCTATCTAATTTAAGAAGTCTTAACGATTTTAAATTTCCGATATCGGGAATATTTTCGAGATTATTATTGTGCAATTCAAGCCTAAACAATGCTGATAATTTATTTATTTGGCTCGGAATATGAATCAAATGGTTTGAAGATAAGCTTAAAGTTTCTAATAAACTCATGTCTCCAATTGTTTCTGGCAGCACGGATATTTCATTTGATGTAAGTCCTAAATATGTTAAATTCTTAAGATTCCCAATTGATTGAGGCAATTCTGTAATTTTATTTCCTTGCAGGAAAACCGAGGTAAGAGAACTTAAATTGCCAAAACTCTCAGGTAGTCTTGAAATTTGATTATTTCTTAAATTTAATCTTTTTAAAAGTTTTAAATTTCCCATTCCTTCGGGCAAACTATTTAACTTATTATTTCCTAAGAGTAATATTTCTAAAGAAGTTAAATTTTTAAAAGCTTCTGGAAGTTCTCTTATTACATTACCGCTAAAGTCACAAATCCTTAGTTTAGGAAGTAAACACAGTGATTTAGGAATTTCGACTAAATTATTTTCACTCAAATCCAAAATTTCTAAATTTGTTAATCTCCCGATTTCTTCAGGTATCATGTAAATGGAATTTGATTCCAAATATAATTCTTTTAAGGATTGGCAGCTAGTAAATGCCTTTGGAAATTTAGTTAGTTTATTTTCACTCAAATCTAGCTTTTGTAAATTTGCTATAAAACATAATTCCTCTGGAATAAACTTTAATTTATTTCCTCTTAAGTATAACTCTTCTAATTGAGATAAGTTATTAATATTCTCTGGGATGGAATATAAATTACATGAAAATAAAGATAAGCTCTTAACATGCCCTTCTTTTATCACGCATCCAAATTCATACCTATGAATTTCATTTACTTCTGGAATTGGTTCTCCTAGATAAGCTTCGAAATCTTGTAAAACCTTTCTTTCTTCCTTTGAGAGTGTCATTACTATTTTAATATTGCTTTTTAGAGGAATTTTTAAATTTTTATATATAAAAAATTATTAGCAAGATTATTTATATATATGGAATTTTGGATTAAAAGAGTAGATGTATCGAAAGAAAAATAAAATATGAATAAATTTATTATAAATTTGATTTAAAAGTCTATATCTTTTCCTTCATATGCGTACATGAAAAGTTTTTTAAATTCTTCTGCAGAAGGAGAACGAGGAGTTAATACAGAACTAGCATCTTGATAACATAAAGATAATAGCGTATCTAAATCCTTCTCTATTTGTTCTTTTGAAACTCCAGTTTCCTTGTATGCAAGAGGAAAATCAACTTCTTTAGCCAAGCTTTCAATTTGTTCAATTACTTTTTTGGCTGCTTTACCATCATCTTCATCCCAATTTGCCCAACCTAATTGTTTTGCCAACTTAGAATAAATTTTCTCCACATCTTTATTATTAGGATCATTTAGGATGAATTGTGTCACGTATTTTAGGGCAATCCCAACACATCTTCCATGAGGCACGTGATACAATGCCCCAAAGCTGTGTCCCATTGTATGTCCTATATGTACTTGACCGTTTCCAAACGCTAGTCCAGCTAATGTTGCAGCTTGGTGCATGTAATTTCTAGCTTCCTCATTACTTCCATCCTTATAAGCAACAGGTAAGTACTTGAAAATTAATTCGATTGCTTTTAATGCTAAAGCATCACTAAATTCATTTCTCCACATCGAACCTAACCCCTCAATTGCATGAGCCAGAGCGTCAAAGCCAGTATCTGCTGTTAATTTTGGAGGCATTCCTTTAGGAAAGATAGGATCAACAATCGCGTAAGTTGGAATTAACCCCCTATGTAAATATAGGTATTTTTTCCAGATCTCATCTTCATACCTGGAAATTACTGTAACGTAAGTAGTTTCAGCGCCAGTTCCAGATGTAGTAGGAATGGCGACCATTTTAGCTTTTTTCCCCATTTCATACAAATCAGTCCTGAATGCATGTATGTCATCTAATCCTAATTCGGGAAATTCATACAACGCCCACACCGTTTTTGCTGTATCCATTACAGAACCTCCCCCTAAAGCTATAATGATGTCTGGTTCATATTTCAAGCATTGCTCTCTTGCTTTTAAAACTCCCTCTTCTCGAGGATCAGGAAGAACTTCTGAAAAGACATCAAATTCTTTCCCAAATTGGGTTAATTTATCCGTTAATATCTTTAAATATCCTAAATCTTTAAGTACTTCATCAGTAATTATAAAACATTTGTTTCCAGAAATGTTTTCGATAAAATCTAAGGCATCAGGACCATATATTATATTCGGAGAAAAAAAGAACCACATGAATTTTTTCACCTTATTTTTTTATAATTGGTTTTTGAAAATCAATTCAATAATACTTATATTTTTATTAAATTAAATAAATAATTAACTACTATTTAGAATATCGCTCAATGCATAATTTTAAATAGGGGTAAAAAAAATGGAAGAATCTGAAAAAGAGAACCTATTTATAACTTTCAAGGGAGTTATTGATAGTATCATCGATGAAAAACGCAATAATCCAAAAAGAGCAAAATTACTCGAAAACTTTAAAGCTAAAATAAATTTAGGCCTTCAGATGACGGAAGATTACATCTTTTGGTTGAATTTAGTGGCTGAAAATGGAAACTTCTCACTTTCAAAAGGAAGATTGGATGAGTATGATTTAGAACTCATAGCTGCTCCTGAAGACTTAATGTATTTTTCTAATAGAGAATATTCTACTTTACACATGTTGACAAAGAAGAACAGGTTTGGAAATAAAAAATTGAAATTTAGTAAGGGTAGCGATGGAAAGATGAATTTTGGCATCTTATTAAAATTACCAAAAATTCTAGTTTTAGAGAAAATAAAACCTAAAAAGTAGGATTTTTTTTTTCCTTTAATGTTATTATTATTTCATTTTTTCCAATCTTAACTCTGCAATTACATCCGTTAAAACTTTTAACATCTCTTCCAGTTTTTCTAAAGTAATTTCGCCCATGTGCCCAATCCTGAAAGTTTTATTCTTTAATTTACCATAGCCATTTGTTATCCTATATCCTTTTAATAACATTCTAAAAATCATTTCTTCAAGATCTATGTCTAACGTGTTTTTAATTGTAGATACTGTATTTGACTCATATCCTCTTTCAGAAAACATTTCTAGCCCCATATCCCTAACCCAGATGCGCGTTCTTTTTCCTAATTGTTCATGTCTCTTAAATCTTTTTTCAAGGCTTTCTTCTTTTAAGATGTAATCAAGTTGAGCCAATAGAGCACGAATATGAGGAATTGGAGGGGTATTTATCGTTTGATTTAATTTATTCTTCTTTTGAATTGCCAAAAAATCAAAATAATAACCCCTGTTTTTAACCATTTTTGCTTTTTCTAATGCCTTATTGGAAATTGAACAAACAGCCAAGCCTGGAGGTAAGGCCAAGCATTTTTGCACGGATGCCAGGCAGACATCAATATTTAGTTTATCCACTTCCAGCTTGATTCCACCTAAAGATGATGTTGCGTCCACGCAAATTAAAGCCCCAGTATCTTTAATAGCTGGCATTATTTCCTCTAATGGGTTATAAACACCTGTTGATGTTTCATTTGACTGGAGTAAAACTACTGAATATTTACCTTCAGAAAGAAAATCTTGAACATTATCTAATGTTAATGCTTTTCCCCATTCTACTTCTTTTTTAATAACATTCTTACCATTAGATAGGGCAATATCATACCATCTATTCCCAAATGCACCAATAGAAAGAACCAAAGCTTTTTCATCCTTTCTTATTAAATTTCTAACACAAGCTTCCATCACGCCAGTAGCACTTGAAGTGAAAAGAAAGCATTCATTTTTGGTGTAAAATAATTGTTTTAAATTTTCGATGACTTGTTGATGCATTTCCTCATAAGCCATCGAACGATGAGTATCATTTGGTTTTGCCATTTCTTTTAAAATTCTTTCAGGGACCTGAACAGGTCCAGGCGTGAATAATTTTAATTTTGAACCTTTTTCCTTATTAAAATGAATTGACGACATTGATGATCAACGTATCAAATAAGAAATACCATTTATATTTTATTCTAAGAATTAAATTATAAACCATAAGAAAAATTTATTAAAATGGGAAAAATTCTAAGAAAGGGTACATATTTTATTATCTTTAAAGAGATAATCATATTTTGTTTCTTGGATATCCCCGTGTTTTAACCTAAATAATGAAACTTTAAGAATTCCGGAGTTTTCATCAATATTTAAAACAATGAAGCTTGGAATCCCGCTTGCTATGAAGGACCAAGCACCAGTAACGCTTCCTGGATTTAATAGTAAGATTCCATTATTAGTAAGGGTTATTTCTTCTTGATGAGTGTGACCAGAAATGAGCACGTTATATCCTTTTTCAATTGCAAGTTGTTCTAATTGAAAAGTATCACCACGCGGACTTATTTGTGCTCCATGAGTGAGACCAATTACAACACGGCGATCTCCATTAAAATTTAAAGTTAATTCTCTATAAATGGGAGCATCTCTATTTCCACCATAATAATCCATATTTCCTAAAACGATAAATAAGTCTCTTTTAGTAATATTTTTCAATAATTCCATGAAATCAGGGGCATCAATGACATCTCCGGTAAAGAAAGTATAATCAAAAAGTTCTTCTTTAGTTAAATTTTTTAATTTTTCAATAATTTTTAATGGAACTTCTTTAGCCCTGCGAGGTATGTGAGAATCTCCAATTGCTAAAATTCTTACCATTTATCCCACCAAATAACAATTATTTTAATTAAATCACGAAATAATACGGATTCACATTTCCATGTTCATCCCTTACTGATAATATTCGATCAAGATAAGTAAGGTTATAATATTGTAGAATTTCTGCTCTTGATAAATCTTCAAAAAAGACAAATTTTCTCGTCTTAGAAAGATATCTTGGACTTACTATTACAATAACATTTGAAGTATTATACTTTTGCTTCAAAGCTTCAAGTAAATTAATTCCATTCTCGTTGATATGTAGGGAAGGACGAAAATATGTCATATTTCCAAAAATGAAATAATAAAGTTTCATTAATGGAATTTCTGGTTCGGGGTTATCAAAGGGATAACCAAAATAAACAAAAGCATAATTCCATCCAAATTCGCATAAAATAACTGATTTTTGATAAGAATGTTGAGAATACCATTGTATTCCATCAATATTTCGATGATTAATGCTAAAAAAATTAATCGAATCGGTTAAATTTAATGTTGAAATGATTAATGATGAGATTACTACATATATTATCAATAATTTCCTCTTAAACATATTGAATGTTCTTGTTTTTAGAATTTTATAAATATAAGACAAGAATCCAACGACAATGACTAGAGAACTCATGTAAAATATTCTGGAAACATTCGTGAGGTCCATGAATAATGCATCAAATGTAAAACCACCAATTAATAATAATGCCAGTCCAACAGCCCATAACCATAAAGTTTTTCCTTTTGGACTTGTCTGAAATATAAAAAGACCCCACATTCCAATTAAAATGTAATAGCTTATTTCTAACGTGGTTAATGCTGAGATCAGGGGGTAATTGAATAAAATAGAATTTATGATGATAAATGAAATCGTGAGAATGATTGAAAATGCAAATGTTAGTTCTACAATTACCTTATTTTCTAAAAAAGTTAAAAATTTGGATTTATTATTAAAAATCATTTTTTCAAACCTTCCTTTAGTAAATATTAGAGATCTTCTTAAATAAAGAGTAATTGCAATTAAAAAGATAAAAAGTCCAGCTACTAAAACTATAATTATTGACCAAGATAATTTGGTAATGTATTTTAAGATCGACAAATGACCTGAACTAATGTTTAACATGTAAAATATCAAAAACACTCCAAATACGCAACCTAAAAAAATCAAATCAAAACCTCTCCGGATGTCTCTTGCAAAATAAATTAAATAAATCCATAAATATGAAATTAATAAAATCATTGCCACTAATGAATGAGTTAGATACGAGCTGACAAATGTCATGAGAATAATGATATAATGGAACGCCATATCTTTTTTTATCATCTTTAAGTTAGGAGGGTTCTCTCTTATAAAATTCTGAAAGCGCTCGTATAACATGTAAAACACAAATAAGCCGAAGATGTATGCCAAGCCCGATGGCCAAAATTGATACATTAAATAAGTGAATCCTAATGAGGAAAAAGCCAAAATGTAAATTCCTAAAATTGCTAGATTCTTGTTCTTGAATATTCTCATGAAAATTTGGTATAGAATTAATGAAGACAACGAATAAGTGAGGTAAATTGCAATTCTTGGTATTAATATATATTCAATGTTAGAAAAAAAGTGGAATACCGCCCAAGTGACGTGCAAGCCCATTGCGCCCAAGTAGGCATCTAAAGGCAAATAATTATAATCAACAATAAATCTAATAATGCTTATGTGAAGCCAAGGGTCAGTACCGATAAAAATGTCCCTTCTAACATGGTCCAATACAATCATTAATACAAAAAATCCTATTAACAATAATCCATTAGTTGTTATTCTATTCTTAATAAATTTGAAAATAAATAAATGAGAGGTGCTGTTTAATCTATTATTATCTATTTTTTTAAATTTATAATTAAATTCTTAATGATTTTTTACTTTAATTAACAAATTTACACCATAAATAGAGAAAAATAATATCATCGAACAATATAAAAAATAAGCTCCAGTTAAAGGAATGTTCAAATAAAATCCAAATACTCCAATCAAGATGTAATAACTCAGATTAACTGTCATTGTTATTATTAGATTTTTTAAAATGTAAAAGCCCTTTTTTTTGAAAACAATAAAAAATAGAGGGAATAAAGGGATCATCGTTAACATGAAAAAACTTAAAATTAAATTAACAATCCATAATAGTGGACCAATTAAAGGAACGTGAAAAATTTGGATGTAAGATATAGGAATGTAAATGTTTATCATGGAGTTAATTATACTAATTATTCCTAAAAGGAATAGAATTATTTGAGAATTTTCTCCTGAAAATAATGTTATATAATTAATATAATATCTAAGGCGATTCATATTCATATTTCAAGGGTATGATTCGATGAATTTTTCTTTTTTAATTTATTTTAATTTAAAATTGTCATAAAAATTTACTTTTTATTATTTTTATTAGTTAATATTTACTATATCCATAAAATAAAAGGGAACGACAAGTTCAAGATCACGATGAAGATAAATATTGTATTGCGCATGAAGTTCTGCCATTTTTTACTTTTTAAATTAACTATAAAAATGATGGCAATAAAGCTAAGAAACATCAAGTGAGCTGGCTGGAATGCTTTCCATAAAATGTCATAAATACTTTTATTTAACACGGTTTCCTGGGTTTCATTAAAGGGAGGTTGAGTCCAATTATAGACCAATTGATACAAATAATCAGGAAACATGATGTAAGGTAAGCATAATAGAGCAAATGGAATTAAATAATAATATAATTTTTTTACTTTTAATTCTTTAACAATGATTAGAATTAATGGATAAATGAATAAGTTGATTTTAAACATGGCTAAAGCAAATAAAATTCCAGATAGCCACTTTTTATCGCGTTTTAAATAAATATATGACTGAAAGATTAAAATTTGGATGAACCAATTAATATTATTCAAATAACTATCAGCAAGAAAACCTAATCCGTTTATTAAATAGAAAAAAATTAAATCTTTCTTTTCACTCGTGATTTTTGAAATGTTTTTTGCCATGTAAATCGAAACGCATAATCTTAATGCATCCCAAACGTAAAGACCGATTTCCACCGGAATCAAGTAAATAGGAAAAAATAAAAAATACCAATAATAGAGGTAAAAAGATCTTACTGTCAGATCTCTAAAAGTGAAATCTTTATAAAAATTGATCAATCCATTATGCATTTGAACGTGTAATATCCTAAAATCTACATCTCTAAGAAGGTATAGCGGACTAACATCGGGAAAAAAGAAAAAAGCAATTCTCATACTAACAAAAAGAATTGTTAGAATTATGGCATACGTGATGAAAATTGAACGATAAAAAGGCACTATTTCAACTTCTCTCCCTAATATTTTCTTGATTTTTAACATCATTTAAAAAAACTAAAATTTTTTCCAATTTTTTAAATCAAGGATAGCCATTCTCATATTTAATTTTTATCATCCATTCTTATTATCATTTCTTAAAATCTCTTAATAATTGAAACATCATATTAAATACAGTTTAATTCTTTTTTGCAATTATGCTCTTTTTATACTCTCTTTTGACAAATTCATAGAGTTCTTTTGCTTTTTTATCTTTTTCAAAATGTTCTCGAATAGGTCTCAGGAATTGATTTAAATATTTCGAGACTGCTGGCTTGAGATCGGGTGGATTTAGTTTTCCTGCCACATAATCATTTTCTAATTCTTTATAATAATAATAGGTAATTTCTCCACCATATTTTTCCGGTCGCTCAACTTTAAATTCATCAACTAGCTCGAAAATGATATATTTACAATACTCCAGAACCGGATTCTCTTCAGCTTGTTTAGGTGGACAATAAGCTTTTTTTATTTTTCTATTTACATCTTCTGGAGTATCTAACATGAAAATAGCAGAGTCTGGATCGGATTTAGACATTTTAAACTCAATTGCTCTATCATATCCCGATAAATTAGATGTAGGAGGTTTTTTCAAGCCCATTAACATGTGATGATGTATTGCCACTGGTTTGGGGCGATCCAGTTTTTTTGCAACTTCTCTTGCCAGCATGTTTACTTTACGTTGGTCCAGTCCCAGCTGACAGATATCTGCTGGTAAGTAAAAAATATCAGCAGCTTGCATTAATGGATACATGATTTGAGATGCATATAACTTGTCAGATTCTTTTCTTCCCATTATTTGAGTACATCTTTTGACTCTTTGTAAGGTAGTATGAATCCCAATTTTTAATACCAGCTCCCAATATTTTGGATCTTTTACTATATCAGAAGCATAAACGAATTCGACGTTTTTCAAGTCCATTCCGCAAACTTTCCATAATTCTATGAAAAAATCTCCCACTTTTTTTATAACTTCCAAATTACCACCAAATTTCTTATTGGCGGCAGCATGCCAGTCTGCGACGAGAAACTTGAACCGAATTCCTGCTCTCGTTATTTTATTAACATTAATGGCTCTCAATAATCCTTGTGCTATATGAATGTTTCCAGAGGGTTCAAATCCATCATAAGCATATATTGGTTTTCCATGATCTATTTTCCACTCAAGCATTTCTCTTAATTCATCTTCTTCTATTATTTCTTCCCCAACTTCCTTGAGCAATGCCATGCGTTCTTCTATAGATAAGGTCATCTTCCCAATATTCCTATTGTTTTGAATTGATATAGTGAATGATTTTGATATAATATTTTTGGTTTAATTTTAATTTTTAACCTAACCTTTAGAAAAATGTAAATAAAATCTAAAATAATCTTGAAAATATTATTCTACCACTTAAAATTCTTGAGATATTTTAAAAATGATTGAATATAGTTCTTTTATTCTTATCTTAAAGTTATTTACTTTATTTTAATTCTCCCATCTCTCCAAAATCCTTAAATTATTCTTGCTTGAAATGGAAATGTCTTAATATTAAAATTTACAAATTTTTAGAGAATATTTCAAAACTTTAATAACATAAAATGCAAAATAGAAATTAGATTATTTTAAAAAATAATAATTGATGAAGAATCATGACAGAATTAAAATGTGGTGCTGCGAAAATAATTATAACTCCTCCAAATAATATTGGAGATCTTTTTATTGCAGGATATCGTGCAATGCAAGCTCCAAAAATTAATGGAGTACACGATCCTATATATTCGCGCGTTATTGTTTTAAATGATAATTCAAAAAAAATTGCTTTAATTTCAGTCGATTGCATTGGTTTATTAGCAGATTTTATTGAAAGAATTAAGGTCAGATTAGAGGCTTTAGGTTATAAAAAAAGAGATATTTTCATTTTTTCAACGCACACACACGGAGCACCGGATACAATGGGCCTCTGGGGCCCAATAATCGGTAGATCTGGAATAAATAAGAAATACATGAATTTTTTGATAGATTCCATTGAAAAAGCTGTAATTAATGCAGAAAAAAAGTTAGAAGAGTGTGAGATATTTCTATTGAAAACTTCTATAAAAGAACTCGTCATAAATTATAGAAATGAAAATGACTTTAATTCAGATTTGAATTTAGTTAAATTCATATCGAAAAATAATAATTTAATAGCAACCTTTTGGACTTATTCGGTTCAACCTGAAATCACTAGCAGGGAAAATATAACAATTTCAGCAGATTATCCAGGAATTGTTTGCGAAAAAATTGAAAAAGAATTTGGTGGAATTGCTATTTTTGGTTTAGGATTGTGTGGGGCACAAAATCCTGTTTGCTGCGAGGAAGGTTTCGAAAAAATGGAAGAATTTGCTAATGAAGTCTTTGCTGGAATAAAAACTATTTTTAATGATGGAAAGAAGATCGATTTAACGCCTATTGAATTGAGAGAGAGAAAAATTAAAGTGAAGTTAGAGAATCCAGATTTTCAGTTGATGTTTAAAATAGGTATATTTGATAGGGATTTAAAAGATGACTATTTTGAAACGATGATTAGTAAAATAAGAATAGGAAATTTACATTTGGTATTCATTCCAGGAGAACCATTTCCAAGCTTATTTGCAAAAACTATTGAAAGAAATAAAGATAAGGATATCGTGTTTATTAGTTTAGCAAACGATGCTTTAGGTTATTTTATTCCAAAGGATCAATATAAGCTAAAAACTAAGAAATTTTTAAATGAAGAAAAAGAATATGGATTTATAGGACATGAGCGAGAATCCATTGGCTTGGAAGCTTCAGAAACGATCCGAAAAACGGTGGATGAAATTTTTAGGTATAGGACCGTGATGGCAATTGGTGCTCATGCAGATGATTTGACCATTTGGGCTGGTGGAACTTTAGCAAAGCTTTCAAGTGAGGGAAATAAACTGATATTTGTAAGAATTACTGATGATTATGGTGATGCTGTGGGCATTTCAAAAGAAAAAGCAATTAAAAGAAATCATAAAGAAGCAGAAATAGCCTATCGAACGGTTGGAGCAGACGAAATCATTCACATGGATTATCCCACAGATACTCTTGCTGGCGTTGATTATTTAAAACTTAGAGGTGAATTAATTTATTTAATAAGAAAATACAAGCCCGATTTAGTCATTTCTTTCGATTTAAATGGTACCGATGAAGAAAACATGGACCACATAATCACGGCTCGAGCTGTAAATGAAGCTTGCTGGCAAAGTTCTGTTGATTTATTTTATCCAGAACATTTCGAAGAAGGTCTAGAAATTCATGCTGTAGGTGAACGATGGCTTTTTGCCAGGAATCCAACAATAGTTAACCATGTTGTAGACATTACTGAATTTGTTGAAGACAAAATTAAAGCGATTAGCCAGCATAAAACCGTGATGAAAAATTGGTTTTATCAACACAAGCTTTTGGCGCGCGCTAATAATTTATACATTGAACTGCTTGAAGAAGATGTTCCAAATCCAATTAGAGTGAACCTTTTAGTCAAGATCGTGTATGGTGATTTAGGCAAGCAATATGGAATGAAGTATGCAGAAGTATTTAATAAAATTGATGCGGGATTCTTGAAGGATTTGGCTGAAGATTAAGCAAAAGTTCATTTCTTTTAAATATCAATCTGATTATTTTTTATCTAAGCTTTAGTTTTTGGTTTAGGAACTATTTTAAATATTCCTTTTAGATTTTTCAGAATTTCTTCTTTATGAAATAACATTGGAATGTACTTTCCCTTAACCCACAAGCGTATGAGATCTTTATAATGTTCATGAAAAGGCAATCCAGATTGACCTCCGGGGATAATGCATAAAGAACGACTCCAGTCCGAAAGATCGTGAAGTTGTCGGAAAGATGGACCAATTATCACTCTAAAATCTTGAATGGGATCGTAATACCCATTGTTCAACGTGTAAGCATCTCCTCCAAGATTAAACTTACCAGCATTTAAAATTCTTGCATTTTCATCCACGTCTGCAAACGGATGGGATAATATGAGCTGATGCAATTTTCCCCATTTCCAATTGTTAAAATCTTCAGAAATCTTTTTAGAAAGGTAATTTATCGTAATTGTTAATGATTCTAGTAATAATCGAGCTAACTCAGATTCTTTATTTTTATGCATTTCAAAAAGTTTTAGGAGTTCGAATGGACATCTTCCCAGATATTTCATCGTTAAGTCTTCTCCAATCAATGGATTTAAAATTAATTTTAATGTTTCTCTTACCCATACCTTATATATTGTTGCTGCGATTGAATTTTTCCTTAAGATGTAATCCCAACTCTCTAAGATTTCAATATATTTATTGAATTTTTCAGATTGTTGATTAGTTTTTAATATTTTTAACATTTCTGGGAGATATTTTGATGCTTCTTCACTATAATAATCAAGTTGAAAATTCTTCAAGTCATTTAAAGTAAAAGATTGTTTTGAGTTAAGCAAGCTCTTAATTCTTGCATGACGGTAAGGATCATCCGTATCTCGTGCTAACAATATATTATTAGGTTTTCTGTTTTCATTGTAGTTGGCATTAAATACAAATCCTTCTTTTGGATTATAAATGGAAACCAATTGTAAAGAGCCTACAAATCCTTTCCAATTAAAATTGTCTCCCAATCCGGGCGTGATTGTTGCCCCATCGCCAAAATTTCTGATGGGGATTCGACCACCTTGTTGGATTCCAAAGTTACCATCAACATCGCCGTATAAGAAATTTTGAGGATTTATTGTTAATTTGCTCAATCCATTACGAAATTCATTCCAATTACCAGCTTTATTTAATTCGATGAAACCTTCAATGGTTTTTATGAGATCCCCATCATAACCCAGCCAACGCAAGGCATAAACACCAGGAAGATCTAACTCATATAAATGATCATCTAATTCATAATATTTGATGACTGGCCCATATTCTGTCATGTAAACCTTAAAATCCATTTGATTGGCGTGATCCTTTATTTTTATCGGTTCTTCAATGATTTTGAAATCCTTCCATTCACCATTGTACTCATATTGATTTTTATTATTTGGATTTATTTTCAGCTTGAATAAATCTAATGTATCGGCATGAACATTAGTGCAACCCCAAGCAATTTTTTCGTTATGGCCTAACACTATTAAGGGTAATCCTGGAAATGTCGAACCTATAGCATTTATTTCGGGACAATTTACGTGAAGTAAAAACCATATAACTGGTAAGGTTAAGGGTAAATGCGGATCATTTGCAAACAATACAGAATTGGTACTTGACTTAGCAGGTCCTACAGCCCATTCATTACTCCCTGAACCTCCATTTAAATTCATTCCTGAATAAAGTGGAATGATTTTATTCGCTGATTCGCGTCCTAATTTTAGAATTAGCTTTTCGCGTAATATTTCCATCGGGTAATTCCAATTACTCAAGCCCCAATCGATATAGCAAATTATCTTTAGTGAATCTTCTATCTTCCATTCATTAATTTTTAAATTGAGTAAGAGAAATTCTAATGGAGGATTTTCTCTCAATTCTTCGATTCTTGTATTAACTCCTCTATTATAAGAGTTCATTAATTCATGCATTTCTGAATTTTTATTTTCTGATAATTTTTCAGCAGCATTTTTGGCTATTCGATGGAGTCCGATAATTCTATAATGCATGTCCGAATTTAATGCATCTTTTCCGACAATTTCAGACAATTCTCCCGAGATCAATCTCCTAAGGAGTTCCATCTGCCATAAACGATGACTTGCATGGATATATCCAATTGTGAAAAAGCAATCTTTCAATGATTTAGCATAAACATGAGGGATTCCCCATTTGTCCCAATAAATTTCTATAACATCATCAATTCCATCTAATTGATGGGTTCCCTCGGTCTTTGGAAATGATTTTTTAACTTTATCAAAAATATCTTCCATTAAAATCATCTAATATCATATTTTGATTTATCTTAATTAATAAGCAAGTCAAGAACATGATTCTTTTTAAATAATTATTAATTCAAATAAAAAAAAAGTTATTTGTAGTTTTATGAATATAAATAAATTATAAATTTTCTCTGGTCTAAAGCTTCAGTTCTGCAAGCTTCTCTTTATTAAATCTCACTTTATCAGGAGTAATGTCGTAGAATTTCCAGAAAATTAGAACTCCAATTCCTATGTATATAGCGGGGATGAGCCCAAAATGCAATTGTATCCCAAATAAAGCTAGGGGTGATTGTGTTGTTGCCCCTTCGACATAACCCGTGAATTCATGAACAAGTGCCAAAGTTAATGCTTGAATTACCCTTGCCAAGTTAAGAAAGAATTGCCTCAAACCGCTATAAGTAGATTCCCTTCTCACTCCACCTCTAACTACGGATTCGTCAATTACATCACAATATACAGGGGTGATCATTACCCAGAACCCCCCGAATCCCAAACCATATAAAAATATGACGATCATATCTCCAACTAAGTTTGTCATGAAAGTTAAAACTCCAGAAAATACTGCCATGATTGTTGCTGACAAGATCCAAGTTTTTCTGTTATCTTGTGTCTTTTTTGTATATTTCACCCACAATGGTACCGAAATGAGACCGCCAATGAAAAACATCAATAAAATGAATGTAACAATTTCTTCTTCAGCATTTAGAATAAATGTGGTGTGATAAAATACTGATGCTTGCATTATTTGAATCATTGCTTGATAAAGAATGTACAAGCATAAGAAAACCAAATAATTTTTCTGAGAGAGAATGCCTTTTAATATCTTAAAGAATGATTCTTTTTCTCGTTTCTCATAGCTTTCTATAAATCTCTCAACAGTTTCTTTATCATCTCTTACACCCGGCAACATTAACCCATAACAAATGGCTCCGATCATCACGCATATCCAAGCCATTACGGAATACGAAGCAGCATCGGTTGTTTCTACTATCATTGGAGGAAGCAAAAATGAAAGGAAGACTCCAATGAATCCTAAATAAACCTCAAACATTGCTAAAGTCTTACGTTCGTTTTGATCTCGGAATTTATCTGGTCCAAGCGCCCAAAAGTTGACCGTAAAGAAAGATTCCGTCGTATCAAATAAGCATGTGGAGAAAATTAACCACCCAAATAGAGCAAATTGGTTTCCATGAATAATTGCAGGTGGGGAAAATACTATTAAAAAGCTAAACAACATTGGTATGAAAAAGAAAGCAATGAATGGAAATCTACGACCCAACCTTCTTGTCCATTTAAATACTCGGTCTGTTAGGTGTCCAATGATTGGATCATTAAAAGCATCGTAAATTGCATAAATCATTATTCCTATACCAGTTAGTAGAGAATTTAATCCTAAGACTTGCTCGTAAAAAAAGAACAATAAAATGCTCAAAACTCCTTGGATTAACTCGATAGCGGTACTTCCAGCGTTAACTGAAGCCATGATTTTTTTTGAATGTTTTATAACAGGAAAAGATTCTTCTTCTCGTTCCATGTAAATTTTACACCCAATAATTGTTGATTATTTAATGATTAAAATTTTGATTTTGGATTATATAAATCTTTATCATTGACTTGAGTCCAAAAAAAAATAAAGGAAATTTAATTAGAATTTATTGGGAGATTTAATAATGGAAAATAAATATTTTTTCAAATGCGTCAAATGTCATGGTAGTTTCCATGATCTTGATGATAATTGGGTTAAATGCCCGTCATGCGAAGGCCCACTCACAGTTGAAATGTCCATTGATAAATTAAAAAGCGCTATAACAAAGAAAGAATTTTTTAATAAGCAAATCACGTCCATGTGGTCCTTTTTTGAATTTTTACCCCTCCTAAATAAGAAAAATATAATATCATTAAAAGAGGGAAATACACCCATTTTGAAGTGTAAGCGATTATCAAGTGATCTAAAACTGAATAATTTGTTTTTAAAGCTTGAGTTTTTAAATCCTACAGGCTCATTTAAAGATAGACAAATCTCATTAGGAATTAGCAAAGCAATTGAGTTAAATAAGAAACGCGTGATTACAATGTCATCTGGTAATGTTGGAGCATCTGTATCAGCTTATTCTGCCAGAGCGGGATTAAGAAGCATAATTCTCATTCCATCAATGGCACCAGAAGATAAAATTCTTCAAATAAAACAATATGGAGGGAATGTAATTAAGATAAATTCAGATTCTACTAAATTCATCTCGGGAATTGTTGAAAAAGCTAGTAAAAAGTTTAAAATGGCAAATTTAATTACAGCTTCTTTATATAACCCTTTTATAAATAAAGGAGCAAAGACCATCTCCTATGAAATTGCCATTCAAATGCGAGAGTTTAATTTAAGTATCCCAGATGTATTAATTATACCTGTGGGTGGCGCTGGACTTTTGAGTAGTGTTTATGAAGGTTTTAAGGAATTATTTCAATTAAAATTTATTGATAAGATCCCTCGACTAATTGGAGTTCAACCAGAAGGATGCGCTCCTTTTGTGGAAGCAATTCAAAAAAATTTAGAGCCTGAATATCTATTTAAGCACCCTTGGAAATCAATTAATACGATTTCAACAGCTTTAGCTGATGACATTCCCTTGGATTGTTATACAGGAATTCCCGCCGTGAAAGAGTCTGGAGGTAATGCTATAATGGTTTCGGATAAAGAAACTTTGAATGCAAGCATGAAACTTAGCACTTTAGAAGGAATTTTTGCAGAACCTTCCAGTTGTACTACGATTGCTTGTATTCCTAAATTATTAAAAAACAACCAGATTAAAGAAGACGATATAATTCTATGCTTGATCACTGGATTTGGATTGAAAGACACTCATTCAATTAAACCAATCTTACCCAAATCTTTAATTGTCGAAAAAGATTTTGATTGGGAAGACCTTTTTCAAAAAATATTAAATTAAAGATGATTCAAGCAAATTAATTTTATTTATCATCTAGTTAATTTGCACCTGAAAAAAAGAAAGAAATTATGATTCTGAATTACAGCCAGAGCATCTCAATGAACCTTTTAGATTTTCTTGTCCACAGTATTTACAAAAAATTACATCATATTCTAATCCCGGCTCTTTTATGTTCTGATCTGGATAGGGTTTTGAGAAAATTTCGTTCACAGAATCTTTAAGATTTTTAGAACCATTTTTCTTTCCAATTACTCCATATTTATATAAAATTAGCAATATGAAAAAAAACAATGAAAATGATTATGAATATTTTTGCCATATAACTTAATCTTTTTGCAAGATAATCGGATAAAAAAAAAATTCTAATTCTTCATAAGATTGAGAGTTCGCCATTGCAAGAATATTAAATAATATAATGATATTAATATTAAACCTTTTTTTTCCTTCACTTTATTGTTTCAGATCTTTAGATTCTTGAAACATTTTTAAACGCGTGCTTTAAAAAATAAATTTCCATAATAGAAAATTTTTATTAAATTTTAGGAAAGAAAGAGAAAAATAACTCATCAGTTTGATTTAATTAACAAACAATAACACTTAGGAGATTGTTTTTTGAGATCTTGCTTTCCTTATGGCAGCTTGAGCGGCTGCTATTCTTGCTATAGGGATTCGATAAGGAGAGCATGACACGTAATCCAATCCTACCTCATTGACAAATTCAATTGATCTAGGCTCTCCACCATGTTCTCCACAAACACCAGTTTTTAGATCAGGCCTTACCTTGCGACCAAGATCGACTGCTATTTTAATCAATTTGCCAACACCTTTTTTATCTAAAGTTTCGAAAGGATTTTCTTTCAAGATCTCTTTATTTAAATAGATGGGAAGAAATTTTGATTCCGCATCATCTCTAGAAAAGCCATATGTCATTTGAGTCAAGTCATTCGTGCCAAATGAAAAGAATTCGGCTTCTGTAGCGATCTCATCAGCCGTTAGAGCAGCCCGAGGAATTTCTATCATTGTCCCAAATTTATAATCTAAATCAACACCATAACTTTCTATTGTTTCTTTAGCAACTTTTTCCAATTGTTCCTTAACATGTTTTAATTCCGAGATCATTCCTACTAATGGAATCATGACTTCTGGTAATACCTCAACTCCTTCTTTTTTCAGTTCACATGCTGCCTGAAAGATTGCTTTCACTTGCATCTCATTAATTTCAGGCCAAACAATGCCTAATCTGCAACCCCTTAAACCCATCATTGGATTTTCTTCAGAAAGAGAGCGTATTAATGATATTACCTTGCTTTTTTTCTTCAATTCTTCATCTAATGGACTGGTATTCAATAAGGATTTTGATAATTCATTCGTCATCTTTAATTCTTGATATTCCAATTGAACTAAAGATAGTTCTGGTAAGAATTCATGTAATGGAGGATCTAATAATCGAATTGTAACTGGTTTACCTTTCATTATTTTGAAAATTTCATAGAAGTCACCTTTTTGCATTGGCAAGATTTTATTTAATGCATCTTTTCTTTCTTCAAATGTTCTTGCCATTATCATTGCTTGAACAACTGGTAATCTATCTTGTGCCATGAACATGTGTTCTGTACGACATAATCCAATTCCTTCTGCACCAAATTCTAGAGCCTTTTGAGCATCTGTTGGAGTATCTGCATTTGCTCTCACGCCAAGCGTACGGATTTCATCCGCTATTTGAAGCAATTCTGAGAATTCTCCTCTTATCTTAGGTTCTATTAATGGTACTTTCCCTTCAATCACGCGTCCGGTAGTTCCATCGATCGTGATCCAATCTCCCTCTTTAATCACGGTTTCAGCCACGCTAAATTCTCGCTTTTCAACATCGATTTCAATATCTTGAGCGCCTACAACTGCAGGTTTACCCATTCCCCTAGCAACAACAGCAGCATGAGATGTTTTTCCTCCAAATTGAGTTAAGACTCCACTTGCATGATATAATCCGTGAACATCATCTGGTTTTGTTTGTGGTCGTACCAAAATCAAGTCCTTTTCTCCAGCATTAGCTAATTGTTCTACTGTATCTGCATCAAAAATAGCCTTTCCCGAAACTGCTCCTGGCGATGCATTTATTCCATATGCTAAAACATGAATGATTGCATTTTCATCAATGCTCTTGAATAATAATTTCGAAATTTTAAAAGGATCTATTCGCATTATGGCTTCTTCTTTTGAAATCAAGCCTTCCTTGACCATGTCGACAGCAATTTTAACGGCTGCTGAAGGAGTTCGCTTCCCGGTTCTGGTTTGTAAAATGAATAATTCGCCATTTTCTATTGTGAATTCTATGTCTTGCATGTCCTTGTAATGTTTTTCCAATTTATCCATTGTATTCATCAGCTCTTCATACACTTCGGGGAACTCATCTTTCATGTCTTCAAGTTTTTTAGGAGTCCTAATTCCAGCAACGACATCTTCACCTTGGGCATTTACAAGGTATTCTCCAAATTTTTTATTTTCGCCTGTTGAAGGATCCCGAGTAAAAGCTACTCCTGTAGCTGAGTTCCAACCTTTATTTCCAAAAACCATTGTTTGAATGTTTACAGCAGTCCCTAAATCTGGAATGTTATTTATTTTTCTATAAGTTATTGCTCTCTTATTGTTCCAAGATTTAAACACGGCTTCTATTGCCAAAAATAGTTGCTTGAAAGGATCTTGGGGAAAAGGTTCTCCAATCTCTTTCTCATATAAAGCTTTATAATCAGCAATAACTTTTTGCATGTGATCTTCAGTTAGGTCTGTATCTTTCGCATCTCGAGAAATCATTCTCTTGTATTTGTTTAAAATTTGTTCGAATTTTTCATCTCCAATACCCATTACGACATCACCGAACATCTGAATGAAACGCCGATAACTATCATACGCAAATCTCGGATTCTGGGTTTGCTCAGCCAATCCCTTGACTGATTCATCGTTCAACCCAAGATTTAGAACCGTATCCATCATTCCGGGCATTGAAATTGGTGCCCCAGATCTTACGCTAACCAATAAGGGGTTTTTAACATCCCCAAATTTCTTTCCCGTTTTTTCCTCTAATTTTTTCAAATACTCTAAGACTTGAGGCCTTATCTCTTCCATCAATTTCTTGGGATTCTTGAAATATCTCAAGCATGCTTCGGTTGTTATAGTGAACCCGGGAGGAATATTTAATCCAAGATTTGTCATCTCTGCGAGATTAGCACCTTTTCCTCCAAGCAAGTTCTTTAAATCCTTATTACCCTCAGAAAAATCATAGACATATTTTATTTTGTCTTGCGAAGTCATTTCTTTTTAACCAATCTTTTGTTCAAAAAACATTATTTAAATTTAATAAATTTTAAGTTCAATTATAAAATGAATATTTAACATTATTCACGGAGTATTTTTATTAATTTTTCTTCTGAAATAAAATTTATCTAATTATTTTGTAAATTTTAAGAAAAATTAATTAAGAAAAATTGATATAATCAACTCTAAATTATTATTTTTTCTGATAAAAAGATTTTTATATATTAAATAAAGTAAAGTAATCATTAATTCTTTATCTTTTATCTTTGAATGGAGCTAATTGCGCTAAATTATTTCCTAAAATTGCCAGCATGTAAAGAAGAATGGTTAATCATCTCCAATAAAGTCGAGTCAAGAATTAGGGTTTTTTAAGAAATGGTTCAAATGATTTTGAAATTTTCCTGGTTCAAAACGATTTCAATTAAATATTTCTAAAAGTTTCCAAATTCCATCAATAACCAAATCTGGTTTATATTGGTTAGAATTTTTTATCATTGCTAAATTTGTTTCTCCAGATAATACACAACAAGTAGTTACTCCCGCATTAATCCCCATTAGAATATCTGTATACAACCTATCGCCAAAAATAATGGCATTCATTGGAGAGATTTTTAATTCTTCTAATTTAAATAATAACATTTCCTTGTTTGGCTTTCCAAATACTCGGGGCATTCGATTTGTAGCTTTATACAATAATGCAGCAATTCCTCCCGCATCTGGAATATAACCTCTTCGAGTGGGACATCTATCATCTAAATGAGTTGCGATATATGGAATTCCATCTTGCAATAAATAAGCCGCCTTTTCTAATCGTTCATATGTCAATTCTTTATCGAATGCTAAGACTAAAATTTCAGGATTTTCCTCAGTTAATAAAAAACCTTCACTTTTAAACTCATTTTTTAATGAAGTAGTTCCAAGTAGAAATATTTTTTTAAAATTGTTTTTTTTCAGATAGCTAATAGTTGGATGCTGTGATAAAATTAAATTTTTTTCTGTTATATTTAACCCTAGTTGCTCAAATTTCTTTAAATAATCAGAAGTAGATTTACTCGAGTTATTGGATAAAAAAAAGATAAATTTATTATTTTTTTTTAATAAATCCAATAACTCAACAACTCCTTTAAATATAATATTTTCCAAATAGATTGTACCATCAAGGTCAAAGAAGAAAACTTTTTTTTCTAATAATAATTTCAAATCATCATCATTCCTTACACTCATTTTAAGCCAAATCAAATCTGGTAAATTAAAATTTCATGGTTGAGTATTGTTGCAAAATTAATATTAAGAATACATGGAACTTTTTGAATATATAATAAATCTATATGTTATTAAATTAAAAACAAAAAAAATAAAATATATTAGTTAATAAAATTCGACATTTTCAATCATTGCGGTACTATTTACTAATTCTTGAGCTGCTTTCGTAGCTCTCATAACTTTAGCCATATTTCCAATCAATTTGAACTTTCCTGCCATTAGTCCTTGTATTGGATCTAATTCTTTCTTCAATACTTTTACCCAGTTATCATAAGTGCCGGAAAAGACAAATTCAACGGCTACTGGTTCGCCTTCTTTAAACGGTTTTGGTGGAGAACCTGGTTTCAAAATTTCATATTTTTCTCCTTCTTTGAGGATTTTTCCTCCCGTACATTCCCCATGATATAGTCCAAGAAACATCTTGATTTCATGATCGAGATTTCCACTTGGTTCTACTACGAAAAGAAAATCTCCTTCCCACCAAGAGGCGGCGGATTTATAGTTTGGGTTGTTATTAATGGCATCTACATAAGCTTTTACCCATTCTTCAGAAAATACTTTCATAATATTCCCTCAAAATTTTGTATTAAAACATTTCAAAACATATGGTGTTCATGAATATAGTTTATACTTTATTTTAATTAATATTTATTGGTCGGTCTTATTTAAAACATGAAAATTTTAATGGAACTATAAAATTCATTTAAATAATAATTATAAAAAAAGTATTTTGATTAGACACCAATTCCAATAGTGTTTCCTATACCAGCAACTATTATTTTTGTTCCTTTTTCAGTAGTAGCTCGAATTCGCATTTTAATTTTTTCTACGAGTGAAGGAACAGATTTAGTAATTGGTCTTTTCATGGTAGTAATAGCATCTTCTAAAGATTGACGGCAGATTAAGGCATCAATCGGAATTGCTTTTTTAGTAGAATATTCTTCAATATAATATTTTTCAACTCCAACACCACCGATGGCTGCACCAACACCTATTGCAATCGACCCTGTTTTGTCTCCAGAAAGTTTTAATCCAGCATCTATCATTATTATTCGTGAGATATCTTCTCCGTGTTCTTCAATTAATTTTTTGATGGCAACACCAGGCTTACCTACAGTTCCTCCAGGTCCCTTTGCTCTTATAACATATATGGTTCTATCTTCAAAACTTACTTCTTGAACGATGGTATCTTTAGCAATTTCGGTTGCCTCAACATTGTCATTTTGAGATATTTCTCTTACAAAACTTCCTGCTACAAGGGGTCCTAAAGAATCACCAATAGGACTTCCTTCCGAAAATGCTTTTGTTGCTCGATAATAACTTTTTGCTAATGCCATTATCAAGCTCAATTGCATGGAGATTTGCATTAGAAGTATATAAGATTTCGATTTTTTTCCTAAAATGAGGTAATGCTTTAATAACCTATAGATAAAATCAACAGCCATTGCGGCTTCTAGTAAATTTTCAAGATTTTGGGCTTCTGCACTTCCTTTTTCGATTAAAGGCGCTAATCGAGCCACTTCTTCCTTGAATCTTTCATCTCGTAGATTTATAATGTGATCCAATTTAGGGATGATTCCAAAT
>Ga0190360_1000331_pt1 | contig 26812 bp, 25 predicted proteins | sample 48721834_MG_FD_161271 | JGI IMG/M metagenome (GOLD analysis project Ga0190360, IMG submission 161271) | Hydrothermal vent microbial mat bacterial communities from Southern Trench, Guaymas Basin, Mexico - 4872-18-3-4_MG | ecosystem: Environmental > Aquatic > Marine > Hydrothermal vents >...
GGCACCGGAGGAGGACGTGGCGGCGGCGGCTCGCGGCGGCCACAGCCTTAGAAAAGCTCGCACCGCCGCTTTCCCATCGCCGTTTTCTCCACAGCCTTAGAATTGTTGCCCAGGCGATCACAAAGCCTCTTTGGAAGACCCGCATGGGTACACGCCTCGATGCAGAATGGCGTCAGGCCTCGATGCCGGGGGGACCAAGCATCTACCTGCTGATGCTGGGTCTCAGTGCCGCGATGGGGTACCTGCTCGGGCTTGTGCTGGCGGGATGGCTGCTGGGGGCAACCTTGGCGCTGCTTTCACCGCTTGCGCCGCGTGCATGGGTGCGGGGCCGTTCGGAGCGATACAAGAGCCGCTTCGATGAACAGCTCCCCTTTGGAATCGAGACCCTGGCATCTGGCCTTGCCGCGGGCCTCTCCTTCGAGCAGGCGATCGCTTATGCGGAGGAGGATCTCCAAGAACCCGCTCGGGGCCGGTTCGCCCGCGTGACCCGCTGGCTCTACCTCGGGCACACCCTGGAAGAGGCGCTCGGCCGCCTGGCAGACACACGCGCCGACGACTCTCTTGCGCTCTTCGTCGATGGGATCCTTCTGCAGCGCCAATTCGGCGGGAATCTGGTCCAAATGCTGGAGGAAACCGCCTCCCTGCTGAGAGAGCGGCTTGAACTCGAACGCGAGGTGCGTGCGGTCACGGCTCAGGGGCGCTTCTCCGGCATTGCATTGGCGGCGCTCGTGCCCGTCTCCGCCGGGTTCCTGCTGGCCTTCAACCCCACCTACATCCGCATTCTCTTCGATACCTGGATCGGTCAACTCTGCTTGGTCATCGCGCTGATCCTGCAGATTGCGGGATGGGCGATCATCTCGCGCCTGATACGCATTCGCTACTGATCATGCCAGTGAGCACATTCCCCATCCTGATCGCGGTGCTTGTGGCTCTTTCCACGATGCTGGCCTGCTTCGCTCTCGTCACAGCGTTGGGCGCCCGCCGTGGACGGGGCACCCGATCGCCTCGGCCGAAACCGGGGGCCAGGCTGCTTCGTGAGGTCCTGAGACAGATCCCGATCCCTGAAGGTATTCGAAGATCGTGGGCGAGCAGCGCGACTGCGGAGAGACTGAGACTTGCAGGCGTATCCATCGATGCTCAGGAGTATGCGGCCCTGCGCTGGGGCTTGCTGTGGGCGGGTTTGCTGACGGCGCTAGGGGTTCTGCTGGCCAGATCTGATTTGGTCGCCTCCACCCTGGCGGTCCTTGGCGCGTTGGGTGCCTATCTGGGTCCCGAGGCATGGATATCCCACCGCACCGAGCGGCGCGGGGAGGAAGTGGATAACGCATTGCCGAACCTGCTCGACCGCCTGGCGCTAGGCCTCGAGGCCGGGCTGGGCTTCGAGATCGCCTTGCGACGCGTGGCTGCCAATTACCCTGGTCTGCTGGGTGATGAATTGCGGCGCACGCTGCGGCGGCTGGATCACGGGCATCGGCGGGCGGATGCGCTCCAGGCTCTCCTCCGCCGACTGCCTTCCCAGGATCTGCCAGCTTTCGTCACGGCGGTGAGGCAGTCCGACCGGCTGGGCACCTCACTAGCTCAAACTTTGCGCGTTCAGACCCGGCTGCTGCGGGCCCGCCGGAGACGGCGGGCGGAGGAGGCCAGCCGGCGCCTGCCGGTCGTGATCGTATTCCCGCTAGTCTTCTTCTTCCTGCCGGCGCTGCTGATCATCTACCTGGCGCCCCCGCTCCTTCATGTTTTCCTGGCGCGATGATGGAGCTGCGATCAGTCCCACCCATCCATCCTCGGAAGGCCCAGACGGGTGAGGTGCCTCGTAGGCCGCGAACCTGCGGCCAGCTTGCTGAATCCGGCCAGGCGCCTCCAAAGCGTGGCAGACCCGGCGGGCAGGCGGTGGTTGAATTTGCCATCGTCCTGCCTATCCTGCTGCTGATGATGGCGGGGCTTGTGAACCTCGGCTTGCTCATCAACGCCCAGATCACGCTCACCCAGGCGGTATGGGAGGGCGCCCGCGCCGGTGCAACGCTCGACCCCAGCCTCAGTCACGCCGATGAACGCATCCGGTGCGCCGTGCAGGAGGCTGTGGCGCCTCTGCTGGACCCGCGACAGGTTGGTGTGGAGGGAGATCGAGCCCGATGAGGCCACACGTGCCGCCATGGCCTGGCCGAGGCCGCGCGGCGAGGCACTGCGGGTGGAGGCCAGCTACGTCCTAGACCTGGCGTCCCCATTCCCGCTGCATGTCCGCCTCAGGGCACAGGCCGTGAGCCGCATGGAGTATTCCAACCCGCCATGAGCGAGCGCAAGGGGCAGGTGCTGGTCATCGTTGCCGTGCTCATCCCCATCACACTCCTCTTCCTGGCAGTGGCCATCGATGGGGGCCGCCTCCACGTCGAGCACGCCCGCCTTGCTCGCGCTGCGCAGGCCGGGGCAGATGCTGGCATCAGCGTCGTCGCGGAGCACATGGTCACTTTGGCCGTCGCCCGCCAGACCAGCGGCCCGGCGCCAAGCGGCACGCCCGATCCTGGCGATCCGCTCCCCTGGCTGCAAGATGACGATCGCGCCACGCTGGTCTCTGAGGAAGTGCGGGGCACGGCCATGGCCGTGGCGCGCGACTATGTCAACCGGAGCGTCGCTACTACAGGAACGCCCGCCGGGGCCGCGGCCGAGGTCATCTACCCATCTTCATCCTTTGATCCCTATGATCCGGGTCAGGAACGGCTGGCTCTGCGTGTGCGATTGGAGCGGCGCATCGCCATTCTGCTGGCCGGACTTCTCAGGGGTGGCGCCATCGAACTGCAGTCCGAAGGCGCGGCCGAGATCCCGGTGCGCTGATGAAGGTCCCCTCGTTGTGGTTCGCTGTGCAGGTGCTTCCGTATGCCTTCCTGGCATGGGCTGCGACCGCGCTGGGATGGCGCCTGGCATCTCCGCAGGCGGGAGCCCCGGCCGCACTCGCCATCGCCATCCTCGGACTGCTGGCCTTCGTCGCGCTGCTCACCCTGCGGGCGCGTCCAGACTGGCTCCTGGCGGCGTTGCTGGCCTTCGCCCTGCTGGCGGGGCTGGGACTGGGGAGCGCGCATCCCGGAGAAGCGCCCCTGTTTTCCCTATGGCCGTCTCTGGCCACGGTTGCTGTCATCCTGATCTCCGGAGCGGCCGCGCCCCGGCTAGGCCGGCGCCTATGGAAGCTCCAGCGGCCGCTCTGGGCACTCTCGTTGGCCTTCCTGACCGCCTGGGCGGCTCTGGGTTGGTTGCGCGGGGGCCCGCCGGCGCCACGCCTCTGGGCCGCGGCCGGCACAGCCCTCTTCGGCGGGCACCTTTCGGCCTGGTTCGCGGGGCTGCCCGCGGACGGCGACGGCCGTGAGCACGCAGCCGGATTCTACCTGCTCACCCTCAGCCTGATATTGCTCGCCCGCCTGGCATTCCCGCTGGCCTGAGTTGCAGGCTTCTTCGGCGAGGTAAGAAGAGGGGCTTCCGCACCCTCAGAGTTCTATCGGATAATACCCATGCGACCCTTGACGCTTTTGATCCTCGCTGCGCTGCTCCTGCTGGCGGCCTGCGCGCCAGCCGCCGGAGGGCCGCATACTGCACCCACGCCCACAGCCACATCCGCGGCCACGCTGCCGCCTGACGTCACGCTCAACCCGCGCATCACGGATGCCGCGGAGTACCGCTTCTATCAGTTGCTGCCGCTGGATGGCATCCCGCCCATTTACGATCCCCAGTTCGCGCCCGCGGCGGAGGCCCCCTTGCAGGATGAGGAGCTGGTGCTGGGCGCCGCCCTCGGCGGCCAGGCCAGGGCCTACCCCGTGGCCGTCCTGGTCTTCCGCGAGATGGTGAACGACGAGCTGGCGGGCATCCCCACGCTCGTCACCTGGCGACCGATCTGCTGCACCGGTCTCGTGCACGACCGGCGCACCGACGGAGCGCCCCGCACCTTCGGGAACGCGGGCGCCCTCTTCGTGAACGCCCTGACCTGGTACGACCATGAGACGCGCTCCACATGGTCGCAGCCCTGGGGCCGCTCCATCGTTGGCCCGCTCAAGGGCCTCCAGCTCCACCTGCTCCCTTTCGAGCTGCCTGGAAGCAGGCGCATCCAGAGACGCTGGCGCTGATCAACGACGTGGAAGGGCTGATCGGCCGGCGCCAGGGCTTCGGCCCGGATTTCGTCATCGGGCTGGTGCTGGCGGGCGGGCAGAGCCTGACCTTTCGCATGCAGGACGGTCCCCTCACGGACGCCGAGGCGGGTTCCGCCTGGGATCCGGTGCGGGGGCTGGCGAAGAGCGTGCCCCTCGCAGGCGAGGCGCTGCAGCCAATCCCCAGTCTGAGTTCCTGCGATTGGGCGTGGTCGGATTTCTACCCTGATTCCACATTCCTCATACCCTGAGAGGGCATTGGCTGAGCCTCTTCTGCTCCCCCCTCAGAGGTGAGAGAACCCAGCCATCCCGCCCCGCGGTGAACCTCATGTGCTTGCGTGAAAGGCATGCGGCGGGGCTTTTCGAGCCACCCGGGGCGGTTGCAAGCGGTTGAGCGACGGCACTGGCCCCTCGCCCACCGAATGCGCGCTGATCCACCCACCGTGGGCAGGCTGGCTAGGGCGGCGCCCGCAGCTTCCGTCGAGGCCGTTCTGAGGGAGAAAGCCGCTCGCCGTCTCCCAGAGCTTACAAACTGCTTACAGAAGTTCACGTCTGGGGTTGCTCGCCTTGAACCGTTGAGAGGAATCCGCATATTCTATGGTGTGAAATATGCTAGGATGGGGATGCTGGGAATCCCCAGAAACGCAATTCAGGGATTCCCCAATATACACCCAGGGCCACTCGGCCAGGGCCGCACGGCCCGCACGAAGCACCCCACCAACGAGCGAGCGTGAGAATCCTTTGGTAGAGTGGTAGGGTGTGAGTCCGGGTCGCCCGCGGCTTCCTCTCGTGGGCCCGCGCAGGGCCCATGGTGGGGGCAGAAGAGCGAAGCAGCAGGCATGTTGACAGCGGCCAGGGCCGGTGGCTGGCCCGCGTCCGGCCACCGGCCGGGGAATGGGGGAGGGCAGGCGTGCCTTCGATCTATCGCGATCTCATCTCCAATGTTGCTCTGCTGCTCGCGCTGAGCACGCTCTTCAATTATTTGACGCGGCGCTGGAAGAATGCGGAATGGCCCGGGCATGTGCTCGGGGGGCTCGCTTTCGGCCTCATGGCGATCGCCGGCATGATAACTTCCTTCCGCTTCTCCGAGGGGATCATCTACGACGGGCGCTCGATCGTGCTCGGGCTTGCGGGCTATTTTGGGGGCTGGATCGTCGGCAGCCTGGCGGCGGCCCTCGCGGGGGCATACCGCCTCTGGCTGGGTGGAGCCGGGACCCTCGCCGGCGTGGGGACGATCCTCACGTCCGCCGCGCTGGGCATCGCCTATCGCGCCTTCTGCTCCAGAAGGGGTGAATGCGATAGACCCATTTCTCTTTACCTCTTCGGACTTCTCGTACACCTAGTAGTGCTCCTCTGGCAATACTTCGGCCTGCCGGGCAACGCGGGCCCTCAGGCTCTACGCACAGTGGGGCTTCCCATGATGATCATCTTCCCCGCCGCCACGCTGCTCACGGGCTTGCTGCTAGCCGATCAGGAGCGGCATATCCTCGCCGCGAAGGCCCTTGAAGAGAGCGAGTCACGACTCCAAAGCAGCCTCCGGCTTTCCGAAGCGCTCAATCGACTGGCGCTCGCGCTCGGCGAGGCTCGCGACCTGGGCGCCATCTTCTCGATGGCTTACGATCACGTGGCGCAAGCTATGGATACGGCTTCCTTCATTGTCTCCATGTTCGATCGGGAGGAGGAGCTGATCCACGCGGCCTATGTGGTTGTCCAAGGCGAGATCCAGGACGCCTCCAGACTCCCGCCCATCCCGCTCGAGCCCGAGGGTCAGGGTACTCAGAGCCGGGTTATCCGCAGCGGGGAGCCTCTCTACATTTCGGACGCCCGGCCCGCGCTCCTCGAAGGAACGCGCAAGGTGTACAGCATCGGCGATGACGGGGAGATCCTGGAAGGCCCTCCGCCGGAAGAGGAGCGTGAGGAATGGACGCGCTCCATGCTGCTCGTGCCCATGAAGGCCGAGGGCGAGACCCTCGGGGTGATGCAGGTGCAGAGCTGGAAGGTGGATGCCTACAGCCAGGAAGATGCGGCTCTGCTGAGCGGCATGGCGAATCTCGTCGCCGGCGCCGTTCAGAACGCGCGCCTATATGAAAGGCTCCAGGAGGAGATCGCCCGCCTGGCTGAAGCGCACAAGGCCATCGAGAGCTATTCAGAGCATCTTGAAGAGATGGTGGACGAGCGCACGCGAGCGCTTCGGGAGGCCCAGGAGGAATTGCTGCGCAAGGAGCGCCTGAGCACAATGGGACAGTTAGCCAGCAGCGTGGCGCATGAGGTGCGCAACCCCCTTGGCGTGATCACCAACGCGGTCTACTTCCTGAAATCGGTCCGCGAGGACGCCCCTGTCCAGGAGCGTGAATACCTGGATCTGATCCAAAAGCAGGTCACATCCGCCATGCGCATTGTGAACGATCTGCTGGAGTTTACCAGACCCAGGGAGCCGCAGCGCGAACAGCTCACCATCGGGAGCATCCTCCAGAGAGCTTTGGATGGATTTTCTCTCCCAGAGGGTATCAGCCTGGACCTTAAGGCGCCGGAAAACGGTCCAACCGTCGTTGTAGACCCTTTCCAGATCCAGCAAGTGATCGCGAATCTGCTCTCCAACGCGGTGCAGGCGATGCCTGAGGGTGGACGGCTGGAAATTTCCGTATCGCAAGCTGAGGGAGAAGTATGCTTATCCGTGCGCGATACCGGCGTCGGGATCCTTCCAGAACATGCTAAGCGCATCTTCGAACCGCTCTTCTCGACCAAGGCGCGCGGCTTCGGCCTGGGTCTTTCAATTTCGAAGAACCTGATCGAGGCCAATGAAGGTCGTATCTGGTTCGAACCTGCCGAGGGAGGCGGGACGGTCTTCCACATAGCCCTCCCGGTGGGGGCGGGAGAGGAGAGGGGCGCGGGTTTGAATGATGCAGAAGAAGAGGGGATGAGCTCGTGAAGCGAGCCTTCTCTGGCCGGATATGGATCCTGCTGGCGATATTCCTGGGAGCTTTGGTCTGGCTCTACGATAGCCTGCTGGATGCCTTTATCTTCTACCAGGCACCGTTTCTCGACATGCTCATCTTGAGAGTGCCTGCGCGGGAACTCGCAGTGCGTGCATCTGTCTGGATCGCGCTCCTTGGCCTCGGCTGGATGATTTCCCGGCACACATCCTTGCAGTCTAGAAGAGGGGCCGCCTTGCGGGAAAGCACCCAGATGCTCATGCTGCTCCTCGACGGCGTGCAGGCGGACATCTACGTGGGCGATCTGGAGAGCTACGAGATTCTCTTCACGAACCGCCACATGCGCGAGAGTTTCGGTGGCGATCTTGTCGGACAGGTATGCTATCGCGCGCTCCGCAACGAGACCCAGCCCTGCGGGCACTGCCCGAACAGCCAATTTCTAGATGAAAAAGGAGAGCCAAGAGGCGTCATCGTTTGGGAGGGGGTGAACCCTCTCACAGGCCGTTGGTACCTCTTCCACGATCACGCCATACGCTGGGTGGACGGCCGCTACGTTCGCCTGCAACTGGCCGTGGATATCACGCTCATCAAGAAGGCCGAGGCGGCACTGATCGAGCGCTCGGCGAACCTCGAGCGGGAGGTGGAAGCCCGTACCCGCCAGCTCGCGGAGTCCCAGGCGAGGCTGCTGCGGGCCGAAAAGCTCGCCGCACTTGGTAAGATAGCGGGAGGCATCGCCCATGACTTGCGCAACCCCCTGGCCGTGATCTCTAACGCAGCCTATATGCTCGCCACCACACTCGAGCAGGGCGACCGGGTGGACCGAGAATACGTGCAGCTCATCCAGAGGGAGGTGGGGCGGTCTGGCGAGATCATCGAAGCCCTCCTTCAGTTCTCACGCCAATCGCCGCCTACTCGGGAGAGGGTGAATTTGAAATGGTGCGTCCAGGAAGTCCTCGAACGCTGCCCCTCGCCGCCGGGGGTCATCGTCGACCAGGCCGCCGGCAACTGGGAACGCACGATCCTGTTTGATCGCGCCCAGTTGCAGCAGGTGCTGGCGAATCTGATCATCAACGCATATGAGGCCATGGAATCCGCGCCGCGCCATCCTGGACAGCAGGGCCATTGCCTTCGACTCACGCCTCGGGAGGCGAATGGGGCATTCGAGCTTTGCATAGAGGACACGGGTCCGGGCATCCCGGAGGAGAACCTGGACCGCATCTTCGAGCCGCTTTTCACCACCAAGAAGCGCGGCACGGGCATGGGCCTGACCATCGCCCATGGCCTTGTGGAGGCGAACGGCGGGTCCCTCCGGGCAGAGAGTGTCCAGGGATCGGGCGCGAGATTCGTGCTCACGCTGCCGATCGCAGCCCAGGAAACCGCAGCTATCCATGCAGGCGCCGGGCGATCCAGCATGGTGGAAGATGGCCAAAATGCCATGGCCTGAGTCGTTACTCCACCACTTGCGCGCCGCGGTGCAGCCCACGCTGGAAGATGAGCAGGACCAGGAGCGCCAGTACATCCTGCATGTCATCCTCCTGGGGCTAGGTATAACGGGCTTCACATATGGAATGGTGAGCCTGATCTTGTGGCTTATGGACAAGAGCCCTTTGGTGCCGGCCCTGGTTGGCCTTGGATTGCAGCCCTTTTATGCCCTGGCCTACGTCCTGGGCTTGCGCGGCAGGCTGCGCATCGCCACTCTGATCCCGCCCAGCACCCTTCTCCTTGCCATGATCCTGGCCACCGCATGGGTCGGGATCGGGCATGCGACGATGATCGGCCTTGCGATGACGGTGACGACCGCAAGTGTGCTCCTCGGTGTCCGTTGGGCGCTGATATTCGCAGCCCTAGGTTCCCTGTCGTATTGGATCGAGGGTCTCCTTCAGGGGACCCTAGGACTTCCTCAGGTCCTGCCTTTGGAAGAGAACATCCATTTGGAGGTAATTGGGCTCGCGATTGGGCTCGCCTCGCTCGTCGCCCTGAATTGGCTGGCGGCGCGTGAGATCGCCCGAGGCATGCAACGCCGCCGGGAGGCGGAGAGCATGCGGCGGATAGTGAGCATGCAGTCCGCCGAACTCGATCGCATCCGCGAGCGGTTGGTCCGCAGGGAGAAGCTCGCCCTGCTCGGGCAGATGGCCGGCTCGGTGGGGCATGAGCTGCGCAACCCCCTGAGTGTGATCTCCAACGCGGCCTACTACCTGACGGGCGTGCTGGCCGTCGAGGATCCTGGCATGAGGGAATACCTGGAATTGATCGCATCCGAAGTGAAGCGCGCCACAGACATCGTGAATGAATTGCTTGAATTCGGCCGGATTAAGGAGCCCGAACGCGCCTCCACATCGATCGCGGCCCTGATCGATTCGGTCGTCCAACATTATCCGCCCCCGGAAGGCGTCGACCTCATTCTGGGCCCGCCGGAAGAGGATCTCCTCGTCCCCCTCGACCCTGCCCAGATGCTCCAAGCGTTGGGCAACCTTCTTGCGAACGCGTATGATGCCGTTATTGAGCGCCGCGAGGATATGGGCCGCGAGATCTACCAGGGCAGGGTGGTCTTGCGCGTTACCAGCCGGGACGGCGCGGTTGAGATCACGGTGGAGGATAACGGCTCCGGAATATCTGCCGAGATCCGCGAACGGCTCTTTGAGCCGCTCGTGACCACCAAGGCGCGCGGCATCGGGCTGGGCCTGGCGCTCGTCAAGATGGTCGTCGAGTCGCATGGGGGAGAGATACGGGCACAGAGTCAGGAAGGCACGGGGAGCAGTTTCACCATCCGGCTTCCCATGGAGGAGGCAAAACCATGAGGAGGGCTTTCCGCGTTCTCGTTGTCGACGACGACGAAGCCATGGTGCGCACGCTGGCGGATATTCTCCGGATGAAAGGCATGGAGGCCCTGCCGGCGTTCTCCGCCGAGCAGGCGCGCAGGAAGATTCTCGGGAATGACATCGACTGCGTGATCTGTGATGTGCGCATGCCCGACGAGGACGGCGTTGCCCTCTACCTAAACCTGAAGAAGAGGGCCCCGAACCTGCCTTTTCTGCTCATGACTGCCTATGCCTCCGATGAGGTCATCCAGGAGGGCCTGCGGGAAGGCATCCTGGGTGTGCTCACCAAGCCGCTGAATATTGATGCTTTCCTGGCTCTATGCCAGGAGCTGCAGCGTCACCATTCGCTCCTGATCATCGACGACGACCCGATCTTCCGTGAAGCACTTGGGGAGACCCTGCGGGCACGGGGCTATCGGGTCCTCGAGATCCTCAATCCGGCGCAGGTGGAGGAAGCGATCCGCGAGCGGCGCTGCGGCGTCGTGCTCCTGGATCTCAAGCTGCCCGGGTTGAGCGGCATCGATCTGCTGCGCCGGCTGCGGGCCAGGCAACTGCCCTCCCGCGTGATCCTCATGACAGCTTATGCCGAGGAGTTGAAGGAGGAAATCCGGGAGGGGCTCGAACTTGGCGCCGAGGCCTGCCTGATCAAACCTTTCGAGATCCAGGAGCTGGAGGATGAATTGCGCCAGATCCGATCCAAGGCGGCGAGGGATCTCCTGGCGGGATCTTGGGAATAGAGGCTGAAGATGACGGACCGGCGTCTGGAAGTTCTCATCGTCGACGATGACTCCAACTTCCGCCGCACGCTGAAGGATATCCTGCGCGCCAAGGGGTTTCAGACGGAGAGCGTGGCGAGCGGGGAAGCCGCCCTCGAGCGGGTTGGTGCGCACGAGCCGCTCGTGGCGCTCATCGATCTCAAACTCGAGGACATATCGGGCCTGGAGCTGATCCGACGCATCAAAGAGCAAGCCCCGCAGGTTGAGTGCATCGTTCTGACCGGGTACGCCTCCGGCGACTCGGCCATCGAAGCCGTTAACCTAGGAGCCTATAGCTATTTCAAAAAGCCCTATGACGTGGAGCATCTCCTAGTAACTGTGCGGCGTGCCGTGGAGGCCGCTCGAGCGAGGGCCGAACTCGAGCGGCTGCAGGCCTTCAACCAGGAGATAGTGCAGAACGTTTCCGAAGGGATCACCGTAGTCGACGCCGAGGGAACCTTCATTTTCTTAAACCCCGCCGCCTGCGACCTCTTTGGCTGCGAAATGGGGGCCCTGCTGGGCCACCATTGGCACGAAGTCGTCCCAGAGGATCAGCGGCTGCCAGTGGAGCAAGCCCTTGAAGCCTATCTCAGGGGCGAGTCGGCCCGGTATGAACTCCAGATCCAGCGCCTGGATGGCAAACGCGTCGATGTGCTGGCCAGTGGCCAGCCGCGCTTCGAGGGCGAGACCTTCACCGGCGTGCTCACCGTGCTCTACGACCTCTCCGAGCTCAAGCAGGCCCGCAGGCTCATCCGGGAGAGCGAACAGCGCTATCGCGACCTCTTCAATCGCGTACCCGTGGGCCTATACCGCACCAGCGCCTCGGGCGAAGTTCTGGATGCCAACCCCGCGCTGGTCGAACTCATGGGCTATCCCGATCTGGAAACCTTGCTCCAGGATCGCGTCTCTTCCGCGTATGTCAATCCCAAGGACCGCGAGATTTGGCTTGAGCGCATTCTCAAAGAGGGCACCGTCCGTGACTTCGAGGTCCGATACCGGCGTTTCGATGGCGAGGTGATCTGGGTGCGGGAGAGTGCCCGTGCCGTCTGGAACGACCAGGGGGAGTTGCTGTACTTCGAGGGCAGCCTGGAAGATATCACCCAGACCAAACAAGCCATGCAGGAGATCCAGCGACGCGTGGAACGCCTGCGCGCCCTGCACACAATCGATCAGGCGATCTCCAGCAGTCTGGACCTGCGCGTGACCCTGCAGGTGCTGCTCGAACAGGTTTGCAGCCAGCTCGGGATGGACGCGGCTGACATCCTGCTGCTGGATCCGCTGACCCATGAGCTCGAGTTCATCGCCGGGCGAGGCTTCCGCACGCCGGCGCTGCAATTGACCCGCCTGCGGCTCGGCGAAGGCTATGGGGGGCAGGCCGCCGTAGAGAAGAAGATCCTGCAAGTATTCGATTTGAGCCAGGACCCCGGCGACCTGGCCCGCTCCAGGTACCTAGACCAGGAAGGTTTCATTTATTACTGTGGGGTTCCCCTTCTAGCCAAGGCAACGATCAAGGGCGTGATGGAGATCTTCCATCGCCAGGCGTTCGAGCCGGATGATGAATGGCTGGAGTTCTTGCAGGCAGTGGCCCTACAGGCCGCCATCGCCATCGATAATGCCCTACTGTTCACAGAACTGCAGGATTCCCACCTCGAGTTGATCCAGGCCTACGACGCCACTCTGGAGGGCTGGTCCCGGGCATTGGACCTGCGCGATCATGACACTGAGGGCCATACCCAGCGGGTAGCGCGTATGACTGTCGAGCTAGCCCGGAAGATGGGGATCCCGGAGGATGAGATTGCTCACATCCGCCGCGGCGCCATCTTGCACGACATTGGCAAGATGGGCATCCCGGATGCCATCCTTCATAAACCCGGCGCCCTGGATGACGAGGAATGGGAGATCATGCGCCAGCATCCCGTCTATGCCTATGAGATGCTCTCGCCTATCCCCTACCTGCGCCGCAGCTTGGATATCCCCTACTGCCACCATGAGAAGTGGGATGGTACGGGCTACCCGCGAGGCCTGAAGGGTGAGGAGATCCCACTGGCGGCGCGCATCTTCGCTGTGGTAGATGTATGGGACGCGCTCCGTTCCGACCGCCCATACCGTCCCGCATGGGACCCGCAGAAGGCGCGGGCGTATATCCAGGAGCAGGCGGGGAGGCACTTCGATCCCGCCGTTGTGGAGGCTTTCCTGGAGATGACCCCCGAGGGAGAATCGGAGCCGGACAAGATCGGGGGGTAGGGGATGGGAGAAGCGGCCCAGGTGGAACGAACGATCGCCGGAGGCAGGGAGACGCGTGTGCCATCCTTTACGCAAAGGTGACCCAGGGGCGTGCGCAAGTCTGACAGGATGGCAGCCGCGGCGATCCCACTGCCAGTGCATCGGTTGAGCCCGAGGATGAGTGGGTCTTATGATGGATGAGCCGGAGCCCATGTCGGCCAAAGCGCAGGTGGATGCATCCGCGGACAGGAACACAGTGATTGCCCGAGACCAACCTCTGATTCTCATCGTCGACGACGACCCAGGCCTGCTCAAGACGTTGAGCGACATTCTCGCGGCGCGCGGCTACCGGGTGAATGCCGTGGAGACCGGTCGGGAAGCGCTGGATTTTCTGGCGGGCGAAGCGCCCGAGGTGGCGCTCATCGACCTTAAGCTTCGAGAAGGCTCGGGGCTTGATGTCCTTCGGCATGTGCGCAGCCGGCCCTCTCATACACAGTGCATCGTCCTGACGGGTGTCGGAACACGCGAAACCGCCATCGAGGCCGTCAATCTGGGCGCCTATGGGTTCATCCAAAAGCCCTACGATCCTGAGCAGCTTCTGCTCACCATCCAGCGAGCAATTGAGAAGAGCCAATATGAACGTGCTCTGAAGCGTAGTGAACAGCAATACCGCCGCCTTTTTGATGAGATCCCGATCGGGCTGTTCCAGCGTACCTTGGATGGCAAACTGGTGGACGTGAACCGGGCGATGGTCGAAATGCTCGGCTACCCCGACCGTGAATCCCTTCTACAGGCGCATTTCTCGGATCTTTACGTCGATCCCGCGGATGGATTCCGTTGGACGGCCGAGATGTCCAGCAAGGGAGCCGTGCTCAACTTCGAGGTGCAGTTAAGGCGCCACGATGGCCAGATCATCTGGGTGCGCGAGAACACGCGCGTCATCCAGGACGAGGCCGAAGAGTCGCTATTCTTCGGCGGGAGCCTGGAAGACGTCACGGATCGCAAGCGCTCTGAGCAAGCCCTGCGTGAGAATGAGGAACGTTTCCGCAGCGTGACCGAAAGCGCTCCGAATGCCATCCTGGTCATCGATGAGGGTGGTGTCATTCGTTATTGGAATCAAAGGGCGAGCGTCATTTTCGGCTATGCGCCTGGCGAGGCGCTGGGACGCAAGCTGGATTTCCTCTTTCCCCGCAGGTATCATGCGAAAGGCACGGGGATCCTGCCCCGATTGGGCCTGCGCGATCCCGGGGAGCGGCGGAGCAATTTGGAGCTGGAGGCCGTGAACCGTGAGGGCAGGGAATTCCCAATTGAGGTTTCCATCGGGACTTGGACTTCTGCGGAAGGGCGCTTTTACTCGCTCATCCTGCGCGACATCAGCGGCATCAAGGAGGCCCAGCGGCGTGAACAGCTTCAAGCCCGGCTCGCAGCGGTTGGCCAGCTTGCGGCCGGAATCGCCCACGATTTCAACAACACTCTGGGGGCCATCATTCTCTACGCCCAGATCCTGCTCAGGCAGGCCGAGCAGGGGAGCGTGCAAAGCGAGCGCTTGACAACCATCCTGGAGCAGGCCCAGCGGGCAGCCGAGCTTACCGGCCAGATTCTGGACTTCAGCCGCAAATCGGTGATGGAACGGCGGGCGATGGAATTAGGAGCCTTCCTGAAGGAATCCCAGAAACTGCTGGCGCGCACGCTCCCGGAAAACATTCATCTCGCCATCGAGCTTCTGGATGGACCCCACTGGATCAACGGGGACCCGGCCCGCCTCGATCAGGCTCTGATGAACCTGGCCCTCAACGCGCGCGATGCCATGCCGGACGGCGGCACACTGCGCTATGAGCTTGAAATACTCGATTACTCTGACGAGGAGGCGGACGGGCCGCTGGACTTGGGCCCAGGCCGCTGGATCCATCTGGCCGTAAGCGACACAGGGGTCGGCATCCCCTCCGAGAACCTCGACCATATCTTCGAACCTTTCTTCACCACCAAAGCGCCAGGAGAGGGGACGGGGCTCGGCTTAGCGCAGGTCTACGGCATCGTGAAGCAGCATGATGGCCATATCGAAGTGGAAAGCATCGTGGGCCAGGGTACCACGTTCCACCTCTACTTCCCGGCCCTGGCCGAACCCGAGGGAGAGGAGAAACCTCCGCCGGAAGCGGAACAGCTGACCGGCCAGGGCGAGCGGTTGTTGGTCGTCGAGGATGATCGGGTCACGCGGGAAGCGCTGGGCGAGGTTCTCGGCTCTCTCAACTATGAGGTTATCCTGGCCCAGAATGGCCGGGAGGCCTTGCGGGTGCTCGAGCAGCAGCGCAAGCGGGTGGACCTCATCCTATCGGACCTGATTATGCCGGAGATGGGCGGTGAGCGCCTCTTCGATGTGCTGAGAAAACGATATCCGCAAATCCCCGTGATCCTGATCACCGGCTACCCCTTGGGCGGCGGGACGCGCCATCTGTTCGATCAGCGCCTGACCACCTGGCTGACCAAGCCGCTCACGGCCGAGGCGGTCGCCCAGGCTGTTCGCAAGGTCCTCCAGCAAGCGCGCCAATCAGGCGAGCTCTGACCCTCCCAAGGGATCCTCGAACTGCAAGCCGATTGCAAGTCTGAACTGCCAGGAGCGCATCTATACTCAGGGTAGACATCGCAGGGATTGGAGGTCTTGAAACCCATGAGCGGTTATGAAAGCATGCAGGGGGATGGGCGCATCGCACTCTCCGTCCTGGTCGTGGATGACGAGCCCGGCTTCCGACGCATCGTGCGTGAGATCCTGGAGACATACCGCTTCGTAGTCCACGAGGCCGGCAGCGTCGCCGAAGCCCAATCCGTGCTTCAGACTGTCAGACCGGATGTGATCCTGGTCGATGTGATGATGCCCGAAATGGACGGCCTGTCACTGGTTCAGGCGCTAACCCCCAACCCGGAATATCTGCACGTGCCGATAGTCGTCACCAGCGCTAACGTCCAGGCATCGAACAAGAGCGCGGCCTGGATGTCGGGGGCGGATGCGTTTCTCCCGAAACCTTTCATGGCTGAAGAATTGCTCGATGTGATCGAATACGTGCTTGGAGATCGCGTCCAGGGAACCTGAGCGCGCCAGATCACCATCGGCGTCCCCCAGTTCGCTCGTTGAGCCTCACCCGTTCGCCGCGAGCGCCACTGAAGGAGCGGGGTGGATGCAACCCGTCTTGACAGCCCGGCTTCCGGTCAAGCTTTGGCGCGAGATTGCATGAAAGCCAGAAACGATCCCGCAACCCAGGAGAGCTCCCACGTGCCCATGCCAGAAGGGCGGAATTCGATGCGCGTCACATGGATGCTTTGGCATGGCTTCCCGGTCCTCTACGCGGCCGTCTATCTTATCGGAATCTTCCTGGCGCGCACATTCATCGCCAATGACAAGTTGGCTCTTTCGCTGACTGCAGCCCTATCGGTGATCTTCCTGATGGCCGCCCCGCGGGCTCAGGAACTGTTCCGGGACCGCCTATCAGCGTGGGTGCCTAGTCTTCGCCCCCAGCCGCTGGAGTGGATCCGCGAACTCACCGAAGAGTTCCCCGCGGCACTTGACACTCAGATTTTTATCGATTACCTGGAGCGGAATCTGATCCCGCGGCTCGGCTTGCGTCAAACGGCCATCTTCATCCGGCGGGGGAGTGCCGCGGAGATCCTCTATGCACGCGGTTTCGACGCGCAAACCTTGGAGGACCTGAGTGCCACGCTCTCGGCCTGGCTCATGGCTCAGGCTGGCACCGGGAGTGGCACATCACATCCCCTCCAAACGGACCAAATCGCCGTGCCGCTGATGTTGCACGGCCGCCCGGTCGGAGCCTGGCTTATCGGCGATAGCGATCTGGTCGCCGCTGACGAGCGCGAGTGGTATCCATTCCTGCGAGCGGTCGGCAGCCTGCTTGCCATCGCGGTCGAGAACGCCCGCTTGTTTTCGGCCGTTCAGGATGAACTCCGGCTTCGAACCGAGCAGGAGGCACAGCTCCGCATGCAAACCACCGCATTGCAGAGCGCTGCCAATGCCATTCTCATCGCCAATCGTGAGGGCCTCATCCAATGGGTGAACCCGGCCTTTGAGAAGCTTACCGGCTACAGCCTGGAAGATGTGCGCGGCAAGACACCGCGGATTCTCAAGTCCGGAAAGCAAGATCCGCAGTTCTACAAGGAGCTTTGGAACACCATTCTGGCGGGTGACGCCTGGCGGGGTAAGCTCATCAACCGCCGCAAAGATGGCAGTCTTTACATCGAGGAACAGACGATCACTCCGGTGCTCGACGAGCAGGGGGAGATCCAGAGTTTCATCGCCATCAAGGAGGATGTCGGCGAGAGAGAGCGAGTGCAGCGGGATATACGCGCCCTGAAGGAATTCAACGAGAGCGTTGTGGAGACTATCCGTGAGGGCATCGTGGCCAGCAACGCCGAGGGGATCATCACATTCATGAATCCGGCCCTGGAGGAGTTGCTTGGATACCGCCGCGAAGAACTGGTCGGCGAGCACTGGCGGAAGATCTTCCCCGAGGATCAGCACCACATTCTCGAAGAAGCCGATACCTTGCGAATGCGTGGGGAATCGAGCCGCTATATGGTTGACCTATTGCATCGGGATGGCACGCGTATCCCGGTCCTCATCAGCGGCAGCCCACGGTTTGAGGGGGAGAAGTTCGTGGGGACACTGGCGGCGGTCACGGACATGCGCGACCAGAAGAAGGTGGAAACGCAATTGCGGGAGGTCCTGGAATTCAACGCCAGCATCGTCCAGCAGATGGCCGAGGGGATTGTCATCCAGGATGAGGAAGGGCGCTTCACTTTCGCCAACCCGGCAGCGCTGCAGATGCTCGGGTACTCGCTGGAGGAGTTGCTCGAGCTTCCTTGGACGGCCGTTGTTCATCCGGGTGACCACGAAATCGTGCGCCAGGCGGACAGTCGCCGCTTGCGGGGTGAGGCCGACCGCTATGAGGTGCGTTTCCTCCGCAAATATGGTGGTATCGTCCATGTGCTTGTCGCCAGCCGCCCACGCATGGTCGAAGGGCAATTCGCCGGGAGCTTGACCGTATTCACGGATATCACTGCGCAGAAGCAGGCCACGGAGCAAATTCAGAAACAGATCGAGCAATTGCAAGCGCTACACTCCATCGACATGGCGATCGCTGGCTCCCTGGATATTAACGTCACCCTCGAAGTGCTTCTAAGCCAGGTCCTGGACCAGCTACAGGTCGATGCTGGGGCGGTATTCCTGCTCGATCCCCATGAAAGCCGGCTGCGCTATGAGGTGGGCGCAGGATTCCGCGGCAGGGCGTTTCGAGAGGCTTCCATTCCGCTGACGGAGGGTCTGGTGGCGCAGGTTGTTCACACGCACAAGACCACCCCCTTCCTGAGCTTCGCCGATGAGCCCGATGCGATCGCGGGATTCCCGACTATCCAAGAGGAGGGATTCACGGGGCTGTGCCTGGCACCACTTATCGCAAAGGGCAGAGTACTGGGCGTGTTGGCGGTTTTCACCCGGGGGCTTCCCGAGCGGGAGGAGGCTTGGCCATCCTACCTGGATGCGATGGCCGCCAGGGCGGCGATCGCCGTCGATAATGCCACCATCTTCCGCGAAATGAATGAATCGCATCTGCATATATCCCGGGCGTTCGACGAGGTCCTCACAGGGTGGGCGAGGACCGTGGAACTGCGCAGCGGGGAGGGTGACGGCCACACGGAGCGAGTTATGCGCTTGAGCCTCCAGCTCGCCCGGAAACTGGGCATGCGCGGGAAGGAGTTGGTGCACCTCCGGCGTGGTGCCCTGCTCCACGACATTGGAAATCTGGCCTTGCCGGATGCGTTGCTGCGCAAGCCCAAGCCGCTCACCCCCAGCGAGCGGGCCCAGATCGAAGAGCATCCGGCCTTCGCCTATGCGATCCTATCCCCGATTGAATTCCTGCGCCCCGCGATCGACATTCCCTTCTGTCATCACGAACGCTGGGATGGATCAGGCTACCCCCGCCGCCTGCGCGGCGAGACCATCCCGCTGATCGCCCGCATCTTCGCCGTCGTGGATGTCTGGTCGGCGCTCACATCCGATCGACCCCACCGCGAGGCCTGGCCGGAGGAGAAGGCCTGCAACTATTTGAGGGAGCAGGCCGGGGTGCTGTTCGACCCGCACGTGGTGGAAGTATTCCTGAAACAGCTCGAAACGACTCGCGCAAGCGATTGACCCAAAGCGGTGGTCACTCGCAGGGAAACCTGCGCCTTGCTGGAGAAGCCTAGAGAGCGGCGCTCTCCACGCCAAACGCATAGCCCCCATGGCCCAATCAAACCAGCGCTCTTCGCGGCTGCCTGCCGTCAGGGATCGGGACAGATGAGCAGTTGGGGGGTGTGGAGAAGCCCTTCGGCCCGGCGCGGCCAAGACATGCCCATCCGATAGCTGTCGGGGCCGACGCTGCGGCTGAACCACGATGCTCTAAGCCAAAGACAACTACCCTGCCGGTGAGTGCCCGGCGGCCTATATTGGGCGGCTCCATAGACATCGATCCAGGCGGAATTTATAATCGTGGGTGCAACCCCTCCAGCAAGCAGCGCAAGCCGCAGGCAGGCTGCGATCCTGCCACACGGGTGACATGGTGGCGCGCTGTGAATTGCGATCCCCGAGGTGCTCAACGATCTCAGCCATTGCGGCGCGCGAAACAGGGGCACGCCGCGCATGGACTTTCAATCCCTTGCGGGAATCTCGGAGCAATATAAGATGACTGCGTGGAGCGGACGGGTTCCGACATTGGCCAGCATGCTCAGGGCCAACGATGAGGCGGTCTCCGCCGACTGGGCCTGGTTGGTCCACAACATGCCTGGCTCCAGCTACGGAGGACAGCCGCTGGATGATCTCCGGGCCTCCACATCACGCGGCCTGCGGGCCATCATCGAGGCTTTGCATACGGGCTTTGACCGGGCATTGGATTCCTATCTGAAGGAAATCAGCCTTATGCACCTCAACATGGGCTTCGAGATCGCCGAGGTCATCGAGGCTCTCCTGCTGTTTGAGGTCGCAGCGCTTCCGGTCGTGTGGCGCTCCTGCACTGCCGACTCGCCGAAGGGTCGCGAAATGGCCGACTGCATCATGCGCTGTTCGCACTGGATGGCCGGCCACTTTGGAGCCTTCATGCGGGCGAGAGCAGCCAGCGCTTGATGCAGGAGCAGAGCGGCGTACGATTCTGGTGCTCGAGGCGGTTCGAGTCGGCAGCAACTCTCTTGATCTGCACGAGGTCTTGCGCCGCGTGCCACGCGGCATCGTTGAGGCCGTTGGCGTGCGTCACTGCGGCATTTATCATTGAACGAGGCGACTGGCTTGCTCAAGCCGACGGAGGGTAGAGCAGCGCCTGAGAGCCTGCCCCCGGCGTTCGTGGAGAGCTTCCTTGGCAGATCGCTGGATCCGCGACGGGATGCTTTCACGCGTGAGGTGCTCGAAGGCATGCGGCCCGTCGTCTGCGTTGATGCCGAGACCGATCCGCGGGCGGACAAAGAACTGGTGCGCACACTGGTCTTCAGATCGATTCTGGCGGTGCCTCTCGTAGTTAGAAAGAGGCTACTGGGCATGGCCATGGTGAGCACATTCGACGAATCCTTTGCTTTCAGCGAGGAGCAGATCGAACTTGCCAGGGGCATCGCCAACGCGGTGGCCCTGACAGTCGAAAACGTGCGCTTCTACCAGATGGAACAGGAGAGGCAGGAGCAGCTGCAAACCCTGCTGGACGTTGCCACCGCGGCGAGCAGCTCACTCGATCTGGACGAGATGTTGCGGGCTACGCTGGACCGGCTGGTGGTTCTGGTGGCCTACGCCAGCAAGCGTGGCGCCACGGCGGAGATCACCTCGCGGGTGGATCAGGCGCTGCGTCGGGGGAGTTGAAGGTCGAAGTATCGCCAGTTGGCCAGGTGGAGGATCTGACCCCGCATCAAGCCCTCTGGATGTGAAGGGATGAGAACGCTGATGAGACGCTTTCTTTTCGTGGCGCCGTTAATCGCGCACGGCCTGGTGCACCTGCTCGGGTTCGTCGTGAACTGGCAACTGGCTAGCCTGGCTGAGATGCCCTATAAGACCACTCTGCTCGCCGGCGCCCTGGATGTGGGCGCCACAGGCATCCGCGCGGTGGGGTTGCTCTGGTTGCTGGGGCCGTCGGATTCGTGGTCGCTGGCGGCACAGTCTTCAACCTGCGCCCGTGGTGGCGAGTATTCACTCTGGGGGCCACGCTCTTCTCGCTGGCCCTCTGCATTCTGGGCTGGCCGGATGCGCGCTTCGGCCTGCTGGTCAACCTGGCCATCCTGGCCTTTCTATTCATGGGACGGAGGCAGACATGGGGTTCAAGATCGCAGTATTCGGTATCGGGTTGATCATTGCTGTCGTCGCTGGGGCCCTGGCCTTCGGAGCTTTGCGCTGGCGGGGCCTGATTCGGTCGCTGGTGACGCAGCTCGACTCGGCCAGCGTATCACCCCGCACGTCTTCCTACTCGCAATCCGAACTGGAGGGCCTGCCTGATCCGGTGCAGCGCTACTTTCGGGCGGTCCTGCGCGAGGGCCAGCCCATCGTCGTCCACGCCCGGCTGACGTGGAAGGGAGAATTCCTGATGCGTGAGGGCGAGAACGGCTGGCGCCCTTTTACAGCCACCCAATACTACGTCACATGCCGGCCGGGCTTTCTCTGGGACGCCCGCATCCAGATGGCCCCCGGCCTGCCGGTGAATGTGTATGACGCCTACATCGCCGGTGCTGGCATGCTACAAGGGCAAGTTCTCGCATTGGTACGCGTGGTCCACATGGAGGCCACACCGGAGATGTCTGAGGGCGAGCTATTGCGGTATCTCGCCGAGGCGGTCTGGTACCCCACGGCACTGTTGCCCAGCCAGGGCGTGAGTTGGGAGCGAATTGACGGCTCCAGCGCCCGGGCGACGCTCACCGACGGTGATACGACCGTTTCGCTCGTCTTTCACTTCAATGCGGATGGGGAGATCACGAACAGCTTTGCCGACTCCCGGCCGCGCGAGGTCAACGGGGAGTTGCATCCCACTCCCTGGGCCGGCAACTACGCGGACTACGCGGAACGGGATGGGATGCGGATTCCTATGCGCGGGGAGGTGGCGTGGCATCTGGAGAACCAACGGCTTCCCTACTGGCGCGGACGCGTGCTTGACGCCACCTACGAATACGCGCAGCCCGTCAGAAGCCAATGAAATGCAGTTCCTGAGGCAACCATGAATCGCCAGAGGCTGCAATATGGTTCTCAATATGCTGTCCGTCGCGGCTCCATGCTGACCGGTGAGGCTCCCTGGACCCATCACGCGTACGGGATGCTGCTCTGGCCGCGAGAATAGCCAAGTGGGGTGAAGCGCGGCCGATCCGGTCCCTTGAAGCGCATTGCCTGCAGTGATCTGTCGGCTGAATGTCAACTTAATTGCAGTTGAGGCGCGCTGGATTCAGGTATTTATAGGCATCCGATTTGGTGAAAGGTGCGCCTAAGCATACTCAACAGGAATAAAGGAGCAGGAAAAATGGGCCAGAATTTGGGCAAGGGAGAAAACTCCCGTGAGACGCCGCGTTACGCGGGTGCAGAGCTGGCCATCGGGGTCGCCATCGGCATGATCTTCGGCCTGATGCTGTTTGAGAACCTGGCGCTGGGTTCCGCCATCGGCGCTGGAGCGGGACTGGTGGTCGGCGCTGTGATAGATGCGCAAAGACGTCATGAGCCAGGTTCTGATGAGTAATCACACACGTTGCCTTCCCGTAAGCCGGGATTTGGAGCTTGCCGGACGGTCGAAGCATTCGGCAACGGCTAGAGGAAACTTTGCGAGGTGAAATCGTCACACGGAAGGGAGAATCATGACTCAGAATATGCTGGAGGTACGCAACCTGGTGAAACGCTACAACGGTTTCACTGCTGTGGACGACCTTTCCTTCGAGGTGTACGAGGGGGAGATCTTTGGCCTGCTGGGACCCAATGGGGCAGGGAAAACGACTACCATCCGCACCGTGATGGACATTTTCAAGCCCGACGCGGGCGCAGTGCAGGTCCTGGGGCAACCGCCCGGTGTGGCTAAGGGGCGCATCGGCTACTTGCCCGAGGAAAGGGGCCTCTACCGGGATATCAAGGTGTTGGACGTGCTGGTCTACCTGGCTGAACTGAAGGGCACGCCCCGCCCGGTCGCCCGCCAGCGCGCCCTGGCCTGGTTGGATCGGCTGGACCTGGCCGACTGGGCCAATCGCAAGGTCAGGGATCTGAGCCGGGGGATGCAGCAGAAGCTGCAGTTCGTGGCCGGCCTGGTGCACGACCCCGAATTGCTCATACTCGACGAGCCCTTCCAGGGGCTGGATCCGGTCAACGTGGAACTGCTCAAAGGGCTGATCCGCGAGTTGCAGGCGCAGGGCAAGACGGTGGTGCTGAGCGCCCACCAGATGAACCTGGTGGAGGCGCTGTGCGATCGCATCATGCTCATCCATCGGGGCCGGGCGGTGCTCTACGGCCCGCTGGACGAGATCAAGCGTCGCTATGCCCCTAACGCGGTGCGCCTGCGCACATCCGCCGCTATCCAGGGGCTGCCAGGCGTGGCCCGGACGGAGCAGCGCGATGGCGTCTTTACGCTCACCCTGGAGGGCACCACTCCCCAGGCAGTACTGCGGACGCTGGTGGAGCGGGATATCCTCGTGGAAGCCTTCGAGGTGGCTACAGCGCCGCTGGAGGAGATTTTCATCGCTGTGGTGAAGGAGGCAAGCGATGCATAAGGTGTGGACTATCGCCAGACACGAATACCTGGTCAACGTGCGCCGCACCGGCTTCATTGTTATGACGGCGATGGTGCCGCTGCTGGGGGCATTGGGGCTGGTCGTGGCGTCATTCTTCGGCGGACAGGCCTCGGCCTTTTTCGAGCGCCAGTTCGCCCCCGAGCCGAAGCAAATCGGCGTGGTGGATCACCTGGGCGCTTTCACGCCCATCCTGCCAACCCACCAGGATCGCTACCACCTCTTCGCCGACGAGGAGGCGGGACGGGCGGCTCTGAAGGCCGATGAGATCACCACCCTGCTGGTCATCCCTCAGGATTACGTGGAGAGCGGCCAAGTAATGGTCATTAGCAAGGGCGGTGGCTTTAGTGAGGCTGTGAGGGTTGATTCGGCCTCAATGCGGGCATTCTTCGTGAACCACCTGGTGCGGGATGAGGTAGGCCCGACCTTGCGCCAGCGGCTGGCGGACCCGATTGAGCCGGTGCTGGTCAGCCTGGAGGGTGAGGGCAAGCCTGGAGGAGGGCCGCTGAACGTTGCCCTCAACTTTATGGTGCCTTACTTCCTGGGTCTGCTGCTGGTCATGAGCATCCTCGTCTCCTCGGGTTACCTGCTGCGGGGTGTGGCCGAGGAAAAGACGAGCCGGATCATTGAGATCGTTCTCTCCTCGGTCACGGCCTGGGAGCTGCTGGCCGGCAAGGTGCTGGGTCTGGGCGTGCTGGGACTGACGCAGGTGGTGGTCTGGCTGGTGTCGGCACTCGGGCTTAGCGGCGGGGCGGCGAGCCTGCTGGGAGTGGCGGTGCCTCTGCTGGCCCACTCGCAAGTCTTCTTCCTGGGGCTGGTCTACTACCTGCTGGGTTTTCTTGTCTATGCCGTGTTGATGGGGGCGGCCGGTTCGCTGGGTACCACCATGCAGGAATCACAGCAGTTGGCAGGCATCTTCTCCATGGCGGCGGCCATCCCGCTGATGATCAGCGGGTTCGTCGTCTCAAACCCGAACGTGCTGCTGCTGCGGGTGCTAAGTTGGTTCCCTCTGACCGCGCCCACGATGATGCTGCTGCGCCTTCCCATGGCCAAGGTGCCCACCGTAGACATCGTGGGCAGCATCGCGGTGCTGGCCCTCAGCATCCCGGCAGTGCTGTGGGCTGGGGCCAAAGTGTTCCGCACGGGGCTCTTGATGTATGGAAAGCGGCCGGCGCTGGCGCAGGTGGTGCAGGCGCTGAGGGAGGCGTGAGGAAGTGCGCTGGAGCGTCCGGCAAGCGGCACGCCTCCTGAGGCTCTGAACCGGGATACGATGATGGGTGTGCCGGGCAGCGTGCTGAATCCATTGCCCGGCCGTTTGCGCAGTGAGTCTGAATAGAGCAGTGAAAGAAATGAAAATCAGTTCGCTGTGTGCATTGATGGCCCTGACGCTGCTGGCTTTGATGGGCTGCACCACGTCCCCAGGGGCGACGTCCGAAGCTTTAGGACTTCGCCTCAAGGTAGATGTGAACATGGGTGCCGATGGCAGGGTCGCTTTGAGGTTTGGAGCCCACAACACGGGGGCGGCGGACTTCCCCAGAGATGAAGACTTCGTTGGCGAGTGGAAGCTGGCCGACCAGGCAGGCGACCTGCGGGCCAGTGGCACCCTGACGATCATGGGGCTCGTGGAGCCCGGCAAAACGGCGTTTCCCGTCAAATGGGAAGGCGAGCTGGTACCGGGTGCATATACGTTGACCTAGGGTGCGCCGGGCTATGGCCTGATCGTGGTGAACTTCACCGTCGTCGAGCAAAATGGCCGGTTGTCAATCGGCGAGCAGACGACCCAAACCTTCGACGACTTCGAGCCTGAATCACTCGCCGACGAAGGCGAAAAGGTCTATCCTCTGACGGTCAGGCCGGGCGAATGTCTGGAGTATGAAGTCCTCGGCGCCAGCAATTTCCAGTTGCTTCCCGGCAAGACCGTGCGATCAGGCGACCGGATCAGGTTTGAGATCGTTGGCAGCGGGGCAGGAAAGAAGATGGGGTTGGACATGACCACAGCCGTGTCGTTCGAGACGCCCCTTTGCGACGTGTACCTAAATGGAGAGAAGGTTGGCGAGCAGGTTGGGGAAGAAGGGACCATCGCTATCAACGTAGTCTATCCCGTCGAAGAAGCGTTCTGGCGGGATTACCAGGCGGTCGAAGACAACTGGAATCAGACGACGGCGGCGCAGGGCCTGCTCTACCACGGGGAGATTCGGCTCGAAAGCAATGTGGTGGCCGTCGAGTTTGGGTACACCGAACAGGCCGTGGTGCAGGTCCAGGGCAAGAACGGGCCGGTTGACGTGCCCATCGAACGAGGCGTGACCAACGTAACAGTTGACCGTGAGACCGGGGTGGTGCTGGAACAGACGCGAGACGCCGGTGGCAGGCAGGCGTCGTATCATATTGTTCTGGTGGACAGCAGCGTTACAAGCGCGCAATTGCCCTGAGCGGCTATCGCTCGCAACGGTATCAAGGGGGATGAAAGATGGAAATGATCGTGCGAGGTCTTCTGATCTTCCTGGCCCGAGTGATCAACGTCTCGATGGGCACGGTGCTCACACTGCTGGGAATGAGGGGACAGAAGCGCTGGGCTACGGCCATTGGCTTCGCTGAGTCCCTCATCTTCATCCTGGCCATCAGCAAGGTGCTGCAAAACGTGGGCAACGTCTGGAATGTGCTGGGCTACTGCGGCGGATTCGCCGCCGGCACCTGGGTCAGGCTGGTCATCGAGGAGAAGCTGGCCCTGGGCTACGCTGTCGTGAGGGCCATCTCCCGGGATGATGGCGAAAGGATCGCCTTGGCCCTGCGGAAGGCCGGCTATGAGCTTTGCTGGCACAGCGATGCGCAGGCCGGCGATCGCGCCGAGCCCCTGCAGGTGCAAGACATCAACGGCGACAGCCACCTGAAAGTGCTGTGCGTGCAGGCCATGGACGCCGTAGGCCAGAGCCTCTCGCCAGGCTGATCACGGTGGAAAGCGGAGACCACATGCCGCTGGGGCATGGGGAGAGAATCAGGGCGGAGATCGGGGAATTCTTGGAGCAACACATCCCTGGTTTCTGAACCACGGGAACCTGTTACAGCCTCGTTTCTGGGAGGAGGTGCGAGATGAAAGTTCGACCAGGTAGAGAAAGGTCGCTCCTGGCAGGCGTGATGGCCCTGGTGGTGATGGTAGTGGGCCTGGTCATGATGGGAGGGCTTGGCGGCCGCCTGGGGTG
>Ga0190360_1000333_pt1 | contig 26796 bp, 27 predicted proteins | sample 48721834_MG_FD_161271 | JGI IMG/M metagenome (GOLD analysis project Ga0190360, IMG submission 161271) | Hydrothermal vent microbial mat bacterial communities from Southern Trench, Guaymas Basin, Mexico - 4872-18-3-4_MG | ecosystem: Environmental > Aquatic > Marine > Hydrothermal vents >...
AAAGCAAGTTACCACCACAGGTAAGATTATGGACCCGGTGGCTGATAAAATTCTTGTTTATAGTAGTTTTATCTGTTTTATTTATCTTAAGATAATCCCCTTCTGGATGGTTCTAATCCTTTTGACCAGGGATTTTCTGGTAATGGCTTTGAGAGTAGAACTTGCTGCCCGGGGGAATGTTCTTGCAGCCTGCTATACGGCAAAAGTTAAAACTGTCCTGGAATACACAGTTATTCTGTTTGTCTTTATTTTCTTCCTTCTACCACCGGGTATTTTGCGTCAGGGAATGTTATGGTTTATCTGGTCTGCCATGGGAGCAGCTGTTATTTTTGCCGTAATTTCCGGATTTGAGTATACCCAAGAGGCAAAGCAATACCTGAAGTGAAAAAACTAATTCTTGCCATTGGTACCGGATTAGGAGTAGGCTACAGCCCTTTTTTTCCGGGAACAATTGGATCTCTGTGGGCAGTTGGTATATACGTTGTATTGGGACTGATAACTCGCAATCTTATCTGGCAGTTGATTGTAATTTTAGCAGTTTTTACTCTCGGTGTATGGGTTTCCGGAAAATGCGAATCTTTTCTGCAAAAAAAGGACCATTCGGCAATAGTCATTGATGAGATAGCAGGGATGCTGGTAGCTCTTGCAGGGATTGGTTATTCGGTTTACTTTGTTCTTCTTGGATTTATCTTTTTTCGCCTGTTTGACATAGTTAAACCGTTTCATATAGAAAAATTACAGAAGCTTAAAAGTGGATGGGGTGTTATGATTGATGATCTCGCTGTTGGTTTTTTAACCAACCTCTTCCTTAGAGCTTTAATTTCTATGCTGGGTTGGTGATTTTTTTTGAGGGTTATTTAAAGAATTACCGGGAGAAGGAGGTGTTACCTTCTCGAAGACCCTGAAAAATAAAGATCCATATTTCAATTTTCTTCTCTCCATGTAAAGATTTATAAGAACAGAAGAAATTATAACAAGGCCAAAAACAACGTAAGTCCAGGAATAGGGAATTCTCAACATGGTTAAAGCATTCTCTATTACTACGATTATAAGGGTTCCACAAAATATTCCCATCATACTTCCTATTCCTCCCATGAGAGAGGTTCCACCAACCACGGAGGCAGCAACTGCTTTGAGTTCCCATCCCTGACCTGCTCGAGATGAAAACGAACTGACTCTAATAATTTGCATTATGGCAACAAGAGCACAGAGTATTCCCACGATAATAAAGCAGGTTATTTTCACTCTATCCGTATTTATCCCCATTGCCCTGGCTGCCTCTTTATTATCTCCTGTAGCATACACCCAGTTACCAAATTTGTGGAAGTGAAGTAAAACTCCCAGAAATATCCCCACTCCAATGAACCAGAGGATCTGTGCGGGGAGAATTCCATTAATTTCACCAGTAAAGATGCTGCAGAAAACCGGTGAGGCTTCAGCGGTAAAAGGTTTTTGGATGCCAAGAGAAAGAAGAAGTGTTGTACCTCTCCAGAGCATCATTGTCCCCAGCGTGGTTATGAAGGAGGGGATCCTCCCTCTAACTGTAATGACACCGTTTATAAGACCGAAAATAGCTCCTGTAAAAAAAGTAATTAATCCAGCCAGGGGTAGACTCATTTTTATTTCAGACAGCCTCACAAATACAAAGGAACAAAACACCAGGATTGAACCAATGGAAAGATCAAATTCACCACATATCATTAACATTCCAACGCCAAGAGCGATTATTCCAAATTCAGGAGCTAAAGCAAAAAAAACTCTAAGGTTGTCGGGACTTGTGAAGGCAAAGTTTGGAGAAAGAAGAGAAAAAACTACAATTAAACCTGCTAAAACAAGTAAAACATTTACTGATCTATAAAGAAAGAATCGCCCTATCATTTGCTTTGATTTTACAGGTTAAAATTATTTAAATTTTGGCAAATTTTAATTATGCAGACGCCTGCCGGTAACTATCAGTTCCGTTAATTCTTCTACTGACATATCTCCTTTTTTAACATCAGCGGTTTTCTCTCCCAGAGTTAAAACTACAAATCTTTCAGCTACGGGAAATACATGATGGAGATTATGGGTTATAAAAATGACCGAGATTCCCTCCTGTCTGAGTTTATTTATAAATGCTAATACCTCCTGTGTTTCTTTCACCGATAGTGCTATAGTTGGTTCATCCAGGATGACAAGCTTAGCCTTAAAATGTAAAGCTCTTGCTATTGCCACTCCCTGTCTTTGTCCTCCGGAAAGAATGGCAATGGGTAGATCAGGTGACCTTAGCTGAAGACCCAGACCACTTAAGCATTTCATGCTTTCTTCATTCATTCTTTTTTTATCCATAAATCCGAGTGATAAGGTTGGTTCTCTCCCCATAAAAATATTCCTCGAGATGCTCATATTTGGAGCAAGGGCTTGCTCTTGGTAGACCGTTTCAATTCCGAGTTTTCTGGCGTCAGCAGGAGATGTGATACGCACTTTTTCCCCTTCAAAATAAATCTCGCCTTTCTCGGCTACATGTACTCCCGAAAGAACCTTAATCAGAGTTGACTTCCCGGCTCCATTGTCCCCTACTAATCCAACTACTTCAGAATGCCCGACTTCAAAATCTACACCTTTTAAAGCATGCACCTTTCCAAACCATTTGTGTATTCCCACCATTTTTACCAGTGGTGTTTTATCGTCAACCCGGGTCTTTTCTTTCTTTGGTAGATTCATTACAAACTCCTTATCACGAAATTATAACAATCAGACTCTTATCAACTTGCTGCCAACATATATATTAAGTATAACAAATAGAATTATTGCCACACCTATAAATGCGGTAATTCCAAATACAGGAACTCTCATCAAAATAAGTCCATTTTCCAGAATCTGAATGGTAAGTGCTCCCAGGAACACTCCAAGGATACTCCCCACACCTCCTGTTAGCATTGTTCCTCCAACCACGGAGGCAGCAATTGCTTTTAATTCAAAGCCTATTCCCTGAGTAGCAGCAAATGATCCCAATCTCAGTGCCTGCATCATGGCAACAAAACCACACAAAATCCCTACAATAACAAAGCAGGTTATTTTCACTCTATCCGTATTTATCCCCATTGCCCTGGCTGCCTCTTTATTATCTCCTGTAGCATACACCCAGTTACCAAATTTGTGGAAGTGAAGTAAAACTCCCAGAAATATCCCCACCCCGATGAACCAGAGGATCTGGACAGGGAAAGCTTTTCCTATATGTCCGATAAATATTTTTTCAAAAAATGATCCGGACTTGAGGTAAGGTCTTATTGCAATTGGAGACATTTTGGAAAAAACGTATAGAATCCCTCTCCAGAACATCATAGTTCCAAGAGTAGCTATAAATGAAGGGATGCCTCCTTTAACTGTGAGTAGACCATTTAAAAGTCCCAGAATTGCCCCTGCTGCCAGAGTGATAAAAGGGATAACAGCTAAATTTAATCCAGCTTTTAAAAGTAATACAAAAATATAGGAACAAAAGGGGAGGATAGAACTTACAGAAAGATCAAACTCTCCACATATCATAAGTAATCCTACTCCCAGGGCTACAATTCCAAGGTCAGGAGCCAGTTTGCATATAAGACCAAGGTTTCTGGAACTTACAAAAATATGTCGGGGTGTGAAAAAAATAAAAAGCAGCAATAAACCCACAAACGCAACAACTGTGTTAAGAGTGCGAGCGGAAAGGACCTTAATCCATAAAGTATAAGAACTTCTCCACACAGCCTGTATTTAGACGCTCCTTTACCCACTTTGAGGGACGCGCTGTACTCATTGTAAGTTTAAAACTTTTTAAGCACAGCGCGTCCCTCTTATTTTACTCACTCACCACACAATTTTGACCGGGATTTACCTGATATGAAGAGGTGAGAGTTTCTCAATGATTCCAATGGTGTCCTTGTCTACAAGATAGCCTCCAGTATCTATATTGGGTGCAAACCCATATCTTTTCATAAGATAAAGGACGTAAATGGCAAAATATCCCTGGAGATACTGTTGTTGATCGATGGTGGCCTCCATATAACCTTCTTTTAATCCAGTGAGGGTTCCCGGAGTAGTATCAAATCCTCCTCCGATAATTTCACCGGGTGCATATCCGGCTGCTTTCAAGGAATCTGTTATTCTATCGGTACAGATACCCCCGAGTCCGATTATAAACTTGGTTTCTGGATGAGCTATTAAATAGGACGTCTCTCTCTGTTCAACCGTGGTCATTTCCAGTCCACCGGCATCTATTATTTCATAGGAGGTTATACCGTATTCCTTCATTGCATCAAGAATACCCTGACTTCGCACCACCCCGTACATGGCTCCTGGAACTTCCACCGGCATAACCACATGTGCTTTAGTTAAATCCCATCCTTTCTTTTTTCCTGCTTCAAAAAGTCTTCGGCCTATAATATAACCCGCACGTCTTTCATTTTGCCCTATATAACAGAGTCTTGGGTTTCCTGTAGCACCTTTGGTATCATCGTTATTCATACCAATAACATTTATACCAGCTGCCAGTGCATCAGCTACCGGTTTGTCCCAAGCAGTATCATCGTTTATTACCAGGGCAATCCCATCAGGTCTCATGGCCACTGCCTCTTTAAATCTTTTCTGTTGCAGGGCAAGGTCTCCTCCACATAGATCAATATCGGCTCTACAGCCTAATTCCTTACAGGCATCTTCCATTCCTTTACGAACTACTGCCCAGAAAGGATCATCTCCACCATGAGTGACCAACCTAAAGTACATGTCTTTAACAGTCTTGGTGGGGTCCACATCTGGTATTCCAGCGGCACTGGCAAATGAGGTAAAAATCCATAACATCATAACTGCTACGAGGAGGCTTATACCCAACAGACATAAAGTTCTTTTTTGTATTTTCATTTCCTCCTCCCTTTAAGCTAATATGCACTTAAAACTTACTCCATTTACTCAAACGGAGCCTTTTTACAAGAATAAATTTTTCAACTCTCACCTCCTTTCCCAGGCCCCGATAATTTAGAGTAAAATGGTTCATTTTTTATTTTACTATACTAATTTTATATGTCAATTTTGAATATTCCAGATTTGGGAAAAAGTCTTATAACAAAGATAAAACTTAAACACTAAACGGGAAGGGGATCATCTTTCCTCCAAAGCAAGGTATACGCACCCGGCTGTCTAACAGGAATTTTTCCGAAACCGGAGTGAATGCCCTGTTTAAGAAAAAACCACAATCCCCTTCATTGCATTATCCTGCCTGTTTTTGATAGTTTCAAGCCCGTTAACAAGCTGATCCAGATTGAAGCGGTGGGTTATGAGCTTGTCCACTTTCACAAGTCCTGTAGCAATTGATTGAATAGTTGCAGGATAAGTGAAAGGGTTAAGCCAGGAGAAACGGATGGTTTTATCCATAACAAGTGAATCAAGAACGGGAAGTCTTACCACATCTTCAGGTCCGGGAAGTCCAAAATATACAATTATTGCTCTTCTTCCTGAGATATCAAGAGCCATCTGCATGGGCTCAACAGCACCGGTTGCACATATGACTCTATCAGCCATTTTTCCTTCGGTCAACTTTTTGATCTCCTCTTTTAAATTCTCCACATAGTAATTGGAATTTCTGTCCTTAGTGTTTATTAGAACATCAGCCCCGGCATCTTTCCCCAACTCCAGTCTGTAGTCCCTTGTTCCAACAAGAACCACTTTTCCGGCTCCCTTTGATTTTAGAAGCTGAACCATCATGTTGCCTATAGGGCCTGGACCAAAGACGACACAAAAACATCCGGTGGAAGGATTCAGATTATCTATGGCATAGAGAGCATTAGATAGAGGTTCAACAAATGCTCCTTCTTCAAAAGAGACATTGGAAGGAAGGTGGTGAACTGCGGTATATTTTGCCTTTACGTATTCTGCAAAGCCTCCATCCGTAGATACCCCGAGTACGGTTTTATTTTCACAAAGATTGACCATTCCTCTTTTACATACCTCGCAGGTATTGCAATATTGAACTGGTTCAGCAACCACACGATCTCCGGCAGTGAAAAGCCCGAGACTCTTAGGGATTTCACCCACCTCTACAACCTCACCGCTCAGCTCATGTCCCAGGATAAGTGGTCCTTTCCCACTGGGAGTTTCAAGAGGAGAAAGTCCCCAGTAGTAAGCAATATCAGAGCCACATATTCCGCAGGCTTTAACTTTAATTAAAACTTCATCAATAGAAATAGAGGGAATATCTACCTCTTTCATCTGCATATTTTCTGGCTCATAAAAGATCTGTGCCTTCATTTTACCCTGCATTTAAGCCTCCTTCTTTACTTATTTCCAGCCTAACTCTTCAAAAATTCTATCAAGGTATCTCTTGCAGTCTTCCGTTACTTCCCAGGCATTAGGCCAGAAACAAAGATCAATGGACCACCATTCAGATTTGTACCCTGATTCGAGAATAGCAGGGAGTAGATTTTTGAAGTCCAGAACACCTGTTCCAAGAGGTGCATGAGTACTTGTATCATTGTCATGGAGGGTATTGTCAGAATCGATTATGTGGACGTGTCCAATTTGGCCTTCAAGTAGTCTGGCAAATTCTACTGCTCCACCTTTTAGTTTGTCAAGAGGAGGAGTTTGCTTGGCAGCCTGTACTGAACACATGTGAGCATGGCAGGTATCAAAGAGAATCTTAAAATTGGGACGATTAACCTCCTCGACCATTTTCTTCACTTCATGGGGCTTATTAATAATAAATCCTGGCTCAAATTCCCAGACCACAAGAAGATCCTTTTCGCCTGCAACATCTGAGCACCAGCTGAACATTTCTCTTATCCTTTCCCAGGTGGTCTTATAATCAAGGTGCTCAGGGAAGGGAGTGTGAGTAACTGTGTCAACTCGAATAGCAGGAATGTTACAGTCAGCACAAAATTCTACACTTTTTTTAAACATTTCTCTGTATTTTTTCACCACTTCAGGATCCCCTTCAGCAAAAGGAAATGACCAGAGATCAGCAGCATAAGCTGGAACCTCAAGTCCGTTTTCCTTTAACATTTCCACCAGTTTTTCTCTATCCCTTTTTTCCGGATAAAGATCTGGGTGAGCGTGAGGTTTAAACCCTCCAAGTTCAAGTCCATTAAACCCCAGCTCTTTCAATTTTTGAGCAACTTCGGGAAGGGGAACAGGCTTATCCTGGTAGGGACCAATAGCATAGGCCCAGCTTCCGATAGAGATCTTTGGAGGTTTTTCTGGCTTCATGATTTTACTCCTCCCAATAAGTTTTAAATAAATACTGACCCACTACTGAAAGGGTTCGTGTAACTTTGAGCTCACCTCCTTTTTTATCCTTTCATAAACTTCTTTTAATGGTAACTTCTTTTCCAGAGCAATTTGCTTGCAATCTTCGTATTCGGGAGAGAGATTAACAATTTTATCATTTAACATACTGACCTTTACTTTAATTTCACCCAGGGAGGTGGTAAACTTCTGAATTTTTCGCTCTATTACACGACGCTTTATTCGGGATACTCTAACCCCAAGTGTGGTGGTTTCCTTAAATATTGTTTCAAGGAGCTTGTCCTGTTTTTCCTCCTGGCAAATAACAGAAAGCATTATCCCGGGCCTATTTTTTTTCATTTGAACCGGTGTTAAAAAAACATCTAAAGCACCACATTTAAAAAGAGAATCTATTATATATTCATAAAATTCGGGATTCATATCGTCTATATTCGTTTCCAGCAAAATAACCCAGTCCTCATTAAATTGACTTTTTTCCTTTCCTATAATGATACGAAGCAGATTGGGGAAGGGAAGCTCTTTTTGTCCCGCACCGTATCCTATTTTTTCAATTTTCATGCAGGGAATTGGTCCAAATACAGGAGAAAACCCCATCAAGATAGCAGCACCTGTGGGAGTGGTCAATTCAGCCTCTACTTCGCCAGAGTAAACTGGGGCTCCTTTAAGTATCTCAAGAGTAGCTGGAGCGGGAACGGGAAGTAATCCATGGGCAGTATCAACTATACCTCTGCCCAGGTTTACCGGCGAGGCATATATTTTTTTAATACCCATTTGATGTATACCTATAACTGCTCCAACTATATCAATTAAAGTATCCAGAGAACCAAGTTCATGTAAGTGAAGATCCTCAATATTCTCACGATGAATCTGGGCTTCGGCTCTGGCTATAGAGAGAAAAATATTTTTACTTTTTTCTTTTTGTGGTAAAGGTAAATCCAGACTGTCGAGGAGATTAAGGAAAGTAGCAGGTGATTTTCTTTCTTTTGGTGGAACAATAATATTTACTCTGGTGGCGCTTATGGAACCTTTTTTCGTTTTTTCAATCTCTATCCTGCAATCTCTTAAATTAAGCTCAGAGATTATTCGAGTGAGATTTTCTGGAGTAAGACCAGCATCGATCAAAGCTCCCAGAATCATGTCACCACTGATTCCAGAAAAACAGTCAAAATAGGCAATCTTCATTTTTCCACCCTATTCATCTGATTAATCAGAGAGGCCAGGTATCCTGCTCCAAAACCATTATCTATATTTACAACTGCTATTCCCGGGCTGCAGCTGTTTAACATGCTTAAAAGGGCTGACAGACCACCAAAGTTTGTTCCATACCCGATGCTGGTAGGAACGGCAATAACCGGTTTGTCAACCATAGCTGCTACCATTCCAGGAAGTGCTCCTTCCATTCCTGCAACTACAATTAAAACATTTGCACTTCTCACAAGTCCCAGGTTTTGGAATAAACGATGAATACCAGCAATCCCAACATCATAAAGTGTCTCAACTCTGTTTCCCATCATCTGAGCAGTAACTTTGGCTTCTTCAGCAACGGGAATATCACCTGTTCCCGCTGTTACTACCAGAATTATTTTTTCCGGATGATTTATCTTCTTACATTTTCCAGCCACAACTATTCTGGCCTCTGGATAATATACAGCTTCTGGAGTAACTTTCTTGATAGCCTCATAAATTTCGTGGGATGCTCGGGTGGCAATTAAAAAGTTGCTTTTTTCCCAGAGGCTTTTTGCTATATCTGTTATCTGGGAGATCGTTTTTCCACTACAAAAAATAACTTCTGGAAATCCTCTTCTCAGATAACGGTGGTGGTCAATTTTGGCGAATTTCAAATCTTCAAAAGGAAGAGTTTTTAATTTTTCCAGAGCTTCATCAACAGACAACTTGTTTTGTTTGACTTCTTCAAGAATCTCCCTGATAAAATCCTTTCTCATTGATAAATTTATATCAGATATTCCCCCTTAAGTCAATTTTAAAGGACCTGAAGGTGGATGACTTAAATTGAAAATTACACGGAATCATCTCCTTCTTCACTTAAGATAATTTCAAGGGTCCAGACACAAGCTTTACCAACAACGGCTGGACATTTATCTTTGTGACCTCCCGCTTCTTCAAAGAGTTTCTTATCGTCTTCATTCCAAAAATCAAAACTGCGTCCGAAGAGCCTTGTTTGAATATTCCTACAGATACAACTTCCATATTCCTGAACAAATCTTTCGTAAAGTCTTTTTGAAAGAAGAGCCGCTTTTTTATTGGAAATACCTCTCTCAAACTCGTGTCTCTCTCGTCCGTAAAGATAACCCAGCACCATGGCTCCCCCCGAAAGAGCACCGCAGGTTCCTTGAGTAGTACTTCCCAGCCCTCCTGAGAGGGGGTAAGATGCCCGAAAGAGAGACTCATCTTTAATCTGCAGAATATTCTGAAGTGTCGCTACCACACATTGAGCACAGTAGTGGCTTGATTTTTCATATTCAAATCCCAATTTATAGGCTTTTTCTATTAATTCTTTCCTGTTTTCTATTTTTATTTTATTCTTCATGTTGTTTCCCTCTGTCTATCTCATATTTATCTCACAGTTATCCGCAACTCCCCCCAGAAGCGTATAGGTGGTGGGAACTTTCTGCAGAATAGAGGCAGGGACAAGAGTATTTACCGGTCCATGCGCTGCCAATCTGGCAATAAATCTCTGCCAGGATATTCCACCTCCAAGGTACCCATCCAGCCAGAAACTTCTCTCCTTTGCATCTGTTATCTGTGCTGGACCAATAGTTGCTGCTTTTGGAGGAACCCAGGACCAATCTCCACTAAATGAATGAAGGGCATTTTGCATTATGGTCATAGGGTGAAGTTCCACAATTCTTGGACCTGCCTTCATATAGGCATCAAGGTCATCTCCAAATTCATAGCCCAGGTGAGGTTCCCAGAAAGCTATGTGACCTGCCCAACCAACTCCCCCATAGCAGATATCCGCTCCACCTGCATCCTCAATCATTTTTCCATAATCAGAAATATTCTTGGAAGTTGGAAAATGAATCTGGTTTTTTGGTGGTCTGAGGTCTTTATCTATTAGATTGAAAAAATTTTCCCACATAGCACGCTGGAAAGAACCTTCCCACTCAAGAGGAGCTGTATTACCATCCTGGTCAGCATACTCATCCATATTAAAGGTGCACACGTGCTTACAGGGTATTCTTAAGTTATTAATCATCTGGGCAGCAATTTTATACTGAGGAGTTGGACCAACCGGAATTATCATAACCAGCTTCCTGTTTTCCTCCAGAGCATTTTTTATTCTGTTTACTATATCCAGAGCAAACTGAAAATAAAAATCATCAGGATTTTCAATAATTCTAATTTTAAACTCAGGATTAGGGTGCTTACAGATATCCTCTTTTTTTATGGCTCTTACTCTCTCACACACCTGTCTGTCCCGGAAGGGTATAAATTTGGCGAGGTCGTATTTGAACTGACTCATCTTTACCTCCTTGGAATCTATTTTTTAATATTTTATCTATGGATTGATACACGTCAAATATATTTTTCGATTGGCTACCATGTAAAGGCCGGTTGCTCGCCAAAAAAAGCTTGCTTGCAAGGTATCTCCGGGAGCCTTTATCTTCATGAGAAAAACTGTCCCAATGTCAGAATCTGCCCTAATTCCAGAATATTGAATTTGACATAAGCCGGTAGTTTTCTAAGATTAGATAAGAACCTAAATAGAAGGGGAAACATGTTACTTAAATCCAGGGGAAAGGTGGAAAACTTGATGCAGGAGCATCTGGAGAAAGTCAGTGAAGCTGTAAGCCATTTTAAATTAGCCATTTATTCTTATCTTAGTAATGATATAGCTACCTGCGAAAGAGAATTAAAGGCTATTCATAAGAAAGAAACAGAGGCCGATGAAATTAAGAAAAAAGCGGAGGTTCCGTCTCTGATTCTTTTGAGAATGCATCGGATAAAGTAAGGGCAATGACAGTAAAAAGAAAAATTTAATTAAGAAAGAAGAGATTTTGGCAAAAGGACAAAATATATTCAGGAGGAAAAAATGCAAGTCATGGTGCATAAATTGGACTGGTATACAAGAGTGATTCTTACAATTATTGCTCTGAGTCTTCTCTGGATGGTCTTTAAGCCTCTTTTTTTCTCCCCAGCAATGACAACTGCCTATGCGGATAAAGATGGTATCAGGGTAATAGATGTGAACCTCAATATTGACAAAGTAGGTGGAGAAAAAATTTTGCGATGGTGGGAGGGAGAACGTGCAGAAAAAGGTATCCCGATTTATATTGATGGTCGATTAACCACTGAAACACCAGAATAAGGAAGCGTAAGATGAGAATAGCCTGGATTTCCAGCTGGCCACCACAACTCTGTGGCATTGCTTCTTACTCCCAGGAATTAGTAGAAGAAATCAGAAAAAAGGGACACCAGGTTTTAATAGTCTGTCATCCGGGAGGAGGCAAGAAAGGAGAGAGAGGTGTTTATCCTGTAATTAATCTGGATACCTCAGGATGGGAAGAAAAATTATATCAGCAAGTTGTTGATATTAATCCGGATGTTGTTCATATTCAACATGAATACGGACTATATTCAAAAAACAATGATTATAGTTCTGGATTAATTTCTCCCCTTTTTCGCTGGAGAATAGAGGAAAGATTTCCGTTGGTTATGACCTACCATTCTGTATATACAAAAATGGATAGAAATAGAGTCCTTTTCATGGATGTCACATTGCGCATCATCCATGCTGGTATTGTCCATGAAGAGTACCAGAAGGAAAATCTTCCCCATAATCTGGATTGGATTCCTGAAAATGTATGGGTTATCCCTCATGGTGCAAAAAAGAAAAGGTGTACATATTCTAAAGAGGAAGCCAAGAAAAGTCTGGGATTGGAAGGGAAAAAAATTGTGGGAATGATTGGGTGGTTTGTTCCTAACAAGGGTTATCATCGAGTAATAAAATTGTGGACCGAGATAAGTAAGCTCCTTCCTGATACTTTTTTGGTTCTTGTGGGGGAAATTCGTAAGCCTGAAAATGAGTGGTACAAACGTGAAGTGATCCAGCTTGCCTCAAAAAGCAATTCCCGAGACAGGATAAAAATAATATTAAAAGTGTTGGCACCGGAGGAATACGAATTAACTCTTTCAGCTTTCGATATTCTTGTACTACCCTATACTTTTATCTCTCAGAGTGGAAATTTAGCTCACGCCTTTTCTCTTGGTGTTCCAGTGGTGGCTTCCGCTATAGAGGGCTTGAAGGAGGAAATAGATAAAAGTAGAGCAGGTATTGCAGTTTCACCACAAGATGATGAAGATTTAAAAAGAGCAATTGTTAGGTTGATGAAAGATGAGTATTTAAGACACCAGCTCTCGGAGAATGGAAAAAGATATGTGGATCAAGAAATAAACTGGGAAAAAGTAGCTGGTATGCATATAGAACTATATCAAGAAGTTTTAAAAAGCTCAGATTTTGCCACTAAAGGTTAGAGAAAAATGCAATACAGGCAGATGACTTACAAGAAGGCAGGAGTGGATAACGATAAAGAGAAAATTGCTCTCTCAGGTCTTTTAAAATGGATAGAAAAGACATTTCAATTCAGAAAGAAAGAAGGTTCGGTAAAACTTAAGGAGGGATATTTTGCCAACGTCCTTGACATAGCTGCAGGTAGAGGTATTGCCATCTCTACAGATGGTGTGGGGACAAAAGTTTTAGTTGCTCAGCTTATGGGAAAATATGACACGGTGGGTATAGATTGTGTTGCCATGAATGTAAATGATATTTTATGCGTTGGAGCAGAACCCATTTCCATGGTAGATTATATAGCAGTTGACGTTCCTGACCCCGGACTTCTTGAAGAGATTGGAAGAGGACTTTATGAAGGAGCGAAATTAGCAAAGATCAGTATCTGTGGTGGAGAATTGGCTCAATTAAAAGAGATGATTAAAGGGTATCGAAAAGGTTGCCAGTTTGATTTTGTGGGAACAGCAATAGGACTGGTTGATCTTAACAAAATAATTACAGGTCAGAATATCCAGGACAGAGAATTGGTTTTAGCATTTTCCAGTAGCGGGATTCACAGTAATGGATTTACTCTTGTTCGAAAGGTCCTTCTGGAAAAATCTAAACTCGATGTTGATAGTTATATCCCTGAACTGGGGAGGACCTTAGGGGAAGAACTGCTTGAACCAACCCTGATTTATGTTTCTCCTGTAATTGAAATGATAAAAAGCAAGATAAATCTAAAAGCTCTGATTCATATAACCGGCGGTGGTTTTTTTAATCTTAACCGGGTGAATGCTCCGGTAAGTTATGTTTTGGATAACCTCCCTGAGCCTCAACCCATATTTTCCCTTATTCAAAGAATGGGCGAGGTTCCTGATGAAGAGATGTTCCGTGTATTTAATATGGGGGTGGGTTTTTGTCTGGTGGTTCCCGAACAAGAACTTGATGCTATTTACAAAATAATAAAAAAACACAACATGAAGATACACCGCATAGGTTACACAAAAAAAGACGGAAAAAGAGAAATTTTTATACCCTCCAGGAGGTTAATAGGACGTGACGGTTATTTCTCTAAATATTAAATCTTCTACTTATGCGATTTTCTCCCTTTTCCACAATCCTGCGATTTATCCTTTGACTGCACCCAGGGTGAGGCCTCTTACAAGGTAACGCTGCAGGAATATTGCCAGGACAATCACAGGGATACTTGCCATTGTTCCAACAGCCGAAATTTCTGCCCAGAGGATTTCATGTCCGCCAATCAGACTGGTTATGACAACCGTCAGGGGTCTCACATGCGAACGAGTGAGGATAAGAGCAAATAAGAACTCGTTCCAGGAAAAGATAAAGCAAAAAAGAGCGGTGGCTACCAGTCCTGGTGCAACCAGAGGAAGTGCTATTCTGGAGAAAGCTTGAAAGCGATTACATCCATCTACAAGAGCGGAGTCTTCAAGATCAGAAGGAAGTTCTTCAAAAAAACCTTTAAGTATCCACACTGCAAAGGGAATATTCATTACTGTGTGAGTAATGATAAGGGACTGATAAGTGTCCAGCCACCTCAGAGATTGATAAAGGATGAACAATGGTAAAACAATAGCAATAGGAGGGAGCATTCTGATGGATAAAATCCAGAAAGCTAAATTCTTACCTCCAATTCTAAACCGGGCTAAACTATAAGCAGCAAGTGCTCCAACTCCTAACGATATCAGTGTGCAGGACCCGGCAATTATGAGAGTATCCATGATTCCTTTTGCTCCTCCCAGTTCTAAGCCATGAAAAAAAGCAGAAAAATCCGGGCTTTTTGGAATAAAAACTGGTGGATAGGTGAAGAATTCGCCTCTATCTTTAAAAGAAGTCAAAAACATCCAGAGCATAGGACTGAGGAAAATCAAAAGTAAAAATCCTATTGCAAAGAAAAGTATTATCACCACATACTCACTTCTTCTTTGAAACCACTTGCCCATAGTTATACCTCTTTTTCTTTTAGGAACCTTAAGAAAAAGTTAGCAATCACAATGATAACCACAAGTTGAACATAGGACAAGGCTGCAGCATATCCCAGACTGAAGTGTTTAAATCCTACAAGATAGTTATAATAGGTGATAGTTTCCGAAGACTCTCCTGGACCACCCTGAGTGAGCAATACAACCAGATCAAATAATTTAAAGGCATCCATAACCCTTATTAGAATAGCTACAATCATGACAGGTTTTAATAGCGGAAAGAGTATGTTTGTAAATATCTTCCAGCTTGATGCTCCATCTATTGCTGCTGCTTCCCGTAGCTGATCAGGTATCGATTGTAGCCCGGCTAAAATAACCACCATCATAAAAGGGGTCCATTCCCAGGTATCGCTTATTATAATTGAAGGAAGAGAAAATCTGGGATTGGAAAGCCAGGTAATTGGTGCAAAACTCATTTTTTGAAGAATGTAATTCAAAGGACCATACTGATAGTGATATATTTGCCTCCAGGTACACCCCACCACTACAGGTGCTATAACCATAGGAAGAAGAAAAAGAGTTGTCAAAAGTGTTTTTCCACGGATAGCCCTGTCCAGCAGGATGGCCAGAGCAAGACCTATGAGAAACTGAGAACCCACTCCAAATAGAAGAACTTTACCAATATTTAACATGGCGTTCCAGAATCTTGCTTCTTGAAACAATCTTATATAATTTGCCAGTCCAATAAATTCAGGAGGAAATCCCATAGCCAATTCCCAGGAATTAAAACTAAGCCAGAGAGAGTAAATAAGGGGAAAGACAGAAATAACAAGCAGAATTACAACACAGGGGAGAATAAAAAGAAAAGACATCCATTTTTCTGTACTTAACCAAGATTTTTTTGTCATTGGTAATGGTCAAAATGAGGGAGCAGGATTCAAAGTCCTGCTCCCTTTAAATTTTTTACTCCCATAGACCAGCTGCTCTCCAACCTGCCACAAGTTCTTGATAGAGCTTCTTCTGTTTTTCTCGACCAAACCTGTCAGTTATCTTATCCCATTCTTTGGCGACCTCATCAAGAGCCTGTTTTGGACTTTTGGCACCACTTAAAGCTTCGGTGATTTTTCTTCCCAGAACGTCCTCGTATTGTTCGGCTCCAGGAATTACCATTTCAGGATAGCCAACTACCAGGTTGGATTGAACACCTTTAAGGTATATTTCAGCATCCTTAATGGTGGGAAACATTTCGTACTCTTTCGGGTGTTGAAAATGGGAGTATCTGTACGGATCAAGTCCGGTTTTAGCGGTAGACACATCGTCTATGCTGGTTTTTACAGAAACATGCCATATTACCTGATAGGCTTTCCAGGGGTTTTCAGAATCCTTAGCTATACCCAGGACACGTCCACAGGGCATCATGGCCCGACGATATAATTTGCCATCTTTCAGAACACCAGGGACAGTAGTAACACCAATTTTTCCTACTATTTTGGATTGGGCAGGATCAGCACCTTTTTTACCAACACAGGGCCACTGAATAACCATGGCCGTTTCACCGTTTAAGAACACATCTTTTAATTCTTCATATCCATAGGCTAAGACATCAGGAGGAGAGTATTTCATGGTTTTTAACATATCCTCGAGGGCTTTCACTCCAGCTGGAGAGTTAATCATGGGCTTCATGGTTTCTTCGTCAAAATAAACTCCTCCATAAGCAGCAAAACGGTTACCCCACCAGGCCCAGCACCAGTCTCTTTGACCATAAAAAGCTGTCCCATAAAAGTCCCTGTCAAGGACCTTACCGGCAAGTTTCTGGCCCTTTTTCCTGGTGAAAAACTCGGCCACATCCAGATACTCATCCCAGGTTAAAGGAGGTCTGAGTTCATATCCATATTTGGCCTTGAAAGCAGCTTTTTCTTCAGGATTTTCAAAAAGGTCTTTGCGATAATAAAGATTCAAGACATCTCCGTCGTAAGGCAGAGCATATATTTTCCCTTTGTATTTGCAGTAAAAATCCCTGTACCCCGGTGTAACATCAGCTAAATTGGGATCCAATTTGGCTATGAATTCGTCTAAAGGATAAAGATAACCATTTCCGGCAAAGTCGCCTATGTATTTTGGATAAAAGGTAACAATGTCATAAGCACCGGTATGAGTAACAAACTCAATTTTTAGTTTTTCGTAAACTTCAGCAAAAGGAACTCCCACAATTTTTAAATCCACACCATATAATTTCTTGAAGTCTTCTTTATACCACTCCCAGGGTTTTTGATTATGTCCGGCATCTCCCACCACGGTTAAAGGGATGAGTTTTTCTTCAGCCCCAGCTATTGCTCCTCCTACGAGACAAAACCCCAAAATAAGTGTAACTAAAAACGCAATAGCCTTTTTATTCAACTTATTACCTCCCTGTTAGTAAAGGTTTCTCCTTTTCCGCTACCCCATTTTTCACCTCCTTGCATTTTGATACTCTCCCCCCTTTTTAAATTTTTATTTTTAAATTCTTAAATACTGAATTTTATCTATATCCTACCTCTCTTTATATTTTTTTCAAGTTTTAACTGTCTTAACTTTTCAGTTGTGGGAATACCATCTTCACTCCATCCCCGAAGCCTGTAGTAATCGCCAAGCATTTTGCCAAGATGAGGCAAAACACCTTTTGATCCACCTTCCTTTCTATCCCAGGTCAAAAGTCGAGGAGGAAGAAAGTCATCTTTACGAGTAATACCCAGCCTGTAGTTATAAAGGCGTTTCAGATTAAACAATCTATCTCCTATTTCCAAAAGCTCTTCTCCCTTTAACTTCCAACCAGTAACCAAACTGGTCCAGGTTGCGATTTTAGCGGGTCCTATTTTTCCACAAAACAGGAATTTACAAAGACCAAGGGCATTTAACGAAGCCATATAATTCTGTAGCCTTATTACCAGCTCAACTTTTCCATCAGACTGGTGGGGAGACAAAGAGTGGTTATAAGGAATTCCCTTAACATCAGGGCCACCCTCAAAGGTATAGGAGAGGGAATCAAGATGACAGGCACCTCTATTTCCGGTAGCATAAGTCAGAGCCATGCTAACATAAGCACGAGGATCATGCAGAGGAAGTTCCAATCCTTTAACCTGAATAGAAAACTCTATAGAATTCTTACCCAATCTTTCCGCTGCCTTTTTTGTGCCATCGGCGAGAATATCACCAATCCCTTCTCTTTTAGCTATTTTGTCAACGATTTGTATTATTGCATCTCCATCCCCCCACTTAAGCTCAATTCCATCCGTATCAAGCGTGGATATTATCTTCCTCTCAAAAGCTTCTATAGCGAAAGCAATGGTCGAGCCCGTGGAAATAGTATCAAGACCATACATGTTACAAAGTTCATTGGCAAGGGATATTTTTTTCAAATCGTCGTTTAGACACAATGCGCCCAGAGCTGCATTTGATTCATATTCGGGTCCATGCATCAGTCGCTGTCTGTTTCGGGTATTTATTTTGATGATTTTTCCACATTTGATGGGACAACCAAAACAACCATAATGTCTCTCCAGAAATTTTTTCACCATAGTTTCGCCGGTGGTTTTCTCTGCTCCTTCTGTCCAGCTTCCCTGAAGCCAGTTCTTAATAGGAAGGTCTCCCGAGGGTTCTACCACAGAATACATTCCAACAGCTGTCCCGAAATCGCTAAGTCCCTTAGTATTTTGCTGAAGAAAAGGTAGAGTCTCTCTTATGGATCTGGCAAGCATTTTTTTATCTTTAATCTCCGGATATTTTTCTCCTTTAACCACAATGGCTTTAAGATTTTTTGTCCCCATAACAGCTCCTAAGCCACCTCTTGCCGCAGCCCTTGATTCCCATCCATCAATGATAATTGAGGAAATTGCACAGAGATTCTCTCCTGCAGGACCTATACAGGCCACTCTGGCTTTAAGATGGGTTTCCTTCAAGAGTTTCTCTGTTGTGGTGAAAGTATCAAGTCCCCAGACGTGCTTTGCCGGTTTTATTGTTATTTTCTCATTATTAATCCACAGGTAAACCGGAATTTCAGATTTTCCAGTAATTATTAATCCATCGTAACCGGTTTTCTTTAGTTCTGCCCCAAAATATCCTCCCACGGTGGCCTCGCCCCAGATTTCTGTTTCAGGAGAACGTGCACATACAGAGGTTTTACAGGCACAGGGGACAGAAGTGCCGGTAAGCAGGCCAGCTATAATGACCAGAGGACTTTCTGGATCCAGAGGGGAAAGTGAACTATCAAACTCTCTGTAGAGAATCCTTGCAGCTAAACCACTACCAGCAAGGTATTTTTTACAATCGTCTTCAGGAATGTCCTCAATTTCTACCCTTTTTTTGTTTAGATCAATGCGAGCCAGTCTTCCCAAAAATCCAAATCCCATTTTTCTTATTCCCCCGGGTCTTTCTGGAAAAAATACTTAAGGTATTTCAATTAAAACTGCCATTCCCTGACCACTACCAACACACATGGTGGCAATTCCGTATTTTGCCTTCCTTCTTCTTAATTCAAAAATGAGTTTAACCATCATTATAATTCCCGTGGCCCCCACAGGATGACCCAGCGCAATTGCCCCTCCATTGACGTTAACTTTTCCAGGATCAATTTTAAGTTCTTTTATACAGGCAATTGTTGATGCAGCGAATGCTTCATTAATTTCAAAAAGGTCTATTTTTTCTAAATCAAGTCCTGTTTTATCCAGAAGTTTTTTTACTGTTGCAACTGGTCCTATCCCGAAGATTTCCGGCTCAACTCCTGCGGCCTCCCAGGCAGCAAGATAGGCAACAGGCTTTTTTTTCAACTTTTTCCATTTATCATTGCTGGCAAGAACCAGAGCTGCAGCTGCATCGTTTATTCCTGAGGCATTGCCTGCTGTCACAGTGCCTCCTTTTTTGAAAACTGGTTTTAGATTTGATAATTTCTCAGGCGAAGTATCCCGGCGGGGATGTTCGTCCACTCTAAAAAGGTCTTCTCCTTTAACCTCATCTGGTAGTGGCACAAGATTATCTTCCATGACACTATCTTTCAGGGCTTTTTCTTTCAAGATTTTCACGGGGACAGGAACTATTTCTTCTTCAAATTTTCCCTGATCAATAGCTTTAATCGCTTTCATATGGCTAAGATATGCAAATTCATCCTGTTCTTTTCGAGTTATTTTATACCTCTCAGCAATAGTTTCGGCCATCGGACCGGCATCTACCAATAGATAATCGGCCAGAAAGTCTACAAGTTTTTTCCCCCCCAGCTTAATGCCCCATCTGATGCCTTCCAGCAGAAAAGGAGCCTGACTCATACATTCGGTTCCGCAGGCCACAATCAACTTTCGCTCTCCAAGAATTATATCCTGGGCAGCACAAACAACAGCTCTCATTCCTGAGGAGCAGTTCATATTAATGGAATAATCGTCAACTTCAACAGGAAGTCCTGCTCTTAAAGCTATATGCCTTGCGGGATCGCCACGGGGAGTGGTTTGTATATTTTCTCCAACAACTACTCTATCAACCTCTTCTGGTAAAATTCCGGCTCTTCTGATGGCTTCTCTAACTACCAGAGCCCCGAGATCAAGGGGGGAGATCCCGGCAAGAGACATACCAAATTTACCTACTGGCGTGCGAACTGCAGATAAAATGGCAACTTTTTTATCTTGCATTTTTTCCTCCTAAAGTACCAGTCCACCTCCAACATCTATGATAGCTCCTGTAACGTATCTTGCCTCATCTGATGCCAGGAAAGCAACCATATTTGCCACATCTTCCGGCTTTCCAACCTCACCCATAGGAATTTTCTCTATAATCTTGGTACGGATTTTTTCAGGAACAGCTCGAGTCATTTCAGTATCTATAAATCCCGGACATACCACATTTACCGTGATACCTTTTCTGGCAAGTTCTCTGGCTGCTGTTTTGGAAAGTCCCACCACTCCTGCTTTTGCCGCAGAATAGTTTGCCTGACCGATATTTCCCATCCAGCTTGCCGAGGAAATGTTGATTATTCTTCCATATCCTTGATCTCGCATAACTTTTGCAGCTTCTCGTATACAGAAAAACACACCTGTGAGGTTTACGGCTATAACTTCGTGCCAGTTTTCGTCGGTCATTTTATGTAACATTGCGTCTCGATTTATTCCAGCATTATTCACCAAAATATCTATCCTTCCCATTTTTTCTTTAGCTGAAATAATCATTTTTTCCACTTCCTGTCTTTTAGAAACATCAACTTTTAAGGGATATCCTTTTCTTCCCATTTTTTCAATCTGACTGGCAACCTGTTCCACACCTTCCCTGTTTTTGTCAGCAACTATCACGTCCGCACCTTCCTGGGCTAATTTCAGGGAAATAGCTTTCCCTATTCCTCGAGCTGCACCGGTAACCACCGCTTTTTTGTCTTTAAGTCGCATTTTCCCTTCCTCAGTTTATCTTATCTTTTCATAAGTTAAAAAATTTGTGGCTATGCCCATTGGTTCTTCCAGAAAAATTCTTGAGTTCATTTCTCTTAGTTCTGGCGCTATTTTTGGTTCAAATGACATTTTATCCAGTATGTCCTTTTTGAGATCTACTCCGGGTGCAATTTCAATCAGTGTGAAGCCTTCCGGCCTTAATTCAAATACAGCTCTTTCGGTAACATAGACGACCTTCTGACCCACATTTTTTGCCCGTTTTCCACTAAAAGTAATATGATTTACCTGAGGTACGAATTTTAAAGGTTTACCGTCTTGCAGAATCTTTAGTTTTCCACTGGAATAATCTGCGGAGATTTCTCCTACAGTAAAAGTAAAACAAAAAACCACTTTCTTTGCCATTTGAGTGATATCAATAAACCCTCCACATCCTGCAACTCGCGACCCGAACCTACTTACATTAACGTTTCCCTCCTGATCAATTTCGGCTGCTCCCATAAAAGTTATATCTACGCCTGTCCCGGTGTAAAAATCAAACTGATCCATGTGATTTATTATAACTTCGGGATTTCTACTTACACCAAAATCGATTCCTCCTCCTGGTATACCACCAATGGTCCCGGATTCGACAGTTAGAATAAACTCCGAAAGTATTCCCTCTTCGGCAGCGATGGGTCCAATTGTATCACCTGGAATACCTGTTCCCAGATTGACTATGGCACCTGGAGCGATCTCCATAATGGCTCTTCGTCCTATTATCTTGCGAATACTCAGAGGGATGGGTTGAAAAGTCATTTCTGGAGTTTTTATCTCACCGCAGAGAGAGGGGTCATAAAAACTGGTTGCAGTCTGACGGTGAGTTTCTTCCTGATTTTTTGCCATGACGACCGCATCAACAAATATACCAGGAAGGGTTATTTCCTTTGGATGGAGGGACCCTTTTGTAGTAATCCATTTTACTTGAGCAATGACTTTCCCTCCAAAATGATGACAGGCAAGAGCTGCTGAGAGAGCTTCCAGTTTAACTGCCTCTTCTTTCATTGATATATTCCCTTTTTCATCAGCGACCGTTCCTCTGATCAACACAAAATCTATAGGTATTTTTTTATAGAATAGATAATCTTTACCATCTATTTTGATTTTTTCCACTATATTTTCACATTTTTTTGTTTTATCGTTTATTTTTCCGCCCCCAATATCAGGATCCACGTATGTATCAAGACCTATAGGGGATAAAAGACCAGGGGCTCCTCCAGCCATTACCTTGTAAAGGTTGGCAATTCTTCCCTGAGGAAGTGCATAGGCCTCAACTTTATTCTGATAAATAAGTCTTGCCATGCGGGGGGCAAGTCCCCAGTGAGAGCCTATGATTCTTTTTAAAAGTCCCTCATGGGCCAAGTGTTCTATTCCGTTTTGAGTATCGCTTTGTCCTGCAGCATGAATAACAGTCAAATTCCTGGGAGTTCCGGATTCGAGAAACCTCCTTTCAATCTCTCGCAGTATATCCTCAGCAACTCCCAGCATAGTAAAGCCCACAAGAGCGAGGGTTGAATTATCTTCTATCCAGTTCACAACATCTTTTGAAGTTAGAAATTCTACCATTTTATTTCCTGTAATCTGTTCCACATGTTTTTCTTACCACAAGTTCAGATGGAAGTATCAGTCTCTTAATCTTATCTCTTTTACCGGTTATTCTTTCAATCAAAAGGTCAACCGCATTCACCCCCATTAAATATCTTGGCTGTCTGATGGTGGTAAGTTCAATGCCTTTGAGAGAGGCAAGCCAGATATCGTCAAATCCGACGATGGCCACATCTTGAGGAACTTTTATCCCCTTGTCTTTACAGGCATCCAGAGCCCCCAAGGCCATCATATCGTTAGCACAGAAAATAGCTGTAGGGGGAGAGGAGCTGGCAAGTAAAGACTGGATAGCCTGGTAACCACCTTCATATTTGAGGTAACCTGTTTTAACCAGATTCTTTGAGTAGATTATACCAGCTTCTTTCAAGGCCAATATGTATCCTTTATACCTATCTGCACTTGCTGACGAGGCCGGTTCTCCTTTTATAAAAGCTATCCTTTTATGTCCGAGTTTTAGAAGATGTCTGACCATTGTTTTGGCAGAATTCAGGTTATCAATTCCTACAAAATCAAATTTCCCCGGAAAGAGCTCTCTATTTACGAGCACTACAGGAATATCTTTTTCGAGATTTTCAATTAAGTCATTTTTTCTGTGGGCTGAAGTTAGGATAAGACCGTCTACCTGTTTAGCCAGCAGTATCTCTATTGATTCCTTTTCCAGAACCGGATCTGCATCACTATTACATAAAATTACAGAAAAGCCGTATTCCTTTGCTCTCGTTTCTACACCTCTTGCTACTTCAGGAAAGAAGGGATTAGTTATATCGGGAAGCACAAGACCTATGGTAGTGGTTTCTTTTTTTCTGAGACTTCTGGCAATGATATTGGGGCGATAATTGAGCTTTTTAATAGCCTTGTAAATCTTTTCTCTGGTTTCCGGGCTAACATATGGCTTGTTATTTAGAACCAGAGACACACAGGCTGGAGAAACACCAGCTAACCTGGCAACATCCTTTATTTTTATACTGTTCATTTTAAAACGATTTAAGTTTAAATCGTTTTAATCATACCAGGTTAAAAAAACCTGTCAAATATACTGGGCTGAAATTAGGACAGTTTTTACCTGTACCTTTCGCTTCAGGCTCCCGGGTATCTCAGGGTAAATTGAGGGGGAAAATATTCTCGCTGGCGTAGCTTTGCCGTCGAAAAGAAGTTTCTACGCAAGGCACCTCAGGGGCCTACAGGAGAAGCTATAGATAAAAAATGTTCCAGATGTCAGACTATAAACATCAGTTTTTTTAACTTTGAGAGTTTGGTGGCATTATTTTCGTGTATATTTCAAAGGCCGGTGGATTAAGTATATATTTTTTTACTGGGCAAAGATCGGCTGCTCTTATAACCGCTTCCCTGTATTTTTCAGGGAAGTTTGAAGGAAGTTGAATCTCTATAATTATCTTGCTTAATCTTTTTTCCTTTTTGTCTCGCTCAGTTTTTAAGATCAATTTCAAATTATCCGTCAAAATTCTCCTTTGTTGACAGAAACTAAGAACCATAAATCCTGCACAGGTTCCAATGGAGGCCAGAAAAAGACTGAAGGGCCAGGGGGCAGAATTTTCTCCTCCATAGCTTTGAGGTTGATCTGTTTTTACCCGAAAACCATTATAGATAGCGTCAACCTTTTTTCCTCCAGGAAAAACGATTTCCATTTGCATGGGCTATTTCCTTTTTTCCAAAATAAGTAAGTCTTACTCAGGATTTATCTTTTAATAGAGTTTTAGCTTCATCGGATATCCAGGTAAATCTGTGCCACCAGGGTTGACTCATTACCTTGGCCAGATTCTTGATGTGTATTATTCGAGGAAGAGCAATCCTTTTAAAAGATGTTTCCAGGCTGTCCCAATCCCTGGTTTCGGGGTCAGTAAAGGCTTCTTTAAAATAGGCTCTACCACACATGGGGCCTGCAAAAAGATCTGCCACAATTGCATACTGAGCTGCATACTGCTCAAAGTCAACTGCTGCACTCAAAAGAAGCATAGGTCTGTTGCTGGCCTTAAACATTGCTTCTGCAGTATCTCTTACTGTCTTTACACTACTTATTTTCGTCGTTTTTCCATTTTCCTCAACCCATAAAACAGGAACCTGAGTTTTATAAAAGTGTCCGTAGGGACTAAAAGCTTCGGCAATTTTAACAAGCCCGTCGGGAAGTCTTTTGGCAAATTCTACCTTTGATTCACCGGGTCTTTGAAACATCAGAGTTTCATTAAATAGCATTTTGCCGAGTCTTTGGCACCTTTCAAAAACTCCCTGCAGCCACTCGAGGTTACGCTCCCAGCTCTCCTTGTGGTCAGGATCTAATTTGACAAGAGTTTTGAAAGCATCAACTTGATCTACACAGTTTTCCGGTTCCAAAGCTAAATGGGCAAGCTGTCCTCTTCCTCCATCAACGGGTATGGTGTTAGTATCTTCAAGTCTTCCAATAAGCATGGTGTTTTCACCTAAGAGTTCTCTGAAACCAGGACTTTGATAAGCAAGATGGTTAAAAAGAGCAGCTGAAGGAATACCTGAAAGGGCTCGAGCGAACCTTCTGGCAACTTCTCTTACGTCTTCATCATTGGCGGATCTGCTTTCTCCAATATGTTTTAAATAAGCCGAAGTCAGTTTAAGATAAGAACTGTGCTGATCAGAAGCGAAAACATCCAGATTTCCATCTGGAGCATACCTTACAAGTGTTTTAAACATCTCTTCACTGAATTCTAAACCGTCAGAAAATTTCGCCCAGACATTCATTTTTCTCCTCCTCAAAAAGAAAGAATCGATATTTTTATTAGCAATATAGCTTAAATATATTTGACAAAAAGTCAAGGAGAATTAAACTAAATGTGGTAAGAATAAAAAAGGAGAGAAATTATGGTTGTGGAGTTTCTAAGTGATGATGAAGCACTAAAAATTGCTATGAATGCGGAAAAACAAGGCATAGAACTTTATAGAAATTTATCTCAGATAGTGACCAGTGCTGATACACGCAAATTGCTTGCCGGGTTATCAGAAGAAGAAAAAAGACACTTTCAGATATTTAAAGAAGCTGATGAAAAACTTATGACAGGTCCCGGGAGCCGTCCACCACAGATGGATGAAGAAATTGCAAATTACCTTCGCAGTCTAATAGACACTGGCATATTCTCCGGATTGAGTGAATTTTCCATAGATGAGGTGAGGAGAATGGATGAAGTGAGAGTTCTTAATATAGGGATTCGTGTAGAGAAAGATTCTATTTTATTTTATAGTGAGGTACTAAACCACAGTGTTAATCCTTCAGGAAAAAAGGCATTTGGAGAGATTTTAACAGAGGAAAAGAAACACCTTGTAAGTCTTACCAATCGCCTTAGGGAAGTCAAACGGACTAAATAGCAAAGTGATAATAAAAAATATGGAGGTTTAGATGATTCAAATAATTATAATAGCTATTGTATTAATTGCCTTTTTCCTCTATCTTAGGGGGAAAGGTGATATGAAAATTAAGAGACCGCGAGATGAGCTTGATTTAAGATGTGATTTTTATAAAGAACAAATTATGAATTTTCTGAGGCGGGTGAGGCGAACCCGGAGTAAAACAAGACTTAGAAGGTTAGAAAGTGAAATAGAGAGGTTTCATAAAGTTATGGAACTTGATGATCTTTTAGAAAAAGCTGAAAGAGAAAATAATCCGCGTAAGGCAATTGATTACTATCTTGAGGCACTTGCTTTTATTATGAAACACAATTTTGAAAAAGAAAGAAAGAACGAAATAGAGGAGAGAATAAAACAGTTACAAAAGATAAAGGGCAATGAGGTGAGGAATTTTCTTTAAGTGCGATTTATTAAAATACCTGTCCTATTTTTTCATACGTCTTCACTTTTCTCACCATTTTTTCTTTTAACTGAACGCACTCTCCAGATTCAGAAAAAATTCCTAAAATAGCTAAAAACTTGCCCCAACTTTTCCTTAAAAATGGGTTAAGAAATATCAAAAACCGAAATATTTAATTTTCAGTTAGCTAATTCTCTGGATAAAAATCCATTACTTACAGATCTGCTGGCAGCTCCCAATTTTTCAAAAATTGCATCCAAATCC
>Ga0190360_1000334_pt1 | contig 26730 bp, 23 predicted proteins | sample 48721834_MG_FD_161271 | JGI IMG/M metagenome (GOLD analysis project Ga0190360, IMG submission 161271) | Hydrothermal vent microbial mat bacterial communities from Southern Trench, Guaymas Basin, Mexico - 4872-18-3-4_MG | ecosystem: Environmental > Aquatic > Marine > Hydrothermal vents >...
CTACCAAAGCTATGCTGTTTTCTGTGTTAGCATTCTTGAATTCTCCTGCTGCAAGGATTTTCCTTGAAGCATCATCCAGAAATAGCACAGAACTTTATCCCATCCTTCTCAAACCAGTCTATATGGGTATGGGCAGCTGACATCGAATGCTCTCTTTCATTTTTACTTCTCTTATTATTTCCTTCACCTTTCTCCCCCTCTTTCTTATTGGCAAATACTCCCCGTGTGTGAGCCAGTAAGACCATACCCTCTTGACCGTTGAAACGCTGACCCTCATCTCAAACGCTATCTCTCTGTTGCTCTTTCCTCTTCTCTTGTGTCGCACGATGTATCTTACCTTCTTCTCTGTTAGTCTGCCGTAACCTATTAGTTGTTTGAGGGTATTTATAGTCAAATTTTTTGGGACTATACAGTGGATTAGTGGAGAGGGAAAATTTGATCAAAGAAACTAAGTTTTGTGTTTGGCATAGCAGCGACCCTTAGTTCCCGAGTGCTCGCGCAACTCAGTACAGTAAGGGACGCAGACGGGCTTATCTGCCGGGTTCGGGATGGGACCGGGAGTTTCCCCGCCGCTATGGCCGCTATGCCAACACCTGTTAACTTAATACTTCTATATTAATAAAAACCTTTCTTTAAAAAACCTGTCTAAAATGCGAGGAATACCATGAGATCTCATGGCATGGGATTGCAATAGCAGACTATGCTCAGATTGCGGTAAGCAGTACACCACAATGGGCAAAGACGCTTAGCCGTAAGATGTTCAACGTGCCTCATAGACACGCAGTGATGACCCTTCCAGACAAATTACGTCCGGTGCTGTCTGACCAACCAGAAGAAGGCTTTACCAAAGAGATATCCCTATATAGTTTATGTACTACAAAATAACTTCTTAAATTAATCCTTGATAAGGTGGAGACCGCGGGTTCAAATCCAGCCCAAGGCCCTTACACGGTAAGATAGTAAGATGGTAATGAAGAGAATTGTCACCATTGGTGGCTCAGATAGCAGTGGTGGCGCAGGAATACAGGCTGACATAAAGACATTCTCCGCTCTTGGCGTTTATGGTACTTCTGTAATCACCGCTGTTACCGCCCAGAATTCTAAGGGCGTGCAGGATAAACTGGAGATACCTGTTGAATTGGTGAACTCACAGATCGAGTCGATAATTGGCGATATCGGGGTGGATTATGCGAAGACAGGGATGCTCTCTTCATCTACGGTGATAATGGCAGTAGCAGCACGGCTGAAAGAATATGCGGTGCCTTTCGTCCTCGACCCTGTGATGAAAGCAGGTTCAGGCGGCACACTGATAGATTCCGCAGCAGTAGATACGCTCGTGAAGCATCTGTTGCCACTGTGTAGGGTTGTAACTCCGAATATAATGGAAGCATCGACTATCTCAGGTTTGGAGATAAAAACACTGTCAGATATGAAAGAAGCAGCCATTGCGATACATGAAAAGGGCGCTCCCGCAGTGATCATAACGGGCGGGCATCTCGAGTGCGAAACAGGTGCGGATAGAGCAACAGATTTAGTATACGATGGTGATGGATTCAAGGAATTAACACTGGAGTATATAGAACTAAGACCAGGACCCGCGCAGGGTACGACTAAGGCTAAGTCTAAGTCTAAGGTAAAGGTACTGCATGGCAGTGGCTGTTCTTTCTCCGCTGCTCTAGCTGTAGGACTGGCGAAAGGGTACGATTTATCTGCGGCAGCGGTAAAGGCTAAAGCATTCGTTCATGATAGCATCATAGCCAGTGATACAATCTCCAATTATATGGTTGTGAATCCCGCACGCAGGATGCGAATAGATGCAGACAGATACAGGGTGCTGGAGAACCTCAGAGAGGCAGTAGGGCTATTGAAACGTACAAGAGGCTTTAAAGAGGTCATACCCGAAGTTGGAACGAACATAGGTATGGCGATAGAGGGAGCCACAGGTATAGAGGACATAGCAGCGGTGGATGGCAGGATACATCCCACTCATGAAGGCATACACCTGGGCTGTATCGAGTTCGGTGTGAGCAGTCACATAGCGCGGATGATACTGACGATGATGAAGTACGAACCAGATAAGAGGAGTGCTATCAACATTAAATATACACCGGAACTGGTTTCAGCATGTGAAAATGCCGGGTTGCGGTTAGCGTATTTTGAGCGTGATAAGGAACCCATGGGAGTGGAAACGATGGTATGGGGTATAGAAGAAGCGCTGAAGCAGGGAAGTAGAAGCAGAGGCAAAGGCAGAGCTCCTGATGTCATCTTCGACCGTGGTGCATACGGTAAAGAAGCGATGATAAGAATCTTTGATACCACTGCAGTTGGAGTGGTGAAGCGATTGAGAAGGTTGCTGAGCTAATGGAGGAGCTGAAGAAAAAGGTGAATAAGATGAACAAAATGAACAAGATGAAAGAGAGGAAGAGGATTAAATTCACGAAGATGCATGGCTGTGGCAATGATTTCATAGTGATAGACGAGCATGAGGCGGAGGTGATACCAGAGCGTTATAAGGAGGAACTCAGCAGGGAATTGTGCAGGAGGAAGCTCTCAATAGGAGCAGATGGCATCATCTTTGTCTGCAAGCCTGACCCTGGCTCCGGTTATGAGACGCAAATGCGGATATTTAATGCAGATGGAACAGAGGCGGAGATGAGTGGAAACGGTATGCGATGCTTTGCCAAATATGTATATGAGCGAGGGCTGGTTCACGGGCGACGGATGAAGGTGAAGACACTGGGCGGTCTGGTGGTGCCGGAGGTGAAAGACCTTATTGATGGACGAGTTGCCACGGTAAGGGTGTTTATGGGCAAACCCCGGTTTGAGTGGTTGAATAAGCCTTTATACGTGAATGGGATAGGCGAGATAAAATTGACATCCCTGAGTCTTGGTAACCCCCATGCTGTTGTCATTCTTAACTCCTTTAGCGATCTTGATGTGGGTATGGCGGGAAAGAGCATCGAAACGCATCCTGCTTTCCCTAACAGGACGAACGTGAATTTCGTGTTATTGGAGTCGGGGGACAAGGACAGGGACAGGAATGAGATAACAGTGAGGACATACGAACGAGGCGTAGGAGAGACGCTCTCATGTGGAACTGGTTCGACGGCTTCTGTGCTCGCATTGAATGAACTCGGTATTATCAATGCATCCACACCGGTAACGGTCCATACGCGAGGTGGTGATTTGAGCGTGGAAGTGAAAGAAGAGGGTGCATACCTTACAGGACCAGCGGAGGAGATATTCGAGGGTGTATTCACATTACAATTACATTATGATTAGAATTAGAATCAGATTATGAGGTTGATAGTAGGAATAACAGGAGCGAGTGGCGCGATATATGCGAAGAGATTGCTGGAGATGCTTCATGAGCGAGGGGTGGAGATTGATTTGATCATCACTCCGTATGGGCGCTACATAATAGAGTATGAACTTGGAATAGGGGTGAAGGAGATAGAGAAGTTTGCAACGCGCCTCTGGGACGTTGATGATATGGCTGCTGACATTGCAAGTGGCACACAATTGTGTGACGGGATGGTAATAATACCATGTACGATGAACACAGTGGCAAAGATGGCACATGGGATAGCAGATAATCTGCTTTTACGCGCATTTGATGTGATGCTGAAGGGTAACAGGAGCAGGAGGATAATCATCGTGCCCAGGGAGACACCGCTGAATGAGAACCACCTGGAGAATTTACTGAGGATAAAGCGAATGGGTGTGACGATTATACCACCGGTGCCCGCCTTTTATTACCATCCAAAATCGGTTCAGGACATGGTGGACTTTATTGTGGCGCTTATTCTTGACCAGTTCGGCATAGCGCATACAGTACCGAGATGGAGGAAGCCATGACGATGATGGATATAGATATACCAAGGGTGGTGATTGCGGGAGACCGAAGTTCGGCAGGTAAGACAACCCTCTGCATCGGGCTGTTGAGCCTGTTACGCGAGCGTGGTTTAGAGGTTCAGGGCGTCAAAGTCGGGCTTGACTACATAGACCCTGGATTTCATACACTCGTCTCGGGCAGGCAATCAAGGAATCTTGATGGCTTCCTTATGTCGCCGGAGGTGGTGAAGGAGCTGTTTGGAAGGGCTTGTGAAGATGCGGATATAGCGATTATAGAAGGAGTGAGAGGGCTTTACGAGGGTTTGAACTATTACGATGATGTGGGTAGTACCGCCCAGATAGCGAAGATTCTCCAGTGCCCGGTTATACTGGTGGTGGATGCTGCAAGCATAACGAGGAGTGCTGCCGCACTGGTCAATGGATACAGGAGTTTTGATCCCGAAGTCAACCTATCAGGTGTTATTTTGAATAATATCGGGAGTTCACGACATGGAGAAAAGGCAGAGCGTGCAGTGGAGGAGTATTGCGGGCTTAAAGTAATAGGGAAGATACCATGGAAGAGCAATCTGGCAATCTCCATGCGGCATCTTGGCTTGATTACCGCAATGGAATGTAAAAGCCGCTGGGACGATTTCAATAGCGTTCTGAAGAGCATAAAAGAGACTGTAGAGTCAAATCTGGATATATCCGCAGTACTGGAGATAGCAAATACCGCGCCCGCACTGAAGCTGCCAGAACCGAGACTATTCCAGCATAAGCATCCTACTCATACACGCCCTCGAGTAAGGATTGGAGTTGCTTTTGATGAGGCTTTCAATTTTTACTACCATGATACACTCGATTTACTCAGGCAGGAAGGAGCGGAGATTGTCTATTTCAGCCCAATAAGGGCAAGAAGGCTGCCAGAAGGACTTGATGCTCTCTATATCGGCGGCGGCTTCCCCGAGATCTATGCCCGCGAGCTGGCTGCGAATACGCAGATGCGACGGGCTATCAGGGCTTTCCACGATGCTCATGGCGTTATGTATGCTGAATGCGGTGGATTGATGTATCTCTTAGATGAGCTTGAGTATGGTGGTGATACTTTCGAGATGTGCGGTGTGATAGAGGGCAGAGTGAAATTTCGTGAACGGAGATTGGTGAACTATGTGGAGGGAGAATTTAGAAGGAGTTGCATTCTCGGTAGTCGAGGCATACGGTTCAAAGGGCATGAGTTCCACCGTTCAGTGATAGAGCTCGGGAATGAGAATAAAAATAAAAACCAGTTCGCATATCGAATGCTGAGAGGGGAAGGCATCTATGAAGGACTGGACGGGCTAATAACGAATAACTGTCTCGCTTCTTATACACATCTGCATGCAGCCTCGTATAGAGAATTCGCACCGAACTTCGTTGAGAGTGCAAGAAGAGCAAGAGGGAGGTCACAGAAGTAGTAAAGAGAATCCTATCAAAGCATAGAAGTATGAAGTATGGGGTCGGTGCGATTTGAACGCACGATCGGCGAGTCTGGAGCCCGCTGCCCTACCGGACTAGGCCACGACCCCTATCACCCATTATTATTTTTGTTTTTTATAATAAAAATCTTCTCTGTACTGTATCATCCAATTTTAATTTTGTATGACTTCACGAAGTGGGAGGCATTCTATGAGTTCCATATCCGTGTCATCATTGGGCTCCCTATCGGTTCTTTGTGTGGATATAACCTTATATTTCCTCTGTGCTCTGCTCCCTTTCCTGATTAAAACACCCTCAGAATGCAGACTCGACAGATAGGTTGATAAAGTACTGAGTCGAATATCCACACCGTATACCTCTTCATATATTCGTTTTAACTCTGAAGAGGTGAACCAATCACGGGGTGCCTTCTTATCATAACGGAGGAAATATTCCAATCTGCCCTTTATCGTGAGGTCCTCATTGTCCACATCATAAGGGTCAATACCCGAAGGAGAAGGTATCTGGTCCTCCAGGAACCGCACAATACTCCTTATTGTGGTAGATTTGAACGCTTCATTCATCAAATCACCCTCTCGCTCCATAGAAGTCTTCACGCCCTCTTCGTTCGTCACTTCCACGCGCACCTTCAGTACCATCGCTATCTGTTCACGTATTCAATGAATATATGAAAGGTAGATCTATGCTATATATAAAGGATATGGTAAAAGAGGTGGAGTGGCCATACATTTCCACTGGAGTGAATGCGAGAATAGGTGAAGAGATGGAAAAATATTTACATTGATAAAAGATAAAAAGGAAAAAAACATGGGAGAAGCGGAGGACTGAGAATTGGCACAGGATAAGGATTATTACGAGATTCTGGGTGTAGATAGAGGAGCATCAGAACAGGAGATAAAACGCGCTTATCGCAGATTGGCGAAGAAATATCATCCTGACCTGAATAAGGATAATCCGAAGGAGGCAGAAGAGAAGTTTAAGGAGATCTCTGAGGCTTATGAGGTACTGTCAGACCCCCAGAAGAGGGCAAATTATGACAGATTCGGACATGCCGGCGTTGACTTTGGTCCCGGTGGATTCGATTGGTCGAAGTTCACAAGGTTCAGTGATATAGAGGACATATTCAGGGATATATTCGGCGCAGGTTTTGGCTTTGGCGGCAGGGGTAGAGGGGAGAGCAGCAGCATATTCGAGGACCTCTTTGGTGCCGGTGGATACCGGGGCGCTGCTGAGTACCCTGAGAGGGGCAGGGATATCAGGTATGACCTGGAGATAGAGTTAGAGGATGCAGCACGGGGTATAGAGAAAGAGATAGAGGTGAGCAAAAAAGAAACCTGCCCGGATTGTAAGGGCACCGGAGCGTCAAATGGGGGCTTACAGACCTGTCCTGCATGTGGCGGCACCGGTGAGATAAAGCGAGTCCAGAGGCAAGGGTTTGCTCAATTCGTCTCCATTACCACCTGTCCGCGATGTGGGGGCAGGGGTAAAGTAATAGAGAAGCCTTGCAGTACCTGCGGTGGAAGTGGTAAAATAAGTGTGAACAAGCGTTTATCAGTACGAATACCGCCTGGAGTGGATACCGGTAGTAGATTACGGATACCGGGAGAGGGTGAAGCGGGTGAAAGAGGCGGTCCGCCCGGTGATTTATACCTGGTGATACATGTAAGAGAACATGAAATCTTCAGGAGAGAAGGGAAAGACCTGTATTGTGATGTCCCTGTAAGATTCGCTCAGGCGGCTCTCGGGGATGAAATATGGGTGAAGAACATATATGGCGATGAAGTGAGGTTGAAGATCCCTCCTGGTACACAATCGGGTACCATCTTCCGATTAAGAAACCAAGGCATGCCGGATTTAAAGGGACATGGACGGGGTAACATGATGGTCAGGATAAAGGTAGTAACACCGAAGAAGCTGAGTAAAAGGCAGAAAGAACTGCTAATAGAGTTTGATAAGGAGGAAGAGAAGCAGAGTAAGAGGGGTACTTATTCTACCTCTACCTTCTGGAAGAGAAGAAGAAAGATTAACTAACTTTATATAGGTGAAAAGAAAGATTAAAATAGAAATAGAAAAGATGAGAGGGGGAAGTCATGGAAAGACCGCTAAGGACACCGATTCTCTCTGTACTGGGACATATAGACCATGGGAAGACCACTTTACTCGATAGTATCAGAGGTACAGCAGTAGCAGCGAAGGAAGCGGGTGGTGTAACGCAGCACATAGGTGCTACGGAGATACCAATTCAGGTGATAAAGGAGATCTGTGAACCCTTAAAGAGCGATTGGACTGGAATTGAACTTCCAGGATTATTGTTCATTGATACTCCAGGGCACTACGCTTTTGCATCACTGAGGAAGCGGGGAAGTGCTCTGGCAGATGTCGCAGTACTTGTGGTGGATGTGATGGAAGGTTTTCAACCCCAGACTTACGAATCATTGAGCATTCTGAGACTATTGAAGACTCCTTTTGTTGTCGCATTGAATAAGATAGATAGAATAAAGGGCTGGCAGTCATCGAGGAAGCCATTTATTATAAATTATCAGACACAACCGGAATTCGCGAGCAGGGAGCTGAATACACGGATATACGAGATAGTGGGTGACTTATATGACAAGGGCTTCTCCGCTGACCGATATGACCGGATCAGTGATTTCTCAAGAACTGTGAGTATCGTGCCAGTGAGTGCGAAGACAGGGGAAGGAATAGCGGATTTGCTACTCGTTCTTATAGGTTTGGCGCAGAAGTACTTTGAGAGGAGCTTGCGGCTGCATCTGGAAGGTCCAGGTGTGGGTACGATACTGGAGAAGAAGGAGGAGCGAGGACTTGGAACCACGATTGATGTTATATTGTACGATGGTAAGCTCAGCGTGGGAGACACGATAGTGGTGGGAAGCGCGGAAGAAGAGCCGATAGTGACGAAGATAAGGGCATTATTAAAGCCGAGAGCACTTCAGGAGATAAGAACAGAGCAGAGATTCAGGCGTGTAAAATCCGTGAGTGCCGCTGCAGGGGTGAAGATAATGGCGCCAAATATAGAGAATGCACTTCCAGGCTCTCGTGTTCGTGCTGTCCCCACTACGGGTAATGTAGATGTGGATATAGAGCGGGTAATTGAAGAGATGAAGGATGAAATAGCGGAGATGAAGCTGGACACATCATCCGAGGGGCTGATTATAAAGGCAGACACGATGGGTTCTCTGGAAGCATTAGCTCTGGAATTGAGAAGCGAGAAGATAGAGCAGATAAAGAAGGCGGAAGTGGGGAATATCTCAAAACGAGATGTAGTTGATGCCACCATGGTCAGTGACCGCTATTTGAGAGCTATTCTGGGCTTTAATGTTGATGTTCTACCCGATGCGAGAGAAGTAGCCATGCAAAATGAGATCCCTCTCTTCGTGAGCGATGTCATTTACAGAGTGATAGAGGATTATGAGAACTGGGTCAAGGAGGAGAAGGAACGAGAGAGACAGGAGAAGATAGACAGGCTGACAACGCCAGCGAAGATAAAGGTACTACCCGGGTGTGTATTCAGGCAGAGCAAACCTGCTATATTTGGGATTGAAGTATTGTGTGGCAGAATAAAGACTGGTGTGGAATTGATAAAGTCAGACGGCACAAATATAGGTAGTATAAACGAGATACAGAACAGAGGTGAGAGCATAGCCACTGCAGATGAAGGTATGCAGGTGGCTATCTCGATGAAGAAACCCACCTTTGGGCGGCAGATAAAAGAGAATGAAATCCTATATGTGGATGTGGATATAGAAGAAATGAATAAGCTGAGAGGTTTACTGTCACCGGATGAGGAGAAGTTGCTGACGGAAGTGTATGAAATAAAAACAAATAGGAGGAGAAGAGATGCAGGTCGTGATTAGTGACCCAAAGACGGGTAAAGGATACAAGCTGGAAGGTAAGGATGCAGAAGTGAGTGCTCTATTCGTGGGTAAACGGATAGGGGATTTAGTGGATGGAGATATCCTGGGGCTAAGTGGCTATATGCTGGAAGTAAGAGGTGGTTCAGACCGTGATGGTGTACCAATGCGGGCTGATGTACCAGGAGCAGGAAGGAGGAGAATCCTGATCACTTCACCGCCCGGTTACAGACCACGGGAAAGGGGCAAGAGAAAAAGGAAGTATGTCAGGGGTAATGAAATTTCAACTGATATATCGCAGATAAATGTGAAGATAAGAATGTATGGTAACCAGCCGATAGAGAAGATATTTGGTGAGGTGGAAGAGGGAGGGACGTGATTGAGTTCGTTAATTGAGACCTTGGTTGAAAGCATGTTAATGTTATGCAAAGACAAAGAGCAAGTTCTTTTCATCCAAATGCATATTTGAAACATAGGAGGAACGTCGTGGATGGGTTAAAGGCGAGGACGAAGATAATCAAGATGATGGAGAATGTGGATATGGAAACGGAAACGACGGCAAGGATGATATCGGAGTTCGTTGCTTTGGGTTATCATTCATCATTACATCATTTACACCTGCTGGAAGAGGAGAAGATAGTGAAACGAAGCGGTAAGAGACCTTATAAATGGACATTGACCGGAAAAGGACAGAAAGGTATCATCAAAGATGAGTGAAGAATTGCTCATGATTCCAGGACCGGTGCCGGTATTACCTCGCATTCGTAATGCGATGTCAAAGCCGATGATATACCACCGCGGTGATGAATTCAGGGAGATGTATGTGGAGATAGTGTCAGCGCTGAAGTGGATATTTCAGACGAGGAACGACCTCTTCGTGCTCAGTGGCTCAGGTACATGTGCAATGGAAGCGGCGATAGGGAACCTCGTTCGTAAGGATACCCCCATAGTGAGCATAGCCAATGGCAAGTTTGGCGAGCGGTTAGTTGAGATAGGAAGGAGGTATAGCGATAATGTCACCGCAGTTAACTTCGAATGGGGCAGTTCAATCGAACTGGAAGAGGTGAAGGCCGCTATGGAAGAGAAGCATCCTCAGGTTGTTACAATGGTACACAACGAAACATCAACGGGTATTCTCAATCCAGCAGAGGCTATCGCAAGACTCACACGTAAGTACAATGCACTCCTCGTGCTGGATTGCATCACCTCGATTGGGGGTTACGAAGTGCCGGTGGACGATTGGGGAGTGGACATTGCCATCGTTGGCTCACAGAAATGCCTCGGTGCACCGCCCGGGTTGTCAGCAATCTCGGTAAGTGAGCGTGCATGGAAGATGATGCTGGATAATAATGATGGTGGTGATAATAGTGAGAGACCATATTATATGGACCTCATCGCTTACAAAGACAGTTTTGATAAGGGACAAACGCCCTATACACCTGCTTTACCACTGTTCTTTGCATTGCATGAGGCATTGGAGTTGATAAAAGAGGAAGGAATGGTAAAGCGAGTAGAGCGTCACAGGAGACTCGCAAATACTCTCCGCTCTGCGGTCACAGATATGGGGTTGAGTTTATTCCCGAGACTGAACGATCTGAGTGCGTACTCCAATACGGTAACTGCGATAAAGGTACCGGAGGAGCTCGATGATGCACGCTTGAGGGGCGGTATGCGAGAGCGAGGGGTGATGATCGCGGGAGGTCAGGGTAAGCTGAAGGGTAAGATTTTTCGGATAGCCACAATGGGGAATATACGAGAGGGTGAGGTCTCAAGAACCATACAGGCACTGGAGGAAACACTGAGAGAGTGACAGAGATGAAGAGGGAGCTGAAGGTTGTTCCTATAAAAAATGGCACTGTTATTGACCATATCTCTGCCGGTCAGGCACTGAATGTGCTTCACATACTGGGAATCAATGCAAAGACCGACGCGATTGTAAGTGTGGTGATGAACGTACGTAGTGATAAGATGGGCAGGAAGGATATAGTGAAGGTAGAGGACAGGGAACTGGAGCCGGATGAGGTGGATAAAATCGCTTTGATTGCACCAAATGCCACTATAAATATAATACGCAACTCGGAAGTGATAGAGAAGCATAAGGTATATTTACCTGAATTTATAGAGGGTATAATAAGATGTTCGAATCCCAATTGCATATCTAATGCGGAGAGGGAGCCGGTTGTACCCAGATTTGTGACTTTGAGCTCAAATCCTCCAAGGTTCCGGTGTTTCTACTGTGAGCGGATAATGGAGGACGTATCAGGGTATATATGAAGGATAATATGAAGGAGAGGAATGCGCGAGTAAAGAGGGAGACGAAGGAGACGAGGGTGGTGGTGGAACTTGAACTTGATGGTAAAGGTGCCACTAAGATAGACACCGGGATTAAATTCTTTGACCATATCCTCACTGCTTTCGCCACTCATGGATTCTTTGATCTCATTGTGAATGCAGAAGGGGACCTGAGCCATCATATCATCGAAGATACCGCTATCACTCTCGGCAAAGCGTTCAAAGATGCAATTGCAGCTGATAGGGCTAAGACCGTGAGGTATGGTCTCGCTGCGGTACCCATGGACGACTCTATTGCGAGATGTGCAGTAGATATCGGAAGTATAAGTGGAGAGGGTAGAAGCTACACAGTCTTAGAATTGGGCTTAGTCAGGGAGCGGGTTGAAGACCTCAGCACCGAGGACATACCCCATTTCCTGGTTTCTTTCGCATCACATGCAAATCTCACACTCCACATATATGCAAGGGGGGAGAACGAGCACCACAGGATCGAGGCAATATTTAAAGCGCTTGGTATTGCACTGGATAAGGCAACAAGGGTAGAAGAGAGGAGGATAAAGTAATAACACGTGCGCATTTTGCGACCGGGAATAAAAGTTCATATTCCTGCTCTTGCGATTATGTATGTGGAGATTGCTGCTCTGTCTTTGTGATCAATCGTGGTACGAGGGTTGAATACCTGCCTAATTGTATCCCATACCGCCTGTTATATTCTGATATATCCATCAGTTCTCCTGACCTGTGTCTCGCTCTCTTTATTCTCATATCTTCTATCTCCCAGCCTTGCTCCTTCTCAAGTTTGCGTAGCAGCTCCATGCGTCGCATCACATGTAGCTCCTGCTCTGACCGAACATAGAGGTACCAGTCATCGGGATATTCATCAAAGAAATCCTTATGCGTCTCATTCTCTGCTTCCAAACTCGCTAAACGTGGGTCTCGCAATGCAAGTGGTCTGTGTAGCAGTTTAGCACACATCGCTATCGCCTCCTCCTTCGTCTCTACCGGAACGAGCATGTGCACCGGACAGGGCTCTACCTCCTTCTTCTCGCCTGTTACACCATCATACATCCACCACTTGCTCCTGTCATGCCTGTCACCGATGAAGAAACGCACGAACTTGAAGCCGGAAGGACCCACTACTACCGGTATACCCGACCTGAGGAGTCCAGAAGCCACCGCATACATCTCCTCCGTTGCCGCACCCCACATTATCACAACCACTGGCAGTCTCGCATAAAGATAATCTACAACCTGCGTCCAGTTCGCCTTTGGGGTGTACCCACTGCCGACCAGAGCACCACGGTAAATTGCTGATGGTACATGAGAGATCGCGGTGCAGCCACCAAAATTCACCAGCCCTTTTAATACCCCCGCTGCAATATACTGCTGGAATAGACATCTTCGCTCTTCCTTATCCATATATTTCGCAGCATCTGCTGCTACACACCCCGATACGCAGACGAGATAGTTTCGTTCCAGGAAATATCGTGCCATGTCTGCAACTTCTCGCTCGGATGTACAGCCACAGCCTATTATATTCACCATCCCCGGTCCATTCCCACCGAGGATAATACCAAAGGTCAGGTCTCGCCATTCCAGTTCTGACATTGGTCCTCTACCTGCTCGCATGAGATACCTGTCTTCTCTTATTTTGCCTGCTGCCGATGCTGCACTGATCACCAAGTCGAGTATCCGAATACCTTCAGGACATACCTGCTCGCACCGGGCACAGAACGAGCAATTGTCGTAGACTTCTGCGAGTGCATTCAAATCACCGTTTGCAGCCTGTACCATCGCATTGCTTATTGCAACCCTGCTCGGGCATACAGAGAAGCATTTGTCACAGCCTTTACAGCGCAGTGCCTCTCGTCTCAGTTCATCTCCGGACATCAAATAGTCTCCCCTTCTCCTGCTCTTCTGCTCTCTCGCCAGTTCGACTGCCAGTTCACCTGCCTTCTCCGGATCTGTAACTCGCACACATTGTCTGGATATCACATCCCCGGTCTCTGAGAAAGGTTCTGGTTCTAAGCCCTTCACCGGCGTGTACCCTGATACTATCACGATTGTATCCACACGCTTCGCCTCCTCAACCACATCGAACTCGAAGCATAAGTCGCTAACAACAACAACATCCGCGATCCCTGACCTGATCGCCTTCCTTGCTTTTACACCAGAAGATAGTACCTTCGCTCTATTATAAAATCGAGGCAGGTCATGTCCAACAGCACCAGCACCACAGATCTCTATCTCCTCCTCCTGATGCTCCCTCACCACATACTGCACAGCAAACCATGCAGGTAGGAAATTATTACCAATGAATAGTATAACCGGCTTATCTGTGTCAATTGTGCCCATTCCTACTTCAATCTCAGCAGCAGGGAATTCAGGATATTCTGTTGCTGCATGTTTACCAGCATTGAGGAGATCAAAGCAGCACATCTTTATGCTCTCTGCCACTTCCATTACGAGAAAAGTGAGTGAGCCTGCATGTAGTGCTTTCTCTTCCAACTCCCGTTCACTCTCGTTACTGAAATACGCACTTATCAGTAGCTCAGACAGCTGCGATTCCGCATACGATAGCGCTTTACTTACATCAGCCAGATCCTGGATGTAAAAACCTGTCAGCATTGACGTGTTTGGGGTTGGATATGTGATGGTGTTTCCCATGTCTATCCGTCTATTTGGACCGAATAGTTGAAGTGAGAACTCGAACAGCTCTTTCGCAACTGCTAATTGCTTACACAGCCCTTTACAAGCTTCCTGCAAGCTCCTCTTCGCATGGTAGGCTCTTAAATCAAGTCCACACAGTCCCTCATTGCCTGTACAGGGTCCCTGAGTGCAATCTTTACATTTAGATACTTCAATTTCATTTACAGTGTAAACCGGACAATAGCGGTCCATGAGTACATTGTCCCATTCAGCGATATCTGTGGCATGAGCATATATGTTTAATTTAGGTCTCCACTGTTTCAATCTCCTCTCACCTATCTCAGTGAGTATATCCATAGCGATGTCCTCCAGATCCTTGCCATGAAGTCCATGTACTGCCTCTTCCAGATTCACCTCAACATCTCCTACTTTGACCACCCTCATCTTCTTATTATTCTTATCCATGCTCACATCCTCACCTCATTACTGAACATACATATAAGTTACTTGCACGTCCCAGAAAAAGGTTAAGAAGAAAGATCGCGATAAATTATGCAGCAACAGAATGTAGCCATTTCGAGTCGCGCCACCTGTTTTGAACTAAGCATACCTTGCCATTCATCATCTGTCAGCCTGTTCTACACCGGCTGCTTGATCATAGACGCCCTGGAGTAATTCTTCTAAAGGGTTATAATTGATAACTTCCGATGGTTCATGGATTATAAGCATAAGCCAAGGCCCGGATTTGAACCGGGGTAGAGCTGATCTGCAGTCAGCCGCGTGTGCCTCTCCGCCACCTTGGCTGTATTTCTATTTCTATTTCTCTTCAACGAAAAATTTCAATGAGAGCAGAAAAAGAATTAAGCACTTTACAGTTCTGATTTCATCTGAGTCCGGCATATAAAGGTGTGGACGTTAGTAGCTGCGGGCTGAAAATCTCCCCTTTCGGGTCGATTCTTACACCCCAGCCCTATCAAACCGTTCTTCTAACGGTGTCCACGAGGTCTCTTTTTGGGGCTGGCTTCGAGCTTAGATGCTTTCAGCTCTTATCCATTAGCGCGTAGCTGCCCGGCAATGCCCTGTCGGACAACCGGTACACCAGAGGCGCCGCTGCTCTGTTCCTCTCGTACTAAAAGCAGCTTCCCCTCAGACCCCAGCACCCCCAATAGATAGCAACCGACCTGTCTCACGACGGTCTAAACCCAGCTCATGATCTCCTTTAATAGACGAACAGTCTTACCCTTGGCTGCTGCTGCACAGCCAGGATGGAGAGAGCCGACATCGAAGTAGCAAACCTCCAGGTCGATATGGACTCTCGCTGGAGACAACTCCGTTATCCCCGGGGTAGCTTTTCTGGCGTCTTTAAGCCCTACCAAAGAGCTATAAAGGTTCGCTAGACCCGACTTTCGTCCCGTGACCTCCTGCTATGCGAGGTCACATCAGGCTGACTTTTGCTCTTGCACTCTACGGTGGAGTTCTGTCCCACCTGAGTCAACCTTCGGGCACCCTCGATATCTTTTCAAGGGTATGGCGCCCCACCTAAACAGCCCACCAACCGATGTCCTCTTCCGAGTTAGGGACACAACTCCGGAAGGGTAGTGTTCCATTGGCGGCTCCGTATTCCCTGGCGAGAATACTTCGTTGCCTCCTACCTACGCTATACATCCGAAGTCGTGGCTCAACGGCAGGCTGCTGTAAAGCTCCACGGGGTCTTCGCTTCCCCTTGGGGGTCCCCGGTCTTTTCACCGGGATGATGATTTCGCCGGTTTCCAGCTAGGGACAGTAGAAGGCTCATTCCTCCTTTCGTGCAAGCCGCCAATTAAGCGGCTAGGTACTACGCTACCTTAAGAGGGTCAGAGTTACCCCCGCCGTTTATAGGTCCTTCGTCCCCTTGGAAGGGGCTTTCAGATACCTACACTGGGCAGGAGTCAGTGACCGTACTAATCCTTACGGACTTGCGGTCACCTATGTTGTTATTAGACAGTTAGCCTTCCCTTGTCACTGCGACCTACCTTTCACAAGGCAGGCACCCCTTCTCCCGAAGTTACAGGGCTAATTTGCCGATTTCCCTTAGCTGGATTTACCCGACACGCCTGAGCCTGCTCAGCTAGGGGCACCTGTGTCGGTTCTCGGTACGGACATCCAGTCATCCTTTTCACGGACTCCCGGGCTCGACTGACTTCCGCCATCACACTTTCACCTACTTCTCGCCATTATGGCTCTCCATAGGCTTCAGTGCTTGGACGGTGCGACGACACCGCTCAATCTACCCGGAAGTGTCGGACGCCTTAAGGCATAGACTGGATGGCGCAGGAATATTAACCTGCTTCCCTTTTGATATGCTCCAGTTAGGACATATCTTAGGACCGGCTAACCCTTGGCTGACGAACATTGCCAAGGAAACCTGGCCCCTTCGGCGATCGGGATTCTCACCCGACTATGCTGCTACTATCGCCAGGATTCTCGTTCCTGCCCGGTCCACACCTCCTCACGAAGATGCTTCCACCCAGACAGGACGCCCCCCTACCGGATCTCCTCACGGAGCCCTGGGGTATCGGTGGTCAGCTTAAGCCCCGTCCATTTTCGATGCCACAAACCTCGGCTGGTGAGCTGTTACGCACTCCTTAGAGGATAGCTGCTTCTAAGCTAACCTCCCAGCTGTCTGAGGTTTGTGACGCTCTTTAGAGTTGACACTTAGCCGACACTTGGGGACCTTAACCCCAGTCCGGGTTCTTTCCCTCACGGACTGGGAGCTTACCCCCCAGCCCGGGCTCCGACCTTCTATGACGATAGCGCCTTCGGAGTTTGACAGGAGGGCGAGGTCTTTCGACCCCGTATCCTCCAATCGGTGGCTCTACAACGCTATCAATCTCAGGTCGGGTCATACTGTGGTATGTTTCGGGGGGAACCAGCTATTGCCGGGTTCGATTGGCCTTTCTCCACTAAACGCAGGTCATCCGAGAGATTTGCAAGTCATCACCGGTTCGGCCCTCCATTCCCCTTTCGGAGAACTTCAGCCTGCCCACGCTTAGATCACCCGGCTTCGGGTCATATCCCAATGACTCCACGCAGTTCATACGTCGTTCCTCTCTAACGATGCGAACCTGTTGGTTACCCTGCGGCTTCCCTTCTCCAGGTTAGCCTCGCCATTGAGATATACTCCCTGGCCCGTTCTCCAGAACGTACGATACGACCCTGTTCAAGAACCCTCGTACTGATCCTTCACAGGATTTTCCTTCGGGCTCCTTCATCACTTTCAAGCCGTATCACACCATAGCCATTTAGTTTCAGGCTCTTTTCACCTCCTTATTCGGGGTACTTTTCAGCTTTCCCTCACGGTACTATTCCGCTATCGGTCTCAAGACGTATTTAGTTTTGGAGGTTGGTATCCCCCAGCTTCCCGCAGGAAATCCAACCTACGGTACTCAAGTAAAAGTCGAACCCGCTATCTTACGCCTACGAGGCTATCACTCTCTATGGCGCCTCGTTCCAGAGGACTTCGGCTTCGATAGTGTGGGTTCTATGACCTTTACTTGCAACCCCACATCTCCTCACTCTTTCGAGTGAGGATTCAGTTTGAACTCTGCCGCTTTCACTCGCCGTTACTCACGGTATCTCAATTGATTTCTCTTCCTGCTCCTACTAAGATGTTTCAATTCGGAGCGTTCCCGATCCCTAAGGACCGATCCAGAGGATCAAGAGTTCCCATTAGGGCATCCCCGGTTCTAAGGCTCCTTGTACCTACCCGGGGCTTTTCGCAACTTGGCACGCCCCTCTTCGGCGCTTGAGCCGAGCCATCCACTAAATGGCGTATACACCAGCTACCGAACTCATTGGATGTCAGAGCTGTAAAGTGCTTATGACAACTTCATCTGGCTACAATTGCCATCAGTTCTTCCCTGAATAACATGATGTTATTAGGTGCATTCCTCTACATATACATCCACATATGGACTCGCTGGGATTTGAACCCAGGGCCTTCGCCTCGCAAAGGCGACGATCTTCCACTGATCTACGAGCCCTAAGATAACCCCAGCATCTTATCATATATAAACTTTGAACCAACCCCTGGTGTAATCATTCAGTCCTGATTGACTTAGAGTTAGGAGGTGATCCAGCCGCAGATTCCTCTACGGCTACCTTGTTACGACTTAGCCCCCCTTGCGAGGCTTAGGTTCGAACACCCCAATAAGGATGTCCTCACCTAAACCCCACTCGGCTGGCTTGACGGGCGGTGTGTGCAAGGAGCAGGGACATATTCACCGCCCCGTTTTGAGGGGCGATTACTACGGATTCCGGGTTCACGAGGGCGAGTTGCAGCCCTCGATCCCAACTTAGGGTAGCTTTAGGGGATTTCCTTCCCCTTTCGGGGTCGGTACCCATTGTACTACCCATTGTAGCACGCGTGTAGCCCGGAGGATTCGGGGCATACTGACCTACCGTGGCCCGCTCCTTCCTCCACCTTAGCGGTGGCGGTCCTCACAGAGTGCCCATCCTCCTTGCGGAGATGCTGGCAACTGTGAGCGCGGGTCTCGCCCGTTGCCTGACTTAACAGGATGCTTCACAGCACGAACTGCCGACGGCCATGCGCCACCTCTCAGCTAATCTGGTAAGGTCTTCAGCCTGACCTTCATCTTGCTGTCTCCTCCGGTGAGTTTTCCGGCGTTGAATCCAATTGAACCGCAGGCTCCACCCGTTGTGGTGCTCCCCCGCCAATTCCTTTAAGTTTCAGCCTTGCGACCGTACTCCCCAGATGGCGGGCTTAACGGCTTCCCTTCGGCACTGGCACCACTCGCAGTGATGCCAACACCTAGCCCGCATCGTTTACTGCTAGGACTACCCGGGTATCTAATCCGGTTCGCGACCCTAGCCTTCGTCCCTCACCGTCGGACCTGGTCTGGTCAGACGCCTTCGCTACCGGTGGTCCCCCAAGGATTAATGGATTTCACCCCTACCCCTGGAGTACCTCTGACCTCTCCCAGTCCCAAGTCGAGCAGTATTCCCTGGAAGTTTGACTGTTAAGCAGCCAAATTTCCCAAGGAACTCACTCAACCGGCTACGGACGCTTTAGACCCAATAAAAGTGGCTACCACTTGGGCTGCCGGTGTTACCGCGGCGGCTGGCACCGGTCTTACCCAGCCCTTACTTCAGGTGCTTTTTAGACACCTGAACAGCCTCCTTAGGAGGCACTCAGAGTTCCCTTATCGTGCTTTCGCACATTGTAAAGTTTTCGCGCCTGATGCGTCCCGTAGGACCTGGGTTCTTTTCTCAGAACCCATCTCCGGGCTATTGCTCTCACAACCCGTACCGATCGTAGGCTTGTTGATCCGTTACATCAACAACAACCTAATCGGCCGCAGACCTATCCTTGGGCGCCTCAGCTTTTGGACATCCTGCATTCCAGCAAGCGATGTCCCATCCGGTATTAGCCCCAGTTTCCCGGGGTTATCCCGGACCCAAGGGCAAGTTGTCCACGTGTTACTGAGCCGTCCGCCGGTTTGGTCATCAGATGCAAGCATCGGATGACCACCCCTCGACTAACATGGCTTAATCGAACTCTGATAGCAGTAGCCTCTGGCAGGATCAACCAGTATTACCGAGCATGCACAAACGAGCATACACACACCCCTCTGAGCCAATCAGATTTACTGGATTACCAGTGGGTTAGCTCTTACGTCGGACACGAAATCACCATACTCGTGTCCCCATATGCATTCTTCTGTCTATAGCATAGTGGAAGTCAACCCATCATCCTCGGGTTATCCCTCTCTCAGAGTTGACGCCGGTACTATGCTACTATAAATGTATGATATCCTATTACTTTAAAAACCTTTCACCTGATATATAAAACTTTCCTCGTCATAAAACACCTACCTTTTCTATGCCTCTATGCTGAGCTCTTTGTAAAGCTCAAGATACTCTTCTCCCGTTTTTGTCCATGAATACGCACCTGCTCTTTCCTTCCCTTTTCTCTTCAATTCCTCACGGAGGCTCGCGTCATGGAGCAATTTTGACATCCCCTCTGCTATGTCTTCAATACTATATGGACTTACAAGAACAGCAGCATCTCCGGCAACCTCTGCCGTCCCCCCTATATTTGATGTTACAACCGGTGTTCCTGCTTGCATAGCTTCTATTACAGGCATCCCGAAACCCTCACAGAGCGAGGGATAAACAAGTAAGTCAGCATGCTTTAAAAGCGTGTCCAGCTCTTTATCCGGTATGAATCCCGTAAATATTACCCTATCACTCATTTCCGCTTCTTTTACCGCGCGGTCACACCTCTTCTTCATCTTTTTCAGGTATGGATTACTGGATACAGCACCAGTTATTACCAGCTTCCCCCGATACCCCTCCTCCTTTACCAGTTTTGAGAACGCATGAATCAATCGCACAATATTCTTCCGCTCGTGTATTCCACCAACGTTAAGAATGAACCCGAACTCTAAATCGAATCGTGCTTTGAGGTTCTTTTCTATCTCTTCATCCGGCTCTGTTAGTTCTCGTATGCCATTGGGGATGACTCTAATCCGCTCTGCAGATACGCCCACTTTAGTTATAAGCTCATGCTTTGAATATTCAGACACCGTAGTTATCAGATTATTCAGGCGACACGCTTCTCGGGTACCACGTCGGTATAGCAGATGATTCCTGAAGAACCCCATCGCTTCACGGAATGTGAAAGGAATAACGTCATGTACAGTAAGAATGGACGGTACCTTCTTACGGAATGGAAAACTCCAGTTATAAGGGAAATGAATAATGCCTGCGCCTTCCTGTGATGCAATGTTCTGGATGGTAACGGAATCCAGCCATGCATTCTTCAATGACATTGAGTGCGAACGGCACGGTAAAGGAATGGTAGTAACGTTAGGACAGTCTTCAAATATGCCCTCTGTCTCGTTAAATCGGTGTTTTTTGCAGAGTATAATCACATGATGTCCTTTCCCTGATACATACCTCGTTAGCTCTATAACGCCCTGCTCAACGCCACCCACAACGCCGTCGTATTTCCTGAAATCCATTACTATTTTCATCCTCTTAAAAGCTATCAAGTAGACTTTCAATATCCGTGATAGCCACATTTGTGGTCTCATCGGACGCGCCATAATACACATAAATCTTATCATCTCGCTCGGCAATACCGTTTGAGAATATCACATTCGGGAAGAATCCCGCAGTCTCGTAAGGTTCCGTGGGTGTCATCAGTGGCACAGATGCCCTTCGTATTACACGGTATGGCTCGTCAAGTGCGAGAAGCATGCAAAATAGTGAATATACGCTGTTATCCCCCTTAGCGTGGTAAATGACGAGCCAGCCCTCGGGAGTTTTTATTGGCGGCGCTCCTGCTCCTATACGCTGTGACTCCCATTTATTGTCTCTTGTACGTGCAATGCATTTATGATTACCCCAGTGAAGAAGGTCAGGAGATTCGCTGTACCACATGGCAGGCATACCAAATCGGGTATTGTTTGGACGATGGAGTGCGACATACATGCCATTAACCCGCTCAGGGAAAATAGCGACATCCTTGTTCTCTGGATGAAATATAAGCCCTTTCCTCTCGATACTTCTAAAATCCTCGGTAACTGCTAAAGCAGTAGCCCATGAATCTTCGGAAACCGCAGTATAGGTGATGTAGTATTTACCGTCAATAAACGTTATTCGCGCATCTTCCACACCGTATCTCTCAGACTCATTCCCGGGACAAATAAAAGGTGCATCATCAACTTCAAAGTTGATGCCATCCTTACTCCTGGCTATTCTGATATGACTCAGGGAAGTGAGATATTCCTGCCCCCTATATACAACACTGCGTGTATCTTTCGGTATGACTTCAGGGTCAGAAGCGTCGAATTCCATAATATCTGGTTGCCCCTTTCCGTTATCATCAAACCGATATATCGGTGTGCGGATATATCCTTCCCTGGGTTCGCACCCCTCCGCTACACGCACCAGAAGAATGATTTCATCGCCAAAATTCGTTGCTCCTGGATTAAAGGAGCCAATCACTTTGTACCCTTCTAATGATGGTTTTACATCCCCCGGTTTTATTATCGGATTACTTTTGTGTCTTATTATCATTTTTCCCTCCCTTTTTATTATAGGAAGATAGATCAATATATAGAATAAAGAATAAATGAGAAAGAAAAAAGGAAGAGGTGATGAATGGCATGGAATATATATATGCGGCATTGCTCTTGCATAACTCGGGCAAGGAGATTACAGAGGAGCGAATAAGTGCGATCATGGAAGCAGCAGGGATTGAGGCGGACATGGGTAGGATAAAAGGGCTGGTCTCTGCACTCAATGGCGTGAACATAGATGAGGCTATATCTCAAGCTCAACCTGCTTATGCCCCTGTAACAGCGGTTCCACAGGCACCTGCAGAAGCTCCTGCGGGTAAAGAGGAAGAGAAGGGAAAAGAAGAGGAAAAGGAAAAAGAAAAAGAAAAGAAGAGTAAGGAAGAAGAGGAGAAAGAAGAAGAGACAGGTATGGAAGGACTTGCATCTCTCTTCGGCTAACTTTGCTTTGTTTTTTCTTTTTTCGCTCTTCGCTCCGGTAGTGTAGCTCGGCCAATCATCTCGGCCTTTCGAGCCAAGGACTCGGGTTCAAATCCCGACCGGAGCATTACTCTTTTTCCCATTCTCTGTCTGTCCAGCTCATAATTGAGTATTGTTATACACTGTGATGCGAGATAAGAAGTGGAACCAAGAGATAGCTTTTCATGCGGGAAGCGAGTGACGAACTTTTCTTCTTTCAGCGGTAGCCCCAGATGGTCTCCGACTATAAATACGGCATCCTCTTTCAGGTACAATTCGCTTATATCTCTGCCTTTCTCATGGATTATGTAAAAGAACTTACCATCAGATGCTAATTCGGAGATCAACTGTTGAAAGCTGAGTTTACGCACACGAATACCAGGGTTCTTTCCTTTTGGTGCCTTCTTTATCCATGATGCTATACTACGCTCATCGGGTGAGACAGCACGAAGCAAGCTACCGTAAAATGATATTACCCTCGGTGGGTTTGGTGCACCACAGGCAACTACATGGATGCATGAGTCCCGCCTTAAATCATGACTTATCCATAGCGCATTGCAGATGCATCTTGCAACCAGGTCCATCCTGCCGCCACTGCCCGGTAAATCATTCAATGAGAAGTCATTGCTCGTAGCTGCTTTCCTCGCATATAATATGAATTCCCTCATTCTTTTGATGAAAGACCTCTATAATAATTCAAATATTCATTAAAAAATCTTGTGCTCAGCGAGCTATATCTATAGCCCTTCTTTATCTATCTCAAATCAGAATAGGAGAAAATCTTATTCTTATTACACTGCTGCTTCTATCGATCTATCGAGCGCTGATGCAGGTACAGGTATTACCCCGATTTCACAGATAAATGACTCATAACTCCGATGTCGGGCGGGAACTCACGGTCTCTGGTATTATCAGCGCCGTTTTCTATACCAACTCCAACTCCAGTACCACCTGGGCATATGAACCCGAAGATGCGGTATTTCTGACCCTCCGTGACAATTAGGGCTATGTATTGATAAGAATAGAAATTGAACCAGATAAGATGGTGCTCGGGATTGATGATGGCTCTGCTCAGATCTCAGATAGATGTGTTGTGCCATACTGAACGGGGGAATATAAGCATTGGAGACAAAGTGATAGTGGAGGGGGAATTTCTGAGGAATATGATATATGTGTTTGCCATCCAGGTACAGAAGCGAAAGCCAGAGATAAAACCATCACAACCTGCTCCCTCACCAATATCCACAGCAACAGCAACGCCTGCCGATGAACCTTCGCCTCTACATTCACATTCACCTCTCACCTCTCCATCAATCATTCCTCTCTTACTTGGCAGTCACAGTCATCAGCAAGTCGGCAATAGCAACGAATTGTTTGATTTGATATTCAAACTCAGAGAATTGTTCACGCATCCCTATTCATCCGATTTGGATTCTGATACACTATACATGGGTTAAATAGGCTCAAATCCTCTTATTAAAGCCCTGAACAGCATTAAAGCTGGTATTATCTCCAAACGTCCCACCCACATGTTTAATATCAATATTATCTTACCCATGTATGGCAATCCCGGATTCGTCAGTCCGGCAGAAAGCCCCACGTTACCCTGTGCCGATGCCACCTCAAACATGATCTCTCCCAGTGGATATTGGGAGCCTACCACCACGGATAGGACACAAATACCTATAAAGAGGGAAATAAGCCAGAGGATAATGATCAAACTCGCTTCTGAGAATATCTTTGTCATGTTCTCCCTCTCCAGGAATCTATCACCAAGTCTAACGCTGATTATCGCTTTGGGCGGCAAGAAATTACGCCTCAAAGACCATTTTATCCACTTGTAGGCTATTACGGCTCTTAATAATTTCACGCCCCCCGCAGTTGAACCCGTCCCTCCTCCTATTATCATAGCTATACACATGATGAGTAATGCAGATGATGACCAGTTGTGCATAGGTACCGTCTGAAAACCCGTACAGGTCATCCCGGAGATAAGCTGAAAGCCTGAATAGCGGGTGGCACTTAAGAGGTCAGTGCTTTGCATCAGATAATTAGCGGCTAATAGCGGTATGAAGAAGATAATGAAGACGACAATAAAGGCTCTACACTGCGTATCCTTGAAATATGACTTCATATCACCCTTCAGCACCCTGTAATGTACTAAAAATGGTATCGCTCCAAGAACCATCATCGGAATGATTGCCAGTTCGATGATAAAGCTGTTATATGTGGCGATACTGTTATCAGTGATTGTAAATCCACCGGTACCAATTGCGGTCATTGCGTGGTTTATCGCTTCCCATGGCTTCATACCGGCGATAAAGAAGAGAATTATCCCTATAGAAGTCAAGAATAGATATATCCACCATGTCATTCTCACTGTTGATATGATACTCGGTTTTATACGCTCCTCCCGTGCTTCCGCTTTGTAAAGTACGTATGCACCTGTACCCGGACGTGCAAGAACGGAGAGCATCAGAACGATCACACCTACACCTCCCACCCACTGCATCAGACTGCGCCAGAACTGGATTGTATGCGTGAGTCCCGACGGATGGGTAATCATCGTCAGACCCGTTCCTGTCCAGCCGGACATCGCCTCGAAATAAGAATCCAATGGGCTCATACCCTCAATCAAGACAAAGAGGATTGCGCTAAAAGCTGGAACGACCAGCCATACCAGTGCTGCACATATCATTGCATGCTTGTATTCGGGCTCCCCTGCATATCTGAACAAATATCTGAATAGTAACCCCAGGAGTATAATCCCAGAACCGGTGATTACAACAGGCATTATCACATCCTCATGGAAGTAGCATGCGATACCAAGCAGAAAAAATATCAGCACTCCCAGTATGACGAGGATGCTGCCGAGGTCCCTGAGCACTATTCTTAGATTTGATAGCATTGGTTGATAACTACCACTATCCCGTTAGAAGTTATTGAAATAAAAAATAAGTGGCATCGTATTCAAACATGTAACTGGAGAAAGTTGGGTATGAGTTTCAAGATTGTAAAGAGGACAAAAGAGCCTGAAGCTAATAGTAACGCATGCTTCAAGCCCGCTATAACCTTGCCCTCACCCAGTTTCCCGGCTACCAGACCGGAACAGATACCCTGTATTATCCCACAGTGGGATAGGATCATCTTCATCCGTTCTGCATCAACATTTACAATGGTCGCTCTACCCATACCTGCGCCTGCGATCTGCTTCGCAGCTTCTGTCATCATCGGAATGAGCATCTTGTAGAGTACCAGCAGGATGAGTAGGAAGACACCAAAGGTTATATAGCAGATAGCCACATAAGGGCTCATATCTGATGCCCTCTTGCGCTCCAGGGAACGCAACTCGTTCACATCCTCCGCCGCGATCTTCAATATCCCGCCTACATCCCCCCTACCCGATACCTCTCCCTGATTATCTCCACCGAACGTCTGATCATATTCGTTGGATACCGCTTTGCAAACATCCTCAGGGCATCCTCAAATGGCACACCCCACGTGAGCTGATTAGGCAATGGTCCTCAGTCCTTCTGTGAGTATCCCATAATTACCCTCTGAAGTGAGTCAAACCGAGTCAATCAATGTCAAATCCGCTCTCTTCGCCTGCGCAAGGTCGCGAAGCAATCCAGGATGTATGCATCGAACGGTGCTACAAATCCTGACCAGCCCTCATGTGCCCTGCTGTAAAGGTATATGATCAGTATGAGACATGCACCTATGACAGCAGATATATAAACCAGCTATAAGCCAGCCGAACCGGATTCTCTCTCACGAGCACAAACGGGACCTTGAAGAACTGAACCATTGCTTTCTCCTGTCTCTTCTTCTTTAACGCTTCCAGAAGTCTGTCAGTCTCAGTCTCCTTATCTTTCATTGTCATTCGCTCCCGACAAGCCCAATGAGAATGATGAAGCCGAAGCTACCAAGAGGAATCGCAATATAAACAATTGCAGCGAGAGCCTCTAAAGAGGCGTTACCGAGGAAGCACATGATTGTGAGTACCACAACGAGCAGCAATGGTGCAACTACTATCCCGATTACATAAAACTCCGCGAATAGAC
>Ga0190360_1000335_pt1 | contig 26682 bp, 22 predicted proteins | sample 48721834_MG_FD_161271 | JGI IMG/M metagenome (GOLD analysis project Ga0190360, IMG submission 161271) | Hydrothermal vent microbial mat bacterial communities from Southern Trench, Guaymas Basin, Mexico - 4872-18-3-4_MG | ecosystem: Environmental > Aquatic > Marine > Hydrothermal vents >...
AAAGAGGATATAAGGGCAGGGAGGTGTCCCCGCTGTGGAGCCGAGATGATGGAGGTGAGGTCCAAGTGGGGAAAGAGGTACCTGAGGTGTTCCAATTACCCCAGGTGCGGCAAGAGCTACCCGCTTCCCCAGAAGGGAACTGTTAAATACACCACGGATTCCTGTCCTCACTGCCGTGCTCCGATGATAATCTACAAACCCCCCCGGGGTAGGGAGGTCAGGATGTGTGTGAACCCTTCCTGCCCCTCAGTGAAGGAGGGCAAGCATGAGAAGAAGTAATTTTCCCATCTACGTTGTGGGCTACATGCCCCAGGGGATCCTGCCTCAGGTCATGAAAGAGGTGGGGGTCCACCCCCGGGGAATGAACATAATGCTTCCCAAAGGAGCTTTCGTAAGGCTCCTGATCAGAGACCTGGACCCGAGACAGGCCAATATAATAAAACAGAGCATGCTATCCCTCGGAGGGGAGGCCGCTGTCCCCATGGGGTTTCTTGACTTCACCCTTGAGAGGGGGGACGTGCTTCTCACCGGCACTCTCACCCAGATGGCGAAACTGACCGATAAGCTAAAACTGCAGCCCTTCGGCCTGAAGGTGCTTGCCGAGGAGATTGAAGAGGTTTTGAGAGGGCTACCAGACTCCCCGCTGGGGGGAAGCAGGGCCTTTGCCATGGAGCTTCCGAGAAGATCTGGCGGTAAGATTGTAAAGCGGTTGAGGTTGAGAATCACAAGAAGAAGACCTCTTGTGATGGGCGTGATCAACCTCACCCCGGACTCCTTCTCAGGGGATGGCCTCGGAGGGATGGTTGATGAAGCCGTCTCCAGGGCGTGGACAATGAGGGATCACGGCGCAGACATTGTGGATGTGGGTGGCGAGTCATCAAGACCCTTCTCCGACCCCGTAACGGCGGAGGAGGAGTTGAAGAGGGTCATGCCCTTCTTTGAAACCGTTGGGGGGTCTTTTCCGCTACCCATCTCCATAGATACGTACAAACCGTCCGTGGCGGAGAGCACCCTCAAGGAGGGAGCATCCATTGTGAATGACATTTACGCCCTCCGCTCCAGAGGGATGGCCGACCTTATCTCCAAATATAAAGCAGGGTGCGTTGTGATGCACATGCAGGGAACACCGAAAAACATGCAGGTCTCTCCAAAATACGAGAGAGCCGCTGTAGAGGTGGCGGATTTCCTAAAAGACCGGCTGAACTTCGCCGAGAAGAAGGGGATAAAAAGGGAGCATCTCATCGTCGACCCCGGGATTGGTTTCGGTAAAGAGCTCTCACACAATCTTGAGCTGATAAACAGGATTTCATACCTCTTCCCCCTCAAAGCCCCCATACTGATGGGACCGTCGCGAAAATCCTTTATCGGGAGGATCACTGGAAGGAGCGTCAAGAGGAGGGTCGCAGGCTCCATAGCGGCCTCCGTCATGGCCTACCTCATGGGGGCGGACATATTGAGAGTTCACGACGTGAAAGAGACCCGGGACGCCCTGGACGTTGCGAGCGCCATTATACATGAGGGCATCTAACTCCCAAGGGTTAGATTTCTCACGCTCCACCCCTAAAGCATATCACCTGATGCCAAGCCTACGCTACACACCTTACGGAATCCGCAGAAGCGGCTTTTAGCGGTGTCAGAAACATTATTGCACAGTCATCTCATAGCCACAAAGCGGACATTTCACCGTTATGGGCCCTTCGTGAGGAGGCACCTCAATGGAAGTTCCACACAGGTCGCACTCCACCGCTTCGGGAGCTCCACCCTCCGCCGGCGGTGCCGCTTCCTCCGCTGGGGCCTCTGCAGGTGCCTCTGGCGGATACTCCTCCGTCGGTGTCACAGCGGGGGCCGCTGGGGCCGCCTCCTCTGCGGGAGGTGCCGGAGCGGCCGCCTCTGGGGCAGCCTCAACCTCACCCTTTGGAAGAGCCTCAGGGGCAACCGCAGGGGCACCGGCCCCGGGCGGCAGGGCAGCTCCCGCCAGGGTATCCTGTACCACGGCCGGTAGGAGCTCAATACCGAGGTCCTTGACCTTGGGCAGAAGCGGGGCCTCAATCCCTGTGATGGCCTCATATCTCTGTACGTACCTGCCCATGCGGTCCGCCTGTCTCTCCACCCTCCGCTTCTTGTACTCCTCCACTCTGGTGCTCTGCATCCAGAGATAAGCGCTAAGTACAGCCAGACCCAGGACGAACACTATCCCTATAAGGAGGTACAGCAGGTGTACCCTTCCCTTCTCCTCGGGCTCCTTCCACATGGCTGAGTTCAGGGGAGCGTAATCTCTGGAATCTATAACCCCATCCCCGTCTGTATCTCTATTCAACGGATCTGTGCCCTCCTTCTGCTCTTTTATATCGCTCCACCCATCTCCATCGTCATCTGTGTCGTTGAGATTGGGCTTTCCGTCGCCGTCCAGGTCAAGTTCGTTTATATCCACCATCACGGTGAAGGTTACAGCAGCCGATATGTTGAACTCACCATCATCCACCTTAAGAGTCACCACGTGTACACCCTCGGTGAACTTCATTGAGAACGTGGGCTCTGTGGATAGGAGCTTCCAGTCCGCTGAGAACCAGCTGTATTTAAGCTCGTCACCATCCGGGTCATAGGTTCCCTCGGAGGAGAACGTTATCGTGTCTGAGGTTTTGTACAGAGCGTTCATAACGGGGGACTTTATGACGACCACTGGCTTGTGATTCTTAACCCTTGGTTTTATTGTGATCGGGTAGTCCTCAGAATATGTGTATCCATTGCCCGCTACATCCTTGGCTCTCCACTTAATGTAATTGGTGGTGCCGGGCTCGAAGAGGAGCGGTGCGGTGCTAGCCACTATAGTGTTGTTTATTATCTTCACATTGGCGGATATCCAACCGGTATAATGCTTTAGATCTCCTGTTGAGTAGGAATAATATATCGATGGACCGAACACGCCGCTTCCAGAATCGGTCAGTGTTATAGTGGATATCACGTATGGCTCCTCAAGAGGCATATCTGATTGCGGGGGTGTCGGGTTTGAGAAGGAGACACCCTCAGTGTCAACCCAGATGTTTATGGGGGCTGACTCGTAGGGGCCATTACCTGCTACGTCCGATGCTCTAAACTTCACATAGTTATCCGTTCCGTCCGGAAGGGTGACATCCACCGAAATTGTGGTCTGCTGGGCAGTCCCATAAAGCCCAAGGCTGGTCCACTCACCATAGTTGTCGGGTCCATCTGTGGAGTAGCAATATTCTATGGAGGAGAGGTCCACACCACTGCCTCCGGAGTCTATCAAACCTATGCTTACAGTGACCCTGTTCGACGTCTTCCACACCTGGTGGGGGCTTCCCTCAAAGAAAGTTATTCCCTCTCTTTCTATTGTCACAGAGGAGAAGACTACAGGCCCGTCATTCCCCACGTTGTCAATGGCCTTGACCAGTATGTCGTTCAGACCTGCGGATAGGTTAGAAATCCTTATCCGCGTCTCCTCTGTGAACTGCCATCCCTCTCCGGCCCTTGTGCCACCACCCCAGGACCTCACCTTCACCATATACCCCGCTATGCCGGAACCCATGTCAAAGGCCGGATCCCAGGTGACAAAAACCTCTCCGTCATCGTCAAATGCCCCCTGGAGGTCTGTGAAGGAGTCGCTGTGTATTACAACGTTCCCGGGGGGAGATGGAGCGTCGGCATCCACCTGGAAGTAATAGTCCGGAATGATGCTTACGTCTTCACCTCTCCCTATAATGTTCACGATGCTCACTCTGAAGCGAAGCTCACCGGATATGGGATACGATATGGCTTCTATGACAAAGGCCGTTCCGGAGGAGGTATAGTTAAAGAAGACCCTGTTCCAGTTGTCCACAATTCTCACGTCAAAGAAGCTGTCCGGGGGAGAGACATCAGTGTCTTGATATACGACCTTCAGTCCCGTGAAGTATATGTCCTGTGTTCCGCTTATGAAGTCACCTCTCATAAGATGCTCCCCGTTCTCATCGTAGGCCATCCATCTTCCCGAGAAGGTTAAGTCCATCTCCACGCGACAGTAATCCTCTAAAAGCACCTCATCCCTGCTTCTACCACCCTGGGCAACCACTCTCACGTCCATGAACTCATCCGTTAGGAAATTCATGGGGAACATTAACTTGAACTCCGTGACCATCCTGTTGTAGCCATAGGTAGTCACAGTGCTTCCATCAGAGAGTGTCATCAGATTCTCCGGGTTTTCAGTAATCCGGAAGGTCTGGTTGTAGGGTATCATGACCAGAGAGTACCTGAAACCTCTATAGGCACCTTTGAGCTCGAAGGAGAGCGTCAGGGTGGCCACCCCTTTCCACGTCCAGGAGTTCGTGAGATCCACCTGGAAGGTGTAATATTTGAAGCCGGCGGTGAGGATGTTTCCACCGTCACCATCACCGTCCAAAAGCTGGACGGAGGTTATCTCTATTACAGGCTTTTTGAAGAGGACCATTACCACAGCGCCCCTGTAGTTTGACCTCCCCGGCTCCCCCACAAGAAGGTCCAATTTGCCGTCCATGTCGAAGTCGCCGAAGGCGAGGCAATCCCAGCCGTACACGTTTCCATAGTAATATTGGAAATAATCATAGCCCCCGAGATAAGCATTGCTCTGGGAACCAGTCATTATAAACGCTCCGGGATTTGTTCTCATGTCTATCTCGCTGGGCCAGCTTCCCCTGTCAGTGCCGTAGATAAGGTCCACCCTCCCTGCATAGTTATAAGTGGTCGTAGAATAACTGTCGCTGCCTATAAAGAGGTCTCCATATCCGTCCCCATCTGCATCGTCAATCAGAATATTGTTTCCAGTGGACGAATATGATAAAGGCCCCATAATGTCAACATTGGGGTTCAGATCGTCCATGTCGGTGCTTGAGTACAGCCCCCCCAATTTCCCGTAAATCCCCGGCCCGCCCCAGAAGACCATTACACGGCCCTTAATACCGTCATACCCCATCGCCCCAATAGCGAGATCGTTGTAACCGTCGCCATCCAGGTCTCCAACGCCTATTCCAGAACCCAGCTGACCGTTTGATCGTGTACAGTAAATCCTTGTGTAATTGGTGTAGACTCCCAGCTGTATTTCCTTGGGCCAATCACTCCTGTTTCTTCCTTCAAATATCTCCACCTCCCCCGCATAGTAGACAGAGGAAGTTCTGCTGGGATAATAATATTTCAAAGCGGAGCCTATAAGAAGCTCTCCTTTGTTGTCGCCGTCTATATCACCTATCACCAGCCTGGAGCTACCCAAGTAGTTATAGTAATAGTGGTAGTGATATTCGTACGTGGGATAATAATAATCATAGCCATAATACTCTGTGTTGCTGCCGTTTATCCTCACGTTGTACTCTCCGTTGGTTATCTGGTAGGTGGGGTTCCAGGTGAGATTTCCAAACCACAGGTACACATGCCCCTCAAGGTGTGTCTCGGAGGTGTATACTGTGTAACCAGGTCTGGGATAGCTGTAGGAATAATAATAGTAATATTCCACAGAACTTGCTGCAATGTCATCTATGCCATCGCCATCCGCATCTCCCACACCAATGTGCATACCGAAGGATCCATAGTAGGTGTAAGGGATTGAAGTGGAGCCTTTCAGTGTGACATCGGCATTGGTATTTTTAAGAGACCTCGGCCAGGAGGTTTTGCCAAAGAAGATGTAAACCTCCCCTACACCCCCAGCAGCTCCAGGTGCCCCTATTATCAGGTCCGCCATTCCATCACCGTTCACATCACCCGATGCTATCTCAGCGCCGAAGGATGTGGGGCCTGTTATGGTGACGTTTGCCTGCTTCTCATAGAGAACCGTCCCTACGTTCAGCATTCCAAAGAATATGCTAACAGTTCCACTGGGACCCGTTCCATAGCCTCGTGCAGGAGTCCCAGTTATGATATCATCTATCCCATCACCATTAACGTCGGCAGCTTCCACTCCTGATCCCATGTAAAGGCTGTTTCCGCTTGTGGAGGGAAGAATGGTCTGATCTGGGTCTTCACTTCCAAGATCCAGATAGCCAGACAGCCGCTCATCCCTCACAGAGGGGGTCCCCACACCCCCTCTCTCGGACCCTTTGCCCTCACCCTCGGCGAGTATAGAAAGGTTGCCCACTGGCAGGGCTAGAGCGAGGGCGATAAAAGTCACCAATCCCGCGAGAAGAATTCCATTTTCTTTTTTCATAAAATACCACCTCAAGGCTGGATTTTATTCAACCTTTGGATATACAGAGGAATAAGCCTGGTGGCTTTATATAAACATATTCAGAAGACTTTTTCCTGATATATAAGTTATTGATAGAGCTGCCGCAGAGAGATGCCCTCCGTTCAGAGGGCATCCAGAGCCTATTTTTTTCATTGAAAACTAGAGGATGATTCGTAGAAATTATTCATCCAAAGATAGCAGAGGATAAGCTTTTTTAAACCCAATGTCTTATAAAAGATGCGACAGTCGTACAGGATGCACTCATGAAGAAAACCACAATCTCTCTGGTAGCTATTCTTCTGGTCATAGGCTCTATTCCTGTAATCCTTAAGCTCTCCGGGCTGAAGAGCGGTTTCCAGGAGATTGAAATATACAACGTCCTCAGTTACTCATCGAAAAGAAAACCCATTGAGGATGTGGTCCTCGTATCCTCTAGCAGCCCTTTGCTTTCTCTTGTGGGGACACCCATCGCAGCTGGTACAATATCTATGGAGGCGGCAGAGCACTGCTACGCCTCCATAGCCGGTGCCCTCATTGGTGAGGACCCAGCGGAAGGCTACGTAGCGAAGGTGAAAGTCCATTACGGAATAAGGGACTTCAATACCTACCTCGGGACGGATCTCATCCAGGGGCGCTTCGATTTAAAAATAGTGTAAAAGTGCAGGGGCTGGGATTCGACAGCGAAGAAACCTCTGCACTTCATTGCTTCTGGTCGGTTCTTCTGGCTTGTGCGTTTCCATCGTCACTGTGACAACTCGGGAAACGCACAAGACCTTCGGTTCGAATCCCAGTCGTCAATGATTGACTAATCTTACAACAATGAAAGTGCAGGGGCTGGGATTCGAACCCAGGAACCACTAAGGACTAGACCCTGAATCTAGCGCCGTTGGCCAGGCTTGGCTACCCCTGCACCATATGACCTTAAATGACGCCCTTATTTAAGGTTTACAGAAAATTAGATTAGAGACAAATCAACTCAACCCCCCGTGCTTCTCTACACGATGCCCTCAGGGACAGAGCGAACGAAGAAAGTGCTCACAAAAGCCTGTGAGCTTCTTAGAGCGGGGGAGGTAATATATTTCCCCACAGACACCCTCCCCGGGCTCCTCGCATGGGTTTCAATTGAGGATGCCGTAGGGAGGGTTTTCAGAGCGAAGAGGAGGCCACGGGGGGTTCCCCTCCCTATTGGGGTGAGTGGCACAGGTCAGCTGCTTGAAGTTCTGGACATTCCCGGGGGAGTTATCAGTGCCCTTAAGGACTTCATCCCCGGGCCCCTTACCATAGTGGGGCCTGCCAGAGACGATGCGGACCTTCCCGAAGAGGTGCTCAAGGACGGGGAAGTGGCGGTGAGGGTTCCTGGATATCCACCCCTCCTTGAGGTCCTAAAGGAGGTCTCCCCCCTCACCTTAACCAGCGCCAATCTGCACGACCAGGAACCCCTTTTCACCCCCCGGGAGGCGATGGATGCTTTAGGTGGAGAGGTTAAATACTATTTCGTAGATTACCGCCACCGTTACCTGAGGATGCCCTCAACGATAATCCGCCTGAAGAAGGGTTCCTTTGAGATCTTAAGAGAAGGGGCCGTGGATGTAAAAGTGCTGAAGGAGAGATTACATGAACGAAGAGATGCTTGATAAGTTCAGGAGGGCGGGCAAGATCTCGGCAGAGGCGAGGGATTACGGGATGAAAATAATCGAGGAGGGGGTCAAGTACATTGAGGTGGTTGAGGCGGTGGAGGAGCTGATCAGGAGGAGAGGGGCAGAGCTGGCGTTCCCGGTAAATGTGGCCGTGAACAGCATTGCAGCCCATTATACACCCGCCCCCGGGGAGAAGAAGAGATTTCAACACGGGGATCTGGTCAAACTTGACGTGGGAGCTCATATAGACGGATGTATCGGGGACACCGCAGCCACCGTGGAGGTGGGCACCTCCTCATGGAGTGGTCTCGTGGAGGCCTCCCGGCAGGCGCTTTACCGGGCAATATCCTTTATAAAAGCGGGTGTGAGCCTTGGAGAGCTAGGGGGCGTGGTGGAGAGGGTTATAAGATCCAGCGGATTCCAGCCCATTGTGAACCTCACGGGCCATAGCATTGACGTCTACAAGCTACACGGGGGATACAGCATCCCGAACTACAATAATCACAACCCTCTCAGAGTGAAGGAAGGGCTGATTCTGGCAATAGAGCCCTTCGCAACAAACGGCGGGGGAACTGTTGCTTCCGGGGGCAACAGCAACATATACCGCTACCTGAAAACCAAGATCGGCCTGAAGCCTGAACTCCAGCAGATGGCCAGAAGTGTGGAGAGGCTCAGGAGAGGGCTGCCCTTCTCTTCAAGGTGGTTCGTCAAGGAGATTAAAGGGAGTGTGAGGGACCTCCGAAGAATGGTCAGTCGGGGGGTTCTCTACTCCTATCCCATACTGGTGGAGGAGAAGGGGGGGATGGTATCCCAGTGGGAACACACCATATATGTGAAGGAAAACGGTGTGGAGGTTTTGACAGAGAGAACGGGGGCGGATTGAACGTGAACAAGGAGGAGATGACGTATAGCAAAGCGGGCGTAGACATAAAAAAGGAGGGAAAAACGGTCTCCCAGATTGTCAGAGAAATAACCTTCAGGAGAGATGGCTTCGGGAAGGCCTTCGAGGAGGCAGGGCACTTTGCAGGACTGATAGACTTCGGCGACTATTTTCTGGCCATGACCACCGATGGGGTGGGGTCGAAGATGCTGCTGGCAGAGGCACTGGGACGTTATGATACTGTGGGAATAGACTGCATAGCCATGAACGTCAACGACCTGGTAGCCATTGGGGCCGAGCCCATCGCCTTCGTCGACTACCTCGCCGTTGAAAAACACGATGAGAAGATCGCCTCACAGATCGGGCGCGGACTCAACAGGGGGGCGGAGATGGCGAATGTGAGCATCGTGGGCGGAGAGACCGCTACCCTCCCGGACATGGTGCGGGGAATAGACCTGTCAGGGGCTGCGCTGGGGTATCTTAAAAAGGAGGATCTGGTGGATGGAAAAGAGATCAGGGAGGGGGACTACATCTACAGCCTGCCCTCTACCGGTCCCCACAGCAACGGTTATACCCTCATAAGGAAGCTCCTCGAAAGGTGGAAGATAGACCCCCGGGGGAGAATCCAAGAAGCCCTTGCGCTCTACCCCGATCTTAAAGCCGCACTGAAGGACAACCTGGAGGGGGAAGAGTATAGCAGGGTTCTTGACCTAGGAAAGAAGCAGCAGTCCATAGGGGAGATGCTGCTTGAGCCCACGGCGATCTACGTTAAACCTGTTTTGAGAATTCTGAGGGAGAGAAGAGTCCACGGGATCGCCCACATAACCGGAGGGGGCATAACTAACCTCCTCCGACTTAAAGGAGAGGTGAATTTCATCATAGACAGCCCCCCGGAACCCCCAGCACTCTTTCTCTTCCTGAAGGCCCTGGGCAACATCTCGTGGTGGGAGATGTATCGCACCTTCAACATGGGCATGGGCATGATACTGGTGACGCCTCCAGGTGAACTCGATTCACTCCCCGGGGTGAGAAGAATCGGGAAGGTCGCAGGAGGGGAGGGAAAGGTGATAATCTCACCTCTTAAACTGCATTATGAGGAATATTTTTGAGCCTTTTTTCCGATACGTTTTTATACAACCTGATGAATATTCTTCTCGCAGCGCGGGCCTTCGTTAAGAGGCATCCCCGGCAGAGGCCCCGAGACGGGCGAGGGGGTAGATAGGGCTATAGTCCTAAGTTTTTAGACAGTTTTTTATATGAGAAGTTATATCTCCCCTCCCCCTTCAGTGTGAACTCCTATGTCGCCCGGGTCCGTAGCTCAGCTAGGTAGGATACTAAGGCATCTTATATCCCTAGAAAGAGCGTCTGGCTTTTAACCAGACGGTCAGGGGTTCGAATCCCCTCGGACCCGCCACTCACCGCCAAAGGGAAAAAGAAAACGCCGGGGGTGCCCCATGGAAAAGATAAACGTGCTGGGTCACAGGCTGGTTCCGCGCCACAGGATCCTTAATGAGGAGGAGAAGCAAGAGCTCCTTAAGCGATACAGAATCTCATTAAAGGACCTTCCAAAGATTCTTATCACAGATCCCATGGTCAAGGCCATTGGAGCGAATATAGGGGATGTTATTGAGATTGAGAGGATATCCCCCACCGCAGGGATATCCCACTATTACCGGTATGTGGTGGAGGACAAGCCCACCATTTAATAAGGTCAAAAGAGGTGAAGTTTTTGAGAGAGCTGGTAGAGGCCTTCTTCCGGGAGAGGAGCATAATAAATCATCAGCTGGCCTCCTTCAACGATTTCATACCGACCCATGACAATCCGAGAAGCAGGATGCAGAGGATCGTGGACAGCATCCGCATAGGAGAGGTTGAGAACGAAAGGGGCCTGATAAGACTGGATGTGGACCGCCTTGAGGAGGAGAACATAGAGGTCCGGCTGGGGAAGATAACCCTCGGCACCCCCAGAATAAAAGAGGCTAACGGTGCCGAGCATGAGCTCACCCCAATGGAGGCCAGACTTAGGGATCTCACATATGCGGCTCCCATTTATCTGGAGTGTACAATAGTGATCAACGGAATAGACAGAGAACCTGAGAAGGTGAAGATAGGTGATCTGCCGATAATGGTGAAATCTAAGAAGTGCAATCTGCACCCTGATAATCTTTCCCTGGACCGGGAGCTCAGCCACGAGGAATACATGAAGAAGCTCATTGAAATGGGAGAGGACCCTCTTGACCCGGGCGGCTACTTCATTATAAATGGGACCGAGAGGGTCCTTATCTCCCTCGAAGACCTTGCGCCCAACAGGATTTTTGTGGAATGGGAGGAGAAGTATGGGACGCCTCTGCCCAAGGCCAAGGTCTTCTCCCAAAAAGAGGGCTACAGGGCTCTCACAACTATTGAGATGAACAAAGAGGGCATCCTCTTCGTATCCGTCCCCGCCGCACCTACCCCCATTCCCCTTGTTGTGATGATGAAGGCCCTGGGGATGGAGCAGGATGAGGACATAGCAAGGACCATAGTCTCCGACCCCGGAATGAGCAACATCGTTTACGCCAACCTGGAAGAGGTGGTGATGAACCCCCAGTATGGGATAACAAACCAGGAGGAGGCTCTGGAGTATCTGGAGAGGCGTTTTGCTACGGGGCAGGCCAAGGAGTTCAGGGTGAAGAAGGTAGAATCAATCCTTGACCGCTCCCTTCTACCGCATCTCGGAGATACGAGAAAAGACCGTCTGAAGAAGGCCATCTTCCTGGGGAGGATGGCCAGACACACCCTTGAACTGAAGCTCGGCCTGAGAAAACCCGACGACAAGGATCACTACGCCAACAAAAGACTTGCCCTGGCCGGGGACCTCATGGAGGACCTCTTCAGGGTCGCCTTCACCTCCCTCATGAAGGACCTCAAATATCAGCTTGAGAGAACCATCGCCCGAAAGAGGAAACTGAAGGTCTCATCCGCCATACGCCCTGACGTTCTCACTCAGAAGATCTTGCACGCGCTGGCCACAGGAAGCTGGGTGGGGGGAAGAGACGGGGTGTCCCAGCTCCTAGACAGAACGTCAAACATGTCAACCCTCTCGCACTTGAGGAGGGTCACCTCTCCCCTCACACACTCCCAGCCTCACTTCGAGGCAAGAGACCTCCACGCAACACAGTGGGGTAGGCTCTGTCCCAACGAAACCCCAGAAGGTCAGAATTGCGGTCTTGTTAAGAACTTGGCTCTGATGATCGACGTCTCCGAAGGTATTGATGAGGAGAAGCTCATCGGGAAGCTCTACGAGCTCGGAGTGAAGAGGATCGAGAAAGATATAGAGAATATGGCAAAGGTTTACGTCAACGGAAATCTGATAGGGCTCCACCCCGATCCGGTGGAGTTCACCCAAGAGCTCAGAATCAGAAGAAGAAGGGGTCTGCTGGCCTTCCCCCAGGAGAGGTCACACGAGATAAACATAAGGTATCACGAGGAGATAAACTCCATCATCATAAACTGCGATGAAGGGCGGGTGAGAAGACCCCTGCTCGTCTTGGAAAACGGAAAGCACAAGGTGACGAAGAAGGTTCTGGATGGGCTCTCAAAGGGTAAGATCACCTGGAGCAACCTGGTTATGCAGGGGATCGTTGAATACATAGACGCTGAGGAGGAAGAAGACCTCCTCATCGCCATAGATGAGGAATCCGCCACCGCAGAGCACACACATATGGAAATAGATCCCATGGTAATCCTGGGCGTCTGCTCAGGCCTTGTCCCGTACGCTGAGCACAACTCCTCCCCCCGTATCACAATGGGAGCGGGGATGGCAAAACAGAGCCTGGGACTGGGCCAGTCCAACTACAGGATCAGAATGGACACCAGAAGCCATCTCCTGCACTATCCTCAGAAGCCCCTGGTGCAGACCAAGGTCATGGAATTCGTCAATTTCAATGAGAGGCCCGCAGGCCAGAATTTTGTGGTGGCGATAATGTCCTACGAGGGCTACAACATGGAGGACGCCCTCATCTTCAACAGGGCCTCCATAGACAGGGGCCTGGGCCGCTCCACCTTCTTCCGCTGCTATCCTGTGGAAGAGAGAAGATACCCCGGGGGGCAGGAAGACAGGATAGAGATACCTGACCCCGACGTGATGGGTGCCATGTCAGATGAAGCTTATAAGAACCTTGACGAAGACGGAATCATCAGCCCTGAGATATGGGTGGACAGCGGCGATGTCCTGATCGGAAAGACCTCTCCGCCCAGGTTCCTGGAGGAGCACACGGACTTCCTGATACCGCAAAAGAGGCGTGAGACCTCCGTGACGGTAAGACACGGGGAGTACGGATGGGTGGACACTGTTATGATGACTGAGTCTGAGAACGGGTCCAGACTCCTTAAAGTCACCGTCCGCTCAGAGCGCATCCCGGAGGTAGGCGATAAGTTTGCCTCCAGACACGGCCAGAAGGGGGTCATAGGGCTGATTATACCCCCCGAAGACGTTCCCTTCACGGGTGACGGGCTTCAGCCGGACCTTATAATCAATCCCCACGCCATACCATCCCGTATGACCGTGGCCCATGTTCTGGAGATGATCGGGGGGAAGGTGGGTTCGAAGGAGGGGCGCTTCGTAGACGGCACCCCCTTCAGCGGGGAGCCAGAGAAGGCCTTAAGAGAGGCCCTTATTAAGAACGGATTTAAACCCAATGGAAAGGAGATAATGTACGATCCGAAGACTGGCAGAATGCTGAAAGCGGAGATATTCATGGGAATAATCTACTATCAGAAGCTCTACCATATGGTATCCGGAAAGATGCATGTGAGAAGCAGGGGGCCCGTCCAGATACTCACCAGACAGCCCACCGAGGGGAGGTCGAGACAGGGTGGCCTGAGATTTGGTGAGATGGAAAGGGATTGCCTCATCGGTCATGGTGCATCCATGGTTATAAAAGACAGACTGCTGGATGAATCTGATGGGACGATACTCTACGTCTGCGGAAACCCCAACTGCGGAAACATCGCCATAATGGACAAACGAGGTATGCTGCGCTGCCCCGTTTGCGGCGAGACAGGAAACATCCATCCGGTGGAGACAAGTTACGCTTTCAAGCTTCTGATGGACGAGCTGAAATCCATGTGCGTGGCCATGAGGCTGCACCTTGACGATCTTTACTGAAGGAGGATAGATGATATGAGGTACCAGTACATCCCCAAAAAAATAGGCGAGATCCAGTTTGCCTTGCTCTCGCCAGATGAGATCAGGAAGATGTCCGCCACCAAAATAATAACCGCAGACACCTACGATGATGACGGTTTTCCAATAGAGATGGGCCTTATGGACACACACCTAGGGGTCATAGAGCCAGGGCTTAGGTGTAAGACCTGTGGCAAAAAGGTTGACGAGTGCCCGGGGCATTTCGGACACATAGACCTAGCTCTTCCCGTCATTCATGTGGGTTACACCAAGAAGATCAAGGATTTTCTCCAGTGCACCTGCCGCTCCTGCGGGAGGATTCTTCTGACCGAGGACAAAATAAATGACGTGAAGAAGAAAATAGAGGAGTTGGGGGACATCTCCCGGAACGCACTGAAACTGGACCCAATAGTCAGCGAGGTCATCTCCATGGCATCCTCCACCAGAGTGTGCCCCCACTGCGGAGAGCCGCAGAAACGTATCACCCTGGACAAACCCACCACCTTCAGGGAGGAGGGACACAAGATAACCCCCAAGGAGATCAGAGAGAGGTTGGAGAGGATTCCCAACGGTGACCTTATATTGCTTGGGATGAACCCGGAGGTTGCAAGGCCGGAGTGGACTGTCCTCACCGTCCTGCCCGTCCCCCCGGTCACCGTAAGACCGTCAATAACCCTGGAGTCCGGTGACAGGTCCGAGGACGATCTGACTCACAAGCTGGTTGATGTTTTAAGGATAAACCAGAGGCTCCAGGAAAACAGGGACGCCGGGGCGCCTCAGCTCATCGTTGAGGACCTCTGGGAGCTGCTCCAGTATCACATCACTACCTACTTCGACAATCAGACCTCCGGGATTCCCCCCGCACGGCACAGGTCCGGCAGACCCCTTAAAACGCTCACTCAAAGGCTCAAGGGGAAGGAAGGAAGGTTCCGCTCCAATCTTTCCGGGAAGAGAGTCAATTTCTCTTCAAGGACCGTCATCTCTCCCGACCCGTACATTTCCATAAACGAGGTCGGAATCCCAAAAGAGGTGGCCATGGAGCTCACAGTTCCGGTACGGGTGAACGAGTTCAATCTGGAATACGCCAAAGAGCTTGTGAGGCGCGGTCCCGACAACCACCCGGGGGCCAACTACCTCATAAGACCAGACGGTCAGAGGCTCAAGATTACCGAGAGGAACAAGGAGACCCTGGTTGAGAGGGTGGACATCGGATGGGTTGTTGAGAGGCACGTTATCGACGGGGACATTGTACTTTTCAACCGCCAGCCCTCCCTCCACAGAATGTCCATGATGGGGCACGAGGTCCGTGTGATGTCAGATAAGACTTTCAGGCTGAACCTGCCCGTCTGTCCACCTTACAACGCCGACTTCGACGGTGACGAGATGAACCTCCACTGCCTGCAGAGCGAGGAGGCCAGGGCGGAGGCAAGAATAATAATGAAGGTGCAGGAACACATTCTATCGCCCCGTTTCGGCGGCCCTGTAATCGGAGCTATACACGACCACATCTCCGGGATCTTCCTTCTTACCTACCGCAACCCCATGTTCACCAAGGATGAGGTGTATTACCTCCTGCATAAGACCTCCTTCAAAGGAGCTCTTCCAGACCCCGACAGGGTCGTTGACGGTGTGGAGTACTGGGGTGGGAAGACAGTCTTCAGCCTTCTCCTGCCAGGAGACCTCAACATGGAGTACCGCGCATCCATATGCGAGAACTGCTCTGTCTGCACAAAAGAGAAGTGCGAATATGACGCCTATGTCTATATAAAGGACGGGAAGCTCCTCGCCGGGGCCATAGACGGTGCCTCCATCGGGGCATTTAAAGGAAAGCTCCTTGAAAGGATTGTGAGGGATTACGGCACTGACGAGGGGCGAAGGTTCTTAGACGACGTCACCCGCCTTGCAATAACAACCATATCGCATGTGGGCTTCTCCACCGGAATCGATGAAGAGGACATCCCCCCCGATGCTCAGAGTCAGATAGAGGAGGTCCTCCAGAATGCGATCAGCAAGGTTGACGAGCTTGTGGACGCATACAGAAAAGGGCTGCTGGAGCAGATGCCCGGCAGGTCGCTGGAGGAGACCCTCGAGGTGGAAATCATGAGGGTTCTGGGCAGGGCGAGGGATGAGGCGGGCAGGATCGCCGGGAGATATCTCGGTCTGGAGAATTCGGCGGTCATCATGGCCAAGAGCGGTGCAAGGGGCTCTATGCTTAATCTCTCCCAGATGTCTGGCTCTATAGGACAGCAGGCGGTCAGAGGGGAGAGGATACACCGCGGATATTACGACAGAACTCTTCCCCATTTCAAGCGGGGAGACCTTGGAGCCTTTGCTAGAGGGTTCGTCAAATCCAGTTATAAACGGGGCCTCTCCCCCATAGAATATTTCTTCCACAGCATGGGAGGGAGAGAGGGCCTGGTGGACACCGCGGTGAGAACCTCAAGGTCCGGTTACATGCAGAGAAGGCTCATCAACGCCCTCGAAGACCTCAAGGTCTATCTTGACAGAAGCGTGAGGAACACCTCCGGCACCATCATACAGTTCTTCTACGGCGAGGATGGTGTGGATCCGTCAAGGTCCACCAGAGGAGAGCCAGTGGATTATGACAACATTATATATCAGGTGACCCTGAAGCTGGGAGAAGCGGGGGGGAGATAAATGAGAATAAGGGAGATTCTCAGGCTGCTCAGAGAAGTGGGTGTCTCCAAGGACGCCATCCGGGTGATGAAGGACAAATGCATAACCACCAAACAGCTTTATTCAATGTCCCTGAAGGACCTCAAGAAGTTACTGCCGGATCCAGAGGACGCAGAGAACGTTTACCTCCTGGTGAAGGAGATCAGGGCGGAAGAGGAGAAAGATAGAGAGGTCAAATTGCTAGAAAAAGAGAAACCCCTCCCCCCCTTCGTTGCGTCCGAGAAGGAGGAGGGGGGCGAGTTGTCAAAGCTCCTTTCCGCCGCCAAAGGGGAGATAGGTTTCATCTTCACCATCTCAAGCGACGATGAACTTCAGAAGCTCATGGACTCTATTGATAAGAAGAAAAAGGGAGTTTTGATCCCCTTCAACTTCAAGATTCACCCCTCTCGCTTTACTCTCCCCATAATAACATATGTGTATGTCAAGGGCAGCGGTGTGCGTGCTGCTCTGTTGGTGGACGAGATAATAGCGGAGGGGGCCGAAGAGATCGTTAAGAAGGAGGGCACTCCACTCACCGCACCTCCCCGGATATCCTCTGCCATAAGGGCGAGGGATGGGTTTGTGGTTCCGAAGGAGGTCCCGCTCAAGAGGTTTACAAACCTTGATGGAAAGCCTGTCAAAAGCGCTAGACAGTACACCCTGATCAACATCGCAAAGAATCGCCTTGAGGAGGTGGGAGCTGAGCTGAAAGGAGAGGAGAAGAGGGAGGAAGTGGAAAAGACTGCAAAAAAAGGTAAAAAAAGAGGCGCTCCAAGAGGGAGAGGCGCTAAAATCACCAGGGAGGTCATTGAAAAGATAAGTGTGGAGAAGGCCACCAACTCCAGCCTGATAGAAGAGTTCCTGAAGAAAAGAAAGGCCACTCTGCCGCCTGACCTCAAAGAATATCTGGCAATTGAAACCTATCAGGAGAAGCTACCGAAGGAGAGGACAGAGAAGATAACAGATGTGGTTGTAAAGCTCTGGAGGCTGACGGACAAGCTCCTCAAAGAGCTGGATACCGATCCTGATGAGACGGTCTACAGACTGCCCTCCAAAAGCTATTACGTTCTCGCCAAGAAGCTCATTGAAAAGGAGGTCCCCGAAGTGGCTTATGAGGAGATCACAAAAAGAGCGCTTATTGAATACAACAAGAACCTTGTGGACCCTCACGAGTCGGTGGGGATCGTGGCGGCGCAATCCATCGGGGAGCCCGGCACTCAGATGACCATGAGAACCTTCCACTATGCGGGGGTGGCCGAGATCAACGTGACTCTGGGTCTTCCGAGGCTTATCGAGATTGTGGATGCCAGAAAGACCCCCTCAACGCCCATGATGGAGATTCATCTCAAAGAGGACATAAGGAAGGACTTGAGCAAAGTTAAAAGCCTGGCCAACAAGATTGAGAAGACCACCGTAGAGGACGCAGCCAATCTTGACCTGGACCTCTTCAACATGATCATCAGAATAAAACCTGACAAGAAGATATGTGAGAAGAAGGAGATCACCATAGATGATTTTCTGGAGGGGCTGAGGAGGGTAAAGGGGGAGATCAATGTGGAGGGGGATGAGATCGTAGTCAAGCCCCGGGAGGAGAGGTACAAGACTCTTCTGCTTCTTTGGGAGCAGATCAAAAAGAGCAAGGTGAAGGGCATCGAGGACATAAGCAGGGTCATTGTCAGATCAGAGGAGGAGGGCTATGTGCTATATACAGAGGGGTCAAACCTTGCAAGGGTGCTCAGCATAGAGGGGGTGGACCAGTACAAGACCACCACCAACAACATATTAGAGATCGCAGATGTGCTGGGAATAGAGGCCGCCAGAAACGCCATCCTTGAGGAGGCCTCCAGCACTCTGAAGGAGCAGGGCCTCTCTGTGGATTTAAGACACCTTATGTTGGTTGCCGATGTTATGACCAACACCGGGGTGGTGAGAGCAATAGGAAGGCACGGCATATCAGGTGAGAAGTCCTCTGTCCTGGCAAGGGCCGCCTTTGAGATAACTACCACCCACCTGCTTAACGCTGGGGTGGTGGGAGAGCTGGACCCGCTCCAGGGCGTGGCGGAGAACATAATAGTAGGTCAGCCTATCACCTTAGGAACGGGTGCGGTGAAGCTTGTCTACACCCCCCGGGCGATGAAACCAAAAGCGAAATAGGAGGAATCGGCGCATGGACATAAAGAGAGCCCTCAGGGAAGCCATCTCCACAGGAGAGGTTTGTATCGGGTATAAGAGCACTGTGAAACATCTGGAGAGAAAGAAGGAGATAAAGCTGGCCATAGTTTCCAAAAACTGTCCCAGAGAGTACGTGGATGCGCTCCAGAAGAAGAAGGTGAAGATATACGTATACGACGGTACGAATCTGGAGCTGGGCGCTACCTGTGGAAAGCCCTTCGCCATATCCGTGGTGGGCATCTCAGACCCCGGGGAATCGGAGATACTTCTTCTTAAGGAGGAGAAGCGATGAGAGGGGGGCAGGGGGAGCTAAAAACTTTTAATAGACAAATCCACTTTATGGATGTGGGCAGAATAAAAATGAAGAATCCAGACAAAAAAACCCAGAGGGGGTAGATATGAAATCCATCATTAAAGGCGTTCTAGAGCGCGAGGAGAAGAAGGCTAGGGAGAAGATGAGCGCTGGGGGAGAGCCTCTGAGGGCTCCTGTGGAACAGCCCATCCGGAGGGAGGCTCCCGCCCGGCTGACCTCTGAGGACGAAGATCTCAGGAGGGTCTTAGAGAGTCTTAAAACGAACATAAAGATCGTCGGCACGGGAGGGGCGGGATGCAACACTATAAACAGACTGGTTGAGGAGGGTGTTGTGGGGGCAGACATATATGCCATGAACACCGATGCCCAGCACCTGTTAACGATCCATGCTCCCCACAAGATCCTTCTGGGGAAGAGGACCACAAGAGGGCTCGGGGCGGGTTCGTTGCCTCAGGTGGGTGAAGAAGCCGCCAGGGAGGCGGAAGACGATATCAGGGCTGCCCTTATGGGCGCCGATATAGTCTTCATAACGTGCGGTCTCGGCGGGGGGACGGGGACGGGGTCCGCACCCGTCATAGCGAAGATCGCCAGGGAGATAGGTGCTCTGGTGATAGCCATAGTCACCCTTCCCTTCTCCGCCGAGGGTGTGGTGAGAATGCAGAACGCAGAGTACGGCCTTGACAGGCTCCAGGAGTACACGGATACCATTGTGGTCATCCCCAACGACAAGCTCCTTGAGATCGTGCCCCGCCTGCCGCTGAACGCCGCCTTCAAGGTGGCGGATGAGATTCTCATGAGGGCCATCAAGGGCATAACCGAGATTATAACCAAGGTGGGGCTTGTAAACCTGGACTTCGCCGACCTCAAGACGATAATGAAGGGCGGCGGAGTGGCCATGATCGGCATAGGCGAGTCCGACGAGAAGGACGACAAGGCCGAGAAGGCTGTTGAGGCCGCCATCAACTCCCCTCTTCTGGAAGTGGACATAAGCGAGGCCACCGGTGCACTCATAAATGTCACCGGCGGAGAGGAGATGACAGTGGCCGAGGCGGAGGCCGTGGCTGAGATCATACACAAGAGAATCAACCCCCACGCGAAGATCATCTGGGGAGCCCAGATCGACCCGGAGATGGGGGACACTTTAAGGGTGATGATAGTACTCACCGGGGTGAAATCGAAACAGATCCTGGGGAGGACCACAGGGAAGGTGGGCCAATCCAGGTTCGGCATAGATTTCATAAGGTAGGGGCTATAGAAAGGGTGAAGGTGTATGGACATCATTGAGTTCGCCAGGGAGAGGCAGAGGTGGCTTGACACCAAGCTTAAGAACCTAGGCAAGGGAGGGGGTAAGAGAGGCTACATCAGGGTTCTTAAGATGGCGAGAAGACCCGATTCGGAGGAGTACAGCAGAACGGTGATCATAACGGGTCTCGGGATGATCCTCATCGGGCTTTTGGGGTTCGCCATATATCTGCTGTGGACCTACCTTCCCGGGGCGCTGATGAGACTTTTAGGACTTGAATAGGGGGGGGAGAGATGTCAGAAGATGTGGATCTTTTCACTGATGTGGGAGAGGAGAGAAAAGAGGAGAAGGGGGAAGAGGAGGAGGTGATCTTCCCGGAGACGATCTTCGCCATAAAGACAGCCCTCGGGCACGAGAAAACCGTGGCGGATGCCCTATCCAGGAGGGTAAGAAGGAAAAAATACCCCATCTACGCCATACTCTCACCGCCTAAACTGCGGGGCTACGTTCTGGTTGAAGGTGTGCTGAACACCAAGGCGATAGAAAGCCTGATCAGGGGAATGGAGTACGTGAGGGGGATCATAGAGGGGGAGGCCTCCTTGGAGGAGATCGAGCACTTCCTCGAGCCCGCCGCGGCGGTCTCCGGAATAGGGGAGGGTGACATCGTGGAGATCATAGCCGGTCCCTTCAAGGGCGAGAAAGCCAGAGTGCAGAGAATAGACGAGGCCAGGGAGGAGATCACCGTTGAACTATTCGAGGCCATGGTCTCTATACCGGTCACCCTGAAGGGGGACCAGGTAAGGGTTCTTGAGAAGGAATTCAGGGAGTGAACGACAACTTGAGAAGAGGTGTGGGTTATGGCAGAGATTGTAGAACTGCTCGTTGACGGCGGCGAGGCCACCGGCGGTGCGCCTGTCGGGCCGGCCCTGGGGCCGCTGGGAATAAACGTGGGTGAAGTGGTCAAGAAGATAAACGAGCTCACCGCCCCCATGAAGGGCATGAAGGTTCCGGTGAAGGTCATCGTGGATCCGACCACGAAGTCCTTCGAGATAGAGGTGGGCACCCCGCCGACCTCAGCCCTGATACTGAAGGAGCTGGGGCTTGAGAAGGGTCCGGGGGACAGAAGCCAGATGAAACAGCTCTCCCTCACTCTGGACCAGGTGAAGAGGATCGCCGAGATTAAGATGAAGAACATGCTCTCGGAGGATCTGAAGAGCGCCATGCTGGAGGTTATAGGAACCGCCCTCTCAATGGGAGTGTCCGTTGAGGGGAAGGACCCCCGGGAGATACAAAAGTTAATAAAGGAAGGGAAGTTATAGGGGCGCCCAAATCATGTGCCATCGTAGGAGAGCCTGCGGGGCTCGCCTGCACTACGAGGTGATGTCATGGACAGCAAAAGCATCCTTGAAGGGGTAAAGGAGGCCCTTGAGAAGGCCAAAAAGAGGAATTTTAAAGAGAGCGTTGAGCTGGCCATAAACCTCAAGGACGTTGACCTCTCAAACCCCAAAAACAGAATCAATGAGGAGATCGTTCTTCCCAAGGGCAGGGGAAAGCCCGTGAAGGTGGCTCTCTTCGCCGGGGACGAGCTGGCATACAAGGCCAAAGATGTGGCCGATCTTGTGATCCCCGGGGAGGAGATTCCGGATCTGGGGGAGGACAAAAAGAGGGCGAAGCAGCTCGCCAATGAATACGATTTTTTCCTGGCCGAGACCACATACATGCCGCTTGTGGGTAAACATCTGGGTGTCGTTCTCGGTCCCAGGGGGAAGATGCCCAAGCCCATCCCGCCTTCGGCAGATCCCAGACCCCTGATAGAGAACCTGAGAAAGATGGTAAGGGCCAGAAGCAAGGACCGCCCCACCTTCCACGTGCCCGTGGGGGTGAGGGACATGCCCCCAGAGGAGATCGCCCAGAACATCGAGGCGGTACTCAGCAGAATAATATCCAAACTGGAGCGGGGCGAGATGAACATCCGTTCGGCCTATGTGAAGACCACCATGGGCCCTGCGGTGAGGATACTGTGAGGAGGTGACGGGGATGGCACACGTAGCTAAGTGGAAGTACAAAGAGGTGGAAGAGGTCGCTGAGATCTTAAGGAAGTATCCGGTGGTGGGAGTGGCAAGTATCTTCAAGATCCCTGCCCCGCAGCTCCAGAGCATACGCAGTGAGCTGAAGGAGCACCTCCTCATCAGGGTGGTCAAGAACAACCTAATCAGGCTCGCTCTTGAGAAGGCTGCTGCGGATAAGAAAGGGATAGAGAAGCTGGAGGATCTCATTGATGGGCCCACAGCCATAGTGGCCTCGGACCTGAACCCCTTCCAGCTCTACCGCATAGTGATGCAGAAGAAGAGCCCCGCGCCGGCCAAAGCGGGGGACATAGCCCCCCACGACATCGTCGTGAAGGAGGGACCCACCTCCTTCAAACCCGGGCCCATTGTGGGAGACTTCCAGAGGGCCGGCATCCCGGCGGCCATAGACAAGGGCAAGATCGTCATAAGAAAGACCACCACGGTGGCGAAGAAGGGGGACAAGATCTCCCACGAGCTCGCCCTCGCCCTTTCGAAACTTGAGATATACCCCTTCGAGGTGGGCCTTGACATAAAGGGCCTCTGGGAGGACGGGATCCTGTTCACACCCGACGCCCTCTCGGTGGACATTGATAAGCTGCGCGCGGATGTGGCCACTGCGGCCTCATCTGCCATGAACCTTGCCATCAACATAGGCTACTTAACGCCCGAGACTGTGCCCATCCTTCTGAGCAAGGCTCACATGGAGGCGCTGGCGGTCGCTCTCTACGCGGCCGTGCCTGAGAAGGAGGTCATCGCTGTTCTTCTCAGCAGGGCACACGGTCAGATGCTCGCTCTGGCCTCACTGGCCCCGGACGTGCTCGATGAGGAGCTGAAGTCCCTCATGGGCGAGGTCTCAATGAGCGCTTCTGAAGCGGAGGCTCCAGAAGAGGCCGAGGAGAAGAAGGAGGAAGAAGAGGCCCCTTCGGAAGAGGAGGCCCTCTCCGGTCTCGGCGCTCTCTTCGGTTAGAAGTAGAAAAAAGGAGGTAGGTAGAGATGGAGTATATATACAGTGCGCTTCTCCTGCACTCTGCGGGGAAGGAGATAACGGAGGAGGCTGTTGAGAAGGTGCTCAAGGCAGCAGGCCTCAAGCCCGATCCCGCAAGGGTGAAGGCCCTTGTGGCATCCCTGGCGGATGTCAACATAGAGGAGGCTATAAAGAGCGCTGCCTTCGCACCTCAGGCCGCCCAGCCCGCCGGAGCGGCCCCGGCCGCCGCACCTGCGGAGAAGAAGGAAGAGGAGAAGAAGGAGGAGGAAGAGGCCCCTTCGGAAGAGGAGGCCCTCTCCGGTCTCGGCGCTCTCTTCGGCTGAAGGGATGGTACGGTGGACCAGGAGAACCTGGTGTCTGCCTTATACCTCCCCGGGGGGTGGGTGGGATGCACCCCCCACCTCCTCAGTTCAGGGTAGAGCTGGGGAGAGGCTTTTTTATTATCTCTTAACTGTTCATATGGGCCACCAGCGGGAATGGACCCCGCTTTTTCTCAGAACCTCTCCGGAGAGCCGAAGGGCCTCTCTCTCCACCCCCTCAAGGGCCCTCAGCACCTCCGCCGCCTCCGTCTCCCCCAGGACCTCCACGGCCTCCTCATAATCAAGAATGTGCCTGCCGCCCCCCGGGAGGTAGAGTATGTCAAGAAGAAGGTCCTCCCACACCACCTCCCTCTCCCCGATCTCAACGCCTCTGGCGGCGTTCAGGTAGACCCCCAGGGGGGAGGGGCTGGAAAGCCAGCTGTAGAGGACCCAGTTCGCCCCCTCCACGAAGACCCCCAGTGACTCCACCCCCCGGGGAATGCGCAGGGGCCCCACGGAGTACTCCCTGCCGGTGATGTGCCCGGCAAGGAGCCACCCCTCTCCCCTTCTGAGGACCTGAAGGGGGAAGGTCTCCTCTCCCCCGTCCCACAGCCTCTTTCTCTCCCTGAAGCCACTCTCCTCCTCAGCCATCCTATCAGATTACTCCCAGCTCTTTGAGCTTCTCCTCCGGGACCGTCCCGTCCTCCCTCCACCCCCGGGCCCTGTAGTAGTCCCTTCTCATCTCCTCCTCTTCCTCCTCCGTTATGTAGGAGCCCTTGGAGGGGCCCTCCGGGATGGGCAGGGTCTTTATCCTCCTGGGGAGGGAGTCGTCCTTCCAGGTTATGCCCTGCCTCAGGTTGATGACCCTCTTCATGTTGTTCAGCCTCTCCCCCACCCGGAGAAGCTCCTCCTCCCCCAGGCTGATTCCGAGGTTTGCCTCAAGAAGCTCCCTGTAGTTCTGAAGGAGGTAGATGCCCCTGGAGAACTTGCAGACGCCCAGGGTGTCGTAGACCGCCATGAAGTCCTCCATCTCCTTGATCTCCCGCCCCTTGTTCTTCGCGGAGAAGCGGTCCACCCCCTCAAACCTCCAGAACTTCCCGGTGAGCTCAAGGGCGTAGACTCCCGATTTGAGGTGGCAGGCCCCCCTGTGGGAGACCATGAACCCGAGGCCCATGCCCTTGATCCCCCTGACATCGTATGCGGGAGGCTCCTGGCCCTTCACATGAACGGCCCACTCCTCAGAGCCCTTATTCAGCTTCTCGGCGGCCCTCTTCACACCCTCGGCGAGGAGGTCTCCGAGGCCCTCCCGGTGGGCGATCTTCTCTATCATCTTAAGCAGTGCCTCTGGGTTGCCGAAGGTCAGGGGCACCCCGCCGGTATCCTCATCGGTGAGCACACCCCGCTCGTAGCTCTCCATGGCCCAGCCGATAACGCCGCCTGTGGATATGGTGTCCATGCCCAGCTGGTCGCAGAGAAGGTTCGCCTTCGCCAGCGCCTCCACGTCGGGGTTCCCGACGTTTGAGCCCAGTGCGAAGAGGGTCTCGTACTCTATCCCGTCAAGGGCGGTTCCCTTATACGGCCCCTCCCTGATAACGAAGAGCTGCCCGCAGGGCTTGCAGCAGCCGTAGCACGCCTTGTTCTTGATGGAGTACCTGGGGGCCCAGTAGTAGGGGTCTATCTTTTCCCTCTCCTTGAACACACCCTCCCTCCAGTTCCTTGTGGGGAAGGTGCCGCGCTCTCTGTTCATCCACTCCAGGAACTCCCCGGTTCCGTATTTGGTGTCGTCCCTGTACGCCGGGGACTCCTTCATGGTCTCCGTCCACCTCTTCAGGAGCTCCAGGGCCCTCCGGGGGTCCTTGGGTCTCACAGAGAGGGTGCCCCTCACAGCCAGGGCCTTGAGGTTCTTATAACCCCACACCGCCCCCAGCCCTCCCCTGCCAAACTGCCTGTGGTCGCTGTCCACGCAAGCGAAGCGCACCAGCCTCTCCCCGGCGGGCCCTATTGAAGCCACAATCATCCTTCTGTCACCCTCAATCCTCCTTATCTCCTCCTGGGTGTCGTGTGTTGTCATGCCCCAGAGGGGTGTGGCGTCCTTGAACTCCACCTTCTCGTTTCGTATCACAACGTATGTGGGGCGCTCGGCCTTTCCCACGATGACAAGGGCGTCGTACCCAGCATGCTTGATCTCAGCGCCTATGGGGCTGCCGGAAGTGGAGTCGGAGAACGTTCCCGTCAGCGGAGAGACCGATGTTATCTGGCACTTCCCCCCCGTGGGGACCGGAAGGGCATTGAAGACCCCGGGGGTTATCACAACAGGGTTCTCCGCAGAGAGGGGCTCCACCCTCTCCTTCACCATGTCAAAGAGGATCTTCGTGGCGAAGCCGTTCCCCCCCAAGTACTTCTCGTACCACTCCTCCGGGACGTCCCGTATCTCGTAGGAGGGCTTGCTGAGATCGATCCAGAGCATCTTCCCGCTCATTCCTGCAGGGGGCATCTCAGACCACCTCCTTCATGAGCTCTTTTGTCCTCTTTATCTCCTCCTGATCCGCCTCGGCGAACTCTATGGCCCCCGCCGTGCAGACCTTCACGCACTGGGGGTCCCCGCCGCAGAGGTCGCACTTGTAGGCCTTCCCGTCTATCATCTGGATGACCTTCATTGGGCACCTCTGGTAGCAGATTCTGCACCCTATGCAGGTCTCCTTATTTATCACCACAACCCCTGAGGGGTCCCTCGTTATGGACCCCGTGGGGCAGACCTCCATACAGAAGTTCTCACCGCAGTCAACCCCCTGTGTGCAGGCCAGGGGCAGATCCACGGTGACGCCCTTCCTGTAGACCTGGATGTAAGCCAGGAGAGGGTTCACCTCCCCGTGATGGTACAGAGCACAGGCAACCTCACACAGTTTACAACCAGTACACTTCTCTGGATGCGCTATGATGCTTTTCACCATTTGCTTTCCCCCACAAAAACTGTGTCATCTCCAAATAAAGGTGAAAAATATAAAGGTTATCTATGCACAACCGTTCATATCCCTCCCCCCCGGGGGGCGGGGG
>Ga0190360_1000336_pt1 | contig 26643 bp, 17 predicted proteins | sample 48721834_MG_FD_161271 | JGI IMG/M metagenome (GOLD analysis project Ga0190360, IMG submission 161271) | Hydrothermal vent microbial mat bacterial communities from Southern Trench, Guaymas Basin, Mexico - 4872-18-3-4_MG | ecosystem: Environmental > Aquatic > Marine > Hydrothermal vents >...
CCCTTTTGTGCTTTATGAGCCTGGACTCAACTATTCTCTTGTTTTTTGTCCCACTGCTCTTTTGTCATTACCTTAATTGGTTCCATCTTTTTCTTGGTTAGTGCCCTGTTGACTCCGGGAAGCTCCTTTTTTATGAAATCTTCAAATTTTGCGCTTGCCCTTTCAATCTCCTTCTCAAGAAGTGTGGTTCTCTCTATCTGAGTCTGTGTAGGACGGCCGGCATACTGTACAACAGATCCATAAAGGCCAACCACCTTTTCACGCAGCTTCTCCTCACCACTTATTCCGCCACTCTGAGTTGCCACAATCGATTTGTTGAGCTCGTCGAGTCTATCTGCAAACGATTCAAGAAGTTTTCTAACCTTGTCTTTCTTTTTCATCCCCTCAGCCTTCTTCTTTGCCTGGTCTCTTGCATCGATCATTGCCTCAGATACGTATGCCAGTCTCTCCTGCATTCCATAGAGCTTCCATACTATTTTATCTCTGAGAGCCCTGTCTGCTGCAGAGTGTGGAGAATCGGGATCTGCCATAATCTTTATCTCTGTTGTATAGGTCTTCTTCCCCTTTATAAGTTTAACCTTGTATGTGCCTTCTGGCACAGTTGGCCCCAGCAGTGCACCGCCTGCGAGTACAGGAGACCTTGGAACCTTTGGAGGCTTAAGCCTCATCGCCCACTCTACTATGTTGATCCCTCTTCTCTTTCCACCTGGAAGTGTCTTGATGAGCTTGTCATCAGAATTATAAATCTCTATTCGCATATCGCCAAAGATATGGCGCTTCTTCATATAGTAGATTATCTTTGCAGCCTCTTTAGGATTCTGGCCAACAAATTCATCTCCTCCTGGCCAGTACTGAGAACCCATAGATGTTTTTACTATTGTTGGTTTGGAGGGTAAAAATGCTATCTCTGAACTAAGTAGCTCTCTGGATATGTGACGTATTGGTGTTATGTCATCAATGATATAGATGCCGCGTCCATGAGTTGCCAAAATTACATCCGATTCTCGCGGATGAATAGCAATATCCATCACAGAAACATTTGGAAGATTGCCAGTAAATTGTGCCCACTGGTTTCCACCATCTATAGTAATAAAGAGCCCAAACTCTGTTCCAACAAAAAGAAGATCTCTTTTGACAAAATCCTCTTTGATTACGTGAGCATATCCCTTTATCTGTTCTGTGGCAATACTCTGCCAGCTCTTACCATAGTCGGTAGTCTTGTAGATATAGGTATTCATGTCGCCTGTCATGTGTCCATCAAATGTCACATATGCCGTTGCCTCATCAAAATGGCTTGCCTCAACAGATGAACACCATGTGCAGCTCGGCAGACCTGAGATATTTCCGACTACATTTTCCCACGACTTTCCGCCATTTGTGGTAATCTGAAGATTACCATCATCTGTACCAACCCAGATGATTTTTTCGTTCATGGGGGATTCACTTATGGTAAAGATTGTACAGTGGTTTTCTGCACCCGAATTGTCGATTGTTAGGCCACCAGATTCCGACTGCTTTAGTTTCTCTGGATCATTTGTTGTAAGGTCATCTGAAATTCTTACCCACGACTCACCCTTATCAGTGCTGTAGAAGAGAAACTGTGCACCGATGTAAATTTTACCAGGTCTGTTTGGACTCATTGCAATAGGTGTATTCCAGTTAAACCGATATTCTGGTTCGCCTTCTTTTGGTGCAGGCTTTATATCTTTAACTTCACGAGTCTTAAGATGAACACGCTGGATATTCCCCTCCTGCCACTCGCTGTATATTATAGAGTTGTCCGTTGGATCGGCAAAAACACAGAACCCATCTCCACCTCCAACATTTTCCCAGTCTTTATTTTCAATGCCATCTGGACTCTTTGAAGGGCCGAACCAAGAACCATTATCCTGCAATCCGCCATATACATTATATGGCTTCTGCATGTCACAGCTAACATGATAAAACTGAGACACTGGAAGACTTCTGAGAAATCTCCATGAAAAACCCTTGTCATAAGAAACATATACTCCGCCATCTGTACCCGTTAGGAGATGTGAAGGATTGTTGGGATTTATCCAAATTGCATGAATATCTGGATGCACACCTGCGCCCGACTGCCTAAACGATTTTCCTCCATCGCTGCTTATCATTATCATGTATGCTGTTTTATATATTGTATTGTAATCCTTGGGATCTACTCGCATAAAGCTAAAATAAAATGGACGGTATAACACGTTACTTGCAGAAGTTACCTTTGTCCACGTATGGCCGTAATCATCGGACATGAACAGACCCGACTCCTTCTTCTTTGCCTCAACACTGGCATACAGCCTGCCAGGACGAGAAGGCGCGGCAGCAATTGCAATTCTTCCCAGCTCACCCTCCGGAAGCCCATTTGTTAGCTTTGTCCAGTTCTTTCCTCCATCGATACTCTTATAAAGACCGCTTCCTGGACCACCAGATTTAAAGAAATAGGGCCAGCGCCTGAACTGCCACATTGCGGCATAAATGATGGTTGGTTCCTGTGGATCCATCTCAAGATCGGCACAGCCGGTATTTTCATCTATGTAGAGAATCCTCTCCCAGCTCTTGCCTCCATCTGTCGTCTTGTATACACCCCTCTCTTCATTTCCATTCCACAGGTGTCCCATTGCAGCAACATACACAATGTTTGGATCATCAGGATCTATGAGTATGTCTGCGATCCTTTCACTCTCCTTCAGTCCCATAAGCTGCCAGTTATCTCCGCCATCTGTGGATTTAAAGACTCCTCCACCAACAGATACACTGTTGCGAACCCAGCACTCTCCTGTTCCTACCCAGACCGTGTCGGGATGGGCCTGATCAATCTTTATTGTGCCAATAGATTGAATGTGTTTGTCGAAGATTGGTTTGAATCTGTTTCCCCCATCTTTTGACTTCCATATTCCACCATTTGCCGTACCAACATAAATTATATTTGGATTTTTATTTACCGCATCGATTACACTTATGCGGCCGCTCATCACAGCCGGTCCAATCGACCTCGCCTCTAATGCACCAAATGTATATGAGTCGATCTTAATCTGGCCAGCAGATCCATCGCTTCCAAATGCTCTCATACAGCAGAGTACAATAATGGATAATATAAATAAAATTTTTACTTTCATTAATCTGTTCCTCCTTATTTAGAGTTTAAATTCTGAATGTATCAGCCTTTACTTTCTGGCATATTGAAGATCGAGTCATCAATGTCTACATTCAACTCTACTTTCTCAATCTTTATTGTCATTATGGTATTGCCACCAACTCTATTTTCGAAGGAGTGTGGCATTAAAATTCCATCAACCTCCTTGAAATCACTAAAGTATTGATCTAATTCATACGTATTCCCCTGCTCTTCTGCTGTTGACGAAATCTTGAGTTCAACATAGTACTCACTGTCAAGATAGTAGTAGACTACATCTCCATTCTTGAGTGTAACCTTCAATTTGTATGTTTCACTTCCTTCAACATCTTCTTTTCCTATAAGCTCAATCTTATGACCCTTCTTTTTATAATCTACAAGCGGTCCATCAATATCCGCATTGAGCATCAAATCCCTTGCCTCTTTACCAGTTAGTTCATGTGCACTCAAATCTCCCATAAAGGGAAATATCTGCCATGCCGTTTTTCCATCATATGCATTTACAAGTGACATGCCCTGAATTGTTGCCTCCATGCGAAATTTATTTGGCCGCTTATTTATGACTACAACAGGAAACTCAAATTCCATGCCCATCTCTGTTCTTGTTCCAGTACCTGTTACCCTGATTGTCTTGATAGATTTTAAATTCTCATATCCACCCTTAGCCTCAATATATTTGGAAATTATCTCATCTACTGTTTGAGCAAAAGAAGTTGCCGTAAAGAAGGTTAACAGCACAAAAAATGCAAAAAATATTAGAGAAGATTTTGTCTTTAGCATTGAGTTGCCCTCCATTTTGACTGTTTTGATTCAAGCACTGAAAAAACGTCAGAACTCTTTCAATCTACTTTTCCTGTTTCTTGGGCATTACAAATATAGAATCATCGATCTCAGGATTTATCTCTATCTTCTCAATAGTAGTCTGTATGGATGGAGTTTGCGTTCCCTTCTGTTCTATTGAATGCGCAATCATCATACCACCGAACTCCTTGTAGTCACTATAATATGCTTCCTGCTCAACTTCCTGATCACCTAAAAGAAACTTTGTGATCGACTTCAATTCAAGAAAGCATTCAGGATCAATAAAATAGTAGATTATTGATCCGCCCTTCTGAACAACCTTGATCTTATATACCTCAGATCCTTCCATATCCACCTTTCCAATCAGTTCCACACTGTTGCCCTTCTTTTTATAGTCCATAAGCGGACCATCAAAATCGGAATTTTCCTTTATCACTTTCTGCTCTTCCTGAGACATTTCCTGAGGCGTAGAATCACCTGAAAAGGGATTGATGGTCCATGCCTTTTCGCCGTCAAATGCCCTGATCAGCTTCATACCCTGAATCTCTGCCTCCATACGAAATTTGTTTGGTCTCTTCCTAATCATGGTCATCTTAAACTCCATGCCCATCTGTGTGGCATTTGCTGTAATCTTTAAGGAATTTACAGATTTTAATTTTTCATAACCACCCTTTGCTTCTATATTTTTCGCTATGATCTCATCTACAGTCTGAGCAAAGGCTAAGCCTGTTAAAAGCACAAAAATAAAAATTGCAAGAGATGTTTTTCTAACTTTCATCTTTAATCTCCTCTATTATTTATTATTTTTTTAGTGTTCTATTTTACTCTCCTGTGGCATCCTGAAAATTTCATCGTCTACATCAACATTAAAATCTACCTGATCTATTACTATCTGATATTGTGTATAACCACCAATCTTTCCTTCGATGGAATGTGGTATCATTACTCCATCCACCTCCTTATAATCACTGTAGTAGTTATCGAGCTCAACCTCTTCTCCATTAATGTTCATTACAACAGTCGATTTCAATTCAATACAATAATCAGTATCAAGGTAATGATAAATCACATCTCCGTTCTTTCTCGTTACCCTTAATTTATACACCTCTGTTCCTTCCATTTCCTCCTTTCCAATGAGTTCTGCCCTGTTTCCCTTTTTCTTGTAATCAACGATATCACCTTCGAAATCGGATTGAGCCATGACCTCCTCTGCTTCAAAACCGCTCAAACTCTGGGGATCAGGACTTCCCATTAATGGATTTATTGTCCATGCAATCTTACCATCATAGGCCCTTATTATCTTCTGGCCCTGATATTCTCCCTCCTGCCTTATGAGATTAGGACGCTTCTGGTACATTGTAAATTCCACCTCTTCCTCGCCTATTATGTATAACCCCTCTGTCTTTATGGTTTTCAATTTTTTTAGCTTCTCATACCCTCCTCTTGCCTCGATATTTTTCTTTATTATGTCATCAACAGTCTGGGTAAAGGCAGGAAATGTAAAAAGGATTAACAAAAAAGTAGTAAATTTTTTTCTCATACTCTACCTCCACGACTTTGTATAAAGTGTATGAAATTTTTTACGCATTATGCCTGAGATTGTTACACAACTGTTACGATCAATATACATTTAAACCAATTAAAATGCAAAATTATTCAATATTTTTTTAACAAGGAAGGGGGAGACTGATGATTTATTGATTCAAAATCTGGGGTCTTTTACACGTTGGATTTCTTTATAAATTTCACAAACTATTCTTCTCAATTTCTAACTTTTCAATGTAACTTTATCATCTTTTTTAAGAACACATTTGATCCTGCCTTCAACCTGTATAAATAGATACCGCTCGGCACTATCCGTCCCTCTTCATCTTTCCCATCCCATGTAACCGTGTAGACTCCAGCACTTCTCTTTCCACAATCCAGTACCCTTATCAAAATTCCCAGTGAATTGTATATTGCAAGCCGAACTTCACTATCCTTTGGGAGATGATATGTTATTCGAGTTTCGGGATTGAAAGGATTTGGATAGTTTTGAAGCAGGCAAAAATCATCTGGCACTGTATTATCCAAAGGATCGACATCAGATTCAATATCGATTCCTATGATCCCAATGTTTTTACTCTCTGTAAAGAGGCCTGTTTCATCCCATGCCCAGACACGCCAGAAATAGATTCCTTTTTCCATGTTTTCTGGCTTAGTAAATATAACGGTTGTGTCAAGCACTATGCTGGATCGATCTGGTGAATTTGGATCCCCGTTGTATTTCCACATCTTCCAGTCATAATAGACACGACTCCCTGAATCGGGGTCTGATGTTGAATGCCATTTAAATATTATAGTATCGGGCCATTCATCATACTCTGCATACATCGGTTCAATCAAATAAAACTCATCCGGTGGGTCAGGAACAGAATGAACAACAACACCGACTGTATCTTTATCTGTTGCACCAGATGTATCAGATACAACAAAAATGACCGTCTCTTTTCCATACCACTGCGGCTTTGCAAACAAACAAAAATGGTTGTGGAGAGTGTCGACCAAAAAATCGATATAATCCTCTTTCATAATACTGAAACTCAAATCTTCAGGCTCATCATCTATGTCCGTTACCATTGTCCTGAGATATGAAAGAAGTATCTTCAGTGTATCATCTTCATAAAATTCCATGTCCTGAAGACTTTTCCATTTCGGAGGATCGTTCACGGCAATAACCTTGAAAACAATGTCACTGCTACCCGATAATCCGGTAGGATCTGTGACCGTTAAATTCACAGTCTCCTGTCCCCACCACTCACTATCTGGCACTGTAACTGTTAATACTCTATTGTCTATAGATACCAGAAGCTCTCTATTACCAGTGTATTCCCATGTGAGTTGTTCAGGCTCATTATCCTCATCCACAACAAAATCATCAAGGTTTATTGGATTAAACTGCTCTCCTTCAAAAATTATCTGAGGAGGAATCTGAACTATATATGGCGCCTCGCTCGATATTCGCACCTCAGCACTATCCAGTCCAACTCCTCCATCTTCATCCCTTACCTTAAGCCATACTTTATATACGCCAACTTCAGGAAATGATGCTGTTGGCCTTTCTCCTCCTGTCTCAAACACTCCATCGTCATTTAGATCCCATAAAAAATAGAGTTTGTCATTTACCCCAGGATCAAAAGCAGTTCCAACAAATTCTATTACCTCATTCTTTGGAGCAGTATACGGCCCGCCTGCTTCAGCAATCGGGTCGCCATTTTCAATAAAGATGTTGAGTGTATCCACATCAACGCCGCCATCATCATCAGATACCGTTGCGGTTACTGTGTATATACCACTACCCTCATCAATATAGACATATTTAAATTCTCTTCCCTCGATCTGTTTTCCATCACCCATGTCCCATACAACGTTCAAACTGTCATCTCCAGGTTCTATTATACTGCATGTAAAATTCAGTGTGTCGCCCTCAATGCAGTTTATGTCCGCTCCTATATCAATTTGAGGATCTACATTGTCGATTCTTATTGTAGTCGTATCATATCCAAACTGACCTGCATTGTCTTTTACCCTCAGGATAACAGTACCATTAAAATCATCATTGAACGTGTAACTATCTGTTGATGAGCCTGTTACAAAGTCATAGCTTCCATCAAGATCCCAATCCCATGCATACTCAACAATACCGCTATTCTCACCTGTATCGGAAGATCCGCTCATGTCAAGCTCTATGGGACTGCCCTCTACTCCTGAATATGGACCGCCTGCTACGGCAACAGGTTCAAAGTCTCCAACATCCCTTAAAATCTTTAATCTTACATCAGTATCGGTCGGATAAACACAGTAAAAATGGTTGCGATAGGCCCTTATCACAGCAAGATTTCTTCCATCATAGGCTCCATAAGGACCGCCACTCGATGGTGCGATCTCTATTGGAGTGGACCAGTTTACACCGCTATTTGAAGAGATCACCATGTTGAGCTCACCTCCTGGAACCTTCATATAGGCAATCGCGATGTACAGTCCATCTGATGAGGTTGCAACAGATGCACATCCCCATCCAGCTCCATTTTTATATGTATCCAGATATCCCTTTTTAGTTGCAGCAACATTCATTACCTGTACATAGTTTTCATATCTCACATATCGTATGGAGGGGGCGCCATCTATAGCATTATCAGAATTTGTCCCATAAATGAAATGAAGATTCTCCAGCCCATCTATAAAGAGGTCCGGATTCCCATTACGGTGTATGCACATGTTTGAACGCAGATCATCAAACTCCTCGAGTGTTACCCCACAATCTGTAGAACGATAGTATTTAACCTCTCCTCTATCAAAGTGGGGATATCCAAGAACAATATGAACATATCCATCTTTTGTTACATCTATTTCGAGTCGGCTGTCAACCCTGAAAGGTCCAAGCCTCTCATGCGTTCTGTCACGAATCAAGGCACCATTATATACATGATAATAGTTTGCCTTGCCATATGGAGTCTTCATGTCTTCAGGAACGTAACCCTGGATAATGTGAACATGATCATTGTCGTCCACCGCAAGCCTTACTACATATCCTCTTATAACATCTTCAGAAATCAAAAGCGGATTGGACCATCCTGTGGCTCTCTTTCTTATATAGTAAAGATCATATCTATAATCTCCCTTTGGAATCCTGTATAGAATGTGTGGATATCCATTGCGATCTATATCGATTGCCGGCCCCCATGTCCAGCTGCCATTATCCCCATACGTTCCCGGCACAGGCTCCTGGCTGATTATGTTGCCCATAGAATCGATCACCGTATAGATTACCCTGTTGTTGCTATTGACAACATGAAGCGTTGCAGTTGAATCATCTATGACAAGGTCTGGGGCAGAACCACTCGATATTACAATCGGACTGGACCACTGATAATTCTGAGCAAAAAGAACCGATGAAAGCAAAATTAAAATTAATAATACATTTCTTCTCATGTGACGATTCTTCTCCATAGGCCGATTTTTACCACTCCTTGAACAAAATTCAATCGATATAAAGAAGAGTCTTTATTTTCATAACTTTTAAATAATCAATATATTATCAATATGATTAAAAACACTCTCTTTTAGATATTACTTACCTTGCCAGAACCGTGCCATCTGATGTTTTAAAAAATCTCTAAGTATCCTTATAGATAGAACTGGATCAGAAACAATTCTCAGAAGATATCGCAAGGAGAAATTGGATAATATTGACACCAATCTTCTGCTGTTGCAAAGAGAGTATGTGCTGGCTACAAGTTCTTTGAAGAGATCAAAATCTATGTTCTCGTTTACATAAAAATCGCTTCTCTTAAGATCGAGAGGACTGAGGCTGAAACCCCTCCAATCGACCTCCTTTGAAATCAATCCTCTCTTTATAGCATATTCCCAGAGCCTGGTTCCCGGCAGAGGAGTTGTAACAGTTAATTGACAGAAATTCCTTCTGTCCATTTTCAGTATCTTTTCAATCAATACTCTTGTCTTTTCAATATCTTCTATCGTTTCTGTAGGCGATCCAATCATGAAGCAGCAGTGCGTCCCGATTCCATATCGATTCAACATCTCTACTGCTTTAAGACTCTGATCAACAGTAACATCTGAGCCCTTAAGAAATTGCAGAATCCGATCAGAGCCAGATTCAATTCCGATGGCTACCTTTACCACTCCCATCCTCTTAAGAAGTGCAACAAGTTCTGAATTCACCATACTTGCACGCAGATCAACCATGAATCTCAAATTTCCTAAAAGACCCTCCCTCTCCATCTTTCTAACGATCTCCTCCACCCTGCTGATAGTGTGAGAGAAAAGATCATCGCAAATATATATTGCCTCTGCCATGTATCTTTGGTAAAGAATCTTCATCTCCTCTACAATATAGTCTGGTGAGTGGAATCTCGGTCTGCCCCACTTGGCCGAGACATGACAGTAAATACAGTGGAATGGACATCCTCTTGATGTGACCATTGTGGTTCCGCGCAGGTACTGATTGTTCATCAGAATCTGACTCGGTTTCATGTATGACTGCATATTTAAAAGATCCCTGTCAGGGAATGGAATAGTGTCAAGATGTTTTATGAATGAACGAGGCGGTGTTATATGGAGTCTTCCTTGATCCCAGAATACAAGTCCATCGATTTTACTCAACTGCTGCGTAGAAACCTGTCCTGAATTTAAAAATAGCCTCATAAACTCAAACAGCGACTCCTCTCCCTCTCCAATGAATCCAATATCTATGTCTTGACTCAATCCCATAGGAAGAGCCGTTATGTGCGGGCCGCCTGCCAGCACAACAACATCTGTCTTTCTCTTTATTAGTCGAATCAGTTCAATCATATGGCTATGATTTGCACTATATACTGTGAAGCCAACCACATCGGGATTTTGTTTCAATATTCTGCTGGTTATATTTCTACAACCATCTACTATTGTGATATCGTGAAAATCGAGCCTTTTCTTTAAATAGGAGGCAAGATATCCAAGTCCAAGGGGCGGCTTATTTGATCGGGCTGAAGAGCTGTTGTAATTTACCAGTACTAATCTCGCCATCTTTTTCCCTTCAGCCAGTCTTTTACCACTGAAATCTCTTTCTTATGAAAAAACCCAGTAATATAGAGAACAGTCAGATGTGCTAATATCACAACCATCTTTGTTGCTAAATTAAATGAAAGCGGCAAAAATTTGACCATTAAATAGAACCCTAGAGTAGACAGAAAAATTTTAAAAATTCTTCCAAACTCATACTTTATTGGATAATATCTTTTTGATAGAAAATAGATATACAAGGCCATGAATATATATGAAATAAGAGTAGAGAAGGCAGCACCCATCAAATGAAATCTGGGTATCAATACAATGTTTCCCAGTATGTTCAGCATAGCAGCACTGCATGTAGAGAGGATCAAAAGATTTGTCTTTTCCTTTATGTATATTCCAACTGCAAAGTTCAGAAAAAATCCATAGAATATATATGCAACCATTACTACTACAGCTATTTCAGTACTCGCCCAGTATTCTCTCCTAAAAAGAGTTATACCGAAAACCGTTAATTTTACAATATCATCTATATACAAAGCAAGAAATAGAAAAACAAAACTGCTGATGAGTGTAAAATAGGTCAGCACCCTGGCAAAAATCTCCTCAGCACCCCTAATTTCACGAATCGACATGAAAAATGGATGCCATGCAAACCTGAACGATGTAACAAATAGTGTGACAATCATTCCCATTTTGTATCCTGCTCCATATATCGCAAGATACTCCATTCCCAAATAAACAGAGATGAAATATCGATCTATTACATTCAAGAAAATCAGACCAATCAGGTATGGAACAAATGGAAGTCCAAATCTCAACATCCTCCTTAAAAGAGACCATGAATATTTGATAACGATTAGATGTGACGCTGCGGGGAAAACCAGTATGAACGTAACCGCCGACGATATTAAATTTGCAATGAATATCCCGCTGACGCCGAGCCTGAGATGAACTAGAAATAAAAGGTTTAATGAAAGGGTTAAAACCATATTGATAGCCTGGATCAAAACATATGCTGCCGACCTCTCGTCTGCACGGAGCACATTCAAACATAGAAGAACCAGGGAATCGATACTCAATATTGCACATCCCATCCATATGATCGGTGCATATGCAGCGCTGCCAAGTAAAAGGTCTGCAATTCTGGATGACAGCAGGTAGAGCACAAAAGATAAAACCAGAGATGTTGCAGCAGTCGTAATGAAGGGTGTGGAGAAACAGAGCCTTTTCATATAGGAATCTTTTTCCTTCAAATAAAACTGTATGAAAGAAGTATTCATGCCATACGAATATATGATCGACATTATGGCAAGAAATGCGAAAAACTGAGTGGCAATACCGTAATCATATTTTGACATCGAATTAACATGTACGGGAAGCAGAAATATATAGATTGACCGAGTGAACACATAGCCTGCACCATAGATTACAGAATGCTTTGTTAATCTGAAGATCTCCCTAATCATGGCTCATCTATTTTGCAGTATTAATGGCAGTTTTCAACTTTTCGATACCCTTTCCTGCTAGCCATCTTAATCTACAATGGGGTGAGGCAAGCTGACTTTTCCATCTTTCATGGTATAAATAAAAGGTCTCTTCACCAGTTATTTTATACAGTACCCTCATCATCTCAACATGCAATCTGTGGTAATTGACAGAGGATAATCGTTGTGGATTCTTAATATCATAAAATGACCAAAAACCACAATCGTAATTACTTAAATTTCTCTTTAAACCTTCGATAAGATCTTTGAATATTCTATTAACTCTTCTATTTTTAGTATAGATGAGATAGTCGTATATTCCCAATATACCATAGATCGAGCCATTCAACACTCCAATCAATCCAATTGGTGATGGATACTCCTCAATAATCGGAGTGCCGTCTGGAAACCGAGCCAGGGGGCCGCCCTCATCCACAGGTATCATCAGACTATTAAACACTCTATGACAACTCTCAAGGAATATAGACCTGCCGCTTATTTCGTAAGCCCTTAAAAATAACGACAGCGCCTCTCCCTGGGCCATTCCTGAAACCCACGGAGCTTTTAGAGTATATTCAGGAACATCAAAAGAATAGTAGAATAAAAGGCTCTTCTTTGGTCCAGAGCTTCCATTGTTAAGCAGCCACTCTGCCTGTTGAAGTAAGAGTCTTCTGTCTTTTTCAAGACCTCTCGTTAAATAGCGATTGAACCAGTATAACCCATAGTGACATACTGTCACAGGATTATATATCCTCCTTCTCTCTGCCCTCGACCATTTAAATGGAACCCCTTCTTCATCTTTTTGATATCCAGAAAAATCCTCCCCCAGCACATTGGCCACATCTATATAATAAAGACCCAATTTCATAAAATCCCTCAGAGATACCCTGCTAAAGCTCCTCAACCTTTACAGAAGGAAATTTTGAAAGCCTCTCTTTAAACATTTCTCTTATCTCATCGAGCCTCTCTTCGGTCTTCGCCTCAAATCTCAACACAAGGATCGGCTGTGTATTTGAGGCCCTAACAAGACCCCATCCATCACCAAAGAGCACACGTGCTCCATCTACATCTATTACCTCATACTCTTTCTTAAATTCTTCTGTCAATTTTCTTACAACTTCAAACTTGTCCTCGTCAGTACATGTTATCCTCAGCTCTGGTGTTGAAACATAATGTGGAAGTTCATCCACAAGCTCACCAAGACTCCTGTCCTGCTCTGATAAAAATTGAACCAATCGAAACGAGGTGTATATTCCATCGTCATACCCAAAATATCCATCACTGTAAAAGATATGACCCGACATCTCACCCGCAAGTGGAGCATTCTCCTCCCTCATCTTCTTTTTAATCAGAGAGTGCCCTGTCTTCCACATCAAAGGCCTGCCCCCTGCCTTCTCTATCTCTTCTGCAAGCATCTGAGAACACTTAACATCGAACGGGATCACTGCCCCTGGATTTCTTTTAAGCACATCACGAACAAGAAGAGCAAGAAGCTGGTCTGCAAATACCACCCTTCCCCCCTCGTCCACAACACCAAGACGATCCGAATCGCCATCGTATCCCAATCCAACATCTGCACCAATCTCAACGACTCTGTTTCTCAAATCTTCAATATACTTCAATACAGTTGGATCAGGCAGATGATTCGGGAAGCGTCCGTCCGGCTCACAATAGATGCAGATCACCTCACACCCCATCTTCCTGAATAGATCTGGAGCAACAGGACCTGCAGTACCATTACCAGCATCTATCACAATCTTCACCGGCCTTGCAATTCTTATCCTCTTCTCCACCATCTCCTGATATGGTTTTATTATTTCCTTTTTTATTACACTTCCCTTGCCCTTCTCAAAATCTTTATTCTCAATCATTGTTCTCAGAGTCTGTATCTGCTCTCCATACATAGAGAGCATACCCTCGTTTAGTTTTAATCCATTAAATTCTATTGGGTTATGGCTTCCTGTAACCATCACGCTGCCGTGAGTCTTGTAATTTACTATTGAAAAATAGATCAGCGGTGTTGGGGCAACTCCAACCTCGATCACATCGATTCCTGTTGACAAAATTCCCTTTGTTAAACTACTCTCAATTCTCTCGGAAGAGAGTCTGACATCTCTCCCAACAGAAACCACACCATGTCCCTTCCTCTTCATATATGTACCATATGCCTTTCCTATGGCCTCAACGACATCGCTTGTTAGATCTTCTTCTGCAATGCCTCTTATATCATAGGCCCTGAAAATATTCTTGTTCATCCTCTTCTCCTCGATTCATTTAAAAATTGAACAAACTACTCTCTCTATACCATTTAAATCCTGCTCCGATTTTATCCCTGTGTATCCTGCCTTCCTGAGAATATCCTTAACAGATTCGGCCTGATTATCACCCACCTCAAAAAAAATCCCTCCACCACTCTTGAGAAGATTCCCTGCCAGTACTGCTATTATTCTGTAGAATGACAGACCGTCTGCCTGATCACAAAGTGCAGACTCTGGTTCATAATCACGAACCTCTCTTGGAAGCAATCTCCACTCCTCAATCGATATATATGGTGGATTGGATACAACAACATCAAAATACCCTTGTATTATATCAAAAAAATCTCTTTTCTTGATATCTGCTAAAACAAAAGAGGTTCTCTCTTCTACTCCGTTCAAACGAGAGTTCTCCCTTGCTACTGCCAATATTTTATCGGATATGTCTATGCCAACAACTCTTGATCCGGTAAGATACTTTGCCAGACTGATTGCAATGTTTCCGCACCCTGTCCCGATATCGAGTATCTTAACGCTGCGATCCGATTCCACAACATTGAGAACAGACTCAACAACAATCTCTGTCTCGGGTCGCGGTATCATGACACTTCTGTTCAACCTGAAAGGAAGAGACATGAACTCAGTATCACCCAGAATATATTGTAAGGGCTCATGCGAAACTCTTCTCTTTAAAAGGATTTTATAATCCTCTCTTTCCTTTTCATTAAGAGGCCTATCAAACTGAAGATACAGTTCGATCCTTGAAACAGAGAGCAGTTTTGCCATCAATAGTTCGGCGTTAATACGACTATTCTCAATGCTTTTGGACTCCAGATATCTAGTGGCCTCATTTAAAACATCGATCAGTTTCCACTCTCTGGGGCCGGTCATACAATCACACTACCTCTCTTTTTCTTTAACTTAACCATTTTATATTAAAGTTTCAAACCCTATCGCAGCCCCTGAATATTTTAACATATTCGTAAATGCCTCCTGTAAGGCATACGAGCGCAACAAAACGCTGAAACCATATTAGATTACCAAATTTAGGCCTGTAAAAACACAACAGATAAAAAGCCGCAAAAAGCAGTATTGCTCCAAAAATCTTTCTTGCTGTGGTGCCTGAAAATAAATCTGTCCTCATCGCAAGTTCTACGCCTATCCATGCAGCTACAATTCCAATGAGTGCACCTCCAGCCACATCGAGAGGCCAGTGCACACCAACACAGATTCTCGAAATGCCTGCGATAGAGGCAAATACCAGCAGCAGAACCTTTATCCATGAAGACCTTACAGAAAAACACAGGACTCCAGCAAATGTAAATATTGTTGCAGTATGACCGGATGGAAATGCGTGAGACCTGTATCCGGGACCTATTACATTAATGATACCCTTTCCAAACACGGCAGGAGGTCTTGGAATGTCGAAAAGGGGCTTTAGTGTGTGAACAAATGTAGCCGCAACAATCGCTGCGATCAGTGTTGCACACACGACATCGGGTCTGCGTCTTATCCATAAAATTAAAAGTGCAGATATTAGCAGTGTATCGCCAAACATGGTAATAACTGCCCACAACTCTTTTCCGGTAACTTCTGACCAGCCATTTATCCAGATGAACACGGAACGGTTAGCTTGTGTAAAAATAATTGCTGCAGCCGAGAGAGTGAGTATTGCCAGTGGTATCCATATCCACTGGCCGTATCTTCCAAATCTTTCAATGCGACTCAATTTATTATTCATTACAATCTTCCCTAAATCATAAAAACAGAAACGCCACACCAGCAACAGCAATCACTGCACCGACTATCTCCCTCATCTTTACCTTCTGATGATACAACAGTACAGAAGGTAAAATGATCGTTACAGGTACTATTGCCATTATTGTGGATGCAACACCAGTGGACACATACTTTACGGCCACGAGAGAAAGTGAAATGCCCATGAAAGTACCGAAAAATGATCCTATCATAATATGAATCTTTGCCTTTCTACTCGATACCACATCTTTAATATTTACCCTTCTTCGAGTAAATGTAAAAATAATCGTAGTCCCTACAACTCCAGCAATCAGTCGTATTTGATTGGCAGCAAATGGATCAAAATCTCTCATTCCATATTTACTTAAAACAAGTCCGATCGACTGTCCAGCGACTCCTGCCAGAGCACATAAAATACCCGATAAAGGTCGGGTAATCGAAACATCATCCTTTGGGCCTCTGTCAAGCAGAACGATTGTTATTCCTATGAGTGTAAGAACCATTCCTGATATTTGAACCACGCTCATTGTCTCACCCATTATTATCCATCCGATCAGGGCAGTAACCGGCGGCACAAGAGACATTATCAGCATCGATATTCGTGAACCGATTAAAACAAATGACTTGAAAAGAAAAAGATCCCCAAGCGACAGCCCTATCAAACCCGAAGCCAATAACCAGAACCAAGTATGAGAAGAACCATCTATTGGAAAAAACATTCCTCTGTAGAACAGGGTAAAAAAACTAAGAAAAGTCAATCCAAGGATTAGTCGAATCAGATTTACCAGTAACGATCCAACCTCCCTTCCAGCCATTTCAATGGAAAGGGCAGATATTGTCCAGCACAGAACGGCTAAAAGTGCGGCAATTTCACCCGTATACGATCCTATTGTCTTCCTCCTTAAATAAATGGGCGTCTCTTTTATAAGAGTCGCCCCTTAATCTTTTAAAAGTTATTAAAACCTATCTCACGCATCTCTCTTTAACTAAATTTACAGGTTCATAAAGTTTATATATTGGAAATTCTCCAAAACCCCCACCCCACTGTCTCACCAGGTATCTGTCGAAAAAATTCCAAACAACAAGTCCATCATCGCTTTCTGGTTCGAGTAGATAAGCAACAAGACTGCCTAGCCTCTGTGCAGTTTGAACAAAAAGTGTTCCCTTGGGAAACTCCTTCTCTACCATCTCATACTCGCCCTTAATTGAGTTCATGTAGTGACCCTGATATGGCCTCTTGGCTGCCTCAATCTTTTTTATTTTGAATGATTCTACCCTCAGAACTGCCGGTTCCTTTAACCTTTCAACTAATATTCCATGCTCTATTAATTTCTTCACAATCCTGTCACCATACGCCTGAATCAAATATGCATGTGGAAATCTAACCGACCGTCTCGGTATATATTTACAGTAGTAGGGAACCTTATAGATTTTTTCCTTGTCTGTCTTTATGAATCTCGGGTATCCGCTCTCTCTTGGGATCATCTCATAACCCCTGATAGTTATCTTCTCTTCATATGGTTTTAAATCATACTCCACTGCAAAGGAATCCGATGTCTGAGGATTCATACCCCGCTCAATTGTTCTTCTATCCGCATCTGTTATTAGCTTCTTGATCTTTTCCCTATTAACTGCACAAAACTCAAGAACCGATCTGAGAAATGCATAACAACCTCTTACTCTGGTTTTAAAATCTGCATATGAGTAATTTTCATTGAGAAGAGCCAGTCTGTTTCTAAGACCAATATAATTTGTTATGTACCTGACCTGTGGCCCTGCAGGCCTCCATCCCTTTTCAGGATCTTTATAATCCATAAAGTTTCCGTAGACGATAGAAAGCAGTCCATATTTATTCTTCATGTTCTTCTGGATGAAGGGAGTAACCTTGGTTCTTAAGAATTCTATTATGTTTCTGTCTCCATTTGGATTAAAACCCCACACAAAAGTAACAGGCTCCTGATGATATGAACCATCAGTAGTGTGGCAATCAATCATGAGCACAGGATCCCATCTGTTTAAAACATTGCATACCATTCCTCTTACCTCACTGCTCTCAAGCTTCATGGCATCTCTGTTTAGATCAAGATTCTGTCCGTTATACCTGATTCCAACCGATTCGGGTCCGTTCTGACTTCTGCGATTCCTCGGATCGATCTTCTCGTTTCCATCTGGATTGAAAATCGGAGCAATGAGAATTACCAGATCATCAAGATATGTAAGTTTCTCATTTAAAAGAATGTCCCTTGCAAGCATTAGAGAAGCTTCCTTGCCCTCTACCTCACCAGCATGTATGTTTGCCTGAATGTATACAACAGCCCTGGAGTCATATTTTAAATCGAGCGGAGAGGCAGGAAGTGGCCTTCCTATCACCAACAGAGGAACATCTCTTCCCTCTGCACTCTTACATATCGTCTCTACCCTTAGATATGGAGTCTTAAGCTGAAGATTTTCAATAAAATTCATTACATCAGTATAAAGTGAAGTTCTTGTGTATCCGCTCGCCTCTGCAACAGTAAGCGGCTCGTTCTGAGCAATCAAAATCACAGGAAGTAACAATCCAACAATTACAATAAATATTGAATACCGAATGATAGTTCTTTCAGTCATGATTTTATCCTTTCTATTTTAAATTATCCTAATTCATCTAAATGTTAATGATTTTTCATTGAGACCGATACTTGCGTCTCACTTATTTTTTACTCTCATTCTCAATAACGACTGCAGGAATATTCTGCTCATTTACCATCCTGTTGAATTCAGAAAGATCGGTCTCTATCACTCTATTCAGCTTCTCGAGCTCTTTATCTATTGAATCGATAAGTAGATTCTTCACATCTATGGCCTGATTTGTAGGCCTGAACTCTCCTGTACTCACAACTGTTGCAAGTGAAGCCAGCCTGTTGTTCAACTTTATCGGGAAGTTCAGTGGATCCTGCCTGCTCTGGTTCTTTGTCTGGTACAATGCATTCTCTATCCGCGATATCTTACAAATTAGCTCCTCTCCTGCCTTCTCTATCTCGCACGATTGGCCGCACCGTTTGACTCGCTCGATCACAGAGCCGATTTGTCTTTTCATGTCTCTGATTCTTTTTATGGCCCTGTGAGTCTCTGAAAGCTTGTCTCTTATCTCTATAAGAAAATCAAATTGTGCTTTCAAATCATCGAGTGTCGAGGAGGAGCGAGGATCTTTTAAAATCTCAAAAGATGTCTCAATAGAATCTCTACCAGATATGAGACGGACATTATACAGACCGGGTAGTGCTTTAGGCCCACGAACCGAGCCTCCCCATAGAATCATCCCCTCAAAACTCTCTGCATCTGGATAACGCATATTCCACACAAACCGGTTCATTCCTCTCTTTGTAGTAAGCTTCTCTCTTGCCTTGCCTGACTCGGGAGTAAATGTTTTGATTGTTCTGCCGCTCGAGTCCAGAATCTTCAGCGATACACATCCTGGCTCGGGTCTATCTTTAAAATAGTAGTAAATGACAACACCTCCTGGCCGATTCTCACCTCCACCAGCCGAGCCTCCATAAGACCCTCCAGTGAAACGATATGTAGGCCGTGGTTTGAAGAGCCAGAAATCACCATTTGCAACTTCCTCACTGAGCTGATGAAGGGGAGTCAGATCGTCCAAAATCCAAAAAGACCTTCCCTGTGTTGCAACAATCAAATCATTATTCTTAACCACCATGTCGGTCACAGGCACAACTGGAAGATTGAGCTGAAACTTCTTCCAGCTTTCACCATCATCAAATGAAATATAGACTCCACTCTCTGTGCCTGCGTAGAGCAGCCCCCTCCTTTCAGGATCACATCGAACCACTCTTGTGAAATGGTTTTCATCAATTCCGTCTACAATCTTCTTCCATCTCTTTCCGTAATCTGTTGTCTTATATAGATATGGATGAAAATCATCCCATTTGTACATCGTTGCTGCAACATACAAACATCCTGGCTCAAATGGACTCGCCTCTATACTGTTAATCTGAATCCATTCTGGCATTATTCTTTTCGGGGGAGTTACGTTTATCCAGTGTTTACCACCATCCCTTGTCAGATATATCAAACCATCATCTGAGCCGGTCCATATCACATCGGGCTCAATGGGACTCTCCACAGCAGTAAAAATGGTGCAGTAATACTCGACTCCTGTGTTATCTTTTGTTATTGGTCCTCCAGAAGGGCCGAGTTTTGTTGTATCGTTTCGTGTTAAATCGGGACTGATTCTTGTCCAGCTCTGACCCTCATTTGTTGTCTTGAACAGACAATTGCCGGCAGTATACAGGACTTGCGGATCATGGGGAGAGAAGAAGATCGGAAAATTCCACTGAAATCTGTATTTCAGGTCTTTTGCGCCGTGCCCCATCGGATTATCAGGCCACACATCTATCATTCGCATCTGGCCTGTCTTGTGATCGAGTCTGGCAAGATATCCCCCGTAAGAGCCTCCATAAACTACTTCAGGATTCTGAGGATTGGGAACAATCCAACCACTCTCACCTCCGGCAGTAGACTCCCAATCGCGTTCTGTTATTGATCCTCCATCAGACCATGAGAGGATTCTAATAGCCGAATTATCTTGCTGAGCGCCATAAATTCTGTACGGGAAATGGTTGTCCACACTAACCCTGTAAAATTGTGCTGTTGGCTGATTGTAATATGTGCTCCAGCCCTTTCCGCCATCAAAGGTAACCTGTGCTCCACCATCATCAGCAATAATCATCCTGTCGGGATTTTCAGGATCAATCCACAAATCATGATGATCGCCATGAGGAGTGTGAATCGCCTGATATGTCCTTCCTCCATCCTTGGATTTCCAGAACCTGACATTCAGTACATAAACAATGTCCTGGTTCTTTGGATCCGCATATATCCTGGTATAGTACCATGCACGCTGCCGAAGCTTTCGCTCATCATTTACCCTGTGCCAGCTCTCTCCACCATCATCTGAACGAAACACCCCACCATCTGCTGCTTCTACTATTGCCCATATCCGATCGGGATTTGCCGGCGACACCGTCACTCCTATTATCCCTATTTTTCCGCCGGGCAGGCCTCCTTTTCCTGTAATATTTATCCAGCTGTCTCCCCCATCTGTCGATTGCCATATTCCTGAACCCTCACCCCCACTCTCAAGACTGTATGGTGTGCGTCTCACCCTCCACATAGTGGCAAAAAGTATCCTTGGATTAGTAGGATCCATTGCAATATCGACCGCCCCAACTTCGCTGTTAACAAATAGTATTCTCTTCCAGCTCTCTCCACCATCCGTTGTCCTATAGACCCCCCTCTGTTCATTCGGTCCATAGAGATGGCCAAGAACGGCTGCATATACAACATCTGGATTCCTTGGGTGAATCCTTATCCTTGTAATATGTCTCGAATCTTTCAGGCCGATGCACTTCCAGCTCTTTCCCCTGTCTGTAGATTTCCACATTCCATATCCGTGTGAAACGTTTCCCCTCACAGTAACCTCACCACCCCCAACATATATCACATTGGGATCCCACTCGCTTACTGCAACCGCTCCTATCGATCCTCCAAAAAATCCGTCTGATATGTTTTTCCATTTCTGCCCCCCATCTGTAGTCTTCCATACTCCTCCGCCCGTTCCTCCAAAATAGTATGTCATGGGATCACCAACCACTCCTGCAACAGCAGCGGATCTTCCTCCTCTGAATGGCCCTATACATCTATATCTCATTGCGCTGTATAGAGATTCATCATATGTGATTTTGTTCGATGCGGAAATGTTTGTATAAAAAAGGTTTACAAATAGAATTACGATAAAAAAGAGTACCCGTCTATAACTTTCTCTATAAATCATTGTTTGCCCCTTTCTTCTTCTATGTTTTACAACAAAACTATATCTTTTTCAAATTTGCATACAGGCTCACCTCCATGTTTTTTAATTATATAAGTCTCCTCAATCCCAACTCCACCTATTCCCTTTATAAAAGCCTTTGGCTCTACTGCCACAACCATTCCCTCTCTCAAAACCATGTCAAATTTCGGTGCAATTACCGGCAGTTCATCGAGTTCAAGGCCAATGCCATGACCAAAAAATTTTACCCTGTTCTCTCCATATCCCATGAATCCATCAGGAATCTCTCTCTTCTCAATCCATTCACCTATTTCTCTAAACACGTCTGAACATCTTCTGCCTGGCCTGAGACAACCTGAAATTCTTTCGATAACTTCAATACAAAATTTGTGAGCAGAATAGGCCCTCTCTGGTATCTTCTTACCTGTATAAAATACACGCGTATGATCCGTATGATATCCGTTGAATGATGAAACAATGTCGACCATGACAATCTCGTCTTTGACTATCCTCTTCCATCCTGCACCAGGAGGTGAGGATGGATAGAGGCCCTCACCACCAACTGGCCCATCAAAACTGGTGGGATAAAGAGCCGAATCTCCAGAGACAAGGCTTAATATTCCAAGACTCGACCCCGGACGGTGAACCCTGATCGTTCCGCTGTGCCCCAGTTCTCGAATCCTTTTCTCTACAGAAGAACTCGAATCGACCTCCCTTAAACCAGGACGAATATGATCACCCATCTCACCAAAGACCGTCTCAATCTGAAGTGCTGCCTTCCTTATCTGCTGGATCTCCCAGGGACTCTTAACAGAACGCTTAACCCTTATCTCATATCCTACATCAACAATCCTGCAGTCTCTAAACTCATTTCTCAACCACAAATAATACGATGCCGCCATAGTATCTGCAGAAATGCCTATCGATTTAGAATCATCAATTACCCCCCTCATCTCCTTTACAAGCTCTTTCCTTCCTGAATAGGGAGAGATCCTAATACACGACTCATGCTCTGCCCTTTTTACACTCTTCTTTACATAGAAGATGGGCTCTTCATCGGCTGGGACGATCAGCACGCCATCCTGAGCCGATCCTGTAAAATAGCATATATCTACAGGGTGGTTGAGCAAAACGAGTGAAATATTCTTCTCTTTCAAGAGACTGGTAAGCCATAGGATCCTTTTCTCTATCTCTCTTTCAGGAACCATGAAAGATATATGATTTTTGGTCGGAACCATAAAGATCTTTCATCCTCACTCTATGGGTATTCAATATTAATCGATGGTTATCTCGTCCACAAATAGCCAAGCATCGCCACCTCTACTTCTGTGCCACTCTGGTAGACGGCCGACATTCCTTGCCACAACCTTTATATATCGAACATTACTCAATCCGATATCAGCCTTATAATACTGTATATATGAACCCTCGATGTTCTGTTCCATCCTGTTCTTGACCCTGACAGTAGATGTAAAATTCTCTCCATCATCTGAAAAACTGTACTCTACCCACAATGGAAATAGTATCCAGGATGGTGTGTTCTGCAGAAATCCTGTTGAAATCGACCTTATGAATCTTGCTCTTCCTAAATCCAGCACAGCAATGAAATCATTCTTTTGATATCCCTGCCATTTTCCATCTCTAAAATCGCTGCTGCCCCTCTTTCCATCTACAAGACTTATTATTCCATCTGCAGGATAGGTCTGGCTGAACATGTTTTCAAGTTCAATTCTATTTACATGCCCTCTGTAAACAAATATCTCTTTTGTACTAATACTTCCGGCTCTCCCATCTCTAAATGGTCTTGTCTTAACTGTTGAAGTTGTGTCTATTAGAAACGGCCCTGTGTATCTTTTTGATAAACTATCTGGTATTGAGCCGTCTGTTGTGTAGCAGATAAAATCGGCTGGAAGCACTGGTTTTAGAAAGACCCTTCTCTGTCTGCTAAAGAGATTACTGTCAGGTACAATGAATACATGGTCTGTTGTATTTTCGATGTCATCGGCAAGATCATCATACTTCTTTAAATTTCTGTCGAGCCACCAGGATCTGTTCTCGGTCTTCCAGAGCCTCTGATACTCATCCCTGAGATCAATCACCTCTCTTTTCAACTTAAATAATCTCTCCTTTATCTGCTCTGGCCTTTCCACACCTCTTATAAGATCTTTTCTCAACATCTCCTTCTCTGCCAAAAGACAAATCCTCTTGGCAGCAAACACGGCACACTCAACTGCATCCTGGTTCTGGCCTACCCTCTCTGCCTCTGCTTCTAACAATCCCCTTATTCTGACCGCCTCAGAAAGAAGGCTATCTGCATCCTGAATATTATGTTCCTTTATCTCTTCAACCAGACCCTTCCAGAATGGTCCATCTCTTAAACCAGATGAAGCCTTGAATCTGCGCAAATCACTCAACCGGCTCAAAAGAGGTGTGATCCTGTTGCTGCTCAGGTCAAAAAAGATTGGATCAAAGGAGAGATTAAATATACTCATCCTCTCCTTGCGCAACCGTTCCATCTCTCCTGAATTCTCTGGAATAATTGGATTCCAGCCGCACTCGGCACCCCAGGCCAAAAGATACCAGTTATAGTTAAAGAGGTTCTCTCCATCATCGTCCCATGTAGTATTTAACATCCCTGCCGCACCACATTCTGCGCCATCACGAACAAAGTTGGATATGTTTATCATAGCAGTCCTGAAATCGGGCCATATTCTTCTCCAGCAGCTAACTCCAGGGCAGACAATGAAATCAAAACCCATCTCTTTAAATGGTCTGATCTCACTATCAAAACTATCGGCAGCATGATATGCCCACGGCAAAACTATAATATCATCCGGCAGCTCGGGTATTATTTCAGGATAATCCCTGGCAATATCTCCCCACATCATGATTCGTTTGTTGTATGGCTTTAGAAGATTATAGATTCTATTGATATGGTATGCATATACTCCCCCCTTCCCCATTGTATCGACCATGGCTTTCGCAGGCCCTCTCCCCAGTCCGAATGTCTCATCGCAATTAATGTTGAAAAGTGGACTCCTGTAGGCCGGTGCAATCTCATCATATACATCTCTTAAAAACTCATAACTCTCCTCCTTTGCAGGTGTGAGCAGATTGTCTGTCTCTTTAAGATGAGAATATTTGGGCACACGGAGTATGTTTCGGAAATGTCCAAAAGATTGAAAATTTCCTGCAATTTCTACATGATACTTTTCTGCAAATTTGACCAGCTCTTCAACCTCTTCTCTTGTAATGCCTTCTGGGGGTGCAATCTCAGGATGTTTTTTTAATTTAAATACATGTTCTGTGTATAATGTAAAGAGGTTCATCTTGAATTCTGAAAGTTTAACTATCTCCTCTTTAAGAAATTCTATTGTTGGAATCGGGCCTCTGCTTATGTCATCCTGCCAGCCTCGATACATAAGGGCCGGCCAGTCCACTATGCGCAACGCAGGAAGTACGCCTCCCCTCATATTTGCACGAATTAGCTGTCTTAGGGTCTGAACCCCATAAAAGAGTCCTCTGCCACTTTTTGCACATATAACAATCTTATCGTCTTCTATATCGAGAACATAACCCTGATCGCCGATCTTTTCAATAAGTGCAGGATCAAACCTCTCCAATACTCTCTTTAATGTGGTACGGCTGCTGAATCTGGCAAGAATTATTTCTCCTCTCATTCCCCCTCTCTTAATCTCTGGACTCCATCCAAGCGACTTCTCTATTTCTGCCCTTAGCTGCTCTGCGGCAAAACAATCTGATTCATCTTTGCTATTTGTTACAACTATAGACATATTGGGCGAAAATTCAAAATATCCTGGCACGATCTCTATCGACTGCGGCCTTGGAATAAGCATCATTCCATCAGAAAACACTCTATTCTGGACTGCTGCTGTAGCTATTGTGGTAGAAAAGAAGAGTGTGAATATTATTACAGTGAAATTTTTCTTCATAATTTAATACCTTTAAAACCTTAATGAAAGACAGCTCAAACCGCCATCGAGTTTTCTAAACTCTGAAACATCTATTTCAAGAACTCTATATCCTTCAGATTCGATCTTACTTTTTGTTTCTGGAAATCCTGCCGGTACAAGAACACTGCCGTTAATCCATATTGAGTTTGCAGCATAGGCCTCATCATCATCGACTGTGATCTTCCTGAATCCTGAAAATTCACTTCTCTCTATAAACTCTCCTGCAGTAATGAGTGTGTTGTTTTCTATATAAGAGACACCGCTCTTTAGGTGAAGCGCCTCTCTTATTTCAATCGTAGAACCACTATATCCATACTCTCCAGCAATCGATATCAATTGAGCCGCACCTTCTTGATTCGTACGAGCCGAAAGACCAACATAGAGATGATCTCCTGCTCTCATCACATCCCCACCATCCAGAGTTGCAGGCGTTGTGATCTTTTTAATATCTTTATAAAACCTTTTAAGAATAGCACCGATCTCTTTCTCTTCACCCCTTCGTGTACTTGCTCCTGGGTTTGTGATTACTGCAAAGTTATTTGTGAGAACAGCGGTGTCCTCGACAAACATGCCGTCAGGATACCGCGAGTCATGCTCAACCACTATAACCTTCAGCCCACAAGACCTCAGGGCCTCAATATAGTCGTCATGCTGAGAAAGGGCCTTTTTAAAATCTGGCCTGCCCATAGAACCGCTCGTCAACCCATAGATCATCTCAGGACCAGGCCTGCGGACAATACCATGCTCAAATATCACAGAACATCCTTTCTATCTCTTCTCTATTTTGAATGTCCATGCATAATTGCATGGAGGCCTTTTTACAACTGATTCAGGAACACTGATC